>ERZ1292640.877-Hain-H43-02um-R1-877-length-24949-cov-8_pt1 | contig 21864 bp, 24 predicted proteins | sample MGYA00564404_ERZ1292640 | MGnify/ENA primary metagenome ERZ1292640 (study PRJEB36523, sample SAMEA6512636) | groundwater metagenome | collected 2019-01-08 | study: AquaDiva: Metagenomics assemblies of 32 groundwater samples
CATAATTTTTTAAAACTGATTGACTAAACGCAAATCGCCAGAATAAAATAAGCGGATGTCGGGGATGTTGTGTTTAACCATCAAAAGCCGTTCAAGTCCGAAACCAAAAGCGAAACCATTGTAACCTTCCAAGCCGACCACTCTGAAGACATTCGGGTGAACCAAACCGGCGCCAACCATTTCCAGCCACTTGTCTCCGAATTTCACATCCACTTCTACTGACGGTTCGGTGAACGGAAAGAAACTGGGTCGCAAGCGAATCTCCACATTTTGTCCCAAATATTTTCTGAAAAAATGAAGCAGTGTCCATTTAAGTTGCGCTAGCGACACTTCTTTATCAACATAAAGTCCCTCGCATTGAAAAAATTGCGCTTCGTGAGTGGTGTCGGTGGCTTCGTTGCGGAAAACTTTGCCGGGCACGATGATGCGATAGGGCGGTTTAATTCCCTCTTTGATTTTTTGCTCCATATAGCGAATTTGTATCGGACTGGTGTGAGTACGAAGCAGAAATCTTTTTTCTTTTTGGGAATTAGAAATTAGAAATTGGGAATTTTCTGGTTGCTTCAACCAGAACGTGTCCTGCATATCTCTGGATGGGTGGTCTTTCGGTACATTGAGCGCATCAAAATTGTGCCACTCGTCTTCCAGTTCCGGACCTTCGGCTACTTCAAAATCCAACTCAGCGAAAATTTCGCGAATTTGTAAAATCGCGCTGGAAATTGGGTGGAGATGGCCAGCCGTTTGGTTTTTATCCATAGGGAAAATATATCAGAAAAAGTTGCCGTAAGCCAGAGGTCGGATTCGGACCGACGACCTGCTGTTTACAAAACAGCTGCTCTAACCAACTGAGCTACTCTGGCAAATTTTTTTGTTGTGGCAGGCCTGTCGACCGATTGGGCAGATGATTTTTATAGTCCGCAATGTCTTTTAGGAAGAATGAAGCCACACCTTTCGGCTTGTTTAGATTATGATAGCGGACTTTTCTGGTCAAGGTTTCCGACCAGCGCCGGATTTTTATTTGGGCCGAAAGCAAAAATTTTTCTATTGTTCGCAAGGAAACGATGGCCAGCAAACCGACTCGGCGGATATTCAAGTGGCCAGCCAAATTATTTTTTGTACTATCGGCAATTTTTTTTATAACTGGTTCGGTGGCGGTATTAAATCGCGCTAGAATTTTTACGCTATTGGTTTGTTCCAGCCATTTAAGCGCTACCATCAAAGTGATTAGCGTTAAGGAACCGTAGAAAATTATTAGGGTGGCAATCATTTTGATTTATTTTACCGAAAAGCGGGTGAAGCGGCCGATGGTTATTTTTTCGCCGAATTTTTGAATCGCTCCGTCCAGCAAACCCTGAATTGTCAAATCCGGATTTTTGATAAAGGCTTGCTCCAGCAAAACCCGTTCTTTGAAATGGGCGTCTATTTTGCCTCTCAAAATTTTGTCGCTGATAGTTGCCGGTTTACCCTTGATTTCATCGGCGAATAATTCCGTCACTTTTTTAACTTCGTTTTCAGACACATCGGCGCGCGCCAAGAATTCTGGATTGGCGGCAGTTATATGCATAGCCAGATTATGAGCGATTTGTCGGAATTCTTCATTGCCGGACACGAAATCGGTTTCCGACAGCAGTTCCACTAGCGCGCCGACGGTGGCGTTGTTGTGAATGTAAGAGGCAACGATGCCGGCGCCGAGCACCCGGTCTTTTTTCTTGGCGGCGATGTCACCGCTTTTTTTACGAAGAATCAGAATGGCTTTTTCAGTATCGCCCTTAGCTTCTTCCAGCGCTTTTTTACATTGCATTACCGCAACGCCGGTTTTATCACGGAGATTTTTAATCTGCTCATTGGTTATCATGTTTTTTTAACTTTCCTTGCCGATAAGCTTCCACGATTTCGTTGACGAAGAACGAAACGCTTTTTATGGCGCTGTCATTGGCGGGAATTGGGCAGTCAATTTCACTGAAGTCGCAATCGGAATTAGCCAGAGCAATCACGGGAATTTTTTTACGGCGCGCTTCAGCGACCACGGTTTTTTCTTTAGTCGGGTCAACGACAAACAGAGCTTTGGGCAAGGTAATCATTGATGTCAAACCGCCAAAAAGTTTTTCCAGATTATCCAATTCCCGAGCCAAAAGCAATTGCTCTTTTTTGGTGTATTTAGCGAATTCGCCGCTGGCCCGTTTGGTTCTCATTTCCAAAAGTTTTTCCACTCGCTTGCGGATTTCATTAAAGTTGGTGATAGCGCCGCCGATCCAGCGGCCGGCGACGAACGGTTGGCTAATTAAGGTGCCGGCGTTTCTGATGGCATCGCGGGCTTCAAATTTGCCGCTGACCAATAAAAGCATTTCTCCCCGACTGGCCATTTCCGCCACGAATTTTTTGGCATTTTCCAAACAAGTTTTGGTTTTTTCCAAATCAAAAATTTCCACCGTGTTTTTGGCGCCAAAGATATAAGGTTTGGCTGATGGGTGGCGGCGGGATTTTGCCAACGCGAAATGAGCGCCGACATTAAACAACGCCTCAATTATCGGGTCGTTGATTTTTGCCGTTTTTTCTCCCGTTATTTCCATAGCCAAGCAGTTTAGCAGATAAAAGTTCTTTAGGCTAGTGTATAATATTAATATCTTATGGAAATAACAACGCTATTGGAGAAAATTTTTCGGTTGAATTCTTATCAAAAACGGGCTTTGGCGAAGCTTGGGATTTTGAACGCGGGCGATTTGTCGCGCCACTTCCCCGCTCGTTACGGCGATGTGGCGGTTATGAAAAATATTGGCGATTTAGCAAAGGGCGAAACATCGGTGATTTTTGGAAAAATTTCCAATCTAAAAACCAGCAAAGCCTTTTACAAAAAAATTCCCATGGCTGAAGCAAAAATTACCGATGAATCGGGCAATATCAAAGCTATTTGGTTTAATCAGCCCTACATTGCCAAAATGTTTTTGGAGGATTCGTTGGTGCGAGTGGAGGGTAAGGTTAGTAAAAGAAAGAGCGAACTGTATCTCTCAAACCCAAAAATTGAAAAAGTGGAAAAAATTCCCATTGGCGTTGGCGAATCGCTTTTTGGCTCTACTGGTGACGCTCATCATCTCTATCCAGTCTATTCCGAAAGCCGCGGTGTTTCGTCCAATTGGCTTTATCATTCTATTCAGAAAATATTAAAGAGTGGCATTTTAGAAAATTTAATTGACCCGATTCCGCTGGAAATTTTACAAAAATATAATTTACCCAGTTTAAAGACGGCTCTCGTTTGGATTCACGCGCCGAAAACCGAAAATGACGCCCTCGCTGCCCGCAAACGGTTCGCTTTTGAAGAAGTTTTTTTCATTCAATTGGAGAGGCAGAAAGCCCGGCGCGATTACGAGCAAAATCCGTCTTTCAAAATTATCGCCAATGACGCTGAACTGGCCACTTTCAAAAGCCGTTTTTCTTTTACGCCGACCGTTGCCCAGGAACGCGCTCTCTCAAATATTCTTGCCGATTTTGGTAAAAATCGGCCGATGTTGCGTTTGTTGGAAGGCGATGTCGGCAGCGGCAAAACTTTTGTCGCCGCCGCCGCCGCCTACGCGACTGTGGTCACTTGTCCCCCAATCCCTTCGACTCATGGAGTCGTTCAGGGCAGGCAAGATTTTGGAAATTTACAAGTCGCCTATATGGCACCGACGGAAATTTTAGCCCGACAACATTTTGAGTCGTTCACTGAATATTTCGCCCACCTGCCCATCAATATCGGTTTGATTACCGGCAGTGGTTGTCTAAAATTTCCGTCCAAAACTAACACCGGTGAAGCCACTAAAATTTCCCGCAGCCAGCTTTTGAAGTGGGTGGTCAACGGCGAAATTCCAATTTTAATTGGCACTCACGCTTTGATTCAGAAAACCGTTCGTTTCAAACATTTGGCTTTCGCCGTGATTGATGAACAGCATCGTTTCGGCGTTACTCAAAGGCAAAAATTGATTCGCAAGGGCGAAGCGGCGCCGCATTTGCTTTCCATGACCGCTACGCCGATTCCTCGGACTTTGGCGTTGACGATTTTCGGCGATTTGGATTTGACACTGTTGGATGAAATGCCGCCCGGCCGCAAGCCGATTATCACCGATTTAGTTTTACCGAACGAACGGGATATTACTTACGAAAAAATTCGCGCGGAAATTATCGCTGGCAGGCAAGCCTATATTATTTGTCCGCGCATTGACGAACCGGACCCGACTAAATTGTTGGCTCTCCAAGCCAAGTCGGTGAAAGCCGAAGCCAAGCGATTGAAAAAAGAAATTTTTCCGGAGTTTGAAATCGGTATTTTGCACGGCAAATTAAAACCTACGGAAAAAGAAAAAGTGATGGCGGATTTTAAAAACGGCAGTATAAAAATTTTGGTTGCCACTTCGGTGGTGGAAGTTGGCGTTAATGTGCCGAATGCGACGGTGATAGCGATTGAAGGCGCCGAGCGGTTTGGTTTGGCCCAACTCCACCAATTTCGCGGTCGAGTGCAAAGAAGCAACGAGCAAGCTTATTGTTTTGTTTTTACCGAATCGCAAAAAGGCAACGCGGTTAGGCGGCTGAAAGCTTTGCAACAAGCCGCCAACGGTTTTGAATTAGCGGAATTGGATTTGAAAATCCGCGGCGCGGGCGAGTTGGCTGGCGCGCGGCAGTGGGGCTTGTCCGATATCGCCATGGACGCGCTAAAAAATTTGAAAATGGTGGAAGCCGCCCGCGCCGAAGCCCAAAGAATTATTGCCGAAGACCCCACTCTCAAAAACTTTCCTACTCTAGCCGAAAAAATCCACCGTGCCGAAACAATTCATTTGGAATAATGATGCCAAATTCTTTTTCGGCGCAACGAATTTAGCGAGGCGAAGCCTCCTCTGGTGACTTGGAGGCTTCGCCTCCAAGTTTTCCGAAAACAAAGCTCGGCCACCCTAGGGATGGCCGAGTGCATAATGTTTTGGAGTTGTTAATTTAGCCTGAAGCAGTTGGAGGAAGTCTCTTTTCCGGATAACGACTCACGAAGAGTTGATAGACGAACGTTCCGTCGCGAGGACCTTCCTGCAAAAACTTCAGGACTACATACTTTTGTCCAGGTAGTTCCACTCGCTCGCAAAATCTCTCCCAGCGGTCAACGACATCCTTGATGACCGCTAACATAGCTTCGGAACTTTGGGCTCTCCGCGCTTGACGAAGTTCGCTAATCTCCCCAATCATTTCGGAGGCAATTTCGCAGAAGGCTTTGATTTTGGTTTCGATGCCTTGTGCGTTTTTGAATTGCTCCTCGTAAACACTCAGTTTTTTCATGACAGATTTCTTTTGTTGCTGGTTATCCACCACACTTTTGACCCCCAACTCACAGGTTTGAGCGGCCAAGTTCTGCGAAGAGCATAGCAGATGGTTGTTATTTTGTCAAGCTCGCAAACAGCAAATTACAGCCATGGCGGGAATTTGCTAAGTTTGAAAATCCTCCTTTGTAAAAGGAGGTGGCGAGTCAGCGAGCCGGAGGATTTAAAAATCCCTAGGTCTAAGGCGCTGACAAGCGAATTTTATTTCGAACTACGCAATCTCGCAAACTCCGGCGACGCAAGCCAGTTCCTTTTTCAAATCAGTTTCATTTTGTTTTTCGTAAGAAATAATTTTTGAGAAATCCAAGTGAGCCAGCCGTTTCGCCAATTCGTAATATTTTTTCTCGTCAATCGGCTCGTAAGGCGCTAATTGATAAACATGATTGTCTCGTGGCAGGAACGATAAGCCGCCGATAATATCCCAATTTTTGTAAAGCCAATCAGCCACCGCTATCCATTCATCGTCGCCGACCGAAATTGTTACTGACGGATTGTGTTCGGTGTATTTGGTCTTGACGATTTTCCAGTGTTCCAATTGCTCAATAGCCGTTAAATCATCTTTGAAAATAGAATTGGCCGGCGCTTTGACCGGAAATTCCAAAACAAAAGTGGTGGCGCTTTCCATTGCTTGACCAACTTCCGGAGAATAAGGCACGCCTTGGTCTTTCAGCATTTTGAACAGCGAATCAGTGGCGGCGATGCGGATGCGGCGGATGTAGTATTGCGAATGGCGCGGGTGCATACCCGACGAGCAGTCCACCATCTGGGAAAGCGTGCCGGATGGTTTGACGCAAGTGATGGCGGTGGAAGCGCTGATACCAAATCGTTTGGCGTAAGTTTGATTGACTTTAATCGCCTCTTTGCGCAATTTTTCCAAAACTTCCGGCTGGCGAACAACCGGACAATCCCATTGACCGGTAATGGAAACGCCGAGTAAGCGCTCTTCATCGCAATGTTCTTTCCACTCTTTGGAAAGATAAGGAAAATTGGTTAATGAAGATTGATAAGTGCCGAGAATAGCCGCGACGCGGATTTTCCTCAATAAAGATTTTTCGTCATCTTCGGCTCGCGCCACCACTTCCGACAAATTACAAAATTGTTTGCTTTGCAATAAAATTTCGGCGCAGGGATTAGCACCGATGGGGCCGATGATATTACCGTCTGGGGAAAAATAGCCGGCGTGTTTTTGTTTTAAAAGTTTTATTCGCCGTTCCGGAAATTGTTTTGCCAAACCGCCGCGATTGAAAATACCTCGTTCGCCCGAGCCGCTCATTGCCAGAGCCAGCCATTCTTGGAGAAATTCGGCATTGGTGGGTTTTTGAGTGTAAACGGCGGAATTATTAGCCAAACTTCTTTGCGGGTCAGTGATGTAAAATTGGCCCTTCTTGGAATCGCGAATTTCTTGGTCGTCAAAATCAGAAAGCGAAATCATAGCGCTTCGTCGGACGCCGCCCGCCACCACGCAATCGCCAATCATGCAAATAATGTCGTGGACATCCAAAGTCGTTAGTCTTTTGCCTTGCCGTTTCAATATTTTGCCGCGAGTAAAATCCAACAAACGACGCAACGGGTCTGGTCCCGAGGCCTTGCCGCCCATCGTTTTCAAACGCGCGCCAGCTGGCCGGATTTGCGAGTAATCAAATTCCATATCATTGCCTTCCGCCCAGGTTTTCATACCGAAAGCCAAAGCGTCAGTCCAACCCTCTTTGCTGTCAGGGATAGTATGAGCCGGTAATTTTTTGCCGGTTTGTTGATTGATTTGCGGAAACTTGTGGACATTCTGGCTTTCTACGCTCCAACCGGCGCCAGTGCCGCACATAGACACATACATAATTTCCGCCAAATCTTGAAAAGATTGCGGCGCGATGAAAGAGCAGTTGTAAGCGCAGATATTGGTTTTGGCCGCCGCGCCGCCGGCAAATTGCAAGAGACGCATTGAAGGCATCGCTTCCTGCCGGAGAATCGCTTCGCGGATTTCTTTATACTCGCTTTCTTTTAATTTCTTGCCCAAATTTTCCCGCATAAAATTGAGGTAGCGGTCAACTGTTTCTACCCAGGTCTCGCGCCGGTTCTCATTGTCAATCCAACGGGCGTAAGTGCGATAATAAACGAACTCGCCGAGCGAATTACGAAAATATTTTTTGCTTTCAGCCGCTAACCTCCGAACTTGGAGCGGTACTTGGAGGCCTTTTTCGCGCATTCGGGCGCGTTTTTCGCGATAAAGAATGAAAGCTTTGGCGGTTTTGACATAATCGGAGAGAATTAATTCTTTTTCCACTTCATCTTGGAGGCCTTCCACGGTTGGAATGAAATTTTTATGTTTTTTGGTGATGCGCAAAAGTTCGGCGTAGACCTTGTTAGCTATCAGACCGGCTTCTTTCTCACTACCTTCGCCAGTTTGGAGCATTGCCTTATAGGCGGCGAGTTTGATTTTGTTAATATCAAACGGAACGATTGAGCTGTCGCGTTTCTGAATTTTTTTTACCAACTCAACCTCTCTTTCCAAGTCGCGTTTTATTTTTGTCATCATAGTTCCACTATTTTACCTCACAAACTTTTTTTTGCGAAAGGTGGATAAGGCACGCGGGAACAGAATTTTAAAAATGTCCATATCAATTTTTTAATTTCGCGGTGTCGCCAACAAAAATTTTGTTTTTTAGGACAAAACCAGCGGGGACTTCTAAGACATAAAGGGCTGGCGTGGGTGGCGTGAACACTTCGGGATAGGAATCGGGCGTGGCGTTTTTTTTAATGGCGACAATCTGGAAATTTTCGTTTAGCCAAATGATATCAATCGGAAAATTCATTTCTTTCATCCAAATGCCGTGGCTGGCGGCATAAGGAAAAATAAAAAACAAGCCGGAATTTTCCTCCAAAGCCGGCCGGCCGCTCAAACCCTTAGTTAATTCAGCTGGAGTTTCGGCGATTTCTATCGCCACGGTTGTGGCACCGATGAACAGCGAGGAATTATGCGGTGTTGATTGAGTGGCCGGCCGCCAGAAAATCACCAACAGTAAGAGCAAAGCCAAAAACCCCAAAATTTTTTTCACTCTTTCCCATTTCACCAAATTATTTTAACACGACACATTTGTTATCCACAGCGCTTGTCTTTGTGAACTATGATATATTGTTGCGCTTGTTTCTATAAATTTATGACCTTAACGCCCAAAATTCAAAAAGCCATCAACCTTGCCGCTCGCTTGCACCGCGAACACACGCGGATTGGTTTAAACTTGCCTTACATTGTCCATCCTTATTCGGTCGCCTGTTTGGTATCGGAATATAACGATAACGAAAACCTGATTTGCGCCGCCCTGCTCCACGATGTTTTGGAAGACGTGGAAGGTTATAATTTCAAAGAACTGCGGCGCGATTTCGGTGTTCAAGCGGCAAAATTAGTAAAAGAGGTAACCGAAGACCGAACCGATTTGGAAGAAAGTTGGACTTTGCGCGACAGCTGGAAAAAAAGAAAAGCTGTCTATTTAAAAAGTTTGCGCTCGGCTTCCAAAGAAGCGCTGTTAATTTCTGCCGCCGATACTACTCATAATTTACAGTCGCTCAAAGAAACCTATTTGCTGAATAATAAAAAAGCCATCAAAAATTTTCAGGCTTCGGTGGAAGATAAAGTGGTTTTTTACGGTAAAGTCGTAGCGGTTATTTCCAAACGCTTAAAAAGCGGCATTGTTTTAAGATTGAATGCCGCTTACAAAGAGATGCATGATATTTTGGCGGAGGGACATTAGGCCGCAGGGGTTAGTATTTCAGCTGGTGCTGGGGCAGATTTTTCTTCTTTAATTTCTTTCTTTATCGGTCGCTTTTTGGGTAAAACATTGATTTTTTTGCCGGTAATGATTTTTTGAGTAATTAAAAAATTGTGAAGCGTGTCGGAAAGCTGGGCGCCCTTGGACAACCAATATTTTATCCGTTCGCCGTCCACGCTTCTTTCTTTGTCATTTTGAGCATTGTAAAAACCAAGCGTTTCTAGAGTTTTCCCGCTCTTGGTGGAATTTCTTTTGTCAGTCAAAACCACCCGAAAACTCAGGATGTGTTTGCGGCCAGTCCGTTGCAAACGAATCATTAACATAGCGAGAGGTTAGCATAAGCCAACAATCTCCGCAACATTTTCGAGTATACACACAAAAACAGCGACCGCTGAAAGTTAGTGTAGGTGAAAACATTGGACATGCCCATATTACTTATGGGATGACCTTGATCTTATCCGTGTCGATGTAGTGGAAAAAACAACAACGATTAGTCAAGCCAACCGACAGGGCAGGAGTCAAGAAGAAATCCTTCATCATCTCCAGAGATAATATAACACAATGTTCCCAAATAATTTTCCGGTGACCAGCGATGGTCGCCGTTTCCTTTTACCTTTTCTGAAAATTCCCCCTTTGTAAAAGGGGGTGGCTGTAAGCCGGGGGATTTTAAACCCCTTGCGCTCTTTTTTGGATATGCTAGACTGTCGCTATCTATGGAAATTGCCTCGCTTTTACCTTACATCCAGATTTTTTTGTCCGTCATTTTGATTGGCGCGGTTTTGTTGCAACAAACGGGCGCCGGTGCCGGCGGCGCTTTCGGCGAAAACGCCAATTGGAGTTCGGCTTTCCATACCCGCCGCGGCGCCGAACGAGCGCTGTTTATCGCGACTATTGTTATTGCAGTTATCTTTGCCTTGACCGCTTTCATTTCTCTAGTCATTTAATTTTTTCTATTCATTTCATTTATTATTAATTAGAAATTGTTCTTGTCCGAAAATCTTTTCAAGAAAGAGTGGCATGTTTCTTTTTTGACCAAGTTGCAAAACACTTTGGCTGGTTTTGGCTTGGCGGAAAAAATTGTTTTCGCGATTTTATTTATCACCTTTGCCGTCTCGGCATTATTTCTGATTAAAAGGGCAACGGAAGTTTTTTTGGTGGAAATTCCCGCCAGCGGCGGCGGCTTGACCGAAGGCGTAGTTGGTTCTGTTGGCATGATTAATCCCTTGCTCGCTATTTCCGATGCTGACCGTGATTTAACCGCCGTAATTTACTCCGGTCTGCTTAAGGCAACATCGGATGGCGCCCTAATTGGCGATTTAGCGAAAGATTGGGTGGTTTCCGAAGATGGTTTGCAATATACTTTTACGCTTAAGAATGCTCTTTTTTTCCACGACGGCGCGCCGGTGACGGCCGACGATGTTTTGTTTACCATTCAGAAAGCCCAAGACCCGTCGTTAAAAAGTCCGAAGCGCGCTAATTGGGAAGGCGTAGCGGTGGAAAAAATGGGTTCTAACCAAATTAGATTTACCTTGAAACAACCCTACTCGTCTTTTTTGGAAAACGCCACTTTGGGAATTTTACCCAAGCATTTGTGGAAAGACATTGACTCTGAGCAATTTTCTTTCAGTCAATATAATGTCGCGCCGGTTGGTTCTGGCCCCTTTGAAGTTGCCGCGGTTAAAAAAAATTCTGGCGGTTTGCCGGTTGCTTACGAGCTCAAGTCGTTTAAGAAATACGCGCTTGGTAGGCCACTTTTGAACAAGTTGACCTTCAGATTTTTTAACAGCGAAGAAGCTTTATTAGCCGCTTTTAATAAAGGCGAAGTTGAAAGCATGAGCGCTATCGCGCCGGCAACGGCTAAAACTTTAAAAACGCGCAATATCAGAGTGGAACAAACGCCCTTGCCCAGAGTTTTTGCTTTATTTTTTAACCAGAATCAAGCGCCGATTTTTGCCAACCTTGAAGTTAGAAAAGCGCTGGCGCTGACGGTAAATCGTTCTGAAATAGTGGATGAGGTTTTGGGTGGTTATGGCACAAAAATTATTGGTCCCTTGCCGCCGGGAGTTTTAACCGAAACACCGACGCTGGATAATCCAATGGCCACTGACAGCGCGGCGCTCGCTGAAAGTTTGCTTACCAAAAACGGCTGGAAGAAGAACAGTGAAGGTATTTTTGAAAAGAAGTCCAAAAAAGAAACCTTGACTTTAGCTTTTACCATTACCACTTCCAGTGCGCCGGAACTTAAAAAGACGGCGGAAATTTTGAAAGCGAATTGGGCTAAAATCGGCGCCAATGTTTCGGTGATGGTTTTTGACCCGGGCGAACTAAATCAGACAATTATTCGGCCGAGAAAATATGATGCCTTGCTTTTTGGCGAAATTATCGGCCGCGACCCCGATTTGTTTGCTTTTTGGCATTCTTCGCAAAGAAACGACCCGGGACTGAACATCGCGCTTTACGCTAATATCAAAGCCGATAAGCTTTTAGAAGAAGCACGGACAATTGCTGCTCAAAATGAACGACTACAAAAATACGCCGCTTTTAGTGAAGAAATCAAAAAAGATCTGCCAGCAATTTTTCTCTACTCGCCAGATTTTATGTATGTTTTGCCGGAAAAAATTAAGGGTTTTGTTTTTGGTCGTTTAACCACGCCTTCGGACCGATTTACCGGTATCCACCGGTGGTATACTGAAACCGACAAGGTGTGGAAGATATTTAGCTTCTAGTAGTTTCGCTAGCTTCAATAGCTTTAATTATGAATTACAAATCATCAAATATTGGCGGGCGCAATCGGCCGTTTAAACGGCGATTTTTGGCGCCCTTAAAAAAAGAAGGGCAAGAAAAAAAGTTTATGACGGTCCCCGTCGTTCCAGTTCAAAAATTTTCCCAAAGAATTTCCGTTGGACAGAGAACACCTCCCAGAAATTTTCCCATTCGGAAAAAACTTTCAACACCCATTCCTCCGCCTGGCGACAATATCCGGATTATTCCTTTGGGTGGGGTGGAAGAAATTGGTAAAAATATGACCGTGGTGGAATACAAAGGCGACATTATTGTCGTTGATTGCGGTATGCAATTTTCCAATGAAAATACGCCCGGTGTTGATTATATTTTACCCAATACCGCTTATTTGGAAGAGCGCAAAGATAAAATTCGCGCCGTTGTCATCACTCATGGCCATTTGGACCACATTGGCGGTATTCCGTATCTTATAAACCGACTTGGCAATCCGCCGATTTGGTGTCGCGAGTTTGGCGCGTTGTTGATTCAAAAACGCCAGTTGGAACACCCACACTTACCGGCGCTTAATTTGAAAATTGTCGGCGCCGATGACGGCGCTTTGCCGATTTCTTCCAATCTCAAATTGCGTTTCTTTGGTTTGACTCACTCTATTCCCGATTCGGCCGGCGTGATTATTGAAACACCCGAGGGCGATTTGGTTTTTACCGGTGATGTTCGGGTGGAAAATAAAAACGGCGTGCCGGCGGAAAAAGAATTGGCGCAGTATAAAATTTTTAAGGACCGGAATGTTTTGTTTTTGGCGATGGATTCTACCGGCGTTGACCGCGCCGGCTGGGCGATTTCTGAAAGTGCGGTTATTGAGACGGTGGACAAAATCGTCACTGAAGCGCCGGGCCGAGTGCTGATTGCCACTTTTTCTTCACAGGTGGAGCGGATTATCGGCTTTATTGAAATTGCCAGAAAATACGGTCGGAAGGTGGCGATTGACGGCCGCAGTATGAAAACCAATTTAGAAATTATCAAACAATTACGATTGTCGGAAATTAAGCACGCCATTTCCATTGAAGAATCCAACAACTATCCGCCGCACAAAGTGTTGGTTTTGGCGACTGGCGCCCAAGGTGAAGAGTTTGCCTCTCTAATGCGAATGGCAACTGGCACTCATAAGCAAATTAAATTACAACGCACTGACACGATTATTCTTTCTTCCTCGGTTATTCCCGGCAATGAACACGCGGTTATCACGCTTAAAGATAATCTTTATCGCCACGACGCCAAAGTGATTACTTACCTTGATTCCGATGTTCATGCTTCCGGTCACGGCAAGCGCGGCGAATTGGAGTGGATTCACAAGCAAATCAAATATAAATTTTTTATGCCGATGCACGGTTACCACTTTATGTTGAAAATACACGCCGAGTTGGCGCGGACTTTAGGCGCGCCGCGCGAGAATGTGGTGGTGCCAGACGACGGCAGTATTATTGAAATTGAAAAAGGCGGCAAAATCATTAAAAAATTGCGCGAAAAAGCGCCGGCTAATTCCATAATGGTGGATGGTTTTTCGGTCGGCGATGTACAGGAAGTGGTAATTCGCGATCGCCAGTTGTTGGCGGAAGATGGTATGTTTGTGATTATTGCTAGTGTCAATTCCGCCACCGGTCGGCTAAAAAAATCACCCGACATTATTTCGCGCGGCTTCGTCTATTTGCGCGAGTCGCAAGCTCTGCTTCAAGAGACGCGTTTGGTGGTCAAGCGGACGGTGGAAGAAGCGGCCGCCGGCATGCGCCCGATTAATTTTGAATATATCAAAACCATTTTGACCGAAAATGTCAGTCGTTTCCTCTATCAAAAAACCGCCAAGCGCCCGATTGTCATTACGGTAGTGTTGGGGGTGTAGGGTTTGTGATAAATATAGAAAACAAAAACCGTCAGAAACTTCTGTCAGGGCGCCTCAGATCTTTGCGCAAATTGTCGCCAAAGATTTGGAAAACACGATATTGTGGATAACTGGCTTGACTTTTAATAATCGCTAGTTATACTATAAATAATTCTCACGAATAAGACCCTTATGGAGTTTTGTCTCCATCGGGGGCTTTTTCTTTTCGGGCCTGTAAAATTGACTTTTGTTTGTATAGTTCCTTGTATTTAGGTATCAAACCAATAAAAATATAAGCGTTTTTTACGGCGTATTTTTCAGATAACCAAGTTCTCAATCGCGCATAATCTAGTGCCCAACCAAAACCAGAAATGCCATTATAGAGATTGGCGCCATCAATATAGGCAAAATTGTTTTCGGTTTTTTTCATTTTGAATAATTAAATCCTACCATTTTTAGCGATGATTTCCTAGTTATTGGCAGTTTGTGGTAAAATAATCGGTATGGCGACTCCAAAAATTTCTCGGGCATTGTTTATTTTATACTTGGTTGGTTTTTTGTTTGCTCTGAACCAAGCCCTACCGGCTTACATCAATTCCACTTTTCTCTCTGGTTTTATGACGGAAAAAACTGTTGGCATGATTTATGCCTTTGCTTCCGCCATTACTGTCGCTTTATTTTTTTTGTTGCCGCGCTTACTGCGTCGGTTCGGCAATTATCAATTGGCTTGTCGGTTTTTTATTTTGGACGCGATTGCCATGTTCGGTTTGGCAGTTAGCCATTCGTTTTGGCTGGCAGTTGGTTTTTTTGTTTGTGTTTTTGTCTCTACTTTTATGTTAGCTTTCACTCTGGATATTTTTCTGGAGAGCAATTCGCGCGATAGTCGAACCGGTTCCATTCGCGGCGTTTATATGACCGTTATCAATAGCGCTTGGGTGTTTGCTCCTCTGTTGGCTGGTTTCATTTTGTCCGATGGTGATTATTGGAAAATTTATCTCGCTGGCGCGGCGCTAGTTTTGCCGGCATTGTTTTTGCTTCGCGGTGGTTTTGGAAAATTTAAAGACCCACCTTACAAAAATATCGCCGTTCGAGCGGCTCTGAAAAACATCTGGCGGCAACGCGACTTGTTCCGGATTTTTTCGGTCAACTTTCTACTCGGTTTTTTCTACACTTGGATGATTATTTACACGCCGATATATCTCCACCAGCAGCTCGGTTTTTCTTGGCAAACTATCGGTTTAATTTTCACCATTATGCTTTTGCCGTTTGTTTTAACGGAAACGCCGTTAGGCAAGTTGGCGGACAAAAAGTGGGGGGAAAAAGAAATTCTGTCTTTGGGTTTGATTATTATGGCCTTTTCCACGGCGGTGATGGCTTTTGTCAGTTCGACCAGTATCGCGCTTTGGGCGGCTTTGCTTTTTACCACTAGAATTGGCGCCAGTGCCGTGGAGATAATGAGTGAAACCTATTTTTTTAAAAAGGTCCAAAGCAGCCAAGCTGATATCATCAGTTTATACCGCGCCACTCGACCAGCCGCTTATGTCGTCGGCCCTCTAATCGCCAGCGCCCTGTTCATTTTTGTTGATTTTCAAATGATTTTCTTGGCGCTTGGTTTAATTATGCTCGGCGGTTTATTTTTTTCTTTGCGTCTAAAGGACACCCTCTAATAATTTCTATTTTCCCGTTTTGTAATTTTATTAAAGTTGATGGTTTGCCAGTGATTTTGCCGCCGTTCTTGTAAAAATCTATTTTCCTGCCGAAATATTTTTTGGCCTCGGCGACGGTTGTCGCTGGTGGCAAACCTTCCGGATTAGCGGAAGGCGCCACTAATGGTCCGGTTTTCTTGAGAATTTTTTGTAATTGTTCATTCCTTGGCCAACGAAAAGCGATGGTTTGGGTGCCACGGTGAAGATAAGTGAATTTTTTGTTTTTTGCCGGCAAAATCACGCTAACCGGGCCAGGCCAAATTTTTTTCAAATTTTTTTTGCCGGCGGGGGAAATTTCCGCGCCAAATTTTTCCAAATCCAGCCAGCTGGTAATTAAAACAATCAGTGGTTTGCTGGGGTCACGCTTTTTCAGCTGGTAAATTTTTTCCACCGCTTTGGGCGAAAAAGCCGAACCGACTAGGCCGTAAAGCGTATCGGTTGGTATTACCCCCAGCTCATTATTTTTTATCATCGCAAAGTTTGATAATAGCCAACTCCAGCGGTAAGGATGGAACGGCGGCGGCGCCCAAGAATTCTTCGGATTTCAAAAATTCCAGAATGGTCACTGAAGAAATTTTTGAATCTTTTCCGCCAGCGATTTCTTGGAGAAAAGAAAAATCCCCGTCCGAAACCTCTTCGGCAATCGTCGCTTTCATTTCCGGCGCGTGACGGAGCAACAGAACGAAACGCAATTTTGCCAGCAACAATTTTAAAAAAACTTTCATATCAATGTTTTCTTCGCCGGCGCGCCGCACGGCGTCCAAACCTTTGCTAGCGTTACTTTCATTCAGAGCCGTTATCACTTCATTAATCAATTCCGCCCGCGGCGCGCCGGCGGCGACGGCCACTTCGTTGGCGGTGATTTTTTTATCCGCCGAAGCGCCAATAACTTTTTGCAACATCCCCAAGGCATCGCGGAAAGAACCGTCGCCCAACAAAGCAATCAATTCCGCTGCCGCCGGTTCCAAGGCGAAGCCCTCCTTTTTGGCAACGTTAACAGCCATTTCTTTTAGAGCGATTTGGCTGGGTTTTTTGAATTTGAAAACCTGACAGCGAGACACCACCGTCTCTGGCAGTTTTTCCATTTCCGTTGTCGCCAAAATAAAAATCACATGAGCTGGCGGTTCTTCCAAAGTCTTGAGCAAAGCGTTGAAAGCGTCTTTGGTCAGCATGTGGGCTTCGTCCACGATATAAACTTTGTATTTTGATTCAAAGGGCGCGGCACTGACGCCTTCGCGAATCGCTCGGACATCATCAATGCCACGATTGGAAGCGGCGTCCATTTCGTAAATGTCGTTTTTACTGACGCCAACCGCTTCCGCCAAAATCCGCGCTACCGAGGTTTTGCCGGTGCCGCGCGAGCCGGCAAAAAGATAAGCGTGGGCGATATGGCCCAGTTTAACCGATTCGGTCAAAATTTTGACGATATGCTCCTGGCCCAACACTTCCCCAAAGCTCTTCGGCCGATATTTTCTATATAAAACGGTTTCCATTACGCGTTTGTTTAAGGTCTTACAAATTCTTATAAATTTCTTTGCGGTGGCCTATGCGATATAAAATAATTTCTTTTTTGTTTTCGTTTAACCAAAGAAACACGCGCCACTCTCCGATTTTGTATTTGCACAAACCTTCTAAACCTTTAGGTATGAAATGAAGCCGGATAATTTCTTCCACGCCGTTTTTGAGTTTGTCAATTTTCGCGAGGACGCGTTTTGCCACAGCCCGGTCCAATTTTCTAAGGGTTTTTTCAAAAGTTTTCGTGGAAATGATTTTATATCCCATATTTGGTTTTAAGAGTTCGCCAGTCACCCACTTTTCCTTTTTGGTGTTCTGTCCGCGCTCGTCGCAAATCACCAACAATTTTTTTATTGGAAAAAATTAGATGGTTCTCAATTTGCTCCTGCACTTCATTAAAAACGGTCATCGCGTCAATAAATTTAGCGAAGGTTTTTTGGGGCACCATTACATTATTTTTATTTATTATTTTCATCTTAAATTGGATTTTAGCAGTTTTTAAGAAAGATTCAAGCGGGTCCACCCCGACTCGAACGGGGAACTTCGGTTTTGGAGACCGACATTTTACCATTGAAACTATGGACCCGTGGTTAAAATTTACCACAAATTTTACAAAACAAAAACCCCTCCCCAACATGAGGAGGGATTCTCGTTTTTTGATATCTGATATCTGACATCCGATATCCGACATCGGACAACCTTACCTTCTTGGCGCTCTTTCAGCCATTGGTCGAGCTTCGTTGACGACGATTTTGCGGCCATCCAGCTCCTTGCCGTTTAGGGCATCAATCGCTTTGTCAGCGTCAGCGTCTTCCATTTCCACGAAACCGAAACCGCGAGAGCGGCCGGTCATTTTGTCCATCAAGACATTGGCGGAAACAACTGTTCCCGCTTGAGCGAACGCGTCGCGCAAACTGTCATTGGTGGTCGTGTAGGGCAGATTGCCCACATACAACTTCTTTGCCATGTGACGAAAATGATAACTACTAAATATCGCTACGACCTTCTCACCTGGCTAAGAAGATGTCAAAAAACTTCCTACCCGAGAGAAATGCTAACGACTCCGACACTATATACCAAATTAAAATAAAAGCAAGACCCTATTGTGAAAAAGCGGCAATGGGTTAAAATATGATTATGCTTTCTACGGAACCATACAAAGGAGTGCGGGATTTTTATCCATCGGAGATGGCGGAACAAAATTATATTTTCTCCGTTTGGCGAAGCGTGGCGGAAAAATTTGGTTATGTTGAATACAGCGCCTCAATTCTTGAATACGCAGAACTTTACAGAAGCAAAGGCAGCGATGAAATTGTCAATGACCAGATGTATGTCTTTAAAGACAAGGGTAACCGAGAAGTAGCTCTTCGTCCGGAAATGACTCCTACTCTAGCTCGCATGATTGCCGCGAAACGCAAGACGCTTAAATTCCCTTTGCGTTGGTATTCTATCCCTAATGTTTTTCGATATGAGCGTCCGCAGCGAGGTCGCCGCCGAGAACATTGGCAGCTTAATTGCGACCTTTTGGGTGTTGCCGGCATTGAGGCGGAAGTGGAAATAATTTCGTTGGTTTATCAGATTATGAAAACATTTGGGGCGAAGGACGAGGATTTTCAAGTTCGGATAAATGATCGAAGATGCTTTGACGAAGCAATAGATGCGATTGGCGGTGCTTCGGATAGCACAAGAAAAATTGTGATGAGGACAATGGATAGCTGGGAAAAGAATGATAATCCAAAACAAGATTTGATTAGATATTTAGGTGAGGAAAAAGCAGAACAGTTTTTAAATTACCTAGAAAAAAACAAAAGTGGCAAAATGCTCGTTGAATTAATGACTCAGCTCAGTTCAAAAGGTATAAATAATTGCGTAATTGACACCAATATTACTCGTGGTTTTGATTATTACACAGGTATGGTTTTTGAAGTTTTCGATACCAACCTCGAAAATCGCCGTTCTCTATTCGGCGGCGGGCGCTACGACAATCTTCTTGAAATGTTCGGCGTCGAACCTGTTCCAACAGTGGGTTTTGGTATGGGTGATGTAACCATTCTGGACTTTTTGACTACGCACAACCTGCCGCTAAAGAAATAAATAATGAGGAAGATATTTTTTGACATTGAAACCACTAATTATTTTTCCGACACCGGTAAAAATGACCCGGCGTCTTTGGATTTAGCGGTGGTTTGTATTTATGATTCCGCCGACGCTCAATATAAAAGTTTTATTCAAAAAGAACTTTCCGGTTTATGGCCGATTTTGGAAAAAGCCGACTTGCTTATCGGTTTTAATTCCGAGCATTTTGACATTCCCCTGCTCAACAAATATTATTCCGGCGACCTTTCAAAAATTCGCGGCGTGGATTTATTAAAAGAAGTTAAAAAAGTTTTAGGCCGACGGATTAAACTGGATACTTTGGCGGAAGCAACTTTGGGGCGGAAAAAAACCGGTGATGGTACCGAATCGGTGCGTTGGTGGCGAGCCGGCGAAATTAAAAAGGTTATTGATTATTGTATTGAAGATGTGAAGCTTACCAAAGAACTTTACGAATACGCCTTAAAAAATCATCACCTCAAATACCGCGACCTGAAAATTATCAAAGAAATTCCATTGGACACTAGCTATTGGGAAAAAATCGCTGGAACCGACTTCCACAAACTTACCCACACTCTGCCGTTTTAGAGAGTTGCTTGAATAACTAAACTATGTTTACATATTTTCTGGTCGGGGCTTTTTTAAGGTTCCCGAAAATATAGTGTGGCAAACCAACGGCGATTGAAAATATGGCTAAACAGGAAATAAGCGCTATCGTGGTAGTGGTAAGTGAATTGAGGAACGGCGAGTTCAGGTGCCTAGCCAAAGATATGATAGCTACAGATCCTGAAACTATCAAAGGATTCATCGGCCAAGTTAGTAATTGGCCGAACAACAGACCTGGTAAGGGTGAAATGCTTTGGAAGTTGCGAGCCGTGTTTAGTCTGCGGTTGCATGTTCCGAAATATCATTGGTCAAAGTTTGTTCACCGCGCGCTTGGGCGGAAAAGCAATTTCTCGCCCTTTGACGGTTGCTCGTGGCCGATGCCGTAGCTCTGAAGTTTCCAATTCTCTTTAATTCTTGTTGGTTCAGGCCCGCCCCGATTTGTTTCGGGGCGGTTTTTTTCTTTTTTAGATTGCTCTCAAGTTAGTTTTTTGCTATATTTTAGTTATGGAAAGAAATGAAAATTTGGAGAATAAACGCCACTCGCTCGCCCACCTTTTGGCGGCGGCGGTTTTGGAATTGTACCCAGAAGCGAAAAATACCATTGGTCCGGCGATTGATAACGGTTTTTATTACGACTTCGGCGACTTAAAAATATCCGATACCGATTTATCCAAGATTGAAAATAAAATGAAGGAGCTCCTGCCGTCTTGGACAAAATTTTTCCACAAAGAAGTTTCTCCCGAAGAAGCCAGAGAACATTTTAGAACCAATTCTTATAAGTTAGAATTAATTGAAGAGTTGGAAAAAACCGCCGAAAAAATAACTTTTTACACTTGCGGTAATTTTACTGATTTATGCCGAGGTGGCCATGTTGAAAATCCAAGCAAAGATATTAAATCGGACTCGTGGAAACTTTCTCGTATTGCCGGCGCTTACTGGCGCGGCGACGAGAAAAACAAAATGCTCACCCGTGTTTATGGCTTAGCTTTTGAGACCGAAAAAGAACTGACTGATTACGAAAAGCAATTGGCGGAAGCGGAAAAAAACGACCATCGGAAACTCGGACAACAATTGGAAATTTTTATGTTTGACGAAGATGTGGGACCGGGCTTGCCGCTTTGGTTGCCGAATGGCGTGATAATAATCGAAGAATTGGAAAAATTAGCCAGAGAGACGGAAAATATCGCTGGTTATCAACGAGTGCGCACTCCGCATATCGCCAAGGAGTCAATGTATAAGAAAAGCGGCCACCTGCCATACTACGAAGGCGGAATGTTCCCGCCGATGGAATATGAGGGCGGAAAATATTATTTGAAGGCGATGAATTGTCCGCATCACCACAAAATTTTTGCCGTTAAACCAAGAAGTTATCGCGATTTGCCGCTTCGTCTGGCCGAATATGGAGCTCTCTATCGCCATGAAAAATCGGGAGAGTTATTCGGATTAATGCGTGCCCGGATGATTCAAATGAATGACGCCCATATTTATTGCACTGAGGAACAGTTTGCCAATGAGTTTCGGGCAGTGAACGAAATGTATCTCAAGTATTTCAAAATTTTCGGCATTAAAAAATATGTAATGCGTTTTTCAACTCATGACCCGAAAAAATTAGGCCAAAAGTTCGTGAATGAACCAATCCTTTGGAAAAAAACTGAAGACATGGTGCGGCAAGTTTTAGTTGAATCAAAAATTCCCTTTGAGGAAGTGGCAAATGAAGCGGCTTTTTACGGACCAAAAATCGATGTGCAAGTTTGGTGCGCTATCGGCCGCGAATTTACTTTAGCAACCAACCAAGTAGATTTTGCCGTACCAAAAAGATTCGGGCTGGTTTATACTGACAAAGATAACAAAGAAAAAACACCGCTTTGTATTCATCGCGCGCCACTCGGTACCCATGAAAGATTTATCGGTTTTCTCATTGAACACCTAGCTGGTGCGTTTCCGTTGTGGCTCTCACCAATACAGGTGAAAATTTTGCCGATTGGCGAAGCGCATTTAACTTTTGCTGAGGAAGTAGAAAAAACTTTGCGCGCTGGTGGTATTCGCGCCGAGTTGGATGAAAGCAACGAAACGCTCGGAAAAAAAGTTCGCGCCGTTAAACTTCAAAAAATCCCCTATTGGTTGGTTGTCGGCGATAAAGAAATCGCCGCCAATAAAGTTACCCTCGAAAGCCGCGTTCAAGGTAACCTTGGCCAAATTTCTGTTGCCGAACTTCTTCAGAAATTCCAAAAAGA
>ERZ1292640.1155-Hain-H43-02um-R1-1155-length-21860-cov-5_pt1 | contig 21860 bp, 21 predicted proteins | sample MGYA00564404_ERZ1292640 | MGnify/ENA primary metagenome ERZ1292640 (study PRJEB36523, sample SAMEA6512636) | groundwater metagenome | collected 2019-01-08 | study: AquaDiva: Metagenomics assemblies of 32 groundwater samples
CGAGACACGGAGGCTGATAGATCTCTCCAAAGGGCTTGGTGTGGATCCCCCGACAAAGTTCATTGATTCTCTGGGGCTAGTCTCCAAATTCCATAACAAGTCCAGCGGTAAGCTCATTCACCCTACATTTTTGCAACATGTTCTTGGCTTGATGGCGAATTTCCACAGGCTTTTGTTGGAAAGCATGCCTGTATTCACAGATGCCTCTGAACGTCACAAATGCCTGCCGCTATCCGGGCGTCGTGAGCCGTACAGTTGGCGTGAGTGTGTGCCTACGGATATCGAAGCTGCGAGAAAAAAGTATGAACTCGTGGATCTTGTGTTGAGAGTCAAGAATACGAATTACGGCGGTGAGGCCGTCCCTCTTGATGGGAGGATGTTTTCACGAATTCTTCTATTTTATATTTTGAGCGGTGAGATTGTCCGTGTTTTTGATAATGACGGTGACGGGATTATTTCTACTAATATTGGCAATAATGATGATGAACTTGTGCATCTGCTCAGCACAGGTGTGCAGGGTTATGAAGTCATAAAAAGATTCACTGATAACGTTGGAAGAAAATTTAAGGGATTAATGATCGAGCCAGGAGATCCAACCGATCGGTTCAATAAGTTCGATATCACTGGGCTAGCCCGTCTCATCACCATGACTAATGATGTTCTTGTTGTGCGCACTCGGGAGAATGAGGATTTTTTGAAAGGCATATTCAGCTATTTGTTTAATATTTTCCCGAAAAGCTCGGTTTTCATGGATCAGATGGCTGTTACTGCGGTTACGACGACATTGGATTCGCTTGCTGATTACCGCAAGGTGTATCTTTCAGTGCTTGGTAAAAACGAACTTCTATCCAAGGATGATTTGGAATATCAGCGCCCAGGGCTTGTCCATCGTGATGATATAACCAAGTTTTTGCCAGAGATGCTTAAAAGAAATTTTCCGAGGACATATGAAAGCTGTACCGAGTTCGGGTTCGAACGGTCCTGTGGGATAGCGTTTGATGAGATAATCCCTTCCGCTGAATCTGGTTCAGCATATGTGAGTCCGGATGATCTGGATATCCTCACTATAGTGGCTATATCTATCGAAGGATTGCTTGATACCTGCGATAAGAATGGTGATAAGCGACTTTCATGGAAGGTCATAGACGGCAAGGATGAACTCGACTGCGGTTATACGCGGTTCAAAGACGTAGTCCAGCGTTTGATGGAAGCGAATGTGATTCACGCTTCCGCATTTGACAAGGCTAAGGTCAACTTCATGCTTGAAGCTATTAATAGTATTTTTGTGACGAGGATAATGGGCAAGATCTCCATTGTTAAAGGGAATAATGACTGGCTGGTCTTGAACCTCCCGTTTTTTTGGGCTTACAATCATGCCACGATTGGTTCTGTTTATGGTCTTATATCAGACACCTTAAATGAGAAGCGCGTTCGTGCGGAAAAAAAGAAGAAGAAGTGAAAAATTCACAGGCTATATAGAATAACTCGCCGTATAAAATATCACTTGATTTGCTAGTCTGCTTATGATCTTAGTCAGTCCAGAAAAAATGAGGGCAATACATTATGTTAAAGCGTGCTAGTGGGATTATTTTTCTTTCTCTCTTATTGATTGGTGTAGCAGGAGCTACCACCTGGGCTTTGGCTGATCCAAGCCATCCGGGACCTGGGCATGGAAACAACCCGCCACATAATCCACCGGCACCGTCGCCTATTCCTCCAAGCCAACCTACTCCAGATGTTAGCAAGGCACGACATGAAGGCCACGCTGATGGTAATGTCGATGGTGCGCGAGAAGGCCGAGTGCGTGGGCCCGTGGAAGGCGAAAGTGCTGGCCGCGATTGTGGATATCGCGAGGGTTATGCTCGCTGTGAGCGTGATGGGCGTAGACATGCTTATGATTCAGGCTACAGGGAAGGGTTTATTCGGGGTGAACTCGAAGGCCAGACTTTCGGCAGCAGACAAGGCGATGTAGATGGGCAGTTAAGAGGAACTTCGGAAGGACGCTTGGACGGAGAGCAGCGCGCAGATAGGGATGCATTTGCCGAAGCAACTCCTCTTGGTCGTGAGAAAGGGAGGCAGGAGGCTGAAGCTTCTGATGCCGCTCAGCGAGGCGATGCGGATGGCACGGTTGCTGGTGACAAGGAAGCGTTTCAAAAAGCCCAGGCGGAGGATTATCCGCGTGGCCGCAAATATTACAGAGATGAGCGATATGCTGAACCAATCGAAAATGAGGATAGTTTTTTTAATAAATTAGTAAACGGTGTCGCACGTGTTTTTGGAAAGCCCGCTTTTAATGCGAAGACTTTGTCATTAAACGCGCTGAACATTGTCAGCACCCAACCAGGAGCCACCCCGGATCATCGTTTTTATAACCCCAGGCGTACTTATCCCACTCCGGATGAGAACAATGCATATCGTTCGGGCTATGATCAAGGTTATAACTCCGGGTTTAGCAGCACATACCAATCTTCTTATTCAAGCGCCTATAACATGGCATATCGGCATGGTGAAGAACATGGCTGCAGGGAGGCAAAGCACAAGGATTATAGATTAGATTTCGAGCGTGGTTTTGTTGAGGGGAAGTCGGTCGGGTATAACCGCGCATATCAGCTTGCCTATGACCAGGCCTATCGTTATGCATACAATGCTTCATTTAGCACTGCTTCTGACCAAGCTTACAGAAATTCATACCAGATGTACTATCAGAGACATTTTGAAAGTGCCCGCGCGGCAGCATATGCCGAACGTGTGAATGAACTCTATAGGCGTGCTTTCAACAGTGCAAAGAAAGCAAAATTCAATGAGATGTATCCGATCTACGCATCTCAGGAGTTTGATCGAGGTAAACAGGACGAAGCCAGAGATTTTGATGAACGTCCGGTCAGGTTGTTGAACGCAGAGGTTATGGAGACCATTCCTAATAATCTCTATGAGCCAGGTGAACCATTAAGACTTAAAATTAAAATGCGGAATTTTGCGGACGTGGGACTTGATGGTCGCGACGTCAAAGTGAAGTTGCAGGCTCTTGATGGTGCATCTTCTATAATCGCCGAAAGCGAGACAAATCTTTCGCGCGACCTGATGCGAAAAAGCAGGACAACGGTTTCTGGTTTGCTTGATTTTAGTTTGACTGAGGATAGCGTAGGGGAAGCTAAGTCATTTCGTATTACACTTTTTTGCAAGGGCAGGGTTGCGGGTGAGCAGGTGGTGGTCATTACACCGATGTACATGGTGGCCATGGCTTTTGCGGAACCTCCAGTTTTACGCGAAGGATTAGAAAGCGCGCTTAAATTACGTTTGAAGAATCAGTCCTCGGTAGCGACGGATAGCGGTTTTCTAGTGAATTTCAAATCGAGTTCCCAGTTAATCGAGATAGTGCGTCCGCAAGTCAATGTTGGTGTGCTTAATCCTGGTGAGGAGCGTGTTATAGAGTTCGTCGCTATTGGGCGTGAAACCGGGAACGCCAAAATCCCTGTCGCATTCGAAGGGGTGAGTGGCACCGGCCGCCGCATAGGCCTCATGGATGAGATACGTGATATCCCTGTGATGAATGACTATGTCATAGATGTTGTTAGCGGGGCTACAAGCTTGAGGATGGCGGGGATTTCGCGAGTGGAATACAAGATCAGGAATGTAAGCTCAAGGCTTATACTGAAAACCTTGCAATTGAAGATACGCATTAAGGCAAAGGAAGGTGATCCGTTCGCCGTCCTTGGTCCAAACCCACAGTACCTCAGCCCTATTCTCAATGGACAGACAAGCGGTTTTGTTGCCCCGGTGCTGGTCAGAGGCGCTAATTCTGGCGGTACGATTGAACTTGAAGTCCAAGAGAGTGGCAGAACGGTAGTTCTTCATAGGGAAGATTTTTAACATTAACACTAAGGAGCAAGGCCAAATGAAAACAGGAATTATTTGTAGACTGATCGGTCTGGCGATTTTCAGTGCAGCCGCGATAGGATGCGGGGTCATCCCATCGGCATATAGGGGTAAGTTTCAGGATAACGCTAAAGGCGCGGTGCTTGAATTAAAAGCTGGAGATGGAATGTTGATGTTGGCCGGTGGCTCGGTGATGGAGTCAAAGGCAAAGAATCTCAAGTTCGAGCAGCTAATGAAGGGGCAGCAGGGAATTTATGTAAGCGAGAATCCAGCAGTGGATGGTGCGTTGGATGTTTACTGGGTAAATCCCGATGTCACTACAAAGCAGCAGGACGGTGATCTTGCCTGGTATAAGTCTGAGGTGGTGTACACCGTGCTTAACGTAAAAGTTAAAGCAGTGGATGAAATTGAATTGCTGCGCTGTCAGGATGGCACGATCTTGTTGGATCTGCCTACAAAACGTTGGCAGGTCGGGTGCCCGGCGAATCCGGAATATTACAAGTTCCAGAGGGTGTCGGAGAAATAGCAAATTTAGCTGATGCAATCTTGTCTTCTGCATTTTTTAAACATTGCAGGAGCATGTGCTTTTCGATTCTTTCGTTTTCTAGTTGTATCTCAAGATCGCGTATGCGCTGCCGCTCGCGGCTGAATTTTTCGTTTAGCAGCTTAAGTTCAGAATTTAGTTTGGCTGCCAGCATGGTGGCTTCCTGGCGTTCGTTTTCGCTTTGTTTCCAGCGTAGCTGTGATTGGTAATGCTCATTTTTTGTATGTGTGAGATCATCGATCAGGCGTGCATTTTCACTGGCTAGTTTTCTATTCTGCAATTCTGTTTTTGATGTATTAAACGACTTGTTTTCTTTTTTTAGCAAATCCACTGTGCTTTTAAGTATCTCGAGTTCTGTTTGAAGTTGCTTGGACTTTGCTGACTCGCTTAGCAGTGATGACTTTACATGTTGTATCGCCGTGGCAAGGTTGTTTAGGCATGGATGATTTTCTTTGGTTTGCTCCATTTTATCGTACCCTTGTCAATTGTCGCTAATGCTTGAGTGTATTGTAAATGGGCGATTTTTGCCCTATTTTATGTTGAGTGTACTGTGTAAGCGTTCAAAAATGCTGAGCTTTTTTGCTACTATTTTGACGTAGTGTTTACTAAACTTATAAAGTATAATAATTACGCTGGGCGCAATATTATTTCTGGAGTATGTGTGATGCAAGTTTCAAACGTTTCAGGAACAACTACAACAACGGAACGATCAAGGGATCTTTTTAATAACATAATGGGTGTTGAAAGGCCTATGTTGCGCGACGAGCCACGGGTGTCGATACTTGATAGTGTTCCGCCGCCGCAGACAAGCGAAGTGGCACACCACATGTCAACAATGTATGCGGTCGAAGCTGTAAGAAAATTTACGGTCTGACAGGAACAAAACATGCTTGTTTGTCTTATCTGGCATGTTTATGCGTCAAAAAATGGAGATGTGTTTATGTGGTGTGTTGTTGACTGCGGGAGTGGTGTCAGCCATGGTAGGCGGTCCGCATGGCGGCATGATTTTGGGTGACAAGACATATACCTTTGAAGTGAAAGTTGCGCCGGAACAGGGCCATGTCACGATATATTCACTGAAGCCAAAGCGCGGTGAGGTGCCCAGGACAATGACCGTGGTTTTATACCAGGATCCTGAAACTCAGGAGATGGTTGAGGTTTCCGCCGTCAGCCCTCCCTATGCTGATTATGTCATGTATCAAGGCAAATTATCACCCAAGCAGCTTGCATTTATGGGTGTTGAAATTCGTTTTAGCATTGAGCCAGGCAAAAAGAGAATCATCCGTTCAGCCAGTTTGCGATGATTACTAGCGCTGATTCCCTTCCGACACGAGATCTGGATTGTAACTTTGAATTTGCTCTTTGTAAGTGCTGCGATAGCGCATTATAAAATCAGGTAGCAGTTCTTGAAGTGTTTTTTTTAACGCCTCTATTTCAATTCTTAAGCTGTCGACTTCGGCTTTTCTTTCAATGCGCTCCTTGGCCAGAAGCTCTCCTTGAGCTTCAGTCTCTGTTTGCAATAAATGGAAATCCGTCGCACTGATTTTTGTTTCAGTCATGTTCTTGAGCAAGGAGCAATCGATGTGCCATATGTTTTCAACGGCCGGTGGTTTTACGCCTTTGTGGTGATTCATGTAGCAGCGTGGCTATTAAGTCAGATGCCCAGTGATACGCCGTATGATTCTGGACTTTCTTGCGCAATGCAAGCATGCGCCGTTCGCGGTCCGTTGCTGGTAACGCCAGTGCTGTTGCTATTGCGTCGGCCATTTCCTCTATGGAATACGGATTGACTATGAACGCATCACTAAGTTCGCGGCTTGCTCCGGTGAACTTGCTTAGAATCAATGCACCACGCTCCGGTTTTTGACACCAGACGTATTCTTTTGCCACGAGGTTCATTCCGTCGTGAAGCGACGTGACCAGGCATATGTCACCTATCTGATAAAAATACTGGATTTCATCCCAGTCGTGATGCTTTTCCATGAAAATTATCGGTTTATATCCGCTGTTGTTTTGTGAAACAAATTTGGCATTAACTCTATCTATTGCTTGATGTAATTTGGTAACCAGGTTCTGATAAGACGGTATATGTCCCCTGCTTGGCGATCCCATTTGCGCCAAAGTAAAGCGGCCGATGTACTGGGGGTATTTTTCGAGAAACCTTTCCACTGCTTCAATCCTTTCTATAAGTCCCTTGGTGTAATCAAGCCTGTCAACCCCCACGGCGACTATATCAGACGTGATTCCGTATTTAAGCTTCAGCTCCCTGCGTTCGCTGTCAGTCATGGTTCTTACCGGTGCTGTGTCAATGCCTATAGGGAAAGCCCTGACGCGTGTTTCATGATTTTCCATTGTTACGGAGAAGGTGCCGAGGTCTACTCTGGCTTCTAGGTACCTGTTACAGGTTTCAAGAAAATTATTACAATGATATTGTGTATGAAAACCTATCACATCCGCGCCTAGCATGCCACGGAGGAGTTCTTTGTGCCATGGGCATATCTCAAACGCCTCAGGGTTCGGCCACGGGATATGCCAGAACAATCCAATCCCTGGAAAGTTCTTTGGTTGTAAGCGATTAGATTTTAAAAGGCGCGGCAGGATCGCAAAATGATAATCCTGTACCAGTACCAGAGAGTTTTGTTGTGTCGCATGTGACATGATTGCATCGCTGAAGCGCTTGTTTACGGCGCAGTAGTGGTGCCAGTCTGAAAGCCTAAATACCGGCCGTGTATGGGCCATGTGGCATAGTGGCCAAATACCTTCATTGGCGAAACCATAGTAGTAACCGAGTTCTTCCTCATGATTCAGCCAAACCCTGTGCAAAACATATTTAGGTGCTGTCGGTGGGACCAATATCTCACTGTTTGGGCCGGATGTTTCCATGTCCGCGTTACCACTTCCATGGGCTATCCATAGGCCACCGCAATTGCGCAGTATTGGCTCGAGCGCCGCGACTACCCCGCTAGCGGGGCGCATAATCTCAATTTTGCCATTTGATTTATGATGAATATAAGGTTCACGATTTGCGACAACTATCAAGTTATTGCCGTGTAGCTCCTTTTGTAATGTATTAATTTGTAAATACTCCATATGTATTTAGTTGCTACGCATAACTCTAGTGCTCCAAATTATATTAACCAAGTCATGTTAACTAATAAGGCGCGCTAAATTCATATTTGTGCAACGGGTATGCCCATCGGGTTTGTGGCACCTCAGTTGCAAAATGTGATGATTGTCGAACCAAATCTTCTACCAGGGAGGATTAAGATAATGAGGTCCTTCGCAACAGTTTCACTGTATGCTGGTGCAATAGCGTTGATATTAAGCGGCGCTTCCACATTTGCACAGGTCTATGAACAACCAGGTATAACGTCTGGCCAAAGCGCCGGTCAGAAGTCAGCCCAGAAGGCGGGGCAAAAAGCTGCGCAAAAGGCTGAGCAGAAAGCCGCTCAAAAAGCAGCTCAAAAAGCTGCGCAGAAGGCTGAGCAGAAAGCTGCCCAAAAGGCTGCGCAGGCCGCAAAGGCTGAACAAAAGTCCGGTCAGAAAGCAGCTCAAAAAGCTGCGCAGAAAGCTGAGCAGAAAGCTGCCCAGAAGGCTGCGCAAAAAGCTGCTCAAAAGCCAGCTCAGAAAGCCGCACAAAAAGCTGAGCAGAAGGCTGGCCAAAAGGCAGCTCAAAAGCCTGCCCAGAAATCAGCTCAGAAAAGCAACGGGGTCTAGCAACACTCGCACTGACAGTGAATCTTTAATAAATCAATTAGGGGGTGATTTAAAAAATCGCCCCTTAATCAATTAAACCATCCAGAATGTGAAAAATTAGGATTGATTTCATTTTGCCGGATCATTTGTGATAATGAACGCAACATGCGGCAAGTTTTATCGCGGATTAAATCAATAACAAGCCAGCCTGTCTTGCAGGCACTGGCTGTTTGTGCCCTCCAGTTTACTCTTATGATGATCATAGCGTCTGTAGTGGAGCTGGTTCATGGCAATGGCAAGTCTGATGATTATTTAAAAGCTTCGTATACAAGGCTGGTCCAATGGGACAGCCACCACTATATTGATATCGCTGACAATGGCTATCATGTGCCAGCAGCGGGTTTCGGTGGGCTTGTTGCGCGGGATGTGCACCTCAGGCGTGCGAATGTAGCTTATTTTCCTGCTTATCCATTGATAGCAAGATATGTTGGGCGGGTATTGGGTATTAAAACCGAAATAGCCGTTTTAGTAACTGCACAGGTTTTTTGTGCTTTTTTCTGGATATATTTTTTTCTTTTAATGCGGATATGGGGCGTGGATGTGAGAGGTAGAGCGCTTGCCGCTTGTATAGTATTCATGCATCCAGCGGCGTTTTTTCTTATTTGTGGCTATTCTGAATCAATGTTCATGGCTATGCTGCTTGGCTTTATATTTTGGACAGAGCGGTGGCTAGAGCAGGCCGGGCGTTTCCGGATCAGGTGGTTGCTCGCGGCTGCGCATGGTTCGTTGCTTTCCATTACAAGGCTTTTTGGATTGCTTGCCGCCGTATATCCGTTTGTTAAAAAAAGAAACCCGGGCTCTGTTTTACTTGCGGGTGTAGCTGCAATGGGAGCGGTTTTATTCTTCGTGTGGTGTCATTACCATTTCGGATCATGGGATTTATATTTTAAATTACAGGAATTAGGGTGGGGCAATAAGCCAGAGTATCTCGCGATTTTCAACCCCATGACATACATACCAAGATTTTTCCTTGAGGATACCGTTGATTCAATCTCAAGGGCCTCTATCCCATTGACAGTCATTTTGTTTTACTTTGCTTTGAAGACTGATCTTAAAACTCACTCCAGTGGTATTGCTCTTTGTGTGGTGGCTTTCTTGATGTTTTACTTTCCACTAGCTGGGAAGGCTGGGGCAAAGATGGACAGCATGATTAGATACACTTTGCCTTCTTTCTGCTTGCTTGTAATGTGTCTGGCAAGAACTTGGCGATACAGACTCCCCAAGGTGGTATGTACACGCTGGTTTGCCTTCACGCTTTTATTCTCTCTAGTTATCCAAGTTTGGATGGCTTGGCGTTTTTTTAAAGGCGGCTGGGTGGCGTGAACTCACTTCAGCAGACGCGCGAGTTCGCGAGCCTTGCGCGATTTCCATGATCCATTCCAATAAACGTATCCGGCTAGCAGAGGGAAGGCTATGGTGGCTTCCGAGTAAACCATCTGTTCGTACGATGTTGAAACCTTTCCCCACGAGCTCGCCTCGCGGAGTGTGGAGCCTGATAGCGCGCCGTCGCGCTCGTCGGCGACCGTAATTTGTACGGCATATTTATGCATCGGTGATTCGTGGCCAAGTAACTCTGCTGCCACGACCGTGTCTTGAGCGAAATTCTTAGGCACGCCTCCACCGATCATAATCAAACCTGTTTCTTTGGACGATACCTTAAGTTCAGTCAGTTCGCGGAAGTCACGTATCGAATCAATAGTGACATGGCTCTCTGGCTTACGCGTCTGGTGCATTACAAGGCCAAAGCCGGCGCTGCAATCGCTGAACGCAGGCACGAAAATGGGCACGTTCTTTTTATAAGCGGTGAGCACGACCGAGTCTTGGTTTTTGGCGTTTCTGTCAAGGTACGCGCCCATCTCCCTTATGAATTCTCTTGAGCTGAAGGGTCGGGAGGGGAGCTCGTCAGCGACCTTGCAAATAGTTTCGTCGCATATGCGGAGCTGGTCTTCGTCAATAAGCGTATCGTAAATACGGTCGATCGCTATTTCGCGCAGGTTGTTGTCGTCAAGCGCGGGGGATCCGATGTAGTGCTTAAAGCCAAGGCCCTCGAAAAAGTCTTGGTCCACTATTATCGCGCCAGTAGAAACTATCATGTCGACCATGTTGTTGTTCACGAGATCGACAACCACGTTCTTAAGTCCGGCGCTGAAGAGCGATCCGGCGAGGCAGAGAATGACGTTACAGTCCCGGTCGTTCAACATCTTCTCGTATATTTGTGAGGCGCGGCCTAGATTTCGGCCCTGAAACGCTGTTTCGCTCATGGCATCCACCAGACCACGCACATCATATTTTTTAATATCTATGTGGTTTACGGTCTTTGACAGCAGGTCTTTCTTGGTTGGCATAGTGGATGGCGACATTTTGTTATTCTCCTTGTTATTTTCACAGGGTTATTTTCTCAGAGGCCCTTTGTTATAGAAAATAGCCCTTTGTTTGCAAGCTGAAAGTTTATTGATTTGAGAAAACTGAATTAACTGACGGGAAATAAAAAAGGCTGGCATTATATGCAACACCAGCCTTCCTTATTAGAATAACTGCTGATGACTTACCAGTTGCGTTTATCAGCAAATGTGTCCTTAAGCGTACGTGGGAAGGACCAGCGAGGCTTCTTTGAAGCTGGGCGGGCCTTTACTTCCATCGGTTCGCCTGTGAAGGGATTGACGCCTTTGCCTGCCTTGCGGGCTTTTACTTCTTTACGTACAAGCGCGCCTATTACCGGGAAACGCACTCTCTCACCGCTTGCAGCGGCCTTTGCACCTTTTACGAAAGCTGTTTCAATCGTATTTTTGAGGTCAGCTCTTTTCATGCGGACTTCTCCACTACGGTTGACTACAGCTTGCTTTAAGATGCCTTCGTATACTTCGTTCAAAAAAGAATATTTAGTTTTTTTCTTTGCCATAATTGTTCTCCTAAGAAGAAAGTTTTAGGTGGATTTTTCGGCATCTGCAACTTTTTTTTACAAAAAACGTCATTTTTTTCGGAAAAAAGTATTAATTAACAAACTTCTTTAACTTCAACCCTATGGCCTTCGCGGTGTGCCTTATCACGGCGATGACTTCTTCCGGACTGTCGGTAAGATGTATGAAGTTTAGATCTTCTACCGCCACTGCTCCACTTTTCACTAGTGTGTCGCGTATCCAGTCATATAACCCGGCCCAATAGTCGCGGCCTACCAGTATTACCGGGAAGTCATAAAGCTTTCCTGTCTGTATCAATGTCATTGCTTCGCTCATTTCATCAAGCGTGCCTAGTCCCCCTGGCATGATGATGAATGCATAAGAGTACTTCACCAGCATAACTTTTCTTACGAAGAAGTAACGGAAGGTTATGACTCTATCCAAAAATGGATTTGGTGTCTGCTCGTGAGGGAGAATTATATTGCAGCCGACCGAGAGGCCGCCCGCCTCTTTTGCTCCGCGGTTGGCGGCTTCCATGATTCCAGGTCCTCCGCCGGTCATCACGGCGAAGCCTTCTCCTGCTAACGCGGCTCCCACGTCTTTGGCGAGGTTATAATAAGGGTTGTCCTCGCCGAATCTGGATGAGCCAAACACGGTGACGGCAGGGCCTATTTTTTGGAGAGCCCAGAATCCTCTTATGAATTCTATGGTAATTCTCAGCAACCGTAGTACTTCTGTGGCCGCCCTGTGGCGTCCGGCGAGGAATTGGGCTTCGCTTTTCATCCCTTTAGGGAGTTTGGCGCGGATTTGTGTGAGCTTTTTTGCGCGAGGATCGGTGTGGTTATTCAGCATATTGTTTTAGCGGGAACTCCTTGAGTCAGCTGTGGCTGGGGCAGTTACATTTTTTGCCGCTTTTTTTGAAAGTGAATTATCTTTTTCCAGCAGTGTACGTTTGACACCGACGTTTTTCTTGCGTGTTTCACTTATTAGCTCTTCTATGGCGTGTAGTTCGTCTTCAAGCTCCCACCTAGATAGAAGCATGATGGCGAGATCCTCATGGGTCTCCGGTGGTTTCATGCTTTCATATACTTTTAATTTGTGGCGTATCCCGAGAGAGCGCTCGATGAGTTCCAGTTTTTTTAGGCGATCCATAGTGTTCATGCCCCCTTTTGTTTTAATTGCTGGCGGAGGACGTAAGTTAGGATCCCGCCGTGTTTGAAGTATTCGAGTTCATTCGGTGTGTCGATTCTTACGAGAGTATGGAATTCCATTGTTGCCCCGTTTCGGTCTGTTGCACGCACTTTCAACTTTTGGCCCGCGCTGATCGTTGCAAGACCCTCGATGTCGAATGTTTCAGAGCCGGTTAATCCGGTGGTCAGGCGGTTTTCTCCTGAGAGGAATTGAAGCGGCAATATGCCCATACCGATCAAATTGGATCTATGGATCCGTTCAAAACTTTCGGCTATTACCACACGTATGCCCAAGAGCTTTGGACCTTTTGCCGCCCAGTCACGTGAGGAGCCTGTTCCGTATTCCTTTCCTGCTATCACGATGAGGGGGACTCCTTCGGATTGATACAGCATTGCAGAATCGTAAATTGACATCTGCTTGCCATCAGGCATGTGCTTTGTCACGCCGCCTTCCGTTCCTGGTACAAGAAGATTTTTTAACCTCACGTTCGCGAATGTGCCTCTGACCATGACCTCATGATTACCTCGGCGCGCACCAAGTGAATTAAAGTCTTTTGGCTGCACACCTTGCGCGATCAGATACTGGCCGGCGGGGGATGATTTCCCGATGGAACCCGCGGGTGATATGTGGTCCGTCGTGACTGAATCGCCAAGCATTGCAAGAATCCTGGCTTTTTTGATGTCCGTGACTGTGGGTGGGGTAGCCGTCATGTCCTGGAAGAACGGCGGTTCTTTAATATATGTTGAAGATGCTTCCCATTTGTAAAGATCACCTGTCGGGGATCGCAGTGTTTGCCAGCTCTCATCACCGCTGAAAACATCGGCATAACTTCTTTGAAATTGGCTTGCGGTTACGAATTTTTTCAGCAACGCTGCGACATCCTCGTGCGAAGGCCAGATGTCTTTCAGATACACCGCGCTTCCGGCGGTATCCATGCCCAGTTGATCGCGGGTAAGGTTGATGTTGATATTCCCTGCTAGTGCGTATGCCACAACCAGCGGTGGTGATGCGAGATAGTTAGCTCGAACGTGCGAGTGAATGCGGCCTTCGAAATTCCTGTTGCCGGATAAAACCGCCGCGACGGCGAGGTCGCCATCAACGATTGCTTTTGTGATGTGATCCTCCAGTGGCCCGCTGTTGCCGATGCAGGTGGTGCATCCGTAACCGACAATGTGGAATCTCAAGGATTCTAGATCAGTCATTAGTCCGGATTCGTTGAGATAGTCGCTTACAACCTTCGAGCCTGGGGCTAAGCTGGTTTTTACCCATGGTTTTACCTGAAGGCCTCGCTTTACGGCATTTCGTGCGAGAAGGCCTGCCGCTATCATCACGCTTGGGTTTGAAGTGTTCGTGCAGCTCGTGATCGCGGCAATTACAATAGAGCCGTGACATAAATTATAGGATGATCCGTCAGGTTGTTTTATCGGCATGCATTTCCCAATGGCACCTAAAGCCGGATCCACCGTAAGAGGCGCAAGTTCTGGCGCTAGTGTCATCGGTTTTCCGCCGTTGCCGAGCCATGTTGTCAGGGCATTCTTGTCCATGTCATTGAGTCGGTCTCCAAGAAGCGCGACAAGTGATTTCCTGAAGGATGCCGGTGCTCCGCTCAGCGGGACGCGGTCTTGCGGCCTGGCCGGGCCTGCGAGGCATGGCTCGACGGAACCAAGATCAAGTTCAAGCAGGTCAGAGTAGGCGGGTTCCTGGTTTTGAGCGGAGTACCATAGGCCTTGCTCCTTGTAATAAGCTTCGACAAGCGGGACGAGATCGGATCTCCCTGTGAGGCGGAGATAATCCGTTGTAACCTCATCGACAGGGAAAAGTCCCATCGTAGCGCCGTATTCAGGCGCCATATTTGCTATTGTGGCACGATCAGCGAGTGTCAGGCCGAGCAGTCCTGGCCCAAAAAATTCGACGAACTTCCCAACCACGCCTTTTTTGCGGAGCATTTGCGTGACGGTGAGAACTAGGTCTGTAGCTGTTGCCCCCGGGGAGAGCTTGCCACTTAATTTGAATCCCACGACTTGAGGGATGAGCATGGAACAAGGTTGGCCTAGAAGCGCTGCTTCTGCCTCTATTCCGCCAACGCCCCATCCGAGCACGCCGAGGCCGTTTATCATTGTGGTGTGTGAATCAGTTCCCACTAACGTATCAGGATAAACCAAGGTGTTTTCACCGCCACCGGATGTAATAGCGACCTGTGCGAGGTATTCGAGGTTCACCTGATGGACAATGCCGGTATCAGGAGGGACTACGCGGAAATTGCGAAAAGCTTTTTGCCCCCATCTTAAAAATTCATATCGTTCCTTGTTGCGTTCGAACTCAAGTTTTGCATTCGCCTTTAGTGCCTGTTTGTTTCCAAAAAAATCAACCTGGACTGAGTGGTCAATTACAAGGTCCGCTGGTTGCAGCGGGTTGATCGCCTGTGGGCTGCCGCCAAGTTTTTTAAGAGCCGCTCTCATGGCCGCAAGGTCAGCCACGGCAGGGACGCCCGTGAAGTCTTGCAGAAGCACGCGCGCCGGCATGAACTGGATCTCGGTGTCAGGTGCGGCTTTCGGGTTCCAGTTGGCGAGAGCCTCTATGTCCTTTTTTTTCACCGCCTCTCCGTCTTCGTGCCGCAGCAGGTTTTCAAGAAGAATTCTCAGTGAAAATGGGAGCCTCGATGGATTGCCTATCCTTTTTTGTGAAAAGATTTTAAGCGAGTGATAACGGTAATTTTTACCGCTCACAGTCAATACTGACTGTGTACCAAAACTGTTCATGTTCTTTGATTGCATATCCGCCTCATTTATCCGTTATGAAGAATAAAATAACACAGTGGTTGGATTATTTTAACGAGTCTTATACTTATTTGTGCAGTTCTTTGCGTATTTTCATCCAGATTTCATGGTATCGCCATGCGGCATGGGCGTCAGGTTCCTGTCTGTGATCGGGTTTTAACACCAAATTGCCGGTGGATAGCAGGATTTTACGGACCTCGGGGTTTTGTTCAAGCTTGGCTCTCATGGCTGCCAGAATAAGATCATAATGTTCGCCGGGAGTTTTTGGCTTGTAAGTGATACGCCGTCCTTCGAATGACACCCAGTCTATGCCTAGTTTTTTCATGTTTTCAGAGGCTAGATCTCCTGCTTTTTTTGCGTCAAAGCTGACTAGGCCCGCGACTTGTTCGCGGGTGTAAGCCCACTGCAGGTCGGTGCCCAAGTTGGTAGTGATTTTTCTGGGGTCAGATTCGTCGCCAAGGTTTTCCTCCGGATACTTCATCATCTGCCAGAAGCCTTCAAGGCTTGCATAACGTTTACCGCGGAATTCAAAAGGTGTTGGTGCGAAGTTTGAAAGAATACCAAGCTCGTTGCGCTTTGAAAGGATCACCTCGCCTGGTCCCGCCTCATGTGGGAGGATTTCCCACTTGGGAATTTCTGATGGTGCCACGCTTTCCTTTGTAATTTTAAGCCACCAGTGCGATGGAAAGTTTTCATCTCGGTGGATGTCGCGCTCTGGGCGGAAAGTAGCGTCCTGCAGGTACGGCTTCAGTCTTGTTATCTCAAGGGCTTTTTTGCTGGAGTGGAGTGTTTTTGCAAGAGTCCTAAAGACCCGCTCACCAGAGTAAGAGTAGGGGAGAAACGCCTGTGAGAACGGGATTCCAAGTTTGTCGGCGGCACGCGATGATTCCTCTATCTCATCCGCCGCGTTGTCTAGAAGTGTTTCGTAATAAGAAACTGCTTGTTTGTCCTTAGAATTTAAAGCCGTCCGGTAGCGATCGGCGTCGAATTTGGGCTGTGCGCGCAGGATTTGAGGCTGGAAGATTTTAAGCGGGTTATCATCCACCAGCACAACATGTTTTAGTTCCGGATCAAAGATTCGCATATCCTTACTAGGTAAGGCAACCCTGCGCCCGATCACCATGTGGCTTCTCCCAAAAACTCCATCTATGTGGTTCATTACAGCTTTGCCGTTTGAAAAGCGCAGGCGATTCATTATCTCGAATGTCGGTATGTTACGCTTCCCAGAGAATACGGCGATGCCCTTGCAGCGCGGGTTCGCCTTCATCCGTCGGATGAATCTTTCAAAACCAGGAGTCAGCTTTATATAAGTGCTGCTTGTCACAAGTTCGCCTGAACCTGCAACGGCCTGGTCAGGGGTTACGTCTTTTAAGTCGTAAAACCCGCTGCTGCCGGAGCCGTACCATTGCTTTAAAATCGTTTCGTCCATGTCGGTGACGAGTACGAAGTCTCCGTGGTGTTTGAATTCAACCTGTTTCCATCCGCTCTGGCGGTGCCCAGCCCGCACTTCCAAAAGTGCTTTTTCATAAGCCTCTGCTATTGAGATGTTCTGATCAGCGGCAAGGTACTCGCGCATCCAATTTTGTGTTTCAATCGCGTCGTGGCGGCTTAGTTTTTCTGCTTTCATCAGGCGATCCATGTTGAAGTAATAACCTTCGTCAAGCCCGTCCTTTGCCCACTCCGGGAGAGGAGGCATCAGTAGTTCGCGTAAATCTACTTGTTTGTATGGGGATGCGTTTTTTTCCTGGGTTTGCTTTACCGATGAGCAAGCAGTGGTGATTTGTGCGGCTGCAATAATAACCATTAATGTGATCATGTGTCGTGACATATAGTGCTCTACTACCGTAAAGATACTTTTTCAGCAAAAGTAAGTTATTTTATGAAATCCATGACCATAAAGCTTGCTACGGCCACGCCAAGCGCGACTCTGTAATAGCCGAACACGGCAAGACTGTTTCGGTTCAGGTATGCAACCATCCATTTAACGGCTGCCATGGCTGCAAGAAATGCTGTCACGAAACCAATCAGCGGATTTATTAAGCCAAACGTATTGATTATCTCAGTGCCGTGTTTCAGCGATTCAAAAACCGTGGCGGCGCTCAGTGTGATCAATCCTAATAGAAAACTAAATTCAATTGCGGCAATCGCACTGAGGCCAGCCAGCATGCCGCCTAGAATGGTGACAAGGCTCCGGCTGGTTCCTGGCCACATAGCGATGCATTGTATGCAGCCGATTATCAGCGCCTGGAGGATTGTCATTTGTTCAAGCTGCTGAGCTGGTTTTGCGGTATGCGCGGGTTCATATCGCCTGGTGAATATAAGTATGGCCAGTCCACCGATTAACCATGCCAGCACCACCGGCCACATGCCGAATAGATGGCTTTTAATCTGTTTCTCAAACAAAACCCCGATGACCGCTGCCGGTAAAAATGCCGTTACCAAATTCCAGGCAAGCTGCCGCCCCATGGGGTCATGGCCGAAGATGCCTGCAAACACTGAGCGTACGCGTTTGGCGTAGAGGAATAACACCGCGAATATGGCTCCGGCCTGTATGCAGATTTCATATGCCGCGATAGCTGTGTTGCTCTTGCCGCCGGCATCGATGCCGAGGAGGTGTTGGGCCAGCAGCAAATGCCCGGTGGAACTTACCGGCAGATACTCGGTGATCCCTTCAACTAAACCCATCAGGAATGCTTGCAATGCAGTCATCTAAGATTATCCTCGAATCAGATATTAATTGAGTTGTGACCAGGAGGCCAGGCCCTGAATTATAAAAAAATCTAGCCGTGTGGGAGATTGCCATAGAAAAATGGCGAAATGAAAACCTAAAAACTATGGCGTGCTCCATTGATTTGTATTAGTAATTTTCAATAGTGCTCGCGTGGCGGAACTGGTAGACGCGCTGGTCTTAGAAGCCAGTGGGTATCCCGTAGCCGTTCGACTCGGCTCGCGAGCACCATTTATGTCGGTTGTCGCCAAAGCAAAGCTATTTTGTGCAGGTTAAGTCCGCTGGCCCAGGACTAAACGTGTAGGTCGAGTTCTTCTGCCTACCGGAAATATAATTGGTCACTATACCGTTCCGCAAGTTCCAGCAGAGTCAAACGAACGAAAGGGGTCACCTGGGGATTAAGGCTATTCTGAGAAGGCACGTCCTCGAATTCCATTACAAGCTTTTTGGCTATCTTTGCTGCGATACAACTCCAACGTAGCTCAAACGGCCATCATAGTATGATAGGTATATGCAATATATCTATATGGTTGCTGTAAGGTATTTTATGTGCTAAAGTAAGTTATGGTCTTTGATGATAATTTTGACCAAATGAAAAGCCAGTGGACAAAAAGAATCGTGAAATCGATTTTATCGAGGCTCGTGAAGTCTTCAACGATACTAATGTGACGATTGGGCCAGGAATGTCAAAAGACGATGAGGAGCGTTGGCTTCGCGTCGGAATGGCTAAAGGGAAACTATGGACCGTAGGATACACTTTGCGTCGTGGGCTGATTCGCATTTTCATGGTTCGCCCAGCGCATGATGACGAAAAGGAAGCATATTATGGCTAAGAAAAAAATGCCGACTCAGCAAGAAAAACAATGGGAAAAAGAGGATGAGGAAACAACACTCGCTCCGGGTGCGACTTGGATGAAGAGGGTGAATGTGGATTTCCCAGTGGACATGTTGAGAAGGCTTGATGACGAAGCCAAACGGGTTGGTGTAAATCGGCAAGCCTTAATCAAGATGTGGCTCAATGATCGTCTAGATGTGCTCATCGAAAGAAGGAAAGCGTCGTGATTTAATGTGTATTTCGCTCGCATTTATTAGTTTACGCCACCTTTTTCTTGCTTAATGCATTTATTGACGCAATCGTCAGCATTAATCCGAATGGTCGTAATAAGCGATTCAGCGTTTCTTGAGTTGGATTATGGCGCGTAGTTGTTCCGCTAAATTCCGCTTAAAGATTAATGACTTTACTGCCGATAAGGGAAAAAGCAATGACTGTGATCATACCGTATAAAAAGCAACTAGTTTTCTTTGTGGCAAGCCTCGCGCTAGCGACGGCTTATTCTGGCATTTTTCCAACAGCCACTTATAGTAGCGCCACCACATCAAGTTGCACGATAGATCGTTTACGTTATCTCTACGCTAAACTTTCAAGGCACGATATCGTGGCCATCCAGCTTACGCTCTTCAATACGCAACTTGGCAAAATCGTCAAACTACCCAGCGACCCCCCCCCCAAGGCCAGCCTGCTTAATAGCCAGAAACTGCCAGAAGACGTCAAAACCTCCATTTTCGATGCGCTAGAAAGGCTCGCGGCTATTCAGAAACAGGCATCCGAATTAAAAGTACCAAAAGGTTTTGGAGAATGGCTACAAAACCAAAAAGAACGTCTTACTTTGCCTGTACTCAAACAATGTATTAATAGTGGTTACACGCTAGGACAGCTTCAATTAGACCTGCGAGCGGAATATATATGGGAAACAGCCTCAAGAAACCCTAGCTTTCTTGAGGCGCATTTGGTGGCACCGATCGCTAATCCGCATGTAAGAAAAATTATCAGACCGATTGTCGGTACCATTAGTTGGGGAATCAAAAACATAAAGCCCATCTTAGTTGGCGCTATTATCGCTGGCCCATTCGCTGGAGGGGTGAACAATATAGTCTCTGGGCCGATAACCCCAGTACTAAACTATTTAAACCAATTCGGGCAGAATCATCTTTCCGCCATAACTCGCATGGTGCAGAAAATCCTCGCCAACCTTGCAACCGTTCCAGAACACAAGAATAGGCTAGAAACACTTCAGGCAGAAATGGACCGATACAACTTTAAAGCCATGTCGCAGGAGGAAGCCTACAAGAAATGGAAGGAACTCGATCGCAACCTGCGCCTTATGTATTTACAAAACACTAAAGCACTGCCTGGGGACGTACAGGTGGGAAGAAGTTATGAATTCAATATAGGCATAGGTTACATGCGTGGGTTTCTTAATGACTTATCCGCACATGACACCAATCTTGAAGTCCATAACCAGTCAGCAAAAGCCTGCCGGTCAGAGCTTGCAGGTCTTGACAAAAAACCGCAGGACCAATTAAGCCTCGCGGAATCTGACAGAATCCGTGAGCTTAAAAAAGAACTTTCCGGCCATGAGGCGATGAAAGAGCAGGCCCTTAACAACATAGCCATGACAATGGCCTCAATCGCGATCTTTGATTTTCTTTATTTTGAGTTCACGCAAAATCACAAATTGGGTGACACAATTATGAATCGGTCTTACCAGGTCATGAAGGAAAACTCGCATTTTGATCTTTACATAAAAGCTGTTCAAACACAGACACAGGAAATATTAGAACAGATGGATTATGCGATAAATGCAAAAGATTTTTTTGAGTCCATCCAGCGCGCCAGCAATAAAGCAGAACGCAAATGATATCCATGCGGCCGGGAAAGGCGCTGTAAAGCTGTAATCACTGCCCAGTAAACTGTTAATTCCTCAAAACTCAGTGCACTCCAGAACGACCTTCGGATAACGGTAGCTGCTACCGTAGTAATAAGACCCGGCTACCTGGCCTTTACCCAGCATGTTTGGTGGCATTATGAGAAGGAACATAAAATCGCTTCCAGTTACGCCATAATCAAAGCCACCTTCGGAATCCACATATACTTCCAACCCTTTATAGGTCTTAATGGCTTTCCCTTCGACTGTAATTGTAACGTTGGCATTAGCTCTCTGCTCAGGACCCACATATTCGTCAAAGATAATTTTAACTGCGCGTTCTTTCTTATCTTTGCCATTGCAAATATAGTCGTGGTCTTTGGCCATGGCATTGCTCGATAAAATTAAAGTGCTAACAATTATAAGCCCGGATAGTTTCATATAATTATCCTTGAAAAACGTTTGTTACTCATCACTTCCGAAATTGCTTGAGATCAAATAGACAAGTTCTTGGTTTTTTGTATCCACTGCAGCAACGATGTATGCATAAGTATTATTTCCACTGCCTGAGCCGGTAATTATAATCATTCCTGCCTGCAGTGCCACCATCATAGCATTTGTAAGTTTATTGTAGTCGTCTAAGTCTAAGTTGTGGCTTATACCTTCTGCAATATCAGCTTTGACTTGTTTAAGACTGCAGTTCTTGTCAAGAACCCCAAGATCATACCCATCTTCGTCACCAGTGATTGGAAAGTCTCTATGTAGTGTAGACTTCAAAACGCGTATGTATAGATCTTCCAAGCTCTCATATGGTTTTTGTTCTGGTTTGAACTTGACCACCTTGTAAGTATTAGCTGCAAAAAAGTTCTCTTTAGAAAGCTTGCTTGCAATAGTGTCTAGGGGGTTTAACGCTGGATTTGTTGGCTCCTTAATGCTTTTAAGGGTATGGGCAAATGTATTAGTTGCTATTATAAGGGAAGCAACACCCGTAAGAATAAGTTTTTTCATAAAGATACTCCATATTGTCCCAAGTTTGTAGGAGAGCCCATCTCGCCTGACGCTCTGGGATCGTTAATAAAATAAACAAGAGGTGTGTATAACGGTCTGCCGTATTGCGCAATAGTTTTTTACACATCGCGTGGTTATATTGAGCCGTTCACGAGCTCATCCAGATTTAACTAAGACGGCCGCCTCCCATGGGTCCTTGTGCTCAAGCCCCTGGTGGTCCTACGCCAGCTGCTAAGCCTGCGGCTTTAAATGATGCGAGCATTGAACTTAGTTCTGAGCCCGGAGTTGCATCAGACTTACCAAACCAAAGCCCGGTTGATTCAAAGAAATTCTTGGTGAAATAACTCTTTATCTTCCGGTACTCCCTGCCCCAGCTTA
>ERZ1292640.1157-Hain-H43-02um-R1-1157-length-21832-cov-6_pt1 | contig 21832 bp, 18 predicted proteins | sample MGYA00564404_ERZ1292640 | MGnify/ENA primary metagenome ERZ1292640 (study PRJEB36523, sample SAMEA6512636) | groundwater metagenome | collected 2019-01-08 | study: AquaDiva: Metagenomics assemblies of 32 groundwater samples
GGTATAATTTTTAACATTTGTCGCCAGAGGGGTAAACTATGGATTTAGGCATTGCAGGTAAATACGCGCTGGTTTCCGGCGGCACGCACGGGATAGGCATTAGCACGGCATTGGCATTGGCAGAGGAGGGTTGTAATGTTGCCGTATTTTCGCGAAACAAAGAACGCGTGGCACAGGCGCTATCCGAATTAAAAAAGAAAGGCGTGGATTGTTTAGGAATTACTGCCGACAGCATGGCAAAAAATGACGTAGAAAATGTTATGAAGGCAGTCATACGCAAATGGGGCACGCTGCATATTTTAATAAATAATGTAGGCGGGGGGGGCAGATGGGGCAAGGAAGTTGTTGAGGAAACCGCTGAAGAAGTATGGCTTGAGGTTTATAATAAGAACGCCCTTGCGGCAATCAGGCTTACTATGATGGCAATACCTTATATGCGTAAGCAGAAATGGGGAAGGGTAGTTACTATTACGTCTATATTTGGCAGAGAAGCCGGCGGCAGGCCTTGGTTCGCGATGGCTAAGACCGCGCAGACCAGCCTGATGAAGGCATTAGCCATTCAGCATTATTTAGTTAAAGACGGGATTACCTTCAATAGTGTCGCTCCCGGAGCGATAATGATAGCTGATACGGGATGGGATAAGATGTTTAAAGAAAATCCGAAAGGGTTGAAAGAGTTTATTAAGCGCGAAATACCTCTGGGCCGTTTAGGCACTTCAGAAGAAGTAGCCAATATCGTAACTTTTTTATGTTCTCAAAAAGCCAGCTTAATTAACGGGGTTTCTGTCCCTGCGGACGGCGGCCAGGGGAGAAGTATTCTTTGAAAGGACTATCAATGAAAGTCTCGCTAATTATTTTTACGATGAACGAAGTAGATGGCATGAAGGCTATTATGCCGAAAATTAATAAGGATTGGTATGATGAATTGATCATTGTTGACGGCGGCTCTACCGACGGGACAATTGAATTTGCTCAAAAGGAGGGTTACTATATTTTTGTTCAGGAAGAGAAAGGCGCGGGGGCTGCTTTTAAGGAGGCCCTGCGGAAGGCCACGGGGGATATTGTCATAACCTTTAGCCCCGACGGTAATAGCCTGCCGGAAAAAATACCGGAGATTGTCGTAAAGATAAAAGAAGGTTATGACGTGGTTACTGTCTCGCGCTATTTATGCGGGGCTAAGAGTTACGATGATGACGCCTTTACCGCTTTTGGCAATTCTATGTTTACATGGCTTGTTAACCTCCTTTTTAAAACGAATTATACTGATGTATTGGTTATGTACCACGGTTTTAAGAGGGAGGCAATTCAGGCTTTAAATATTCATACTAAAACTCCCAGCTGGGGAACGCTGCTACTCTTGCGCGCTACTAAAAAGAGATTGAGGATAGCTGAAATACCGGGAGATGAACCTAAAAGGATAAGCGGTTTGCGCAAGATGAAGCCGTTAATAAACGGCTCTTGCGAACTTTTTATGATCGTTAAGGAATTTCTCAAAAGGAATTAGTGATTATATGTTTAATAAAGATGATGATATTGATGTCCTGTTAATTTATCCCAAAACAGGGATCGATTTCGGGTCAACTATTGCCCCTCCTCACGCCTTTCTTACTATTGCCGCGCCTTTAGATAAAAAGGGCTATAAGGTAAGAATAATTGACCAGAGGGTAGATAATTTGTGGAGGCAGCACATAGAGGAGTCTTTGCAAAAAAGGCCGATATGCGTAGGTGTTTCTTCAATGACTGGCACGCAGATTTATTATGCCCTTGAAATAGCCAAAATTGTCAGGGAGGCGGCCAATGGCAGCATCCCTATTGTCTGGGGCGGGGCGCATCCTTCTTCAATGCCGGAACAGACGGCAGAGGATGAATTCGTAGATGTTGTTTGTGTCGGGGAAGGCGATATAACGTTGATGGAGTTGGTTGAGGCGTTTGCGCGTAAGTCGCCCTTAATGAATGTCAAGGGCATAGTATTTAAGGATGGAAATAAGATTGTAATGACGCCTCAGAGGCCGCTCCTTGATATTGAGGGCCTCTTAAATGTGCCTTGGCACCTGATTGACCTGGAGAAATACATTCATCGCGACTTCTATATTAAAAATATAAAGCGCAGTTTGGATATCGGCCAGACAAGCAGGGGCTGCCCGTTTGATTGCGGATTTTGTTCCAGCGCTTCCTTGCGGCAGAGAAAATGGCGGGCGATGTCTGTTGAAAAATCACTGGAGCGCATAATTGGCCCGATAAAACAGTTTAATCTTGATGGTATCTGGATACGCGACGATGAGTTTTATATTGACCGAAACAGGGCTGACAGTATCTGCGAGGGTATTATTAAATCCGGGATAAAAATAAAATGGTATACTTCAGGGACACGCATAGATATTTTCAACCGCTCTAGCGACGAACAGATTAAATTATTAAAAAAAAGCGGGGCTGATACTTTAAAATTTGGGGCCGAATCCGGTTCTGACCGGATACTTAAATTGATGCAAAAAGGGATTAGGCGGGAAGATACGATTAAGGCTAATCTAAAAGCAAAGCGCTGCGGCATTACGCCCGCCTTTGCCTTGATGGTGGGATTCCCGGGAGAAACATTAGATGACATAAATCAAACTATTGAACTCTTTGTGCAGTTGAAAAAAGATAACCCGAAGGCCCAATTTGAAGCTATCGGCACATATACCGCTTTACCAAAAACGCCTTTATATGAGCTGGCTATAAAATCGGGTTTGAAGCCGCCGCGCAATTTGGAAGGATGGATTTATTGGCTTTCCGATGAATATGACATTGAAGGCCGGAAGATCCCCTGGTTTGGCCGCAAGGATAGAAAAAAAATAGGCAACCTGACGTATATGAGTATTTTAGCCAATATTTCTTATAATGCGATAGAGGGGATTGAAAATAATTTATTGCGGCTGGCACTAAAATTATTTATTCTTCCGATCAGCCATTTTGAAAGGTTTAAGCTTAAAAATAAATGGTATGCATTTGCCCCGGAATTAGGAATCGCGAGATACTTAAGGAAAAAAATTTTTTACGGCAGCCACAGGAATATCCGATGAAAAATAAAACGAAAATGAAGATTTCTTTTGGCACGGTTACTATTACGGATATGGCTAAAAGGCTTGTTGCTGATGCGTTAGACAGCGGGCGCATCTCTTGCGGTAAATATGTGAGGCAGTTTGAAAAAGAATTCGCGCGGCTGGCCGGCACGAAAATGGCAGTTGCTGTTTCAAGCGGAACAGATGCGGTCTGCCTGGCATTAGCGGTATTGTATGATTTTGGCGCCAAAAGAGGGGATGAGATTATCGTTCCGGCTTTATCTTTTGTAGCAACCGCGAATGCGGTACTACAGGCAGGATTTAAGCCGGTATTTGTTGATATTGACAGGCAGACGCTTAATATAGACGCCTTAAAAATAGAATCAGCGATTACCTCCAGGACAAGGGCCGTTGTTCCTGTTCATTTAATGGGTAAGCCTGCGGATATGGATGCTATTAATTCGCTGGCAAAGAAATACCGCCTTTATGTAATTGAGGATGCGGCTGAAGCTCACGGGGCTGTTTATAAGGGCAAAAATGTCGGCTCTCTCGGTGATATGGCGGCATTTAGCCTTTATGTGGCGCATATAATAACAACTGGAGAAGGCGGGATTGTAACAACGAATAAGCCGGAGTTTGCCGAAGTGATTAGGTCTTTGCGGAGCCACGGCCGCGCATGTAAATGTGAGGCCTGTGTGATTAATACAAATTCAGGGTATTGTGCCAAGCGTTTTAGCCGTTCGGATAATCAGGATATAAGGTTTGTCTTCGAACGTATAGGATTTTCATCCAAAATGAATGAGCTCGAAGCCGCGATTGGCATCGGGAATTTAGCTATTTATAATGAGATACTGAAAGAAAGAAGAAAGAATTTATATTACCTGATGAATAAGTTTAAAAAATTCTCTCCCTACTTGGTAACCATAAAAAAAGAGCTTTATGAGGAAATTGGGCCGCATGCCTTTCCGTTTATTATTCAGGAGCAAGCTAAATTTACCCGCAATCAACTGGCAGGTTACCTTAGTAAGAAAAATATAGATTCAAGGACGTTGTTTTCGTGTATCCCTACACAGTGCTGGGGTTTCGGGTTTCTCGGTTATAAAATAGGCGATTTTCCTCATGCCGAATATATAGGAAATAACGCTATTCATATCGGCGTACATCAGGACATAGGAAAAGACGGCTGTGATTATTTTATTGACAGCATTGAAGAGTTTTTATCAAGGAACGCGAAATAATGTTTGAGATAAGCATAATTATTCCGGTATATAATAGCGCGCCCTGCCTGCCTGAATTAAACCGGCAGATAGAAGATGCCTTAAGTGATGTGCCGTATGAGGCAGTTTTTATTAATGACCGCAGCAGGGATCAGAGTTGGGATAAAATCATTGAAATTACAGAGAGAAATAAAAATATCACCGCTATTGATTTAAGGAAGAATAGCGGGCAGGATAATGCGATAATGGCCGGATTAAGGCAGGCTGCCGGCAGATATATTGTCATCATGGATGATGATTTGCAGCATTCTCCTTATGATATCAAGAAGATGCATGAAAAATGCGTGAGCGGGAATTATGACGTTTGTTTCGCGAATTTTCCTGAAAAAGAGAATGCCCGCTGGAAAATAATAGGCAGCTGGATTAACGGGAAGGCTGCTGAGTTTTTGCTTTCAAAACCAAGAGACATATACCTTTCGCCATTTAAAATTATTAAAAACGCGGTTATTCAGGAAATTATCAAATACGATGGCCCATATCCGTATATTGATGGTTTGATCTTGGCTGTTACTGATAACTTCACCCAAATCAATATAGCGCACTACAAGCGGCCTTATGGCAAAGGCAATTATAATTTAATAAAATCCATAGCCGTATTCATGAAATTAGCCACAAGTTTCTCTGTGATACCCTTGAGGTTGTCGGCATTTATAGGTTTTATATCGTCAATACTGGGTTTCCTGCTTGGATGTTATTACGCGGTAACTCACTTAACATCCAATCAAAATATAGAAGGGTGGACTACTTTAGTGGTTATAATTCTGTTCATAGGCGGTTTGATGCTTGTGTCGCTGGGGATTATCGGAGAGTATCTTGGCCGGGCATATTTAAGGCTGAATAACCGGCCGCAATATACTATAAAAGAAATAATTAAAAATACTGAATCGGTTAGAGCCTGAAAATGGATAAAATAGCTCCGGTATCGATAGATAGGCCTGAAGTTTCTGAATCTTTTGAAAGCGGGGAATCTATACAAGAAATTTTGTCCCGCCCAAGAAAAACAGGCAAAGTATTATTGATTGTCCCTTTCCAAAGTGATGTTTACGGCATAAAAATCAAGCCTGCGTATCCGGCATTGGGGATTTTGTCGGTTGCCGCAATGCTTGAAAAGGCAGGGCATCGGGTTTCGCTTATTGACGCGGATGCCGATAATATAAGCATAGAAGGCATACTGGAGATGATTTCCGAAGATAAGTATGGTGTGGTAGGGTTTACGGCTGTTACCTCAACGTATCCCAGCGCGGTTAAAATCGCAAGCAGCATAAAAAAAGATTTTCCCTGCGTAGTTACTGTGTTGGGCGGGATCCATGCTACCGTAGATTCTGTTAATTGCGCAAAGGAGAAAGCATTTGATTTTGTTGTTGTTGGGGAAGGTGAATGTACTGCCGTTGAGCTGGTAGATAGTATTATGGATGGGATTGACAATTTTTCTCAGATTAAAGGAGTGGTTTACAGAAACAGAGAAGGAGATATTATTTCGGGAGGGCGCAGGGGGCTAGTGTCAAATCTGGATGATTTACCTTTCTCCGCGTGGCATCTGATCGGCGGCCTAAAAAGGTATGCGCCTGCGGATGCCACCTTTCTGCCCGCGGCCCCGATCATGGTTTCTAGGGGTTGTCCCGGCCAATGCACATATTGCAATACAAAGAATATATTCGGCCGGCGCCTCAGGTTTCGCAGCGCGATTAATGCGGTTGAAGAAATAAGAATGCTTGTTTATAAATATAATGTGAAAGAAATTCATTTCTTAGACGATGTTATTACCGCCAATAGAAAATTTGTCTTTGATTTATGCGGCTTACTGAAAAATGAGCCTTATAAATTGCATCTTGAGGTTTCTAACGGGTTACGCGCTGATATGGTAGATAAGGAAATCTTGGCCGCGCTAAAAGAGGTTGGCCTGAAAAACGTCGGCTTTGGAATAGAAACCGGAAATGACCGGATTTCTAAATTAATTAAAAAGGGGATTACCAAGGATCAAGTCAGGCATGCTATTTCTATAGCTAAAGATTTAGGATTAGAGACATGGGGATTTTTCATTATCGCCCTTCCCGGTGATGACAGGGAAAGCATTATGGATACTATTAATTTTGCCATAGAATTAGACCCTAAATTCGCGAAATTCCTTATATTAAAACCTTTTCCCGGCACTGAGGCGTACGCGCAGCTTGAGAAAAAAGGCCTGATTATGAGCAGGGATTTTTCTCAATACGGAGTTTATACGCCGCCTGTGCACCGGCTTGAAACCCTCAGCCAGGAAGAAATATTGAAATTGCAGCGCATGGCTTTTAAGAGGTTTTATTTCCGGCCCGCCAAGATTTTTGAGCATATTAAAGATATCAGGTCTGTGGGCAAAATCATTTCCGTTATCCGCGGTTTCATTTTCATCGTTGTAAGGGTTTTCAGCAAGGGATAAATTTTAAACTTAGTATTTGACGGCGTAACAGGCAAGAAAGGGGACTGTATTTATGGGCTTGTTTAATATATCAAGCTTGACGACAAAAAAATTCATAGCTTATATTTTTATTTTTAGCATAGTAAGATGCGTTATACTTTTTTTACTCTTAGAAGTTATGGCTACTCCGGATATTCAGGCTGGTTATGCGCCTGATTCAAAGATGTATGAAACGCTGGCCAAGAATATTATTTCCGGGCGAGGATTTTCTTCGGATACAAATCCGCCGTTTTTACCGATGATGCTTAAAGAACCGGTATACCCTGTTTTTATCGCGTTAATTTCTTCGATTTTCGGTTTCTCCGCGCTCAACGGAATTAACGGGGTAAATATTATCATTGCCCAGATTTTGATAAATCCAGCTACGGTACTGTTGGTATATTTTATCGCAAGGGAAATTTGTCATGAGAATACCGCGCGGCTGGCGGCTTTATCCATATGCCTTATCCCTACTTTCGGAGAATTGAGCTTTTTTATTCTCGCGGAAACGCTTTATACGCCGATCCTGCTTTTTTTTATGTATGTGCTTCTTAAAGCTTTTAACAGCGGCCTGCCTGCTTATTATTTTTATTCGGGGCTGCTTTTGGGCCTCTGTGCTGTGACACGGGTTATCAGCCTTTATTTTTGCGCCGTTGTTTTACTTTTCATCGCGTTTGGCTATGGAAAAGGCCTCTTATTTTCATTCCGTTTTAGATTAAGGCAAAGGTTTAAAAAGATGCTTATTTTTTTAATCGGGGTTTCGCTGTTGGTTTTACCATGGATAATCCGTAATGGGCTGATTTTCCGGAGTTATCAGGTTACCACCAAGGGCGGATTAACTATGTGGGTGCGCGGTACTATTGCTGAAAGTTTTACGCCGGAAGAATTTAAGGCATATTTGTTGTATATGTTTTCCGGGCGCCTTGCCCAAAAGAAATACCCTGATTTTATCGGTAAGGATTTAGGCAGTTTTGAATACCGCTTTGTAAATTATGCCCCCATAAAGGAACTAAACAAAAAAGGCCTCAGTGAAGGCGAGGTCGACGCGGTTTTGGCCAAAGAGGGGATTAGGAAAGCCTTGCGCCATCCTTTTAAAACTATGATTTTTAGCAGTATAGGGTACCTGCAGGTCTATAAATCTTTCGTCCCCGGATCGCTTTTAATTTATACCCCGCGAAATAGAATATTAAGGGAATATATATATCCCGGTATAAGGCTTATTTTCGGCTTCCCTTTTGGTTTTATGGTTATTTTTATGTCAATCGCAGGCATTTATCTTCATCGCGGGGAAATTATAAAATACCTGCCTGTCATATCGCTAATTGTATATTACCATTTTATGCTTTTTTTTATTACCGCTTCCCCGGGAGGGGTTCAGAGCTTTATCACGCCGGTTACGCCGTTTTATTTTATTTTCGCGGCGCTTTTTATCTCAGTAAAAACTGATAGGGGTATGCTTCGCGCATGAATTATTCCAATTTTCCGATAGAAGTCTCTATAGTGATGCCCTGTCTTAATGAAAAAGACGGCGTTGCCTTTTGCGTAAAAACGGCTGTTCGCGCTCTTAAGGATAATAATATAGATGGAGAGGTGCTTGTCGTAGATAACGGTTCAAGCGATGGTTCTGCTGAACTGGCACAGGCAAGCGGCGCGCGCGTAATCCTGCAGGAATTAAAGGGTTACGGCCAGGCGTATAAAAAGGGCATATCTCAGGCAAGAGGCAGGTTTATACTTATAGGCGATGCGGATGGGACATATGATTTTTCTGACATTATGAAATTCATTGAGCCTTTAAGGCAGGGCTATGATTTTGTGAACGGGAACCGGATGCGCGGGAAAATCCATAAAGACGCAATGTCATTATTAAACCGTTATTTTGGGAATCCTTTTCTTTCAATTTTGTTGAACCTGTTTTTTAAATCGGGTTTATCAGATGTTTATTGCGGGATGAAGGCATTTACCATGTTGGCATATGACAAGATAAAACCGATCAGCACCGGGATGGAATTTGCCCTGGAATTAATTATCAATGCCTCGCGTTTTAGGTTAAGAACAAAAGAAGTCCCAATTGAGCTTTTCCCTAGGAAGGGGAAGTCAAAGCTTAGGCCGTTTAGGGATGCCTGGCGCAGTATCAGGTTTATGCTGCTTTTTAGCCCTAACTATCTATTTCTGCTTCCGGGCGCAGTTATGTTTTTAACCGGGTTATCAGGGATGGTGTTGCTTACTCGGGGGCCTGTAAAGATTATGAGCCATACTTTTGACTTTCACGCGATGCTTTTTTCAAGCTACCTGGCATTGTTAGGTTTTCAACTGGTGAATCTGGGTTTTTTTGCCAAATCATATTCCCTCTCAGAAGGATTTGAGGTGAAAAACAGTTTTTTTAATAAATTTTACTATATCTTTAATCTGGAAAAAGGCATATTACTGGGCCTGTTTCTAATGTCCATTGGGCTGCTTATCGTTTTTTTTATTATTAAGAAATGGTTTTTTTTAGGTGCCGTTGCGCAAGAACGCCAGGAGCTTTTTTCGCTTACACTGATCATTGTCGGCGTTCAGATTATTTTTTCCTCTTTCCTTATCAGTTTGTTAGGCATGAAATCCCGCAGGTAATTAGATGTATGAAGACAGGCAATATTTTAAAAAGCATAAATACCGCGATCCCGGGGATTATTTAGTCAGGTCGTACGCGCTGCCGAAGATAGAATTTATGCGGGAAAACGGCTGTTTTTATGGCAATAACTTAACTATCCTGGATGTGGGAAGCGGTAATGGCACATTTAGCATATATTTCAGGGAATACGCAAAACAAATAGCCTGCATGGATAGTTCTGAACAACTTTTGAAGGATAACAAGTGGGCAGATTTTAAAGCTATGGCTGATGCCTACAGGATCCCTTTTAAGGATTCGCAGTTTGACCTGGTTTTTGCGGCAAATCTCTTGCATCATATAGATTCGCCGCAGTCGGTTATTCAGGAAATGAAACGTTGTGCCAATAAATATTTGGTATTTATCGAGCCGAACAGGTATAATCCGCTAATGTTTATTTTTGGCATTTTTGTTCCCGCGGAAAGAGGCACCCTGGTTTCTTTCAGGAAAAGGTGGCAGGCGCTCATACGCGCCGCGGGGCTTAGAATCCGTGCAGTGAAAACTACGGGCATGATCTCTCAACAGAACACTCCGAAATTCCTTGTCCCATTATTAAAAATTTTTGATTTTGATTTCTGTTTGGGAGAATATGTTATGTTTATCTGTGAAAAATAAAAAGGCAGCAATATTATTAAGCCTGATTTTTATCTTAGGGTTGTCTCTGAGGCTTGCTTATGTTTTGTTTATGCCTCAGATAGGCGTCAATAGGGGTGACTCCGCCAGGTACGCCTTAACTACGGCTAATCTGTTGGAAGGTAAAGGTTATTCTTATACGGATGAAAAACCAGACCTGTTTTTGGCCCCGGGGTATCCGTTTTTTTTAGCATTGGTCTATAAGGTATTCGGGGTGCATAATTATACCGCAGTTAGAATTGTACAGTCAGTTTTAAGCGCGTTCGTTATTTTATTTATTTATTATTTAGCAAAAAAAATATTCAACCGGAAGTCGGCTATTCTTAGCGCCTTCATCGCAAGCATTTATCCGGGGTTTATAGGATACTCGGGGCTGCTCCTGCCGCAGGCCATAGTGGTCTTTTTAATCTTATTGTTCTTGGTTATTCTTCTCGGGCGGACTAAGAATTTTTACTGGGGCTGTTTATTGGGGTTAATTGCCGGATACAGTTGCCTGACCAGGCCGGAATTTCTGCTTTTTTGGTTGATACTATGCACAGTCATATTTTTAACTGACAAAGAAAAAAAACATAACCTGAGGTTTATATCGGTAATCTTAATTGTCATGTTTTCGGTAATTATGCCTTGGACAGTACGTAATTACAAGGTATCCGGCAGGCCGGTGTTAATCACTGTTCATTATGGCGATTTACTTTGGTATTCTACATGGAAAGGTGAATGGCTGGAGTATAAGTCAGAGCCGCCATATACCACTATCGCGGTGGGGTTGGGGCCGGTTGATGCCGCGAACGCATATGCGAAAGCAGGTATTCAAAACGTCAAAGAGCATCCGTATATATATATAAAATTGTGCGTAAAAAGGTTTTTTCGGCTTTGGCTTACCGGCCATAGCAACATTTTTAATTTTATGTCAAAAAGTATGCTTACTTATTTGGCCGAAAAGAATTATTTTATATTATTTATAAAAGCGGTTATGCTTATTTTGAATACTGTTTTAGTCCTGATCGGATTTTTCTCTGCCGCCTTTCTATATAAAAGGATCAATAATAAGCAAATATCCTTTTATACCTTGTATTATCCAATAGCATTCTTTAGTATTCTGCATTTTTTTCTTTTTGCTACGCCTAGATACGCTATACCGGCTATGCCCTCTCTGATTATGCTTGCTTCTTTCGGCATCATATCTTTAATAGAAGACAGAAATAAAGGATTAAATGAAACACATACCTTTCAATAAGCCTTTTATGGCTGGAAATGAATTAAGGTATATACAGCAGGTATGTGCCGATGGCCAGTTTTCCGGCAACGGTAAATTTACCAAACGCTGCCAGGCCTGGCTTGAAGAAAGTATTGGATGCGGCAAGGCTTTATTAACGCATTCCTGCACTGCGGCATTAGAGATGGCGGCGATATTAATCGATATAAAGCCGGGCGATGAAATCATTATGCCGTCCTATACCTTCGTTTCTACCGCTAATGCCTTTGTCTTGCGCGGCGGCATACCTGTTCTTGTGGATATCAGGGAAGATACTCTTAATCTAGACGAAAAGAAGGTTGAGCGTGTAATTACAGGAAGAACCAAGGCAATTGTCCCCATGCATTACGCCGGTACTGCCTGCGAAATGGGCGCAATTATGGATATAGCAAGGCGGCATAATCTTGCAGTCATTGAGGACGCGGCGCATGGGATTATGGCGAAATATAAGGAGAGTTATCTCGGCAGTATCGGTGATTTAGCCGCGTTGAGTTTTCATGAGACCAAAAATATTATCAGCGGTGAAGGCGGCGCCCTGCTTATTAATGACAAGCGTTTATATGAGCGCGCAGAGATAATTTGGGAAAAAGGGACAAATCGCAGCCTTTTTTTAAAGGGGCAGGTAGATAAATATAGCTGGGTTGATATCGGGTCTTCATATTTACCCAATGAGATTACCGCGGCTTTTTTATGGGCGCAGTTGGAGAAAGCAGGGAAGATTACGCAAAGAAGGCTATGGCTGTGGTCTATGTATCAAAAGTCATTTTTAGGGCTTGAGATGTCCGGTGTATTGCGGCGTCAGGTTATCCGAAAAGAATGCGCGCACAACGCGCATATGTATTATTTGCTTCTGCCGGGGGCCAAAGAGCGCGATAAGCTTATTTCATTCTTAAAGAAGAATAATATTACGGCCCCTTTCCATTATGTCCCCTTACATTTAGCTGCCGCGGGAAGAAGGTATTGCCGGATACCGGATAAACTTCCGGTTACCGAAGAAGTCAGCCAACGATTGCTAAGATTGCCGCTTTGGGCTGGCATGAAAGATAGAACTATCAAGCATGTTATTGATACGGTAATCAAGGGCTTGTCAGTATAAACCATGAAACCAAACAACCTGCTTTTAGTGCTTATATTGATTTTAGGCCTATTCCTTAGCGCCTATGGCATCAAATGGGGGCTGCCCACAAAAGGCTATTATTTTTCTTATAATAGCGACGAGGTTAAGTATGTCAAAGGATTAAGCGCCATGGACCCGCTTAAGTTAGATTTTAACCCTGACTTCTACGACTGGGGTATCTGGCATTACTACGAATTAGGCGCGGTAGTAGGGCCGGCTAGCCTATTCGGGTTAGTAAAACTTACCAAAGATAAGTTTTTTTATTACGCGCACCCTGAAGAGATGGCTAAAATTTATCTTTTCGGAAGATTTGTTTCAATATTGCTTTTGCTGGCTACTATATATGTAACTTATTTATTGGGAAAGAAGATTTTTGGCGTAAAGGCGGGATTATTAGCGTCTTTGTTCTTAGCTGTCAATCCCGGGATTGTCATCAACGCGCATTACTTAAAGGCAGATATATCCGTAACTTTCTGGATTAGTTTGTTATTGCTATCGGCCTTATTTATTTTTGAAACCGGAATGACTAAGTGGTATGTGATTTCAGGAATATTTACAGCCATTTCCGCCGGTGCTCAATATAATGGTTTCTGTTTTGGGCTGTCCATATTCTTTGCCCACTTTCTGCGCCTTTTTAACGAAAAAAAAAGGCTTACCGTTATTTTAACTGACAAAAAGCTATATTTGGCTTATTTAGTCGCGTTATTAGTTTATCTGGCGATTAATCTCCCGCTGTTTTCTACCGCTAAAGATTTATTTTTTGCTATAAGGGATATGTTTATGCAAGAGGGTGCAGGCATAGATATGGTGGGCAGGCGGGCCGATAACCTGTTTATTGATACGTTCAGGTCATATAGCTTAGTTTATACCCCATTATTTGTCCTTTTGGCGGTGGCAGCTATTTTTCAGGCATTTATAAGGCGAAAAAAGAAAGAGCTTCTGGTTTTATTCTGGTTTTTACCTTATCTTACGTTGATTTCTGTCTTTGGTTATCTCATGACGCGTTACCAGATTCTTATTTCAAGCGGAATATTTGTTTTAACTGCTGGCGCGGTGCAATCATTTTATGAACAGGCAAAATGCAAATGTATTAAAGCTATGTTAATAGCGGTTATTTTCTTTGCCTGTCTTTATGCCGCGATTTATTCATTCGCTTATGACAAAGAGTTAGCCAGGCCGGAAACAGTCCAGCAAGAGGCCTCAAGATGGATTATGCGCAATATCTCCAGTGGCAGCTTTATCGGCATCTGCGGAAATCCCGAGATACGCCATTACCCGCAGATTATCCATCAGTCTTATTTCTATAAAGAAAATCGAACATATAACATTGTAAATTTAAATGGCAGTATTGATGCCTTGAATGCGATGCGGCCCGAATATTTAGTTATGGATAAAAAGGCGGAAGGCTATAATAACCAACCTCAGATAGAAGACAGCTTTTCGCAGGGAATACGCAGATATTATAAGGTCATCCGGATATTCGAGAGGTACCCTTCATTTTATGGCTTATCTTTTCGTTCAAACTTTCTTATAGCTGATTGGGAAACGCCATTCCCGGTTATCGCCGTACTTAAAAGAAAATAAAATTTATCCATGCCAAGATATTTCTACCTGATAAGCATATTTTCCCTGTTATTAGGCACCGTGTCATTTTTCGCGCCAGGGTTCATTTTTTGTTTAATTTTAACTTTTTTTCTCTTTTGGGTTATTTATAGTAAAACATCCGTTGAAGAGCGCGGCTATATATTTAAAATATTAGCGGCAGCTTTTATTTTGCGGCTGGCATTTTTTGTTTTACTTAACTACTATTTGTTTCACAACGGCATTTTTGATGTTTTTGGAGATGCCGTAGATAACCTTTTACGCGGCAAATACGTTGCCGCATATCTTAAGAATGAAATTACAGAATTGCCTATTTTACTTACCCTGGGCACGTATAACGCCCACCTGTTGACAATTTTTAACGGATTATTTTTTGCTCTTTTCGGCTACGATATCATTTCGATAAAGTACCTGAATATTATTTTTGGGCTGGTATTATCTTGGCTTGTTTATGATACAGCCAGAAGCATATTTGATGTTAAGGTTGCAAAAATCGCTTTCGCGATAGTTTTGTTTTGGCCTACATTGTTCCTTTGGTCGCTTGTGGATCTAAAAGAGATACATTGCGTCTTGATGGTAACGGCTATTATCTGGTCTGTAGATAAGCTTATATGCAACAAAGCGGCAGGGATGAGGATATTGTTCACGTTTTTAGTTTTATTGTTTTCTTTATTTTTAGTCATGCTCAGAATAAGGCTTTATCCTATCATGGCAGCTTATTTTATTTTACTTTTATTAACTCTCGGTTTAAGAAAATCGCTTTCAGGGCCGGCTCACCGCAACTTAAAGATCGCCATGTTTATATTCTTGGCGGGAATTCTATTGTTGGCCTTTAGGGTTAAGCTGTTTCAATCCGCGGATGTATTGTATAGGAGCGCTATCGCTTATACGAGAGGATTCCTTACAAGCGGCGGACATAATTACGATTTGCTTCATGGCGCCGCGGACGCGGAGGTTTTTACTATAAGATTTTTCATTTATTTTTTCAGTGGTTCAGCCTTTCACTTTCTAATGGAGCCACTGCTCTGGAATATAAAGTCGCTAAAGATGGCCGTCTTTTCTCCGGTTATGATCATATGGTATTTTTTATTGTTTTTTACTGTCTGCGGGTTATTCACGCTTGTCAAAGATGGTAAAGCGGGGAGGAGCGCCCCTTTATTAATTTTTGCCTTTGTTTATATTGTGTCTTTAAGTATGTCGGTGCCTAATATAGGTACTTTGGTGAGAAGCAGGGATATGATACTGCCGATTATCGCCATAATTGGTTCTTATGGCCTGCGGAAAATAATTAAGGAAAAATAAAGTGATAGCTATCCTGTATATATCTTACGATGGCCTGACCGATCCTTTGGGCCAGTCTCAAATTTTACCTTATCTTAAAGGCTTATCTGCCAAGGGCAATAAAATCTACCTTTTAACTTTTGAGAAGAAACTCAGGCTGAATGATAAAGCCCTATTTGATAAAACTAATAGCGCGCTAAAGGATTCTCAGATTGATTGGAAGATGTTGATCTACCATAAGAATCCGGTTTTTCTGGCAACCGCTTACGATGTTATCAAGGGAATTGCCTGCGCTCATCAGCTGGCTAAGCACAAAACAATAGCCTTGGTTCATGCCAGGAGCTATGTGGCATCGTTAATTGCCATCGCCATAAAGAAGATTCATGGTTGTAAATTTATATTTGACATGCGGGGTTTCTGGCCTGAAGAAAGGGCGGAAGTCGGCATATGGAGAAGAAACTCTTTTATTTTTAGGCTGGCTAAGATGTTTGAACGCCGTTTTATTCAAAGAGCTGATTGGATAGTAGTCCTTACTCAACGGGCAAAAGCAATTATGCGGGAACGCTACCTCTGCGGGTTAAACCGGCGGGTTGAGGTTATTCCTACATGCGTTGACCTTAATTTGTTTAATCCACAGCTAAATAATTATGATGCCGAAAAAAATAAAATACAGGATAAATTTATTTTTTCTTACATAGGCTCTGTTGGAACATGGTATTGTTTGCCGGAGGTAATTGAGTTTTTTGAAATCGCGAAAAGAACGGTACCCGGAGCCTACTTTTTATTTATAGTTTCCCAAATGAAAGGGTTAGTGAATAATTCTATGGCGGCTTCCGGCTTCACGGCCAATGAATATACTGTAAAGTCTTTACGCCACGATGAAGTCCCTGGTTGGTTAGCCCTTAGCAGGGCGAGCGTGTTTTTTATTAAGCCTGTAAGCTCAAAGTTGGCATCCTGCCCGACAAAGTTTGCGGAGTCGCTTGCCTGCGGAGTCCCGGTAGTAATTAACTCCGGCATCGGGGATACGGAAGAAATCGTAAAAGAAGAAAGGGTGGGCGTGGTCATAGGCGGATTTTCCCAGGTGGAATATAAAAAAGCCTTTGATGAGTTAGAAAGGCTTTTCGCGGATGGCGAAGGCTTGAAACGCAGGTGCCGTTTAACAGCGGAAAAGTATTTTTCTTTGAGTTCCGCGGTAGAAAAATACGGCAATATATACCGCAATTTATCAAAATGAAGATATTATTTTTAGTCCCGTATCCTTCTGACGGCGCAAGCAACAGGTATAGAGTAGAACAATATTTGCCGTATTTAAAGGAAAATAATTTTGATTATACCCTGCATCCGTTTTGGAGCAGGGAAGCGTTTAAAGCGCTTTATCAGAAGGGCTCTCGCCTAAAGAAGGCGTATTTTTTTATTTTGAGTACCATGCGCAGGCTTTCGGATGTTGTGTGTATTTTTCGTTATGATATTATATTTATTCATCGCGAGGTTTACACTCTTTACGAGATTTTCTTTGAGAATGTCCTGCGCCTGTCTAAAAAACCTGTCATATTTGATTTTGACGATGCCATATTTTTGCCCTCCAGCAGCCCGCAAAATACTTTTATAGAGAGATTTAAAAGCCATAGGGCCGTCCCCCGGTTTATAAAATTAAGCAGTTATGTAATAGCAGGAAATTCATTTTTAGCCGGCTACGCCCTAAGGCTTAACCCCAATGTGGCGCTTATTCCTACCTCTATTGATACACAGAAGTATATGCCTCTGATTAAGAAGGATGAGCCGGATGGGAAAATCGTCATTGGCTGGGTCGGTAGTGTTACAACGATACACTTTTTGGATTCACTGCGAGCAGTTTTTCTGGCCTTATCGCAAAAGCACAGTAACCTTGTTTTTTATATTATCGGCGGAAACTTTTCTGTCGAAGGCCTTACTAATTTTAGATGTAAACCGTGGAGTCTGGCGCAGGAGATTCAGGATTTAAGGCAGATTGATATCGGAATAATGCCGATGCCGGATAACCAATGGACGCAGGGAAAATGCGGCTTCAAGGCGATTCTTTATATGAGCATGGGTATTCCTTGTGTCTGCTCTCGGGTTGGTGCGAATAAAGAGATCATCATAGAAGGGAATAACGGGTTTTTAGCGGATACGGATCAAGAGTGGATAGATAAACTATCTGGCTTAATCGCTGATGCGGATTTAAGAAAGAGAATCGGCAATCAGGCAAGAAAGATCGCTGAAGAAAGATATTCAGTTAAGGTAAACGCGCCTAAATTTTTGCGGGTGTTAAATCAGGCGTATCAAGGAAAATAAGGGAAAAGGATGAGGGTAGTTATTGTTGTTTTTCAAGATAATACGGATATCGCCGGGGTAAAATACCTGCACGCCTATATAACTTCAAAAGGCTATAATAGCTCAGTTTTGATTCTGCCTGATAATGAGCCGCGTAATATAAATGCCGCGATAGATTATATTGTCCGCGCGGACCCGGATGTAGTCGGTTTTAGCGCCATGAGTTATGATTTTAAGAGGGCTGAGAATTTCGCGAAATCATTAAAGCAGCGTTTCTATAAGTACCCGTTTGTTTTTGGGGGGGTGCATGCTACTGCTGACCCGGAATCCTGCCTTGAAACTGCGGATATTGCCGTGCGCGGAGAAGGCGAAGAAACATTTCTTGCCCTGTTGGAGGCAGTTAAGAAAGGGAATTCAGGCAGTATAACACAGATTAGCGGCATTGTTTTAAAAGACAATAATAAGATAATCCATACTCCTGTCAGGCAGCCGGTAGTTGATCTTGATGCGCTTCCTTTTCCCGGGCATTTACCTGATAATATATATGTAGTGCACCGCGCCGGCATTCGTTCCATAAAAGAGAAGGCTGTGTATAAAAGGTATGCCCGTTATGAAGGAGTATTTCTCTCTATAGCTACTTCGCGCGGCTGCCCATTTTCCTGTAATTACTGTTCCAATTCTATGTATAAAGCTTTATATGGAAACAATTCTGTGCGCTCCCGGTCAGTGGATTCGGTAATCAGCGAGATTAAGGCAGAAGTAGGCGGTTTTAAAAATATACTATATGTAAATTTTACCGATGACTGTTTTTTGATGCATCCGGCCGGCTGGCTTGATGAGTTCAGCAGAAGTTACGCCGGCGAAATTAATATTCCTTTTGTGGCGCGCGCCACGCCGCGCCATATTAATCGGGAGAATATAAGCCTTTTAAAAAAAGCTGGCCTGCGCTGGATTTTTATGGGGCTGCAGACCGGAAGCGACCGCGTAAATAAAGAGGTTTACGGACGGTCCGCGACAGCGCAAGATTTTCTTGAAGCGGCAAAGCTTATCCGGGAATTTAGGATTTCTCCGTGGTACGATGTTATTTTAGATAATCCTTATGAAACAGAAGAGGATAAGCTTATGACTATTGATGTACTCTTAGGCGCGAAGCGGCCTTTTCAGCTGGGGATATTCTCTTTGGATTATTTTCCCGGCACAGAATTACTGCGCAGGGTTAACGCGGAGAAGATCCCGGTGCCTAAATTAGGAGAAAAATCTTATACAAAGTTCGAATCCAGCCTTATTAATTATTATGTGCGTATGACAGCGAGCCTGCCTAAATGCTTAGTGCGTAAATTGGTAAAAATGAGAAATAGCCTGCTCGGCAAACAGCTGGGTATATTATTTTATTGCCTAACGCTTTTTATAGAGCCTTTTATATATGTTTGGCTGGTATTTCAGTCGAATGACTTCAGGTTTATCCGGTCGTTTAAAGTAATTAAGTCATTTTACCGCAGGTCAATAGCAAAGTTGTTTTTTCGGGATATAGCATAAACCAAAATCTGGGTTAAAGGATTTTTCTATGTGCGGAATAGCCGGGGTAATAGATTATAATACAAGTAGCTGTGTAAACCAACAGCTTATTAGCAGGATGTGCGGCGAGTTGAGGCACCGCGGCCCGGATGACCAAGGGATTTTTATCAATAAAAGCAGCCCTCAAGTGGGTTTAGGCCATAGGAGATTAAGTATTATTGACCTTTCGCCATCCGGCCGCCAGCCGATGGCAAATGAAAAGAAAAATATATGGCTTGTTTTTAACGGAGAAATCTATAACTATCATGAGCTTAGGCCGGAGTTAGAAAATAAGGGCCATGTTTTTTGTTCTTCTACCGACTCAGAAACAATAATCCATCTCTATGAGGAATACGGGGAAGATTGCGTTAAATTCCTGCGCGGGATGTTTGCCTTCGCGTTATGGGATGAAACCCGGCAGACGCTTTTACTGGCAAGGGACAGGGTCGGCAAGAAGCCGCTGCTCTACCATCACAGGAACAATAAATTTTGTTTTGCCTCGGAATTTTGCGCGCTTTTAGCGAGCGGCCTGCCGAGCCGTGAAATAAACCCGGCAGCCGTTGATTGTTATCTTTCTTTCGGTTATATCGCCTCACCGCTTACTATCTATAAAGACGTTTTTAAATTGCCTCCCGCCCATATTTTAATATTAAAAAATAATAATCTGACTATAAAAAAATACTGGGAATTACAGTATTCTCATAAGGTTAAAATATCCGAAGAGGAAGCCTGCAGCGAGGCCTTAAGGCTGCTCAAGGAGGCGACTAAGATTAGATTGTATAGTGATGTTCCCTTAGGAGCTTTTTTAAGCGGAGGGATAGATTCCAGCACAGTGGTGGCCTTGATGAGCGAAATTTCTCCTAAGAGAGTTAAAACATTTTCAATCGGATTCGAGGAGAAGGATTATAGCGAACTGCAACACGCAAAAAATATCGCCCGCAAGTTTAATACCGAGCATCACGAGTTTATAGTGAAGCCAAGGGCAATGGAGGTTTTGCCTTTGTTAGTGGAAAGATATGGAGAGCCGTACGCGGATTCTTCATGCATTCCCACTTATTACGTTTCTTTAGAAACCAAACGGCATGTTACGGTTGCCCTAAACGGCGATGGGGGAGATGAATCTTTCGCGGGTTACGAGCGGTATCAGGCAATGATGTTTGCGCAGATATTTCAGAAAGTCCCGCGCCCGTTAAGGGAGCTAACGTTAAAAGCTTCGCGGCTTTTGCCGGATTCATCTGACGTGAAAAATAAATTAAGGAGAATCAGGAGATTTATCAATGCGGCGTCTTTGCCGCTTGCAGACCGGTATATAAAGTGGGTAAGTATTTTTAATGATGATTTTAAAAGGGGCCTTTATTCCGAAGGCTATTTGAACATCCTGCGGGGTTTAGATAGGTTTTCCGCGCGGGACGCGTTTTTTAATAATTCTCAAGGCTTATCCGCGCTCGACATGGCCCTTAACGCGGATGTGCGTTTTTATCTTCCGGAGGATCTATTAGTTAAAATGGATATAGCCAGTATGGCAAATTCTTTAGAAGCCAGGTCGCCTTTTCTTGACCATAAGCTTATGGAATTTGCAGCCAGCCTGCCGGCGGAATACAAGATGAAAAGATTCGTTAAAAAATACATTTTAAAGAAGATAATAAAAGGCTTGATTCCCCGCGAGAATGTTTACAGAAAAAAAATGGGTTTCGCGCTTCCGGTAGGGGAGTGGTTCAGGAATGAATTGAAGGGATTTTTATCTGAAGCAATCCTCGCGCCTAAAGCCTTAAGCAGGGGGTATTTTAGGCCTGGCGTAGTTAAAGGTATGATAGGGCAGCATGTTTTAAGGCAAAAAGATTATACCAATCAGCTTTGGGCGCTGTTGATGCTGGAGTTATGGCACCGCAGGTTTATTGATTAGATGAAAAGATATTTTCATATACTCCTGCTTTTAATTTTTATTGTTGGCAGTTTTTGTATCCTCAACATAGAAGTCAACACAAGGCAATGCGTAAATTATGATTGTCACAGCATTAAACTGCCCTTATATTTGAAATTATTGGGTTTCTTTGACAGGCATTATAATTATAAAAACCTTGTAAATGAAATTGTAAGAGGCGCGTCATCCGAGGAAGAGCGGTCAATGAGGATATTTGAGTGGACGTATAAAAACATAAAAAGAGTCCCGCGCGGTTTACCTGTTATCGACGATCATATTTGGTGGACCATTATCAGGGGTTATGGCACAATGGACCAATTTTCTGATATATTCACTACTCTCTGTAATCATGCCGGGATAAAGGCATTCTTTACCGATGTTTCTACGAAAGACGGAAACAGTAGGTATACATTTTCCTTTGTAAGAATAAAAGGAGGCTGGGTACTGTTTGACCCGTATAACGGCGTATATTTTAAAGATAAAAACGCTAAATTTTCAGATATAGATAGTTTAAGCTCGGGCAATTGGAAATCAGTCTCGCTTGATAAAGAACCGCGTATTGTTACCGATTACTCGCTTTATTTTGAGAATTTATCGTATATCAACTTTAGCCTGCTTACAAGGGCAAGTATTCAGTCGCCCTTTAACAGGCTGCTTTTTGAGCTTAAAAAACGCCTGAATATTTAGCTTATCGCGTCGGCCAACCTTCCTTAATCTTCAGTTTTATCGTAATAGGTCAGCTCTAGGAAGTGACCCATTGCCGTCATCCAGAACAAGTTGG
>ERZ1292640.1158-Hain-H43-02um-R1-1158-length-21813-cov-46_pt1 | contig 21813 bp, 11 predicted proteins | sample MGYA00564404_ERZ1292640 | MGnify/ENA primary metagenome ERZ1292640 (study PRJEB36523, sample SAMEA6512636) | groundwater metagenome | collected 2019-01-08 | study: AquaDiva: Metagenomics assemblies of 32 groundwater samples
CTGTTTGGGCTCGATTTTGGCCCAAAACCGCTCGGAACTGCGAAAGTCAGGTTAAAATACAACCGCGGGCGCGCGGCCACCAGCTCCTTCGCCGGCTGCGCGAAGGCCGCCGCCGGCGCGACAAGAAATGCGCGGCGTTCCATGCCGGGCATTATCTCATCCGCTGGTGGCGCTGGCCTGCCTCGGCCGCATCCGCAGCCAACAGAGAATGGCGAGGGAGTTGAGCAGCGCCGCCGCGCGGAAGTAGGCCGCCGAACTCCCGGTGAGACGCTGCAACTGGGGAAAGGCGTTCGCGCTGACGAAGCCGCCGAAGTTGCCCACCATGTTCATCGACGCCGACACCGCGCCGGAGTTCTTCCCGCCGATATCCAGGCAATACGCCCAGCTCGGGCTGATCGTCATCTCGACGCCAAACGCAGCCAGCGCGAACGCCGTCACCGCCGCCGTGGCAGTTTCGGCGATCGAGAGCGCCAGCACCGCGCCGGTGGCCAGCAGAAAGCCGATGATCGCCGGCAGCCGCCGCGACCAGGAATGCAGGCCGGCCCGGTAGAGGTAATCCACTACCAGGCCCGACACCCAGTTCGCCGTCGCTCCCAGCACCAGCGGAATCATCGAGTAGCGCGACGCCTGCGCCTGCGAGAGCCCGTAGTGTTCCACCAGGTAGGGATTCATCCAGGTGATGCAGACATAGAACGTAAAATTCCCGGCGAAGTACTGCGCCATGGCGGTGGCCATCGCACTGGATCGGAACACCTGCCCGAAGCTCATCTGCGGGCCGGCCGCTGCATTTTGCTCAACGATCCGCTCTCGCGGATAGTTGCGGAACCAGGCCGTCCAGCCAAGCGCCCAGACCAGGCCGGGAGCGCCCAACAGGTAGAATGCGCCCCGCCAGCCATACGCCTCCAGCAGCCAATGGCAGATCGGGAAGGCCACGCCGCCTCCCAGTAGTGCGCCCGAAAACAGGATGCCGTTGGCCAGACCTCGCTCACTCGCCGGCAACCAGTTGTAGAACACCCGCGCGGAGCCGGGAAAAGCGCCGGCCTCGGCAATCCCGAACAGAAACCGCACCAGCAGCAGCGTTCCCAGCCGGCTCACCGCGCCTGTCAGCGTCGTCAGCAGGCTCCACAGCGCGACCACCACCGCCAGCGCCACTCGCGGGCCCGCCCGGTCGGCAAACCAGCCGGACGGGACCTGTGCCAGGGCGTACCCAAGCGCAAAAGCACTGAACACCGCCCCCACCGACTCATCGGAGAGCGAGAGATCCGCGGCCATCGGTCCCTTGGCCGAGGAGATCGCGGCCCGGTCAATGTAAAGGATCAACGAGAGCACGAACAGCGCGGCGACTACGGCGTATCGTGGGGCCCTTGACGCGCGGTCACCACTTGACATAGACCGCCTTGACATTCGTATAGAACTCTCTCGCCGTCGGCCCGATGGAATAGGCCCCCTGGCCGGAATCCTTCACTCCGCCGAAGGGAACGTGCGCCTGGCTCGCCGTCCCGTGATTGACATGAATCATGCCGGCGTCCACCCGCCTGACAAACTCGTTAACCAGGGACAGACGGGACGTAAACACGGAAGCGGCAAGACCATACCTCGTGCTGTTCGCCACCGTGATGGCTTCCTCGGCGTCCCGCACGCGGATCACCGGCAACACCGGGCCGAAAATCTCTTCCCGCGCCAGTGGAGACGCCGGCGTCACCTGGTCAAACACCGTTGGGGCATAGTAGTAGCCTTCCTGATCGGGGGCCTCCACCAGCGTCCGGCCGCCCGCCAGCAGAACGCAGCCCGATTCGATGCCCTGCTTGACATAGCCGTCCACTGTCTCAAGCTGCTCCTTGCTCACCAGCGGCCCCATCGTCGTCCCTTCCGCCAATCCATCACCGACTTTGATCCGCCCAACGTGATCGAGCAGCCGCTCCACCAGCGCCTCGGCCTGGGATTCGATGACGATGACCCGGCTCAGAGCCGTGCAACGCTGGCCGCTGCAAAGAAACGCCGCGGCCACGATCTCGCGTGCGGCGCCGTCCAGGTCGTCGTAGTCGACGACCACCGCCGCGTTCTTGCCCCCCAGTTCGAGCTGCACCCTGGCCAGGCGGCGGGCGGCGCCTTCATAAATCCGCATGCCAGTGGCGGTGGACCCGGTGAAGCTGATCCCGCGCACGCGCGCATCCCTGATCAGGCATTCGCCCACCGCCGAGCCTGCCCCGATCACCAGGTTGACCACGCCCGCCGGCAAGCCCGCCTTCTCCAGCAGTTCCATCAGGAACACCGCCGTCCACGGCGTCAGCGTCGCGGGCTTGAAGACGACCGTGTCGCCATAGGCGAGCGCCGGCGCGATCTTGCGCACCGGCGTCACCACCGGGAAGTTCCACGGGCTGATGGCCGCGACCACGCCGAGCGGCTCCAGCACCGTCTGGCAGGTGCAGCCGGCTCGTTCGCTGGGAAACGTGGCGCCCAGTGCGCGGCTCGCTTCCCCGGCCATGAACCGCGCCTCGGCGGCGGCGCGCGAAACCTCGCCGAGCGATTCGCCGAGGGCCTTCCCTTGTTCCAGCGTGATGATCCGCCCCAGCGCGGCTCGGGAATCCTCCAGAAGCTGCGCGAAGCGGTGGAGCAGCGCGCCCCGCTGCGGTCCGGGAGTCTCGGCCCAGGCGGCCAGCGCCGTCTCCGCCGCCGCAACTGCGACCTCCGCATCCGCCGCGGTCGAAGCCGGAAACTCGCCCAGCACTTCGCCGGGCCGCGCCGGGTTGCGGATCGCGTAGTAGCTCCCGCTCTGTGGCGCCGTCCATTGGCCGCCTATGTAGTTCGCACGCCTTTGCATCGTTAGTCCTTCTACAGCGCCCGCCGCAGAATGGCCGCCAGATCCTCCTTGCCGGCCCGGCGGGGATTCACCGCGACATTGCCGCTCTTGATCGCCTCCTCCACCACCATCGCGACATGTTCTTCGCGTACCCCGTACTCGGACAGGCCCCGGGGAATCCCGATGTCGCGCGCCAGCTTCGTCACCGCGCTGACCGCCCGGCCCGCGGCTTCAGTCCGTGAAAGGGCGGCCACCGGTTCTCCCAGCGCCCGTGCCACGTCTACGAACCGGTCGGGCTCCGCCGCGTGATTGAATTCCATCACCACCGGCAAGGTCACCGCGAGAACCACCCCGTGTGGGACCCGCAAATCCCAGCTCCCGAGCGGCATCGCCAAGGCGTGCGCCAGGCCGAGCCGCGTCGGGTTCATGGCGATCCCCGCCATCGTGCTCGCGAGCATCATGCCGTAGCGCGCATCGCGGTCGCCCCCGTTTAGCACAGCGGTGCGCAGGTGGCCGCCGATCAGCTCGATCGCCTTCAACGCCAGCGCGCCCGAGATCGGCTGGCACGCGTTGTTCGTGTAGCACTCGATGGCGTGCGCCAGGGCGTCCATGCCCGTTGACGCCGTCAGCGCCGCCGGCAGCCCCAGCGTCAGCTCCGGATCGCACAGCGCAACGGCCGGATACAGCAGAACACTCCCGATCGCCACTTTGAGCTTTGTGGCGTCGTTCGTGAACACCGACCACAAGGTGACCTCGCTCCCGGTGCCCGCGGTCGTGGGAATGGCAACCACCGGCAGCGGCCGGTTGCGCACCTTGTGCAAGCCCACGTAATCGAACACCGACCCCGGGTTGGTCGCCAGCGCCGCCACCGCCTTGGCGGTGTCCAGCGAGCTGCCCCCTCCAAGGCCGATCACCACGCCGGCGTCGCTGCGCTTCAGTTCCTCGCTCGCCTCGGTGATCAACCCGGATCCGGAATCCGCGGTGACCCGGTCGTACACCTCGTAGTCGATCGCCGCCGCCTGCAAGATCCGCGTGACCTCGTCAACGATGCCGGCGGCGCGGATGCCCGCATCCGTGACCAGAAAAGCCCTGCCGCCCCCGAGCGACTTGATCCGATCCGGAAGCGTGCGCACGACGCCGTAGCCGAAGTGGATGTCGGTTGGCGCCGGCAGGAAGTTGAAACTCTGAGCGGCGTTCAAGCTCATGCGTTACCCGCCTGGCTCAGCCGCACGCCCGCCAGCTCGGCGAGAAACTGCGCCGCCGCCGAGAAATCCAGCTCGCCCTTGCCCGCCGCGCTGGCGGCCGAAAAAACCTGCCCCGCCACCGAGCCGATCAGCAGCGGCACACCCAGCGTGCGGCCCGAATCCAGCGCCAGGTTCACGTCTTTCTTCATCAGGTCGAGCTTGAAACCGGGCTGGAAGGAACCGGCGAGCAGGAAGTCAGGCAACCGCGCATCCATCATCCTGGAGTAACCCGACGACGTCTTGATCACTTCGTAGAGCTTGTTCGGGTCCGCTCCGCACCGGACGCCGAGCGCAAACGCCTCTCCGACCATCAACAGGTTGACCGCGGCCATCAGTTGGTTGACCATCTTCACCACTTTGCCCTGCCCGACCGGGCCGACGTGGAAGATCCGGCTCCCCATCGTCTCCAGCAGCGGGCGGCATTCCTCCAGCAGCGCCGCCTCGCCGCCAACCATGATGGTTAGCGTGCCCTGGGCCGCGCCGGTCGTGCCGCCGCTGACCGGAGCGTCCAGGACTCGCCCGCCCACCGCCGTCAACGCCTTCTCCACCTCCTGCACCGCCTGTGGCGTCGCCGTCGTCATCTCGATGAGCACCTTGCCCGGGGAAAAGCCTTCCAGCAGGCCGCCCGGGGCGCACACCGTCTGCTTGAGCTCCGCATCGGCGGGGACGATGGTGATGATCACCTCGGCCGCGCGGGCGATCTCCGCCGGCGTGGCCAGCACTTGCGCCCCCAGCGCCGCCAGCGCTTCCGCAGGTTCCCTTCGCTTGTGAAACGTGGTGAAGCATGGGTACCCCGCCTTGACCACCCGCTCGGCCATCGGCAGACCCATGGCGCCTAGTCCGATGAATCCTACTTTCATTGAGGTTCTCCTTGTCGTGGCGCACGCCTTAGCGCGCAGCGGCGAGCTTCGGCTCGCCGTGGTTTCAGCTCGCCGTCTGAGCCGCCTCTACTTCCCCGGCTTCTTCTGCCTGCGTTCCAGCCCCACGTTATCGAGGAACTGCTGCGAGGCTGCGGCGACCTCTTCGGCGCGCTCGCGAGGAACCACCACCACGCCGTCGCCGTCGGCCACCACCACGTCCCCGGGGCGGACCAGCACGCCGCCGCACATAACCGGCCGGTTGACCGACTCCAGTTCATTGCGCCCCGGCCGCAGACCGCGGGCCGGCCTCTTGTAATAGGCCGGAACCTTGTGGTGGATGATCTCGTCGCTGTCCGCCAGCCCGCCGCTGGTTACCACACCGACCATCCCCCGCTTCTGCCAGCCTCGGATGTTGGAGGAGCCGATGGTGCGCGACTCGCCGTCCTCGCCGCCATCGATCACCAGCGCCGCGCCGGGGAACAGCACCTGGGTGAATGCCTCCGAGGTGATCTCCTTGTACCACCGGCCGATCGTCTTCGGGTCCATCTTGGGCTCGCGCTTGTTGGTCGGCACGTACCGCGCCGTCACCGCGATGCCGATGACGCGATGGGTGAAGTTCTCCGTATCACGCCACAGCGTCCTGATCTCCGGCGCCACGATGCCGATGTCGGCCAGGCCGACAACGTCCATGCCGTCCGAGACATCGGACACGCGCAGATCCGCGAACAGCTTCAGAATGCGCTGGTTGTCCTCCTGCGAATACTCCTTGTAGGGAATGAACAGCTTCACCTTGTCGCCGGCTGGCTGGGCTTGCGCGTAAGCCGCGGACGCCGCCAGCAGCGTCGTCATGATGAGCAGAATTGCGTTTCGTACCATGTCAGTGTTCTCCTTATTCAAAACAGCACCTTCAAACCGAACTGCACCACCCGCGGCCACGCCCGCTCATCGGTCACCCGCCCGAAGGCAGTGCTCGTCGGACTGGTTTCCGGCGGCATGAACTGGGCATGATTCAGAGCGTTGATCGCCTCGGCGCGGAACTGGAGCTGGACCGACTCCCTGATCTGGGTGTTCTTGATTAACGAGAGGTCCCAGTTGTCCAGCGCATCGCCGCGAATCCCGGAGAAGCGCATGCAGAGCGTCCGAATGTTCGCCCCGAGCTGCCGGCGGGAGTCGCGCTCGAAACCCGCGTCCACGTTGAACCAGCGGTCGATCGTGCGCTGGCCGCGCGGGAGCGGGATGTCCTTCAGGTTGCCATTGAAGATCGCGTTGCCAAAGCCCAGCGCTTCCCCGCTCTGCCACCCGTAGATGCCTTGCAGTTGCCAGCCGCTGATGATCCCGGACAAGGCCGGCTTCATCGCACTGCCCCAGCGCCTGCTCCGGCCGAAGGGAAGCTCATAGATCCAGGTCGCCACCAGGCGCTGCGTGCGGTCCTGGTCCGATATCACTTCCCTCGGCGTCGGGTCGGTGTCATTCAGATACTGTCTCGCTTCCATCAGCTTCGACCAGGTGTAGGACAACGACGAGGAAAGCCCCCGCGCGAACCGCTTCTCGAAGCGCACTTGCATCGAGTGATACCACGAGTACCCCTGGTTGGTGTCCGCCGATACGCCGGTAAACTGCGGGTAGGGCCGCAGCAACTGCGAACGCGAGACGTTGGTGCCGGCCAGGCTGGTCTTCGGCAGCAAGGGATAAAACGGGTTGGTCACCGCCGCGTTCAAGAAATCAATGGTCCTCTGGTCCCGCACCGGGGATGTGCTCAGGTACTCTCGCGGCACCGGATCGTACTGCCGCCCGATGCGCTGCCTCGTGCCCCGGTTTCCCACGTATGAGATTTCCAGCACCGAGGTCTGCGGCAGCTCGCGCTGGATGGCGAATTGCCAGCGCTGCATATAAGGGTGCCCCGTGCCCTCATCGAAGAAAGACACGCCCTGCCCGAGGTTGGTAGCCAGCCCGCCGGCGGCGGCCAGCGGCCGCTCGAAGCCGCCCGGGAACGGGTTCGTCAGGTTCGCGACGTAGGTCTGCCCGTTGTCGAGCGAGGCCAGAAAGTCGGTGTTCCGGTGGAAGCCGGTCTGGTTGACGTGGGCATTCACAATCCCGATCGGCTCGTAGAAAACACCGTAACCCCCGCGGAAAACCGTCTTCGGCGTGATGGAGTACGCGAACCCGAGGCGCGGCATGAGATTGGCCTTGTCCGTTCTCCACAATGTCCGCGGCAGGCCGCCCGCGGCGGCAAAAGTCAGTCCGCCGCGGACCTGGAACTGGCCCACGGGAACCTCGGGTATCGGGTCCTTCGCATAGTTCGCCCGCGCCGCTACCTCGATCGGGCTGGGCGTGGCGGCATCAAAGCCTCTTACGCTGCGGTTGAATCGCTCCGTCAGCGGCGAGAACAGCTCATACCGCAGTCCCGCGCTGAGGGTGAGTTTCCTGCTGACCTTCCAGTCGTCCTGGAAATAGAGAGCCCAGGTTGTGTCTTGCTCGGCATACGAGTCGCGGATCGGGAAGTAGCCGCCGGTCGGTAGCCCGTACAACAGGCTCGCCATGCCCTGCCCCATCGGCGCCGACGGCGAGGTGTCCAGCGGGCCGCGGGTCCAGGTCGTGCCGAAGTCGAACCGGCCCGAGGACTGATCCAGGTTGAAGTTGTTTTCTCTCCGCACACGGTAGCCGACGCCGTACCGCATCGTATGCGAGTGGACCATGGTCGTCAGGTTGGCCGCCACGTCGTGAATGTCGTCATGACGCCGGTCAATGTCCTGCTCGGCCAGGTTGTGGTAGCCGCTGACTTCGATGCGCGGCAACTTCAAGCCGCGCGGATCCACCTGGTTGATCTGGTTGATGAACGTGGAGGAGAACCCCATTCCCGCCAGGTCCCAACCCCCTTGCAAGGGAGGCGTCCCTTCGATGAAGCGCGTGAAACTGTAGCGCGTGTTGAGGAAGAACTGCGGCGAAAACACATATACGTGGTCGAAGGCGAGGCCACGGTTCCAACGCAGGAACTTGTTGCCCCAGGCGCCGTTGTGGCGGATGTTCTCATCTCGATCCATCTCGGTGACGTTGCCGCGCGCAAAGAACCGTTGCTTGGCGGACACGTTGTGGTCGATCCGGACGATGTGGTTGTAGTAGATGTCCAGCGCATTCTTGGCCTTCCGATAGTTGTTCACCCCGTCACGGGTTCCCGTCTGGTTGGGGAGATCCCACAGCGCGGCGATCTTCCTGGCGACGGGATTGATCAGGTTCGCGGGAATCACGTTGCCGGGGACTGGCTGGCGGCTGAACCGCCCGCCCGGCGCCGGCGTGATCGAGTAGGGATCGTAGATCTGATACTGCGCGCCGGCAGCCAGCAACTGCGAAAAGTCGCCTGTCCGCTGCGCCGGCGTCGGCACCGCCGCCACCGTGTAGGGCGTCGGGTCGAAGCTCCAGATGCCCTCGTACCCGTACATCCAGAACGTCTTGTTGCGGCCGCTGTAGAGCTTGGGCAAGTGGATGGGTCCGCTGGCGCTGGCCCCCCAACGGTGCAGCCGGAAGGTAGACTTGTCCAGGCCCATCCGGTTCTGGAAGAACGTGTTGGCGTTCAGCGCCGGATTCTGCAGGAAGTAGTACGTCTGGCCGTGGAGGTCGTTGGCGCCGGACTTCAGGCTCATGCTGAGCGCGCCGCCAGCCATGAACCCGTAGCTGGCGTCGAAGGTGGCCGTCTGGACCTTGAACTCCTCCACCACCCCCGGCGGCGGCGAGTAGGCGACACCGTTCCTCTGCATGTTCGGTGCGCCATCCATCATGAACTCGTTGCTGCCGGTCCGCGTGCCGTCGATCGAAAGCTGCGACGGCGTGCCCACGTCAAACGGGCGCGTGTAACCGGTCCGCTGCGGCAGAAACTGCACGCCCGGCGAAAAGGTGGCCATGATGATCACCATGCCGTCCTTCAGCGGCAGGTCCAGGATGGTCTTGCTATCGATCACCTGCCCCATCGACGACGTCGAGGTGTCCAGTATAGGCGTCTCCGCCACTACCTGGACGCTCTCCGCTGCCTGGCCGAGTTCCATCCTCACGTCGATCGTGATGCGATCGTTGACGCGAATGTTTAGCCCCGCCCGGGTGAACGTCTTGAAACCCGGAGATTCAACCATGAGGGTGTAAGGACCGGGGATCAGGAATGGAAACAGGTAGTCGCCGCTTTCATTGGTGACTGAGGCCGAGCGCACCCCGGTGGCGGTGTTGGTGACCTCCACCCTGGCGCCGACCATCACCGCGTTCGTCTGATCGGTCACCCGTCCCAGGATCGTCCCGCGCACCTCCTGCCCCTTCAACGGAAGCAGAGCGCCAAACAGTGTGGCAATAACCAGCCCAGTGGTTTTGCGCATCGTCACATACCTCCCCTTTCCGACCTCGCCCGCCGGGCGAGTCTGCTATTTCACCGTGAAATCCGCAGGCCGCCCCATCTTCTCGTAGAGACGGCGACGGCCTTCCTTGTCGCCATCCTGGACTCGGCGCGCGGCCGCGGCCGCCGCCTCCGCTTTGGCCCGAGGCACCACGGCCACGCCGTCCAGATCGGCCACGATCACATCCCCCGGCATGACCAGCACGCCCCCCACATTGACGGGATGATTGTACGACTCGATCGCTATTCGGCCCTGATTGATCCCCCGGGTCGAATCCCGCTGGTATACGGGGATGCGCTGGAGAACCATCTCGTCCGAGTCGCGGCACCCTCCGTCAGTGATAATTCCCCGCAGCCCACGGCTCATCCAGCCGTAGGCGTTGTTCGATCCGCAGAAACCGACGTCATGCGTCCGCGAGGCGTCTATGACCAGGATCGTATCCGGCTTGATCTGGTCCGCCATCCCCCGCCCAATCCATCGGCGTGCCCAGTCGCTATGCCATTTGCGGTATTCCTCTTGCGTCGCAAAATGGCTGGGACCGCGCTCTTGTGGAGGCACCAGCCGCAACGTGACCGCCACTCCGTAGATCCGGTGGGTGAACTTTTCCCCATCCGTCCACATGGGTCCGATCTTGGGATCCATGATGGTGACGTCCTGGAGCCCCACCTCCTGGAGTCCGTCGGCCACGTCGGTCACCCGCAACCCATGGAACTTCTTCACGATGGCTTCGTTTTCCGCCTGCGAGTATTGCTTCACCTCGAAGAACTGCCTGGAGAACGGCGCCGGCTCCTGTGCCCAAACCAGGCCCCAGCCCACGAACAGAAGATATGTGTAGCGCATCTCGGTTATCTTCAATCCCCCGCCTCGGTCCTGTCAAGACCTTTTTCCACGCGCTCACCGCCCCCCAGCCACGATCGAGCTACAATAGCACTTCGAAATCGCTCTCGCATGGTTGCTGTACGCCCCCTCCCGGTTCGCGCCCTCTGGCTGGCGCTCGCGATCGTTCCGCTGGCTGCCCAGGAGTGCCGCATCACGGCCATCACGCCCGCTCAGCCTTCGCCCAAGGTCGAGGAGGGCGAACGCGCGCGCGAATCGCAGACTTTCCAGACCAGCGCGTTCGCGCTCTCGCCCGCCAACGTCCCTCACTTCTTCGATACGGCCAACCGCATCCGGCGTATCGAGGCGAACGGCCGCGTGAGGACGGTGGCCGGCGCCGGCTACCGGGCGGAGATCCTGACCCCCGGTCCCGCGCTCGATACGTCGCTGCCCACTGTCAGCCAGATCGTGTTCTCGCCGGAAGGCGTCCTGCATTTCACCGCCCTCGGACGGGTGTGGCGGGTGGTGAACGGGGCGATTGAAGTGGCCGCCGGTTCGGGCCGCCCGGGGTTCAACGGCGAGGCCGGTCCGGCGGCGGAGGTGAATCTCGGCAACATCGTCAACGTCGCTTTCGCTCCCTCCGGCGCGCTGCTCATCCTGGATGGCTACAATCGCGTCCGCCTGCTGGAGAGCGACGGCATCCTACGCACCATCGCCGGATCGGCGCGCGCCGCGGCCTCGACCGGATTCACCGGCGACAACGGCCCCGCCACCGAGGCTGCGCTTTCCAGCCCGCGGCAGATCGTGCCCCTGCGCGACGGCTCGCTGTGGATCAAGGATCTCTCGGGCCGGCATCTGCGCCTCCTAACCCCCGACGGCGCCATCCGGACTATCAACCAGAACTTCGAGGCTTCGGTCAACATCCTGCTGCTGCCCGACGGAACGCCGGCGGCGGCCACATCCAACCGCGTCTATCCCATCCGGCCCAACGGTACGATCGAGACCGGCGCCAATCCCTTCCCTCCGTTCACCGGCACACCGCTGGCTGTCGGCTCCGACGGGGCCTTGTTCTTCCTCGGCTCGGCGCGCCCCGAGCAGCGCAATCCCCTGGTGCGCCTTGCCGACAGGGTGCAGACCGTGATCGCCGGAGCGCCGGTCGCGGCCACCGTTGATGGGCAGGCGCCGCCCTTCGGGATCTGGCAGCCGCGCACCAACAGCCTCCTCTACGCCACCTCGCAAGGCGGAAAGTCGGGAATTGTGGAAGCGCGTGCGGGCCAGGCGCCCCGCTTCGTCGTCGGAGGCGGGGACGATGTCGCCGACGCCGACGGCAAGGCCGCCACCAGCCTGACCATCTTCGGCATCGTCGCCTTTTCGATCGACGGCGAGGGGCGCATCGCTGTCGCCGACGTCTACCGGCGCCGGATCCTGGTTGTCGGCGCCGACGGCAAGGTGACTGTGCTGAAGACGCAAGGCGGTGAACAGGTCGTCTACGCCCCCACTGGGAGCCTTTCCGCCTTGCAGCGGATTGCCGCCGACAACACCGGCAACATCTATTGGTACTCGCAGGGCGCCACCCCGGCCGGTGGCGTGTTCACGGCTGAAATTACCGTGTGGGCGCGCGCGACTTCCACCCTCATCAGGCATACGGTGGAGGGACTGTCGGCCCTGGCGCGCCTCGAGGATGGCAGCGTGGCCGTCATTGCCGGCAACGGCGCCAACTTCCGCACGGCGCATCGTCTGGGGCTGGTGGGGCAGGGCGCTCCGCTGCCTGCGTTTCGCATGCTCCCGTTACAGTCGGTCACGCGGTGGCGCGACCAGTCGTTCTTCACCGCCGCCTCGCGCCTTTTCCGCGGCGAGCCGGGCCGGCTGGAGATGCTGGACGTAACGCCGCCGCCGGGCGGGACTTTCGTGCCGGATTTCGTGCTGGCCGCGCCCGACAACCTGCTGGTCCACCTGAACGACGGGGGCTTCTACCGCATCGACAACCTCGATGCCTGCAAGTGGCTGCCGCAGCCTTCCATTGCTCCCGACGGCATCGTGAACGCAGCCAGCTTCGGGTTTCCCAACACGATCTCCCCGCGCCAGTTGACGACCGTGTTTGGCTCTGGCCTTGGGCCGCCCGAGGGTCAGGGCATGGTCCTGGATGGCGTGCTGCGCGCCACTGGCCAGCCGGCGCCCTATCCGGCCCTGGTGCTGGGCAACTTCTCCGGAGCGATTCCGAACGCAACGCTTAGCGGCACGACGCTGCCGGTAGTTTATTCAAACGATCGGCAGGTGACGGTGCAGGCGCTGGCGGGCATTCCCGCCTCCGGCCAGTACCTGTTGTACTTCTCCTGGCAAGGGCTGCAACTGATTCACCCGGCCCCGATCAAGGTCGAAGTGGCTACCCCCGGCCTGTTTGCCATCGACGGCCTGGCGGTGGCACTTAACGAAGATGGAATCGTGCAGTTGTTCGGCACCGGTTTCGGAGCCCTCAGCGCCAGCCTGGCCACCGGCGAGTTCTTCGGCGCCACCCCGCCGCAGCTCGTGAACCCCGTGTCGGTCACCATCGGGGGACTGCCGGCCCAGGTCGAGTTCGCCGGCGGCGCGCCAGGCATGATCGGCGGCATGTATCGCATCGACGTCCGCGTCCCCGAGGGTCTCGCCCCCGGCCCCCATCCGGTCCTCATCGAAGTCGAGGGCCAGCCCGCCTCAGCCTCCCTCCTAATTCGGTGACAGGCTACGCTTTCACTAATTTAATCTTGCGCCGGCCACATGAATTAAAAGCTTAGCCTGTCACCGAATTGTGGTAGAAGTATTTCCATGCGACGTGTTGAATTGGCTGCTTTGTGTGGGCTGTGCCTGGCCGGCCTCAGCTTCGGCCAGGCGGGTCTTGGTTCCATTTCCGGCACGGTGGTCGATCCCGGCGACGCCGTCGTGCCGAACGCGACCGTCAAGGTTGTTCAACTGTCCACCAATTCCGAGCGCGTCACCGTTACGAACGAGTTCGGCATCTTCAACCTCCCCTCGCTGGTCGCTAGCGCTTACACCATCACGATCGACGCGCCCGGCTTCAAGTCGAAGGAACTCGCCAACCTGACGCTCAATGCCTTCCAGACGATGACGCTCGGCCGCATCATGCTGGAGGTCGGTTCGGGACCCTCGACGGTCGTGACCATCACGGCCGAACAGCAGATGATGGTCACCGAGAACGCCGTGCGCTCGGACACGATTCAGTCCAAGCAGGTGACCGACATGCCGCTCCAGGGCCGCAACTGGTCCACCCTGCTGAAGATCATCCCCGGATCGACGCCGCGGAACACCAACGCGATGAACGGCCGTGAAGCGGGCTACGACGGATACGGCGATTTCCGCATCAACGGCAAAGCGTCTAACCAGACCCAGGTCAACCTCGACGGCGGCAGCAACGTGGACCACGGCAGCGACACCAAGACGACGGTGACTCCCAGCCTCGAGGCGATTCAGGAAGTGTCGATCCTGACCAACAACTTCCAGGCCGAGTACGGAATCCGGGCCGGGGTAGTCGTGAACATCGTCACCAAGTCGGGCACCAACAACTGGCACGGAACGGCCTGGAACTACATGCGCAACGAGGCGCTCAACGCCAGACCGTGGGTGGACGGCTTCTTCGGCCGGCCTAACCCGCGCTACCGCTACAACTACTTCGGCGGCAACGCCGGCGGCCCGATTCGCAATGACAAGCTCTTCTTCTTCGTCAACCACGAGAACCTGAAGCAGGACACGCCCACCATCCGGCAGCAGATCCGCGTTCCCACCGAACTGGAGCGCCAGGGCGATTTTTCCCAGACCATCAACGCCGACGGCACGCGCCCGACCATCTACCTGCCGGGAACGCAAGCCTCTGGCAACCCGCAACTGCTTCCGGGCAACAAGATCCCGGCCAGCATGATCCACCCGCTCGGCCGCGCGATCATGAACATCTATCCGTTGCCGAACCTGAAGAACGAGACCAACAACAACTACCTCAACGAATACTCGAAAGTGGACAAGCGGTACCTGAACGTGGGCAAGTTCGACTGGAACATCAACGAATCGACGCGCGCCTACGTGCGGTTCAATTACGATTACCAGCACTACCGGGACATGGTTACCTGGGCGGCCGGTAGCAACCTGCCTTTCGTGGTTACCGGCTGGAACCGCCCCGACAAGGCGATGACCATCAATTCCACCAAGACCTTCTCCCCCACCCTGGTCGCCGAGACGCTGTTCAACTGGCAGAAGGATTTCGTGAACGCGCCGCTGGAGGTCTCCAAAGACCCGTCGAAGATCAGCCGCGCCGGCGGGGGCCTGAAGGATATCCCGCTCGCCTTTTCGGTGGCGACCGACGTCATGCCTGAGATCTCGGGCACCGGCTACCAGGACTTCCAGTTCAACCGCTTCCCCTGGTACGCGAAGGCACCCGAGTATCAGATCGCGCAAATCTGGACCTGGACCCGCGGCACCCACATCTTGAAGTGGGGCGGCCAATACATCCTCAACAAGAAGGACGAAATCAACCAGGCCATCGAGAAGGGGAGCTTCAACTTCGGAGTCAACACGGCGAGCGGCTTCGACATGGGTTACAGCCCGGCAAACGTTCTGACCGGGGCGATTTCACAGTTCCGCCAGGTCTCCAGCCCCTCACACAAACTGTCGATATACCGGGATCTCCACTTCTTCGCCCAGGACACGTGGAAGCTCACCCCGAAGCTCACACTGGACTTCGGCCTCCGCGTGTATCACACTCCGAGCGAGCGCAATACGGACCGGAGGATAACCCTCGACGCGGTGTTTGTCCCCGGTCTTTGGGATCCCGCCAAGGCGCCCCGCTACTACGTTCCGGACCCGAAGAACACCCGCCGGCTGATCGATCCGGCCAGGCCGGATGAGCCGCTGCCGACCAACGTGTTCAATGCGCTGCTTTACTCCCTTGTCCCCGGTTCGGGCGACCCGCGGAACGGCGTGGTCCCGCTGGGAGGCGCGATCGGTGAAGCCGGCGTACGGAACCCCAACGCCATCCTGCTTGCTCCGCGGGGCGGATTCGCCTGGCAGTTCCTGGGCAAAACGGTGCTTCGCGGGGGCTTCGGCTGGTCTTACAACCGGCCCACTATCAGCCAGGCCACCGGCACCTTCCAGAACGGGCTGGCCGACTCGGTGGACTATCGCCAGACGGACCTGAACAACCTTACGACCAGCACGGTGAAGCGCATCTCGCCGCAGAGCTTCGGCGCGATCGACGAATCGAGCAATGCGGTGCCCACCGTGTACGATTTCAGCCTGTCGATCCAGCGCGAGCTGCCCCTCGACATAGTGCTCGACATCGCCTACATCGGCAACCTCCAACGGCACCAGACGATGCAGTTCAACATCAACCAGGTGCTGCCCGGCACTTCCTGGAAACCCGAGTTCATCGATCCACGGCTGGCCGGCAACAACTTCGCCGGTCCGGTCTCGGCGTCAAATCCCGGCCCGCTGCCAGGCACCCAGGCGGTGGACAGCAACCTGATGCGGCCCTTCCGCGGCTTCACCAGCCTGAACCTGATCACCAACGTCGGCAACGCGCGGTACAACTCGCTGCAATGGTCCCTGAACAAGCGTTACAGCCGCGGCCTGGCGATGCAGTTCGTTCACACCTGGGGCAAGCTGATCACGGGAACGGAAAACGTCGGCCCCTTCTATTACCGGTGGAAGGAATACTCGGGCTTCATCGCCGGTGAGGATCGCGTGCACGTGGTCGGCATCAATTACACCTATGATGTGCCGAAGCTGTCCAAGCGCCTGGGCATGGACAACGTTGTGGGCAGGCAGTTGCTGGACGGCTGGGCCATTGCGCACCTGATGAACTTCTACTCCGGCCGCGGCCTCAGCCCGAGTTTCGGCCTCCAGTACGCCAACAACACGCAAGGCGTCGCCAACGTCAACGGTATCTTCACCGGCAGTCCCGACATCGGGCCGCGCATCCAGCCCACCGCCAACCCGAATAACGGGATCGCAGCGATCGACCGGACTTACGACGTGAGCGGGTTCATGCCGCCGGAGATACCCGACGTCGGCATGGGCTCGCGCAACTACCTCTGGTCGCCGGGCACGTTCTCAAACGACATCAACATCAGCAAGATGTTCCCAATCCGCGAAGGCAAAGGGCTGGAGTTGCGCGCCAGCCTGTTCAACCCCTTCAACCAGGTGCGGAGGCAGGACACAAACACCGGCCACACCTTCAAGATGCACGGCCCGAAGATGTCGGACGGCTACTACCTGTTCAACTCGCCCGAGAGGCTGGTGGAGAACCTGCTCAGCCGGGTGGGCAGCGCCACCGAGGCGGAGAAGTACAACCAGTACCGCGGCGGCGTCGGCCACTACAATGTCACCAGCGTGCTCGACATGCGCCGCATCGAAGTCGGGCTGCGCTTCAAGTTCTAGGCCGGATTTCTCACCCTGGTCACGCCTGGTGTCAGCAAACGTGCGGCAAAACCGGGGACAGACGGATCTGTCCCCAAACCGCGGCACTCAACATCTCGTTGGACTGGTGGCGTTGTGGACAGATTCGTCTGTCCCCGGTTTTGCGTGGTTCGGATTGCACCGGGACTGGCAGAACTCTGGGTTGGTGAGGAATCCGGGTTAGCGCCTCCCGTCGGCTCGTCACGCTGGACCGAGGCTTCCGGCAATTCCGGGGATTGGACGGCCAACCTCCTGGGCCGCTGAGACGAGAGCCGTCAAAACTCCAGCCGCATGGTGAGCTGCACCTGGCGCGGGCGGAAGCCGAAGCCGCCGAAGGAACTGGCCAGGCTGGCGATGCCGTCGCTCGCGGGGACGTTCAGGCCCTGCACGTTGAAGACGTTGAACACGTCCACGTTGACCCGCAGGCGCGTGCGCTCGGTGAGGTGAAAGAACTTCATCAGCGAGGAGTCCAGCGTCCAGTTGAACGGCCCCAGGCGGTACTGGTTGCGCCAGGGGTGCAGCCCGGTGTCATAGTTGACTCGCACCACGCCGCCGGTGATCAGCGGCAGATAAACGTAGTCGGTGTCGTAGTCGTTGGCATTGAGGTCGGTCAGTTGTCCGCTTTTGGGCCAGGGATTCGCCGGCTTCTGCGCCGGTTGGTAGTTCTCCGGAAGACCGAACACCCCGTTGCGCAGCCCGGTGGCGTTGCGGCTGTTGATGAACCGCTCCGAGATGTAGCCGTTGTACCAAAGGTAGCCTTCGATGCACCGCTCGTTGCTGGGGTCCGTGGCCAGTGCCGGTGTGTTGCGGCAGTCCAGGATCTTGTACTTCGTCCGGTACACCTCGAAGCTCCCCATCTCGCCCCAGTCGCCGGTCGGCATCGCGTACCAAGTGCTGGCGATGGTTCCGGCGCCGGAGAGCCTCCAGCCGCCGATCACCGTGTTGAGCATTCCGCGCGCGTGGCGGGCCAGGGGCTTGCCCCTGCCGAACGGCAGATCGTAGATCCAGTTCCACCGGATGCGGTGCTTGGGAATGGCCGTGTCGCGGTCATAAAAGAGGAACCGGTTGAGCTCGCGGAAGTCGGTGGGCACGGTGCCCGGCAGGTAGGCGGAGGGGCTGACAACGTCATCGCGGAAGGAATTCCCCGCCAGGCGCAGGGCGTTGGTCAGCGTGTAAAACGCCTGCAAACCCAGCCCGCGGCGGAAACGCCGCTCCACCTCCAGCGACCAGGTGGCCGAGTTGATGTAGCCGCTCCGCTGCAAGATGCGGACATCGGTGTAGGCGTTCTGGTCGTAAGGGCGGCGAAGAACGTTGGAGAACTCGCCGCTGGGCAGCGCGCGGCCGGTGGTGAGGTACCAGATGTAATCGGTCTGGTTTCCGTTGATGTTGTACAACTGGTCGGCATTGACGCCGTGCTTGCCTTTGTAAGTGAGGCGAACGACGGTGGAGGGCGCGAGCTGCTTTTCGAACCCGAGGTTCCATTCGTGGATGCGGAGGCTGGGCTGCGCGCCACTCATGCCGACCACGCTTCGGCCGCGGCTGACCGAAGCCGGGTTGTTAAGGTCAATGACATCGGCGCTGTTCACCCCGGCCTGAATCTGCGGGACGTTGCGCAGCAGATAGTTGGTGATCCCGTCCGGGCTTTGGCTGGCGGAGTTGGGGTTGTAGGTGAAGTCAAGGCGGAAAGGCGGCAGGCCGGAGAACTGCGCCAGCAAGGTCCGCATCGGAACGGCCGAGACGTAGAGACCGTAGCCGGCACGGACCACCAACGGGCGATCACCCCCGGTCAGGCTGTACACCAGGCCGCCGCGCGGGCCGATGTCGAAGTAATTCGAGGGAAACAACTGCTTGGGCTTGCCGAGTTCCTGGGCGCTCTTGAACGATACTCCCACACGCTCAAAGGCCGCCACCACCTGCGGCGACGTGGCCCCAAGCCGGTAGTAATGCTCCAGCGGCTCGGGAAACATCAGCGAGTGGCTTTCGACGTCGTAGGCCGACAGCAGGTTGTCCTTTTCCCTGAAGGCGGGGTTGATGTCCCAGCGGACGCCGGGCGTCAGCGTCAAGCGGCTGGACAGCCTCCAGTTGTCCTGAAGGTAGAGGCCCCAGTTCCTCTCGCGAACCCGCATGATGCCGCGTTTGAGGCCGACCGTATAACTGCCGGCGTAGCCGAGAAAGAAATTGGCCGAGTCATGTCCGGTTTGGGGCGTCGTGCCGGGATTGAGCGTTGTGCCGGTCGTGGAGGACTCCAGCGACGTCGCCAGGCTGTTGAAAGCGACCGAGCCGGAAATGGCGCCCTGATCGGGCAGCAGGTGCTGCTTCTCGTCGTGGTAGCGCAAGCCGAAAGCGACGTTGTGCGTGCGGCGGATGAAGCTGTAGTTCTGCTCCAGGTTCGAGATCATGCTGTAGAGCTGCCGCCGGTTGTCGCCCTCAATGTAGCTCATGAAGCCGGTGCTGGTGATGTTGGGCCAGCCGATTTCCCCCAGCGGGTTGGGCAGCCCGAGCTCCTTCGACCAGTTCGTATCGACCGCTCCGGTAACGGTGCGGGACATCTGCCAGGTGCGATTGGCGAGGGTCTCCACAAAGAGGCTGGGCGAAAAGACGTGGATCCAACTTAGGGCCGCGGAGCGTCCCTTAACCGGGAGAAAGGTGGTGTTGGCTTCCCGGTTCGCGGTGGGGGCGCCGGTGCTGCCGCCGGTCCCCATAAAGCGGGCCCGGCGGGTTCCGCCGTTGGCCTTGACGAAGATGTTGTCCCTTTCCGAGAAGCGGTGGTCCACGCGGACGGTGGCGGGATTGTCGCTCAAGTTGGGATATCGACTCGTGGGAACGACCATCTTGAGGTTGTTCGCCACCAGCGGATTGGTGATGTCGCTGGGAAGGGGAGTGATCTCGTAAATGCGCTTGGCCAGCGGGTTCAGGCGTTCAATCGGGATCTGGTTGTCGATGAAGGGGTCGCGCACGGAGACCAGCCGGCCGTTCGCAAACTCCTCCTGCCGGGTGGTGAGGGGATCGTAGAGCTGGATGCGACGGCCCTGGGCGTCGATCAGCCCGCTGAAGTCGCCGCCGCGCATGGCCGCCGTGGGGACGCGGAACTCGCGCGTCAGCCCCTGTACCAGCTCGGCGCCCTCGCGCGAGAAGAAGAAGAAACTGCGGTTCCGTCCGTTGTAACTGGGCAGGACGATCGGCCCGCCGACCGAGCCGCCGAACTCGTTGCGGATCAGCTTCGGGGTCTCGTAGGGGCGGCCGTCATAAAAGACATCCTGGCGGGCGCGCGCGACGCCGAAGGCGTTGTTGCGGTGGGTTTCGTAAACCGCGAAGCGGAGCTGATTGCTGCCGCTCTTGGTGGTGACGATGACCGAGGTCGGGCGGGTGTACTTGGCCGACGAGGTGCTGGTCTCCACACGGACTTCGCCGATCGATTCCAGGCCCTGTAGATTCGCCGAGCCGCCGAACTCCCGGTTGTTGGCGGCCGCCCCGTCCTGCACGTAGTCGGTCGAGTAGGTCATCAAGCCGCTGACCCGGACACCGCCGTTGACGTCGTCGATGTTTTCCACCCCGGGGGTGACGTCTTCGATGAGGACGTTCAAGTTGCGCCCGTTGACGGGGATCTCCTGGATGCGCTGGGCGTCGAGCGTGGAGCCGTCGCTCGGGTCGGTGGTGGTCACCAGCGGGACGCTGTCGGTGACCTGGATCGTCTCGTTCACCTGGCCGGGGTGAAGGACGGGATCGACCACCGCGACGCGGCCGGTCTCGAGGGTGATCTCCCCCTCCCACGTTTTCATGCCGGGCATTTCGACGCGGATCCTGTACTGTCCGATGTTGATCGGCGGCGTGGCGAAGTACCCGTCGGCGTTGGTCACCGTGTTGGTAATGACACCGCTCGCAAGGTGCAGAATCGAGAGCCTGGCGCCGGGCGCCACCGCGCCGCTGGGATCTTTCACCGTTCCCTGGATCGTGCCGCCGCCGGCGCTGGATTGGGCGTAGCACAAGCTGGAGACCAGAAGCGCCGCGACCAGGCGAGCAACCAACACTTGAGACATTTTACCTCGCTCCAGGCTCGCCGTTGAGCCGAAGACGGGTTCTATCGTAATGCCTCGGCGCGTGCGAAAGAATTGAACGCGGCCAAGCCGTACTCCGCTCACTCGAGGCCGTGAGCAGTTTGTCGGCCGGCGGTCATAGTCCGGGCATCCGGGTCTGTTCGGTCCCCGATCCTGGTCGGCGGCGCCGCTGACCGCCATTTTCTCGCGGTTTGTGCCCGCTCGGTTTCATCGCCTTCCCCATCTTGTCTTTGATCCAGGCGTTGGGGAACTCCGCCCACCTCCCCCGCTGCCGGTAGATTTGCCTGGCCTCCTCGGTCTGCATCTTGGCCGCAACCGCGGCCAGTGGCGGCGACTCCTCCGCTCGCACAATCGTGCGCCCCTTGGCCGCACCACGGGGACAACACTGCGCTTGGAAGGTACAGGTGGCACAGGCGGCCCCCGCGGCCCGATGGCGCTATACAGCCGCGCATAAATGACAGGACGTACAGGCTCCCATTGTGGCATACTTCTCGTAGGAGGAGTGGCCATGCTTCCTCGACTGTTGCATTTGCACCCGAAGACGCATAGCCGACTGGTCCGCCTCGGCAAGGAAGCGGAACGGGACGGCGCCTACCGCGTGGCGAAGCGTTTGCAGGCCGTTGTCCTGAACTCCGAAGGTCGCACCAGCGGGGAACTGGCGGGGATTTTGAAGGCGCCGCGATCCAGGGTATCCGAGTGGTTGTCCCTCTATCAGAGGCACGGAGTGGATGGACTATTGGAAGGATACCGGTCCGGACGGCCGCCGCTGTTGACGGCGGCGCAGCGCACCCAGCTCGGCGACATTCTCGACAGTGGTCCGGTAGCGTACGGTTTGGATACGGGCGTGTGGACGTCCCCTATGCTGGCCTGGGTGATCGAGGAAGAGTTCGGCGTGGCCTACCATCCGGGGCACGTGCGGAAGCTGCTGCACACCATGGGCTTTTCCGTGCAACGGCCCCGTCGCGTTCTGGCCCGCGCCGATGCCAGCGCGCAGGATCGCTGGCGCCGACGCACCTATCCGGACCTTAAGAAAAAGCCCGAACCGAAGGCTGGGCGCTGATCTTCACCGACGAAGCCAGCTTCCGTCAGGACTCCACGCTGCATGCCACAACTACCGCCGTACTAGCCCTAGTTGAATCCTGCCGAGCGGCTCTGGCAGCGCACACGGAACTGATCCGCTCGTATCTCCTCCCTTTTTGTTGACCCGCATGTACTGTTAATTATGCG
>ERZ1292640.569-Hain-H43-02um-R1-569-length-30226-cov-10_pt1 | contig 21802 bp, 19 predicted proteins | sample MGYA00564404_ERZ1292640 | MGnify/ENA primary metagenome ERZ1292640 (study PRJEB36523, sample SAMEA6512636) | groundwater metagenome | collected 2019-01-08 | study: AquaDiva: Metagenomics assemblies of 32 groundwater samples
CTACTGGCGCTATAACAAAGGAAACTGGACTGAGAAAATCCACGGTCTACGAGAGCCTGAACAGGCTGATCGAGAAGGGCCTTGTAAGCTACGTTATCAAGAACAACATAAAATTCTTCGAGGCGGCAGATCCGGACAGACTTGTTGATTTCTTACATGAACAGAAGCGTGAGTTAGAAGAAAGCGAAGCCAGCATAAAGAAAATTTTGCCTGAACTGAAATCTGCGCGCAGTCCGCTAAAGCCGCACGCAGAGGCCCATGTACTATTAGGCGCAGAAGGTTTCAAAACTATGCGCAGGGATGTACTAAAGAATGCAAAGGGCGAGTATTTGATGCTGGGAGCTATTTCACGCGAGCCTATAGTCATGCCGCATTTCTGGACATATTTTAACAAGGAACGCGCGAGGCTTGGCATAAAAATTCGCACATTGCACCAGCAAAATACCAGAGATAAACTTGTGAGAGTAGAAATGATGAAAATGAGATTCCTCCCAAAGGATATCACGATACCTGCTGTGATTAACATTTATGGTGACAGGGTTGTGAATCTTTTATGGAAAGAAGAGTATCCTATCTGCTTTATGTTGATAAACAAGGATATATCTGATAGCTACAGAAAATATTTTGAAATACTGTGGAAGATTTCGAAAAAATCAAAGGATTAGTGTAATTATGCAGCTAAAGAAAAGTATAGGACAAAAGACACTCTTGATGCTCATTCTTAACGCGATACTCGGGACAGGAATATTTTTCCTGCCGGCTATCGGTGCAATGCATTCCGGAGCGTCATCGATTCTTGCATGGATTATAATGTCTTTTGTGGCAATACTTATTTCCACCTACTTTGCCGAGCTTGTTTCCATGTTTCCCAAATCCGGTGGCGCCTATGAATTTATAAAAAACTCTTTTGGAAAAACAAGTTCTTTTATCTTCGGCTGGCTGTCATGGATAGTTTCCAACATTACCATAGCGATGCTAATAGTTGGCTCACTAATTTATATTTTTCCTGGCTCTGACATGATGTTTAAAATATTTTCCGCTCTTGTTTTTATCCTGTTTTTTAATTTCATAAATTACCGTGGCATAGACTGGTCATCAAAGATGCTTTTGTTTTTTGGTGTTATGACTGTCCTGACTCTTCTTGCACTCATAATACCAGGACTCTTTACAGTTAACACAGCCAACTTTTCCTCTGTATTCGCTGCACCTTTGCCGCTTGTTGTCCTCACGATATATTTTATTGCTGAAACATTCTTTGGCTGGGAAACAACTACCTATCTTTCTGAGGAAATAAAGGACGCCAAGAAGGTTTTGCCAAAGATGCTTGTCGTTGCCACGGTGTTAATCGCAGTCTTCAGCCTGCTGATTGTTTTTGTCTCCATCGGCAATCTTGATGCAAAAGTTTTCGGAAGCCAGGAGGCGCCGCTTGCTTTTCTTGCCAGCCATCTTTTTGGAGCAGATATTGGAAAGATTTTCGCTTTCATCATATTCATACCTCTCATAGGCACAGCTGCTTCGTGGATTGTTTCCTCGCCACGCCTGCTTTTTGCCATGGCCCGCGATAAGATGCTTGTGCCACGTCTTGGTAAACTTCATAAGAAATACAAGACGCCCTATAATGCAATAATATTTCAGACAGTAATAACTATTTTGATAACATTCCTTGCATTTGGAAACTTTCTTTTCCTGCTCTCTCTACTTGTGCCACTTGTCATTATAATGTACTTCTTCGTCATGCTTTCCGTTATTAAGTTGCGCATAGACAAACCGAAGATGAAACGCTACTTCAATGCGCCGTTTCCAAAAATCGGTCCTGTTTTTGTTATATTGTTTCTTGGTTTGCTTCTTTACTTGTGGCTTACCAATGTCACTGGTTCACTAGAGATTTTTGCTATGGGAATTATTCTTATTGTATTGGGTCTTCCGCTCTATGTTGTCATAAGACTTCAGACAGACCAGCGCTTCACGGAAAAATTTTACGACAGGATAGCTTTCTTCTGGGACAAAACTTTTCGCATATGGTATACAGAGAAGGAGACGGAAAAAATACTCAAACATCTTCGATTGAAAAATGATCATGTTGTTCTGGACTTTGGTTGTGGCTCTGGCAACACCACACTGGCTGTTTCACAACAGGTCAAGGATGGTACTGTTGTTGCTGTTGACCTTAGTCAGAAACAGCTTGAACATGCTGTAAAAAAAGTAAAGAAGCTAAAACTCACGAATGTCATTTTTGTGAAAGGCACAATAAAGATACCAAGAAAATCTTTCCATGCAGTAACAGCTGTTGGTGTACTTGAGCACCTTAACGAGCCACATCGCTATGTAACTCGTTTGATGGATTCCCTCAAGAAGGGTGGAAGATTTTACTTTATTTCTTTCGGTAAAAGCTTTGGAATACCCGGACCTGAATTTCTTGAGAACGATGAGAAGATAAAAAAACTATTTGGACGTAACGTTGAAATTCATATCTCACGAAAGAAAAAACGCTTTGTGGAATACGTCAACATATACGGCGTGAAGAAATAAATAGGGCGAATGCTTTGGGCGATTTTTTAGGTAAGAAAAATACACGATTTGATTTAAGATATGTTAGAACACGCCCCATACGTTTCATGCTTACTTACTTTCCGGGCGGCTTCTTTGGAGGCGCCTTGAAAATATTTTCTAGCGTCTTCTTCGCTGCGTCGGCGCCCTGATTAATCATCTGCCTGCTTCTTTCAGCGCCCTGCTGAACTCCTCTGCCTACATCCTGCCTGAACTGGTTCACATTTTCCTGGCCTCTTTGTTCTATAGCTTGGCGCTGCTGCTGTGCTTGTATGCTTCTTATTTGTTCCGATGTCGCGCTCGGATAGATATCTCCACGGTACTGTGAAGTCCCGTCGGGATTTGTACGGGTGTGACCTATTTCTTCGGAAGAACCCTGATGTGTACGAAGTTTGTCCTCCCTTACGACATTATTTTGGGCGCCCCAAAGTTCTTCTTCTGTTTGCGGATAACGCCCTGTTGCATTTCTATAAGCTGCTATAAATCCGCTGTTGTTCTGCGCGCGGTTCCACAAATCCATATGACGTTCAAAGTCGCTTTTGCCTAGTCTCTTCAATGTCAGACCAAGTGATACTGCCACGATGGATTTAGGATTTGAAATATCAAGAAAGATTTGTTCTCCCGAGTGGCTGTATACTGCCTTGAAGAAGCCATTAGGGTCATTTGCGTAGCGAGTCAGAGCTCTTTCCCCCAATCCAGGATTGTTTTTTTCTAACTCTATAGCGTATTGCCTTACGTATTCCACATATTCACTACCTGTTGGCATAGTGAAGCCCGGCGGCGCTTGAAACTGCAAAAATGCTCTCAAAGCATCATAGGTGCCTATTGATCCATCCAGTTCCCGAAGAAATCCGCTAATTTTTTCAGGATTTCGGCTACTGAAAGATGATTGTATATTTTCTACAACGTATGACAAAGATTCCGGCATTATAAATTTGTCGCTTTCTACAAATTCTTGACCATTCCATGAATATTCCAAAACCATGTCAGTGAAACTACCTTCTGGCAGATAATGTTTTCTGACATTGTAAACTACAGGTTGTCCATTTACTGTACGGTCAGATATCTTGTCGATTGGCGTGTCAAGAATTTTCACGTAGCTCGACCCGTTGTTCTGATAAATAGATCCGTAACATCCACCGCTGCCGCAGCCATCTTGAAGATAAATTTCTTCGGTTCCATCACCATTGATGTCAAGTGCAAATGCCCCGCTTCCGGGTTCATTGGCAGAAAATGTCAGACCTTCAGGAACATCTACTTGCTTCATATAAACTTGCTGGCTTCCTGCAAAGTTGCTGCATTTTTCTTCCATACGTCTTTGGTATTCATCAAATGCTGCAGTGTCGATTTTCAGTTCTATCTGAGGGCGTTCATTTATGAGTTGACTTTGTGCAGGCGCAGAACTTGAATAAATTTTCTTAGTGGTCTCGTAGTTTCTTGGCGTGTTGCTTGCGTTGTACGCAACTATTCCTATCAGAAGTGCCACCGCCCCGAGACCTCCAACTATTACAGGTCCAGCTATTCTGTTAAGTAATCTAGAATCCGCATTGCTATCTGCATGGAGATAGGGTCGAATATCAGAACCAGGCGGCACTACTACGGGCTCGTATTTTTCAGCGGCGGCTTCTGGCGGCTTATTCGGCTCGCCAAGACATGCGGTTCTGAATGCTTCTTCATATTCATCGGTTGGTGGAGAAATAGTCGGTATATGGTCTTCTGGCAGAGCATATTCTCCTACAGATGGCATGTGTTTGCATATATCTCCTGTATATACAGGGCCTCTGCTGTCCGGCAGTCTGTATACAGAACCCGTGGTTGTGACCTTTCTAGGACCAATTACTTTGAACGGCTTTTCATCGCTATTCATATTTAATATGTTTAATGAAAACTATTTTAAACCTTTTTTGCACCCATGAAAAGCGATTTAAAGTATCTGATAATATTTTATCTAAGAATTCATTGAATAATGCGGTCTTTATGCAAACAATGAATTCTGGATGCCATGTTCTCAGATATCCATGACTTTAGTCATGGGTTATAAAGAACAAATCATAGTGAGTTATATGACTGGTGAACGACTTTGGAAAATCATGCCAGAAAATAATGGACGCCTTATCTAGCTCTGCTTCTACACAACGCGACATAGTTAATGCTACCGGACTTTCTGAAAGAACTGTGAAATATTTGCTAAAATCACTGGTATCGGAGAATATTGTTTCTGTTCAATACACTTTCTCTGATATGAGACGAAAAACTTACACAAGGAGGGATTCTAATGTCGGGTGAACGTCTTTGGCAGCTACGATATGCTTATTGATCAACCGGAAAACCTTGTATTTGCCAGGGGCTTTACCGGGGTGGGTTTCGGCTATCAAGGAGTACCTCTGGATGTTTTGGTGCCCTTTCTGGCTGGAGCAGAGACCGATTACTGCATGCTTTTGGTAGACGAGTTCTACAGGTTCAACGGGTGTGATGAGGGCATTATAACATCAGGCTTGGAACAGATACAACGGTCGCTGACTGCAATGAGCTTTGCGTATGCGTCCAGACCTAAAATTTTAGTCGCTTCTGGTTTTATGGGTTCGAATGATTACATGCATGTTCTGGATGACGTCGAAGAGCAGGTCAATGAAAAAGATCTTAGAAGCGCTCTTATGAGCACTGTACCTGAAAGGCGTAGAAATTCTTATAATCCGCTAAGATATCCTTTGAATGAAATTGCCTGCACCTATTTTTTGAGAAAATATTTTGACAGGGATGCGAAACTTGGGCCTAAAAAAGAAATACCATACGACAACATTATGCGCTGTCTGGGCGCAGACATCGCTTTTGCATATTTCATTGATGCATACGCTTTGGGGACCAGAAATCCGGAGACTGTTGTTCATTATGTGCCCACAGACAGAGGTTCGCTCGGCTCCAACGGACAAAGAATTTTTCTGGGTGATAATGACAGCCAGGTAAACTCCAAGACACTAAGCGGCCCGGACGAGGCTTCCAGATACCTACTCACGCTTTCTTCAGTCGCAGGAATCAGGCTCGGCAAACAGCGTCTTGAAAAAGGAGAAATAGAGGCATTGCATGGGAAGAAACTTCGAAAGACTGCAAAACAATTCGTTATTGAGAACATAATGAAGCCTTACAGGGAAGCAGCAGGGGCGATGGCATGACTAGGATAGGTGTTTTGGGCGGGATAGGACCTGAGGCTACGGCAGAATTTTACAGTAAATTAATCAGGAGACTGCAAGAAAAAAACTTAATCAAGAGTAATGTGGATTTTCCCCAAATAATTATAAACAGCATACCTGCACCAGAGCTGATATATGACAATATTTCTGAAACGGATCTGAAACCCTACAGGAAAGGCTTGCAGGAACTTGATAATTTTCATGGGGATTTTATTTTAATGGTGTGCAACACTATTCATCTCTACTACGATGTTCTTCAGAGAGAGATCAGAACACCCATACTTGATCTTCGGAAAGAAATACACAATGAGCTGATCAAAAAGGGCATAAAATCTGTATTCGTAATTGGCACACCAAGCACGATAAAACATGGATTGTATAAATTTGACAACATAAATTATTTTGAACCTGATGAAAGCGAAATGAAACAACTGACCAAATCCATCTTTGATTTCAATCGTGGGTTTGAAACTGGAGGATGTATTGATTTTGTTAGACATGTGTGCAAAAAATATCTTGAACGTGGAGCTGATATTGTGATTTTAGGATGCACTGAATTCGCACTGATGCTGGACAAAGAGAAAATTCCAAAAATAAACACAATAGACGTTTTGGTCAACTCAGCTGTGGATAGATTCATATCGCTTAAATATATTAGCGGCAAAGAAATAACTAGGTGAATAAAATCGATAGAATGATAGTAACGCCATGGGAGGTCTCAGGGCGCATTGACTATGAGAAGCTCATAAAGGATTTTGGCACGAGCCACATAACTAAAGGGCTACTGGAGCGAATAGAAAAGGCAGCCGGCGAAACCCACTTCATGCTTGACAGGAAAGTATTCTTTTCCCATCGTGACCTTGATTGGCTGCTGGACAAATATGAGAAGGGCGAGGAGTTTGTGCTTTACACAGGCCGCGGACCTTCTGGTGATACACATCTGGGACACCTGCTGCCGTGGGTTTTCACCAAGTGGCTACAGGACAAGTTTGATGCTGAGCTTTATTTCCAGATAACAGATGACGAGAAGTTTGTTGTCAGGGAGGACATGGACCTGTCAGAAACAACAAGACTGGGCTATGACAATGCTCTGGATATTATTGCATTGGGCTTTGACCCGGATAAAACGTTCATATTCGTTGATACGGATTACATAAAATCGCTTTACAAGATTGCGCTGCGCGTGGCTAAGCATACAACATTTTCAACGGCCAAGGCTGTCTTCGGACTAGACAACAGTACCAATATCGGCATGTCGTTCTGGCCCGCAGTACAGGCAGCGCCATGCTTTTTGCCTTCTGTCCTGAAATACAGAAATGTTCCGGTGCTTATACCGGCAGCAATAGACCAGGATCCCTATTGGCGCATCACCCGCGACGTAGCGCCGAAGCTTGGCTACTACAAACCTGCCGCAATCCATAGCACTTTCCTTCCTGGGCTGCAGGGACCTGAAAGCAAAATGTCCTCCAGTAAACCGGAGACGACAATATTCACGACAGACACTCCTGAAGACGTAAAGAAAAAAATAACCCGTGCCTTCAGCGGCGGCGGAGCCACGATGAAGGAGCACAAGGAAAAGGGCGGCAACCCTGACATAGATGTGGCATGCCAGTATCTTTACCAGATGTTCGAGCCTGATAACAATAAAATAAAAGAAATATTTGACGGCTACAGGAGCGGTGCTGTCAGCACAGGCGATGTCAAGGCACTACTCATAAAGAAAGTGACTGATTTCCTCACAGAACACCAGAAAAAAAGAGAGCAGGCAAAGAAGAAGCTTGATAAATTTATACTAAAAGACTGATTGAAGGTGAAGCACTTAATTCAATACAAGGTGCTTTATAGAAAACCTTAAATAAGTATATTTACTTATTATACTTAGGTGATATAAATGACCAATATGACATTAGCTGTTCCTTATGATCTTCATGAGATTATGCAAAAGCACAGGGAAATAAAATGGAGCGAGGTAGCCAGGCAAGCTTTATGGGACAAGGCTAAGAAGTTAGAAATAATGGACAGAATGCTTTCCAAAAGTAAGATGACCGAAGAAGACGCAGAAAGGATTGGCCATAAGATAAAACACGGAATAGCAAGAAGACACGGGTTAGTTAAATAAGGTGATTAAAATCAAAGGAGTAGAAATTCCTGATGAAGACCTTATTGATCTGTATAATAAAGGATTCAGTTCACTTAAGATAGCTAAGAAATATAATTGCTCAAAAAGAACTGTATTAATTAAATTACACAAAATTGGAATTGACCTAAGAGATCCAGGCTGTTCAAAGGTTAGACCTTTCAAAAAAGAACTAGAAAAATTATATTTAGGTGAAAAATTGCCTACAAGGAAAGTTGCCGAGATATGCCAGTGCAGTAGGTCAACAGTTCACAGAAAATTAAAGCAATATAAAATCCCAAGACGGGATTTAGCAGAATCAGAAATCAAGTATCCAAGAAAAGAGTTTAGCGGCGATCTAAAGGAAAAAGCATATCTAATAGGTTTTTCCCTTGGGGATTTGAGAGTAAGAAAAATGTGGAAAAACAGCAAAACTATTTCTATTGGGTGTGGCAGTAGTCAATTGCCCCAGATTCAGCTAATTGAATCTCTTTTTTCTCCTTATGGGAGGGTTTGGTGTAAGAATAATAATAATTACTATAATATTGAGGCGTATGTTGACCTTTCTTTTTCCTTTCTCTCAGAAGGAAAGAAAAATTTAACGTGGATTGGAAACAATCCAGAATATTTTTTACATTTTCTATCTGGATTCATAGACGCAGAAGGCTCTATATACATATGTAATAACAGAACGGTGATGAGTATTGGAAATTATGATGACGAGATTCTTTTGTTTATAAAGAAAAATTTAGCCAAATATTTTTTGGTAGATTCTAAGCTATATATTGATAGAAAACTCTGGACGAATAGTTCTGGCTACAAACGTAATGATTATTATAAAATGCTTCGCGTACACAAAAAACGAGATTTAATGAAACTTCTAACATTTCTGGCACGTACTCTTCGTCATAAGAAAAGATTGAATGATCTTAAATTTGCAGTTGAACATATGAATTCGAGGTGATTTATTTCACAACGAGAATAACAATAACATCAGCTTTGCCGTATGTAAACGGCGTGAAACATTTAGGTAATATAGCAGGCTCCATACTGCCGGCGGACATATTTCATAGGTTTCTTGACATATTTGGTGTTGATAATGTTTTCATCTGCGGCACAGACGACCATGGCACTGCTGTTGAGCTTAGTGCATTGGACGAGAGCTTATCACCGGAAAAATACTCAGATAAATATCATGAAATACAAAAAGTTATATACAAAAAATGGAACTTTGATTTCTCTTTCTTCGGACGCTCGTCTTCTTCAAGTAATCATAAAATAACGCAGGATATGCTATTATCAGCAGATGAAAACGGTTACATATTAAGACAGACACTTATAATTCCTTATTGTAAACGCGATAAACGTTTTTTACCTGATCGCTACATAATTGGCATTTGTCCAAAGTGTGGTTATGATAGTGCACGAGGGGATCAGTGCGAAAAATGTAGTACACTACTTGATCCCGAGGAGCTTAAGAACCCGCGATGCAATGTGTGCGGATCAAGGGAAATTGAATTCCGAAAGGAAAAACATTTGTTTCTTGACTTGCCAGCGTTACAAAACAAATTAGAGAAATGGATACTTGAGCAGAAACACTGGACTGATAACACAAGAAACTTCGCGCTCGGATGGATCAAGGAAGGCCTCCGACCAAGATGCATAACCCGTAACCTGCGGTGGGGCGTGAAGATTCCTATCCAAGGATATGAACATCTTGTCGGGTACGTATGGTTTGATGCGCCAATTGCCTACATATCTATTACGAAAGATGGGCACGAAACAGGTGCAATAAAGAAATACTGGAAACAATATTGGAAAGACAGTAGGATTTATCATTTTGTCGGAAAAGACAATATACCATTCCATACAATTATATGGCCTGCCATACTTCTGTCAGCGCGGGACTCGGAAAAAAGAGATACGGACTATCAACTACCCTATTATGTGGCAGGCTATGAGTATCTTAACTGGGAAGGCGAAAAGTTCTCCACATCACGCGGCATCGGACTATTCAGTGATGAAGCGCTTGATTTGTTTCCAGCAGACTATTGGCGTTTCTACCTTGCTTCAATACTGCCTGAGAGCAAGGACAGCAACTTTGACTGGACCGACTTCCAGAATCGCGTCAACAGCGAATTGATAGGAAATTATGGGAATCTTTTCTATCGGGCAACGTACTTTATTGAGAAGAATTTTAATGGGCTTGTGCCCGAAGCTACTCTAGGCGAAAAGGAACGCGAGCTTCAGTGGCATCTTGAGAAAACAATAAATAAAGTGAAGGAACTGATTGATGACGTAAAGTTAAGGGAAGCACTTCGTGAGATTCTTTCCTTGGCATCAGCGACGAACAAATATTTTCAGGATCAGAAGCCGTGGGCTAGCGAAAAGGAGCAGGCTGCTACTACACTTTATACAACGATAAATTTGTTGCAGCCGCTTTCGATTCTTCTAAGCCCTTACATACCTGATAGTGCTGAAAGAGCGTTGAAATGTCTCGGAGCGAAAAAGGAACTTTCGCCCAGGTTCTCCCTGGAGCCTGGCCACAAAATAAAGGCGGAGATTCTTTTCAAGAAGATTGAAGATATAGAAAAGGTAAAAAGGTACAAAACCAAATACATCAAGAAGGATCTGACAGAAAAGGGAATAAGTAAGGCGGAAGCAAAAGCTGAATCTGTTGATGCCTTAACCATGGTGAACGATATGATACCTTTTAAGGAATTTGAAAAAGTTGACCTGCGGGTTGCTACAATAACTTCTGTAGAGGAGCATCCAAAAGCAGACAAGCTCTACATTCTTCAAATAGACCTGGGCAGCGAGCAGCGGCAGTTGGTTGCTGGGTTGCGGCTCAAATACACAAAGGAGCAGCTGCTCGGCAAGCAAATAATTGTCGTAACGAATTTAGAGCCGCGCGAGCTGCGGGGCGTGAAAAGTCATGGCATGCTGCTGGCGGCAGAAGACGGCACTATATTACAGCCACTTGCCAAGGTCCCCAATGGCTCCAGAATAATGTGAAAAAGCTTAAATATATAAGTGTCTATAGTTAATTATAGGTGAATATATAATGATAGAGAATGAGAATACCACGATACAATTGAACAAGTCTCTTATTAGAAAGCTGAAGGATGTTAAAGAGTACCCCGAACAGACTTACAATTCTCTTATAGAAAGAATGATTGACGTGTTCGAGGGCACTAAGAAAAGGGACCAGTACGACAAATTCATTCATCACATCCAGAAGCAGAAGATGAAGGAACTTTGGGACAACAAGGAAGACGAGGCTTGGGAACATGCTTAGTCCTGGTGACGTTGTTTTGGCGCAGGTCCAGTTTACAGATACGTTCGAGATCAAGTCACGCCCCGCGGTAGTTCTTTTCGAAGACATGGGAAATGTGGTCATAGCAGGGATAACAAGCAACATCAAGATGAAAGGAATTGCCCTTACGAAGAAAGAAGGCGCGATAAAAGACAGTGTCATCAAATTAAACTACATTTTTACTATTTCCGAACATGCTATAAAGAAAAAACTGTTTTCGTTGAGCAAAGAAAAAAAGGTTGAATTGTACAAGAGTCTTACAGATCTTCTTTCCGGACTAAAGTAATCAGATACGTGCTCATTTTATAATGTTTTTGTGTTTGAACCATCCTTTTAATGTTTGTTTTTTTCCTTGACAATTATCAAGCTTTTTGAGAGCAAACACCACTAATTATATATGGCTTATGATTTTTACCGGCAGCTTGGCACCGGCGTTTTGAGCCTGACTTTTGGCGCGGCATTATCTATATTTGTGTATGCCGTCGCTTCTGGGATTGTGTCAGGTCTTCAGGCATGGCTGCTGTTCGGCTCCTCGTTTCTGCTTATGCTGAGATTCTGGTGAAGATACAACGAGCTTTTTGTTCAGCACATGCCATCAAGCACTTTCCTGCACTTTCTGCTTGATTTTGCCATAGCGTTCTTTGCGATACTTGCCGTGCTTTTTGTCGGCTCTATTCAGACGTGGTCGCTTCTCGGAGCTCTAGCTATGATATCCAGCGCTATAAGATGCGCACTATCTTGGTGCAGCAACCATAAGGCTAATAACGAATTGAAGAAAACCCTGATTGGCGCAATAGGAGTGCTGATAATCATGGGCATAATATATGCGGTTGCGCCTGTTGTCAACCAGCTGATGCTATCTGCTGTAGTATTTGTCATAGTTCTGATTTTTGTTGCTTATTCTTCGCGCAAGAAATAAAAATGAAGCATAGTATGACCCAAATGCCGTGTGAAAATTTTGATTTTTCTATACGTTTTTCATAAATTCGTCTTCGCTGACTTTGGCTTCTTTTAGAATTTTCTTCAGAAGATTTTTGTCAATTCACGATACATCGGAACAACGGTACTTCTGCCGTCAGAATTCTGCACATACATATGAGATCCTCTTTGCCTGATGGGATGAAAACCAATTCTAGAAAGCGCTTTACAGACTTCTTTTCCGGAAAGAAGTGGAAGTTTGCTCATTTCTCTACCTTCACTTGCTGTATACCAATGAATTCTTCTTTGGGTATATCCTTTTCAACTTCCAGGCAAAGCTCTATAGCCTCTTTTATATTATCCATTAGTTCATCAATAGTTCTGCCTTGGCTATGACATCCATGTATGGCCGGCACGCTGCCTACGTAGTATCCGTCTTCGCCCTTTTCTATGACAACTGTGAAATTATAGATTTTCTTTTTCATGCTTAAGATATAATTCACAGAGTTTATAAGGATTGTGCAATATTTTAGCTAAGACTAATTTTATCATATTTTTTGAGAGATTCTGGCGTATAATTATCGATCTACCCCACGTTTCATTGTGAAAAGTCGGATACTACGGCTTTCAAGCCGTACTTTTCACTTGAGACGCTCAAAGATACTCTGGGCTTTATCCCAGAGTTACATAGGGCATCTCATTTCCATGCCTTTTTCATAGTTTTCTGGCTCTCTAAATAATCCTCGTAGGTAACATCAGATCTTATGCCTAGTTCTGCCAGCATGTCTATGAATTCGCTTATGGAAATACCAAGCTCTTTTGCAGCTTTTCCTGTTGAAATCTTCCCGTTCCTGTACAGCTGAAGCACTACAAACTTCCAGCCGTTATTTATTAGTTCTCTTGCAGCTGCAGATTTGTCTTTTTCAGTCTTTTTCATATTCTCAAGGATTTCTATTTCTCTTTTATCAAGCCTGAGACTTACTACTTTGTTCATTTTTACCACCTATAATTTCCAACGCCTTTTTTATTATGTCTGTACTATACCTTCCGTACTCGTCCAGTTTCGATATTTTTGTCTTCGCCTCTTCACTTGTGATTTTGTCCTTTTCGAATGCCCTTAATACAAAATCTATTGCCGTCACGAACTCTATGCCAAATATTTTACACACCTTAATTGCTGCTTTGTCGTCAGTTGCCAGCACCATTTTTTCTTTCAGCGCCAGCGTAATGGATGTAGCCTCGCCTTTACCCAGTCTGAATTCGTATTCCATGTTTTTTGCGACGTTTATATCCTCGACATGTAAAAGACCTTCATTTATTAACCTTGTTATTATTTTTGCATCCGTATAATCTTTTTTGTGGGTGCACTCTTTTTTAACATCTTTTGTTATGACACATTCAAAGTTTTTCGCTACAATATTCAACATGCTGATTTTTGCCAATAGTATAATCGACGAGCTGTCAAATACCATTCTCATATTACGTTTTATTACATTTGTAATATATTTAAAGCTTCCCTGTGACCAAGTTTAGTCAAATGCCACAAATTTTAACACAAATTTCACACCGATTTTACAGACATCGTGATTTTTTTACTGATTAAACTTAATATACGAGAAAAGCCAAATAACATTAAGACAGAAGCAGGGCGTACCTGTGCGTAGCCTTACATTTGTTTTCTGTGCAAAAGAAACAAAAGGAGACGCTCGTGGCTAAAGCAACGAGAGGCTTCACTTAGGAAAGGTTGTAACATGAATAGACAAACAACACTTCTTTTCAAGACCTGTGGTGCTCGAAAATGAAAAAATTCATAGTTCTAGTTATCTGTGCATTGATCGGAATGCTGAGCATACCACATGTCACACTGTGGAACTTCTCGTTGGGCAGCGAGACGACGGAGGCTGCGACACAACTTGGCATAACAGAAGGTTCATCATGTAAGAAATATTCCGGTGTTTCTACAGACGACTTTTTCGATTCTTTTTATACAAATGGACAAATAAGGTGCGGATTTACATCTCCCCCTGATACATTTTACAAAATTCAATGTAGATTCGATTCTCAAGGTACTAATACTAAATGGACAAAAACAGATGCAGTCGCATTCACATCACAGGACGCATGTGCATTTGATTGCAAGAATACTCAATATTGTACAGAACCAAGGCTGGTTGTTTGGGCGCAAAGAGGCGGGCTTAGTGCGCCTCAAATACCCGATGGCTCAACTACGAATTTACCTGATCCTAATGATGTGAATGATCGTATTTCAATAGAAACAAGAAATGAAAACCCAAATCAGAACAATCTTGATAGATCCGTGCAGCATGTAATAAAATACCAGATTGTACGAGGCGCAAATAAATTTTTTAATAGTCAACCTTGTACTATCGACCCAACGGGTTGCGGATTTGTTGTAAGTAATTTGCAAGAAGGTGATATTGTACAGTACTGGTCTGAGATGACATTTGCAGAAACTAATGATGCATCTGCATACATACGTGCTCCATCACCACCGTCTTATCAGCGAGATTATAAATATTTTACTATATCTGGTCAAGCTCCTACGACACCATCCCCATCTTCCGGCACATTGAATATAGCTGCAAATCCTTCCCCTCCAACAGCTGGCAGTACTGTACAGCTTATAGCTACAACTACGAATGTGAAAACTGCAGATGTTCAATCCCATGTAATTAACTGGGAGATGTATCAAGGAACTGCATACAAAGGCGGTCAAAGAAATATCCAATGCGACATCAATTACCCACAACAAACTTATCCTGGATGCAGCATACCTGTACGGCTACAAGCAGGTTGGAATGGGTATGAATTACGATTTTCATCTCAACTCACGTTCAAATCAGGAACAGGTTTGAGTCCGCTTGACAGCAGTACCCAGCGTGTTACGATTAGTTCAACAACATCCCCAACGCCAGGCACAGGTCTTACGGTAAGTGAGAGTCCAATTAATTTAAATGTTGGCCAAGCAAAAAGTGTGACGATATCTGGTGGCACGCCTCCTTATATCTTGCCGCCATTTGTGTCAACATACGCCATGCCTGCAATTTCTGGTAGTAGTCTAATTATTACTGGCGTTGCAGATGGCACTTCTACGTTTACTCTAGGTGATGGAGCGGGAAATTCTGTGGATGTTTCTGTTACCGTTGGAAGCGGCACACCACCACCAGGCGGTGGCACGACAAGTGGAGGCATGACGTATACTGTAACACCATCATCTCCCACAACGAATAATCTTGTTACAATACAATTCTTATCTGTTCCTTCAACGGTAACGAGCCTTGATTTTCAAATGATTGATCCTCAAAGCGGCGTGCCTGGTTTTACTCCACCTCGTGTATTTCAGGGCGTGTGCCCCCCAAGCTGTCAAGCTACATTTACACCGTCAAAAGTGGGCACTTATCATTTCAATATCAAAGCAAAGGCTGGAAATAGCGAAGTTGCAAGTATAATAGGTGGTAGTGTAGATGTCGCTGCTTCAGGCACGACACCAGGAACAGGCACGGGTTATTGTTGTGCTGTACGAAATGGAAACGGGTTTACGTATGACACTACAATAACTACTCAGGATGCCTGTACGCAGGCTAATGGTATTTTTGGCAACACCTGCACAAATGCGCAAAGCATTGCCTGCAGCCAATACTGTACTACCGGCGGCTTTGGCAACACGGGCACTTGCAATCCTGCTACCAGCGGCGCGACAGCGTTATCGTTCCAGAATATTTGTCTTAATCCTGTAACACCTTGCGTGTGCCAGGGCACTGCAACACAGAACGCTGCAAACGTGCCGTGCGAGTCAGCGTGCTATACAGGCAGTAGTGTTGGAGGCTACCTGTCGCCTACCTATAGTGCGTCAGCATCATCGTTACCTGTAGGCGTGTGCACTAATAATCCGCAATATCTTTTCCTTGCAGTTGGCACTGCTTCAGCAGCGACTACCAGCGGCACAACCTATAACCAGCAGCCCAGGGCGCTCGGCATGGCTGGACAACATGGCTGTAATTCTGATGAAACATGCTGGTGCACTTACGTAAACACAGCATCTTTCACGGCAAACAAGCCGGCAACAGCAGCAACCCTCCCTGGAACACAAACTGCAGGCACTTGGCGGCACCCGAATGACATCACAGCCAGTGCGCCTACAGCAACACCGAATGATCATGATTGCAGTGCAGCATCCAATGCAACGATAACAGCGTCGCTCGGCATCGCGGGCACAACGCAGACAAGCGGCACTTCGTCAACAGCAGTGTCGCGACTTATACAGGCAGGCGAAACTGTAACGATAACAGGAAAGGTCACAAAAATGTCTGATACCTGCAAAGGTTACAAATATACATGCACAACGATGCAACAGCTTGGATGCGAATCACATAACCGGGTTTTGTGGACGTCGCTGAGCTACAAGGACTGCCCTTCAGGCACCACACAGATTCAAGGTTCAGCACAAGGCGAGGGCCGTCATGCGAACTGGAGACTGATAGCTGCTGCAGCAGTTATCGCAGTGACATGGGGGGCAGCTGCCGCTGCTGCTGGTCCTATAACTTCTGCTTTTTATACTGGCCAGTCAGTTCAGGGCGCAGTATTTGCAGGCGCTGTAACAAGTGGAATAGGCGCGGCAGTTGATGGCAGCAGATGTGGCACAAACCAGCAGGGAGTCGGCGCCGGCGTCGCTACTACGATGTACAACATGTGGCAAGCTGCAAACGCAAGACAATGCTCAAACCTGAGACAAAATAATTGTGGCAGCCAGGCAGGTTGCACTTGGAATGGAAACCAATGCGTGACGAGAAGCGGAACAACTACAACGAGCACTACAGGTAATGGGTTTGAAGGAAATTCGTGTTCAAGTGACAGCAATTGTGCTGCCGGCTTTGCCTGTAATTCAGGTGCATCTGGATGCGCATGCACAAGCTCAACACTCAGGCCTGGTAGCTGTGGACACACAGGCGGAACAATAGGAAGTCCAAGCGGAACGGGTGTCAATATGGGCTGTGTGAATCCTGGAGAAGTATGTGTTGATGATAATAGCTGTTATGGTGCAGGTTCAAGTTACAATGAGTGCTGGGAAAATGGCGCGCAGGGTGTGTGCTGCTTATCTGGACCAACCGGTGGCGCGACAGCAAAGCCGACAATTGACGTGACTGGTAATGCTGTAGCAAACCCGACACTTCCTGTGACTGGCATGAATGTTCCAACTTACGCTGGCGGAACCGTTCCTACTGATGGTCTTCTGCTCCCACCTGCATCTAGCGGTGCTGCCGCAGCGTCTAGCGCATATGCGCCTTTGGCTGGCGCAGGCACCAGCATGGCACTTAATTATCTGCCAACATGCCCGACAGCGGATGAGATTATCGGTTGTTTCTCGGTGTGCGGCAAGACCTATGAGACGCAGATAGCCGCGTCACCGCTTTGCAATCAGGGCGGGCCTGTCATTGGATTCACGGCGGCGACTTATCCTTGCGTCCAGGGGACTTGCGGCGCCTATGATAATAAGCGCGTCAAGATAGATATACGGGGTCCGGATGGACTAACTGTCATAGAAGATTATGTTACAACAGATTCACTGGGAGATTTCAGCTACACATTCCAGGCGCCGGCTGCTGACGGCGAGTTCACTGCAATCGTCAGCGTGCCTAAGGATTAAAGGGAAAAAATAGAGTAAATAAATAAGGATGGAAAAGACTACGACAAAGGTAAAAACGACACGGCTTGGACTTAGTAAAAGTAAGGATGAAAAGGAAGTGCGAATAAAGGAAACGTGAAGTTCGGCGTTATAGTGCTCTGAGAAAACAAGGCGTTGGACTTAGTTAAGCAGAACAGAAGAGGCGGTAATCGCAGACATGGAGACTTGGACTTAGTTAAGTAAGATGATGGTGACATGACGCATGAAAAAGAAAATTCTTATTGATCTTGACGTGTTGACCGTGGCTTTATGGGACAGTAAAAAGGAAGCCATAGAATTCCTGGCAAGGGTAAAGAAAGGCGAATTCGACGTGTATACGCCGCATACACTTCTTGATTTATTGGCGAACTGGAAACATGACAAACTAAAAAATGAAATAAAGGAGTTTTACAGGCTTTATACAAAAGAAAATTTAACTTCCCAAAAAATTTTGGAGGGTTTTGAAAAATTTAAAGTGGAAAAACACAGCATTGTTGATTCCTTAGTTAAAGTTGGAGTAAAGCGCGAGGACGCGACACTGGCAATAATTGTAAGCATTTTTGATATTGATCTGTTGGTTACGTACAACAGGAAGCATTTGAAAAATAAAATAAAAGAGATAAATGAGGTGTTAAGCAAAAATGGACTTAAAGAAATCAATATTTCGCTGCCTGACGAGGTCTAGATTTACGGAGTTCCTTGAAGTCACTCATGAGCTTCTTATACATACCTCTCTTTATTTCATGCGCCATCTTTTCAGCTTCCCTGAATCTCTTGCTCTCTTTGTTTTCACTCATGAACGTCACAATTATTATATCAGCTCAAATATACTTAAAGATGATTATAGTAGAAGACATTAATTTTTGTACAAAATAATGTCTTCTGCATATAGCAGTGACATCATAATATGTCTGATTATTTATGTCACATGCTATAGATGAAAGCAACAACCAGAAAAAAAGACAAAGGTAAGAGTGAATAGCGCAGAAACTTGGACTTAGTTAAGGTGGAAAAATAATGGCGAAGATAATTAAGGGAAGAAGTATGGGCAAGGTAACTGAGTGGAAAAGCAAGGGTTACGTTGAGCTCGTTCCGATACTTATAGCAGCCTTTGTTTTAACCTTAGCAATGTTTTCCCAAACTTCCTCGGCTTCCCTGACATTTACAGGCCGGGACTGCAACGGCAACAGCATCTGCGACGTGATGACTAGTTGCTCGCCAAGCGGGTGCACGAACAGCTATGAGAACTGCCAGTCCTGCGGGTTTGCGACAAAAGTCTGTCCCAATGGCATTGCAACCGCGCCGAACACCTGCAGCAAGCCTTCTGGCTCGCCGCAGTGCATGAAAGCGACACCTGCCTGTGCCAGCGGCCAGGGAACAACAGACCCTTATGTTATGCTTACTTTCAATGTCTTTACCAGAAAGAACCTGATTGTTAATATTACACCAGAAACCCAGCCAGGACTTGCCGGCTCCACCCTTAACTATAAGATAAGCCTGGAAAACAAAAATCCTAAGACGCTTGTCTTCCAGATAAGCAGTCAGATACCGGCAAACTGGCAGATAAACATACCTGCTCAAATCTCAATAAGCGAAAACAACGCAAAGGAAATACCGTTTCGGGTAACGTCTAACGAGACAGCAAGCGATGCGGCATATCCAATAATAATAGGATTGTTCAATACAGAACTCAATCTCTATGGCACGGTTTCAGCTGAATATGTTGTCGCGTCCCGCGGTGCGCCTTCGATTTCTGCCAACCCAAGAAGCCAGGAAGGTTATCCTGGGGCGACGCTGATGTATAATGTTTCTGTTACGAACAATGACCCTATAGGCTTTGACCCAAGTTCTATAGCACTAAGGGCAGCGGTTCCAGGCGGCTTCAACGCTGCTTTTACCCCTAATAGTGTCAGGGTCGCTCCGGGAAATATTGGCTATGCAAGACTGGATGTCACGTCGCCGTCAAATGCCACGGAGCAGGCATATTCTATAACACTTAATGCAACATCCAATCGCCTGACTTCCAGCGAGGTTATAGAATACAAAATCAATTTCTGCGGCAATACTATTTGCGAAGTGGGTGAAGAAGGCAGCTGCTTGAAGGATTGTCCAAATGACCCATACATTAATTGCAACGGCCGATGCGAGCGCGAGCTGGACGATGGCCTGGCTTTTGCGGCTACAGTCAGCATACCTTTCAACCAGTTCATCGTATGCAGCAGGAGTTCTAGTTTATCAGGATGCATTCAAGCATCTTCAGTGGGATGTGGCATTGGAAAGCAGTGCATCTGCACATCTTCTGACCCGAACTGCGACGTGCGATGCGTTGACACGAAAGGGGTTTATTATTTGCTTGCTAATGGCACGACAAATGTGAGAAGCCTGGCGAACTACAGCTTTGCCTGCCCTTATGTCAATCTGCCGGAAATAACTAAACTGCGCGACAACTTCACAGCCGCCAAAACGCAATACGAAAAGGCGCGAAGCGCACTGCTCGAGACCACAAAAAACATGACTGCCGATGGCCGCTCTCAAGTCCAGCCGTGCATTGACGCGCTTTCTTCGATGTCAACTAATCTGAACGACCTTGTCAAATACTTCAATGATGTCATAGCATGGCCTGGAAAGCTCAACACAACAGCGGCGCGCGGGCGCGCGGCTTTGACAAGGACAAGCATAGAGAGCACCTACAACACTTATTGCCGGGGCGCTTCTGGCCTATTGCAGATAGACACCATAACAGCAGGGACGGTTGAAAAGGGCACTATGGGAAATATAGACGTAACTATTCATAATATCGGCAATATAGGGTACTATGGCTATTCGCAGTGCGACCTTACTGGCGCAGCGGGCGAAAAAACAAGCCTAAACGGTTCGTGCATTGCCATAGGCGGACAGCAGTTCCAGACATTCAACTTTGATTTCAACGCCACGTCATCAGGCAAATGGACCACGCGCTGCAAGGCTCTTGGCACGCTTTCATCAGATTGCTTGAATGCTTCTTTGCACCACGAACTTACAGGCCAGTTTAATGTTTCGACACGCGATACCTATGCTGTTTCTGTCTCTGGCTCATGCAATCAGACACTAGATTGTTCTGTCCGCACATCGCAACCTGGATGCGGGGGCTGCCGGACTGACGTAGAATGCAGCAGTACAGGCAGCGTTAACGATACTGATACTTTTGTCTGCCCTAAGACATCCTATGGCACATTCAACGTAACGGGCTATGTTCTGGATAACTATCGCTGCAGACCGGTTGCACCAATGGAAAAAACTGTTTCAGTCCGCTGCAAGGGTTGCGGGGATAACGCAATTGATGCAGGCGAACAGTGCGAGCTGCCTTTTACAGACAACAACGCCAAATGCACGCAAACCAGAAATACATGCCAGGGCAAACTCTATGGTCTTCGCGATGCACTTGGATTCTGCGATGTTAGTTGTGGTTGCATCTATGACCAGTATGAATTCAGCTGTACCAGAGGCCAGTGCGGCGCCCAGTGCGCTGACGGTGAAACGCGCACGGTTATATTAAATACGACATTAGGAAGTTGTTCGTGCGTACAGCAATGCAGTTCTGGTTGCGACTGGGATTCTTGCTATTGCGAGCCTGATATAGGAGGCCCAGGCGGCCCAGGTAGTCCAGGCGGCCCGATTACAGGACTTCCATCAATAACAGTTTCTCACAATCCACAAACTCCTACTGCCAATGGGATGGTTACTTTGACGGCAACAGGCGCTAACCTTACGCAGATAGAAATATATGTGGACGGATTTGTTGTAACTAGTTGCAGTTCGTCTCCGTGCCTGATAGGTGCCACATACACAGCAGGCACTCACAGTTACTACGCAAGGGCGAGCAATTCGTTTGCCGTAAAAACCGACCCGGCTGACGGCGCCAAATCTTTCAACGTGCCTTCGCCTACACCAGGCCCTTCACCAGCTCCAAACACAACTACAACTAACGGGAGCATGTCGCTAACCACATCCCATACACCAGCTACTCCTACAACAGCAGACACAGTGACCATAAC
>ERZ1292640.663-Hain-H43-02um-R1-663-length-28050-cov-7_pt2 | contig 21798 bp, 20 predicted proteins | sample MGYA00564404_ERZ1292640 | MGnify/ENA primary metagenome ERZ1292640 (study PRJEB36523, sample SAMEA6512636) | groundwater metagenome | collected 2019-01-08 | study: AquaDiva: Metagenomics assemblies of 32 groundwater samples
CCCGGCGCAACAGAAACGAGGAGCACATCATGAGCACCACCCGCAAACTCACCATGGCACAGGCAATTGCCGAGGGCATCGGCCAGGAAATGGAGCGCGACAAGACGGTCTTCGTCATGGGCGAGGACATCGGCAAGTACGGCGGCATCTTCGGTGCCACCGGCGGCCTGCTCGACAAGTTCGGCCCGGATCGCATCATGGACACGCCGATCTCCGAGACGGCTTTCATCGGCACTGCCACCGGCGCGGCAGCGGCCGGCATGCGGCCGATTGCCGAGTTGATGTTCGTCGACTTCTTCGGCGTCTGCATGGACCAGATCTACAACCACCTGGCCAAGAACACCTACATGGCCGGCGGCCACATCAAGTTGCCGGTGGTGCTGACCACCGCCATCGGTGGCGGCTACAGCGATGCGGCGCAGCACTCGCAGTGCCTGTACGCCACCTTTGCCCACATGCCGGGCCTCAAGGTGGTGGTGCCGTCCAATGCCTACGATGCCAAGGGCCTGATGATCCAGGCCATCCGCGACGACAACCCGGTCATGTTCATGTACCACAAGGGGATAATGGGCCTGCAATGGATGGCCTATTACGAAGGCAGCAGCAACGAGGTGCCCGAAGCGGCCTACACCATCCCCTTCGGCCAGGCCAAGGTGGTGCGCGAGGGCTCTGATGTGACCATCGTCACTTTGAGCCAGCTGGTGCAGAAGTCGTTGCTGGCGGCAGCGGAACTTGCCAAGCAGGGCATCAGCGCCGAGGTGCTGGACCTGCGTACCCTGGTGCCGCTGGACCGCAAGGCGGTGCTCAAGTCGGTGGGCAAGACCGGCCGCCTGCTGGTGGCCGACGAAGACTACCTGGGTTTCGGCCTGACTGGTGAGATCGCGGCCATTGTGGCCGAGAACCTGGACACGGTGGCCCTGAAGGCGCCGGTCAGGCGGCTGGCGGTGCCGAATGTGCCGATTCCCTACAGCCGGCCGTTGGAGCAGTTCGTCATCCCGCAGGTCAAAGGCATTGTGGAAGCCGCGCAGGCGCTGATGAAGGGCCGTGTGGCGGAAGGGGTGGCTGCATGACCGAGGTGACGCTGAATGGCGAGGCGTGGCAGGGGGTGGATGCGGCGGTGGAGGCACTGGTCGACAAGTGGCTGGTGAAAGAGGGCGATGCCGTGCAGGCCGGCCAGGTGCTCGCCAATGTGGTGCTGGTGAAGTCCAACCTCGAGATCACGGCGCCGGCCAGCGGGCGCATCGTGCAGATCCTGGTGCCGGTTGGCGGCACTTTTGCCCGCGGCAAACCGATTGCCGTGCTGCAGGAGGCCGCGTAGATACCGCCGCCGCAGAACAGGCCTGGAACAGCCGGCAGCTGGCGCAGGCCGTGGCGGCGCCGCAATGGCGTGTCTGGACCTATGCCGCACCGACCATCGTGCTCGGCTGTTCGCAGCGCGCGTTGCAGGCACGGGCCCAGCAGCGGCTGGAGGGGCCGGCCGGCTTGCTGGTGCGCGAGTCGGGCGGCGGTGCCGTCCTGACCGGTCCCTGGCTGGTCAGTTCCTCGGTTGTCTTGCCGCTGGACCATCCGTGGCTCGCAGGCGGCTTGCTGCCGAGTTATCGCGCGCTCGGCGAGTTGCATGCGCAGGCACTGCAATCGTTCGGCATCACCGCCCAGGCCGTACCGCCGGACGATGTGAGATCTGGCTGGCACGAACGTGGCCCGGTGGATTGGGCCTGCTTTGGCAGCCTGTCACCGTGGGAGGTTGTGGACGCACAGGGGCGCAAGCTGGTGGGGTTGGCGCAGCGCCGGCGACAGAGCGGCGTGCTGTTGGTAGCCGGAACCCTGGTCATGCCGCCGGACTGGCCGCTGTTGTGCGCCGTGATGGGCCGCCCGCAGGATGCGGCCAGTCTGCATCAAAAAACCGTGTCATGCGCGGAATTGGTGGGGCATCCAGTAATGCCCGAACGGTTTGTGGAAGCCTTGATGCCCTTGCTTGAGCATTCGCTCGCATGAGAGAGGCCTACGCCATGCGTGGGGGGCGATGCCTTAACGGCGGCCGGAGATCAGGCGCAGCAGGATCACCACAACTGCGATCACCAGCAGAACGTGGATGAAGCCGCCCATGGTGTAGGACGACACCAATCCCAGCAACCAGAGGATGATCAGGATGACTGCAATCGTTTCAAGCATGGTTGCTACTCCAGAGCATGGTGAATCGTCCATGCCTTGCGACATGGGCTAATGCAGACCAACTTCAGACGAAGGACGCGACTGTCACTTGAGGCGCATGTCGTTTTTGACTGATTTCACGCCCTTGACGCCACGGGCCAGCTCGACAGCCTTGTTGATGTTGGTCTGGGAACTGACAAAACCGCCAAGCTGAACGACACCCTTGAAGGTTTCGACGTTGATCTCGGCCGATTTCAGACTGGGTTCATCAAAGATCGCTGCCTTGACCTTGGTGGTGATGACCGAGTCATCGAAATACTCACCGGTTCCCTCTTGCTGGGAGGTTGACGCACAGCCGACAAGGACGGCCATCAGCATGGCGAAGACAAAGGTTGCAAAGCGATTGGAAAGTGTCACGGGGAGCCTCCTTGAATTATTTTGGATGTATGGGGAGAGCCTTTGGCCGCAGAAATACATTGGTTGCTATCCAAACAACCTTTTTCACTATAGGGCAAGCAAATTGAATTGCAAGCAATGAATTCAAGGCTTTACCTGGCGCGTACGTCGTGGCATACGCTTGTGCGTGCCAGGTGAATTTGAGCAGACGGCCTGTGTTCCTTGCGTCAGGACCCGACTTTGCGCACCCTGTCGCCTTCCTGCAAGGCAGAGGGCGGGTAGACGATCACCTCGGTGCCGGGCTTGAGATCGGTCTTGACCCAGGCCTCGCGGCCGTTGCGTGCCAGCACTTCGATCTCATGCTGGCGCGCCCGGCCGCCATCGACCACGAACAGCGCCGAGCGTGCACCGAGCGGGAAGAGGGCGCTGACCGGAATCTTGAGGGCATTTTCGACCACCTGAACCAGGATGCGCACGTCGACCTTGAAACCGTCGCCCAGTGCCTGCCACTGCTCGGGTGGCGAGGTGATATCGAGCACCACGTTGACGCGCTGCTCCTCCACGCCGAGCGCCGATACCTTGGTGAAGGCGGCCGGCTCGATCAGGCGCACGCGCGCCTGCAGGGCTTGCGGGCCGCCCCAGTTGGACAGCGTGGCCGGCGTCCCCGGGCGGACCTGGGCCGCATCTTCGGTCAGCAGGTCGACCACCACTTCCAGTTGTGCGGGGTTGCCGAGTTCGATCAGTGCCGTACCGGCCTGCACCACGCCTTCGCTCTGCTGGTTGACCTTGAGCACCTTGCCCGCGATCGGCGCCTTGATGGCCCAGCTGCGCTGCGGGCCGCCTTCCGCCCCTTGCGCAAACTGGCGAATCGCGATGCGCGACTGGTCAAGCTCATGGCGCGAGGCGTGCTCCTCCTGGCGTGCGCTTTCCAGCTCCTTTTCGCGCAGCCGCACATTGAGGCGGCCGGTTTCGTTCTGGGTCGGCGAGACGAAGCCTTGCTGGGCCAGGGTCTCGCTGCGCTTGAGATCGGCAATGGCCTGTTCCAGCGCCGCCTTGGCGCGCTCGACATTGGCGCTGGCGCGACGCACCGAGGCTTCCATGGCTCCGATGCGCTCGCTCTGTTCCTGGCGGGTGCGTTCGTCCAGCAGGTTCGGCGTGACCGGCCACAGTGTGGCCAGAACGGCATCGCGTTCGATGGTGTCGCCCTGCTTGAGGTCGATGCGCGCCACACGGCCGGTGAGTGGGGTGGAGACGACATAGCGCTCGCGAAGGCGCGTCTTGCCGTCCTCCTGCACGCTGCGCTCGAAGCGGCCCTGCGTCACGCCGGCCAACTCGACCTCGATGGATTGCGGCAGGAAGGCCCAGACCAGCAGCGCCAAGGCGATGGCGATGCCGATACCCGTCCAGATCTTTGTTTTCATTGACTTCCTCTCTGCGTTCGAATCTATTCTCGCGTTTTCAGAACCCCGACCAGGGCCAGCGTGTCGATGCGCCGGCGCACGATCAATGCACTGGCCGCACCGGCTACCACCACGGTGACGACGGCGTAGGCGTAGGTGGCCGGCTGGATGATCAGCGGGAAAAAGAATTCGTCGGTCTTGATCAGGTTCACGATGGCGGCGGCCAGCCAGTAGCCGGCCACCAGGCCCAGCGGAATGGCCAGCAGGATTTCCAGGGCCAGCTCGCCCAGCAGGAAGACCGACACTTCGCCGCGCGTGAAGCCTAGCACGCGCAGGCTGGCCAGTTCCCATGCGCGCTCGGCCAGCGCAATGCGCGCATGGTTGTAGACCACGCCGACCGCGATGATGCTGGCGAACACCGTGAGGATGGCGCTGAACGTCAGCATGTTGCGCGCGGTGATTTCCTCGATGTTGCGCAGCATCACGGACTTGCTGAAGGCCATTGCCACGCGCGGCAGGCTCTTGAGCCGCTCCAGCAGTTCGGCTTCGTGCCCCGGGTTGACCGAAACCACGAGCGTGTTGACGATGTCGCCTTCCTGCAGCAGGCGGTTCAGGCTGCGCCGTTCGATGTAGGCGCCCATGCCCATCATCTCGGACACGGTGCCGGTGACCGGCAGCTCCAGCACCTGGCGCCGGCCTTCCGTCAGCTCGACGCGCACCATCTGCCCCGGCTTGATGTGCAGACGCTCGGCCAGGCGGTCGGTGAGCAGCAGACCATCCTGCGGCGGGGCATGGCTGTGCTGCTGTGCATCCAAGATGCGCTGCAGCTGGGGCTCGGCGCTGCGACCTTGCACGTTGCCGCGCCAGTGGTGTTGGCCGTGCACCAGTCGCGCCGTGACGCTGCGCGCGCCCTCGACGGCCGTGACTTGCGGCAGCCGCGCCACTTCGTGCGTGATGCGCGCCGGCGTGGCTTCCACCAGTCCGATGACGACGTCGCCGCGCAGCGCCAGGCGAAACTGGCTGTGCAGCATCAGCTCGATGGTGTCGTTCCAAAAGGCACCGTTGATGACGATGGCCATGGAGGCGGCAATGCCGAAGATGGTGAGCCCGGTGCGCAGCGGCCGGCGCTGCATGGTGCGCAGAATCATGCGCACGGCCGGACTGAACCATTCGCGCAGACCCCAGGCTTCGACGAAGCTGGGGCGGTAGCGGCCCGGTGCGGGCGGCCGCATGGCCTCGGCCGGCGCCAGGCGCACAGTGGCGGCGATGGCGTGCCAGGTGGCGCCCAGGGCGGCGGCCAGCGTGAGCCCGCCGGCGGCCAGGATGAGTTCCGGCCGGATACGGTGGCGCAGCTCGGGGAAGCGGAACACCTCGGCATACAGGCCCATGAACCAGTGACCCAGCCAGGCGCCCAAGCCCACACCGATCAGCATGCCGAGCGTGACGATGAGCATGACCAGCTTGAGGTAGTGCCGGGCAATGCTCCAGTTGTCGTAGCCCAACGCCTTGAGCGCGGCGATCTGCTCGCGCTGGGTGGCGATCTGGCGACTCAGTACCACGTTGAGCAGGAAGGCCGCCACGGCGAGGAAGATGGTGGGCAGCACAGTGCCGAAGACGCGCTGTTCCTTGATCTCGGAGCTCAGGAACTTGTTGGACATCTGCTCGTCGCGGCCGTGCGCGCTGACGCCTCCAAAAGGTGCGAGCAACTGGTCCAGGCCGTCGATCACACGGCCCTCACTGGCACCGGGCGCCAGGCGTACTGCCACCTGGTTGAAGGCGCCTTCCATGTTGTAGGCCGCAGCCAGGGCCTTGCGCTCCAGCCAGAAGACGCCGAAGCCGCGCAGGTCGGGCGAGCCGCCGGCGCCGGCAAAGACATATTCGGGCGAGAGCGCGATACCCACGATCTGCAGCGCCTCGCGCTTGCCGTTGATCAGGGCGTGGAGACGGTCTCCAGGCTTGAGACCGCGCGCCAGGGCAAAGGCTTCCGACACCAGCACTTCCAGCGTCTGGCCACCTTGTGCGCTGAGCATGCGGCCCTCGCGCAGAAAGATGCGGTTGAGCTGCGGCGGGGCCAGCGGATCGATGCCCACCAGGCGGCCGATGATGGGGTCGGACACGTTGGGGATGTCGATCTGCACAAGCTGTGCGACCGAGGTCTCCACATGCGCAGCGCCGGGCAGGGCGGCGAGCTGGCGTTCCAGCGCCTGAGGAGCGCGCTTGAGGCTGGCGAAGACGTCGGCAAAGCGCGACTCGGTGTAGTAGACCTCGCGCGACCAGGACAGCCCGTCGTAGGCGCTGAAGGTGGCGATGTAGCCGGCCACACCGCTGGCCACCACCAGCGCGATGGTGAGCGCCTGGCTCCACATCAGGCGCAGATCGCGCAGCAGCTTGCGGTCCAGGGCTTTCATGTGTGGTTTCTTGCCCGGCGCTACCAGGACAATTCGGACGGGCTGATCTTGTGCGTGTTGACGTCCACGCTCTGGATGCGACCGCCGCCCAGGTGCAGCACGCGGTCGGCCATGCCGGCAATCGCCGCGTTGTGCGTGATCACGATGGCGGTGGTACCCAGTTCGCGGTTGATGCGCTCGATGACTTCGAGCACCAGCTTGCCGGTCACGTAGTCGAGTGCGCCGGTGGGCTCATCGCACAGCAGCACTTCGGGGCGCTTGACGATGGCGCGCGCGATGGCCACGCGCTGCTGCTCGCCGCCCGAGAGCTGCGAGGGGAAGTGGTCCGTACGTTCTTCCAGGCCGACCATGCGCAGCGCTTCGGCCGCCGGCATGGGGTTGTCTGCGATGTCGGTGACCAGCTCGACGTTCTCGCGTACCGTCAGGCTCGGGATCAGGTTGTAGAACTGGAACACGAAGCCGACATGCTCGCGCCGGTAGCGCGTCAGATCGGCGTCGCTGGCACCGGTGAGTTCATGTTCGGCAAAGCGTGCGCTGCCGCTGCTGGGGCGGTCCAGGCCGCCCAGGATGTTGAGCAGGGTGGACTTGCCGCTGCCTGAAGGCCCCAGCAACACGATGAATTCGCCGCGGTAGATGGTGAGGTCCACGTCCTGCAGGGCGCGGACCTGTACTTCGCCCATCTGATAGGTCTTGCTCAGGTCCTTGGCAACAAACACCGCGGCGGGCTGCGTCCTGCCGGGGCTTTCTTCCTGGGTGTTGTTATTCATGGCCGTGGCGTGAAGGTGTGCTCGGGCGTCGATGTCACATGATATCGTCCGACCATGACCGACATCCTGACCGTGACCATGAATCCCTGTGTCGATGTCTCGACATCGACGCCCAAGGTGGAGCCCGAGCACAAGTTGCGCTGCGAAGCACCGCGGCGTGAGCCTGGCGGTGGCGGCATCAATGTGGCGCGTGTCGCGCACCGCTTGGGCGCGTCCTGTGCCGCGCTGTTTCCGGTCGGCGGTGCCAGTGGCGCCCAGCTGCTGAGCCTGCTGGCGGATGAACAGGTGCCGGCCATGGCGGTTCCGATTGCCGGCGACACGCGCGAAAGCCTGCATGTGCGCGACCGGAGCGCCTCGGAAGATTACCGTTTCGTCATGCCGGGGCCCGAATTGGCGGCACACGAGTGGCAGGCCTGTCTGCAGCGCCTGAGGGATCTGGCGGTGGCGCCGCGCTATCTGGTGCTCAGCGGCAGTCTGCCGCCTGGTGTGCCGGTCGATTTTTATGCCCGTGTGGTTGACCTGATGCACGAGCGCGGCAGCCGCCTGGTGCTCGACGCTTCCGGGCCGGCACTGGCCGCTGCGCTGCAGGCGGGGGTCTATCTCGTCAAGCCCAGCCTGCGCGAGTTGCGCGAACTCTCGGGCCAAACGCTGGAGAATGAAGCGCAATGGCGTGCCGCAGCGAAGCAGTTGGTGGACTCAGGCCGGGCCGAAGTGGTGGCGCTGTCGCTCGGCAAACAGGGCGCCTTGATGGTGTCGCGAGAGGAAGCGCTGTTTGCTCCGGCCTTGCCGGTGCCGGTGTCGACGACAGTGGGGGCGGGTGACAGCTTTGTGGGTGGCATGGTGCAAGCGTTGGCCGGTGGGGCCGTGCTGCGCGAGGCCTTTGGCCGCGGGGTGGCCACAGCGTCGGCGGCCTTGCTGGGTTCGGGGACCGGCCTGTGCCAGGCGACCGATGTCGAGCGGCTGAGGCGCGATGTGGTTTTGCAGGCACGCTGAACGTGGTTTTCCACGGGGCGCGAATTGTAACAGTCGCGTGTTTTTTCGATTGAATAAAATACGGGTGTTTCCTGTGTCAATTTTCCGTGTCTGCCTCCTGGCGGTCCAGGAGTGCTAGGCGTATGCAAGAGAACCAGTCCGAATTCATCGATGTGAGCCAACTGCGAATAGGCATGTTCGTAGAGCTCGACATCGAATGGATGGCGCACCCCTTTCTCAAGGGCAATTTCAAGATTTCTTCGGAAAAGCAGATCGAGGCCATCTGCAGTCTCGGGCTGGAGCAGGTCCGCTACGTTCCGAGCCGCAGTACACCATCCATTGCGACACTGCTGGAGGTTTCGCCGTCCAAGTACCCGGCCATGAGCGAAGAGGAACTGCTGGCACTGGAACAGGCCAGGGCAGAAGCCTTGCGTGAACGTCAACGGCGCTCAGACCAGATTGCCGACCAGCGGCGAGGACTGCGTGCCTGTGAGCGGCGTTTTGCCGAGGCGGTCCGCTGCTACCGCCACGCGGTTGACAAGGTAATGAGCCAACCTAAGGATGTCGCACAGCAATGCCGCGATCTGATCCAGAAGTACGTCGCCGAGATCTGCTGCGAGGGCGACATTGCCATCCGCCTTCTTTCCGAGGGTATCGGCGATCGTACTGCCATGCATCCGGTGAACGTCACCATCCTGTCGCTGCTGCTGGGCAAGGCGATGGCGCTGTCGCAAAAAGACATGGTCGATCTCGGTGTGGCAGCTTTTTTGCATGACATCGGCAAGTTGCAGTTGCCCGAGCGCGTCCGCTGGTTTGAGGACAACTTCACCACGGCCGAGTACAAGCTGTTCCAGGAGCACGTGGCCGAAGGCGTCCAACTGGCCAGACGCATGGAGCTCCCGGCGGGCATCATGCTGGCCATCGCACAACACCATGAGATGGTCGATGGCAGCGGCTTCCCCTCTCGCTGCAAAGGTGAAGTTCAGCCTCTGCCGTCAAAGATACTGGCCCTGGTCAACCGCTACGACGGCCTGTGCAATCCTGCTTGGCCCGCCACCGGGATGACGCCGCACGAGGCTTTGTCGTTCATCTTTGCGCAGTTGAAGCATCGTTACGACAGCGTGGTGCTCAGTGCCTTCATCCGGATGATGGGGGTGTACCCGCCCGGCTCGATCATCCAGTTGGTGGATGGCCGCTATGCCTTGGTGGTGTCGGTGAACTCCTCGCGCCCGCTGAAGCCGCGCGTGCTCGTGCATGACTCCGCCATTCCCCAGCATGAGGCTTTGATCCTGGATCTGGAGCGGGCGCCGGAGGTCGGCATCCGGCGAAGTCTGAAACCTGCCACTTTGCCCAACGAGGCGCAGGACTATCTGATGCCGCGCCAACGCATCGCTTACTTCTTTGAGCAAGCCGGGTCTGCCGCAGACCAGCCGCAGCCGGTGTGATGCCGCCACCCACGCCTGCTGGCATGGGTGGCGGTGAGCGTCATCAGATGACGCGCTCAGCCCGCAGTTGGGCGATCTGCTCGTCGTTGTAGCCCATTTGCGCCATCACTTCAACCGTGTGCTCTCCCAGCAGCGGCGAGCGGGTGACGTCCGTGGGGCTGTCCGACAATTTGATCGGATTGCCCACGGTGAGGTACTTGCCGCGCGTGGGGTGCTCAACCTCCACCACCGTGCCAGTCGCCCGCAACGACTTGTCTTCGGCGATTTCCTTCATGGAGAGGATGGGGCCGCAGGGGATATCGAATTTGTTGAGGATGTCCATCGCCTCGAACTTGGTCTTGGTCTTGGTCCATTCCTCGATGCGATCGAAGATCATCTTCAGGTGCGGCAAGCGCGCCGTTGGCGTGGCAAAGTGCGGGTCGGTGATCCAGCCTTCCTCGTCGATGACCTTGCAGATGGCGGGCCACACCGCCGCCTGCGTGATGAAGTAGATGTAGGCGTTGGGGTCCTTTTGCCAGCCCTTGCACTTGAGGATCGAGCCCGGCTGGCCGCCCCCGGACGAATTACCGGCGCGCGGTACCGCTTCGCCGAAGCCGATTTCCGGGTACTGCGGATATTCCTTCAGCTCACCGGTTCGCTCCAGTCGCTGCTGATCGCGCAGCTTGACGCGGCACAGGTTGAGCACGGCGTCCTGCATGGCCGCCAGCACCTTCTGGCCGCGGCCGGTTTTCTCACGCTGGTAGAGAGCGGTGACGATGCCCAAGGCCAGGTGCAGGCCGGTGCCGCTGTCGCCGATCTGGGCACCGGTGACCATCGGCGGGCCGTCGTCGAAGCCGGTGGTGGAGGCCGCACCGCCAGCACACTGGGCCACGTTCTCATAGACCTTGCAGTCCACATAAGGGCCGGGGCCGAAACCTTTGACGGAGGCCAGGATGATGCGCGGATTGATCTCCTGGATGCGTTCCCAGCTGAAGCCCATGCGGTCCAGTGCGCCGGGGGCAAAGTTCTCGACCATCACGTCGCACTGCTTGATCAGCGTAACCAGGACTTCCTTGCCTTTCGGATTCTTGGTGTCCAGCGTGATGGAACGCTTGTTGTGGTTCAGCATGGTGAAGTACAGGCTGTCCGCGTCGGGAATGTCCCGCAACTGGCCGCGGGTCGCGTCGCCTTCACCGGCCTTTTCCACCTTGATCACATCCGCCCCGAACCACGCCAGCAGTTGCGTGCAGGTGGGACCCGACTGCACGTGTGTGAAGTCGAGGATGCGAACTCCTTCGAGTGCCTTGCTCATTAACGATCTCCTGGTTTCAATGATAAAAATCTTTTATGAATGGACCGGACGGGTCTTGTATATGACTTGCATTTTATAGAGTTTGCTTCCGTTGAAGCATTGTCGTTTTTTATGCGGCCCAGGGTGGCCGCTGATACATGCGCCAAGGCCGCCAAGCCTGCGGCAGAGGGCATGCCCGGAGCCGCTCTGTTGTCAAAAAAAACGGCGCCCGCAGGCGCCGTTTTTTCTCATCTGAAAGGGTCGTTCGCTTCAGACGGCTTTCTTCGCGTGCATGGCCGCGATCTGGTCCTTGCTGTAGCCGAGTTCAGCCAGCACCTCGTCGGTGTGCTCACCCAGCAGCGGGGAAGCCTTGATCTCGGGCTTGAGGTCGGAGAACTTGATCGGGCTGCCGATGGTGTAGTAGCTGCCGCGCACCTTGTGCGGCACTTCCACGATGGAGCCGCTCTTGCGCAGCGACTCGTCGCGCAGCAGTTCTTTCATCGACAGCACCGGGGCGCAAGGAATGTCGAACTTGCGGAAGATGTCGACCGCCTCGAACTTGGTCTTGTCCTTGATGAAGTCTTCGATGGTGGCGAAGATGTCCATGATGTGCGGCTGGCGACCCTTGGGCGTGTTGTAGGCCGGATCGGTCTTCCACTCGGGTTTGCCCAGCGCATCGCAGATCGGCTCCCAGGCGTGGCCCTGCACCGTGAAATAGATGTAGGCATTGGGGTCGGTTTCCCAGCCCTTGCACTTCAGGATCCAGCCCGGCTGGCCGCCACCGCCGGCATTGCCGCCGCGCGGCGTCACCTTGTCCTTGAATGCCTCCATCTCATGCGGGTACTGGGGATACTCTTCCAGGTAGCCGACCTTCTCCAGGCGCTGCTGGTCGCGCATCTTCACGCGGCACAGGTTGAGCACGGCGTCCTGCATGGCCACGGCCACCTTCTGGCCCTTGCCGGTCTGCTGGCGGCCGATGATGGCCGTCAGGATACCGATGGCCAGGTGCATGCCGGTGTTGGTGTCACCCAGGGCCGCCGCGGAGATGGTGGGCACGGAGTTCTCGCCTTTCCACCAGCCGGTGGTCGAGGCGGCGCCGCCAGCGCACTGCGCCACGTTTTCGTAGACCTTGAGGTCTTCGTAGTGGTGTCCTTCGCTGAAACCCTTGACCGAAGCCAGGATCATCTTGGGGTTGAGCTTCTGGATGTACTCCCAGGTGAAGCCCATGCGGTCCAGTGCGCCGGGGCCGAAGTTCTCGACCATCACGTCGGAGGTCTTGATCAGCTTCTCCAGCACTTCCTTGCCTTCAGCGGTCTTGGTGTCCAGTGTCAGGCCACGCTTGTTGCTGTTGAGCATGGTGAAGTACAGCGCGTCGGCATCGGGCATGTCGCGCAGCTGGCTGCGGGTGACGTCGCCGGAACCCGGGCGCTCGACCTTGATCACGTCCGCGCCGAACCAGGCCAGCAGCTGGGTACAGGCCGGACCGGCCTGCACGTGCGTGAAGTCGATGATCTTGATGCCGTTAAGCGGTTTGTTTCCAGACATTTCCATATCTCCTTGTGAATAGCTCTTGTGAAATTACTTCTTCTTCGCCGCGCTGGTCGGGTTCAGACTGGTGATGCGGCCACTCTCGGTGCCGGCGCCTTCGTCGATGACGGCGTTGATCAGGGTCGGCTTGCGCGATTTGATGGCTTCTTCCATCGCACGGCGCAGCTCGGCCGGGGTAGTGGCTTGCACGCCGACGCCGCCGAAGGCTTCCATCAGCTTGTCGTAGCGGGCGCCCTTGACGAACACCAGGGGCGAGGGATCGCTGGAGCCGCCGCGCGCGAGTTCGTCACCGCGGTAGACGCCGTTGTTGTTCATGATGACGATGCAGACCGGCAGGTTGTAGCGGCAGATGGTCTCGACTTCCATGCCGCTGAAACCGAAGGCGCTGTCACCTTCGATGGCGATGACCGGCTGGCCCGATTCGACGGCTGCTGCCACGGCAAAGCCCATGCCGATGCCCATCACGCCCCAGGTGCCGACGTCCAAACGCTTGCGCGGCTTGTACATGTCGACGATGGAGCGGGTGAAGTCCAGCGCGTTGGCGCCTTCGTTGACCAGCATGGCGTCCGGGTTGGCCTTGATGATGTCGCGCACCACGTTGAGCGAGCTGTGGTAGTTCATCGGCGACGGATCTTTGGCCAGGGTCTCGGCCATCTTGGCGACGTTCTTGTTCTTGCGCTCAGCCACGGCGCTGGTCCACTCGGCTGGCGGCTTGGCCCAGTTGGAACCCATGCCGGAGAGCAGGGCGGAGACGCAGGAGCCGATGTCTCCGACCAGCGGCGCATCGATGGCCACGTTGCTGTCCGCCTCGGTGGGGGAAATGTCGATCTGGATGAACTTCTGGCCGCCCGGGTTCTTGTGGCCCTTGCCGCCCCAGGTCTTGCCCTTGCCGTGCGAGAGCAGCCAGTTCAGGCGTGCGCCCACCAGCACCACCACGTCGGCTTCCGGCAGCACGAAGGAGCGGGCGGCCGAGGCGCACTGCTCGTGGGTGTCGGGCAGCAGGCCCTTGGCCATGGACATGGGCAGGTAGGGGATGCCGGACTTCTCGACCAGGGTCTTGATGTCGGCATCGGCCTGGGCATAGGCGGCGCCTTTGCCCAGCAGGATCAGGGGTTTCTTGGCGCCCTTGAGCAGGTCCAGCGCGCGCTTGACGGCGTCCGGGGCGGGGATCTGGCGCGGCGCGGGATCAACCACCTTGATCAGCGAAGCCTTGCCGGCGGCAGCGTCCATGGCCTGGCCGAACAGCTTGGCGGGCAGGTCCAGGTAGACACCGCCCGGGCGGCCGGAGACAGCGGAACGGATGGCGCGGGCGATGCCCACGCCGATGTCCTCGGCGTTGAGCACGCGGAAGGCCGCCTTGCACAGGGGCTTGGCGATGGCCAGTTGGTCCATCTCCTCGTAGTCGCCCTGCTGCAGGTCGACGATCTCGCGCTCGCTGGAGCCGCTGATCAGGATCATCGGGAAGCAGTTGGTGGTGGCATTGGCCAGCGCGGTCAGACCGTTCAGGAAGCCGGGAGCGGACACCGTCAGGCAGACACCGGGCTTGCCAGTCATGAAGCCGGCGATGGCGGCAGCGTTGCCGGCATTCTGCTCATGGCGGAACGAAATCACGCGCATGCCTTCTTCCTGCATCATGCGGGTCAGGTCCGTGACCGGAATGCCCGGCAGACCGTAGATGTTGGTGATCCCGTTGAGCTTCAGGGCATCGATGACCAGATGAAAGCCGTCGGTCAGTTCGGGAGATTGTGTGTCGTTTGTCATGATGGAATGTCTCTTTGTTTGACTTCGATAAAAGTTGAACAACGCGGCTGGCTGTATCGGGCGGCTCCAGAAAAATCAGGGGTCCTGAATCAGGACCGTCGACGATGGAATTGGCCGCCTCGCTCGTCTGCCCAGACGGGTTTCTTTCACCGCGAGAGTTATGATAGGAATCGATTTGGCTTATGCCATTGACCCGGGTCAATTTTCTGATTTTTGGGTCACGCCAGCGAGCAAAGTTCACGTACCGTACCTATTTACTTGCGTTTATTGCCTCCATGTCGTCAGTTGAAAGTCATCCGGAAAAAAACATCATTCGGGTCCAGCTCAGGCAGAACGTCGTGCTCAAGGAAATGAGCGAGCGCGCCAGCGCCGAACTGGAGCCCCTGCTGTCGATTGTGGAGTGCCACAAGGGCGATTACCTGCTGCATCAGGGTGTACACGAGATGGAGCAGTATTTCATCCTCGACGGCATCCTCAAGCGCGTGGTGACCAACCAGCAGGCCAAGGAGATGATCTTGCGCTTCGCTGCCGAGCGGGACATGGAAACGAGTTATGCCGCCTGGTGTCTGAAAACGCCGACGCCGTACAGCATCGTCTCGGTGACCAAGGCGCGTGTGGCCAAGTTGCCGATGCCGCAGTGGATCGCCTTCATGGAGCAGCATCCGGAGGTGAAAAAACCCTTCGAGTACTACGTGATGAACCTGATGAGCGAGATCATGGCGCACACCATCACGCTGCATTTGCTCGATGCGCCGGGACGGGTGCATCGTTTTGTCCGTAAACACCCGGAACTGTTCGACCGCATTCCCAAGAAGGAACTGGCCGCTTACCTGAATCTGTCGGCCGAAACGCTCAGTCGCCTCAAGCAGCGCGGCAAGATATGAAAGAAAAAGCCCTGGCCCTGCGTCAGCAGGGCCAGGGCTTGATGCGCCGGATCTTCAAGTCTTGGAGTAGGTGAAGGTGCGTGATGGCGACATCAGGCGGAGCTTGCTCTCCACGCCGCTGACGCCCATCACTTGCGAGGCGACTTTCTCCACTTCGGTTTTCTCCATCGGGTTGAGAACGATGCCACTCAGCACGAGGTGTCCGTTGCGCGCCTCAATGGTGATGCTCACCTCCTGCGTCGGCTCGTGGGCCTTGAGCGCTGCGCGGACCCGTGCTCCCAGCGTCATGTTGGCCAGCAGCTTGCGCGACTCTTCCGATTCCTGGAATTCCGGACGCGTGGTGAGCTGGCGGATCTGCTCGACACAGCTATGAACCGAGAGCCGGTCGGTGTTGAGTACCAGGTCGTACAGCACCGGGTCGCCCCAGGTGACGCCGAACTGCTGGTGCATGCGGCTGGCGTGCGCATGGTCGCTGCGCCGGATCTCGTGTTCGGCGAATTCGCGGTCGTCGGTTTCCAGATGGTTCATCAGCCATTCGACGCGCTTGCTGAACGAGCGCGTGATGCGCACGCATATCACATGCGGCACCGGGCGCAGCAGGCAAGTGGCTCCCCAGCCGCGCAGAACGACGCCCCCTTTGTTGGCCAGTTCGAACACTTCCTCGGCACTGTAGAGCGCGACGCGCTCGGTGTCGGTGGTGACGCGCTCGATGATACCGGCCCGGCCCTCGCGCAAGCGGTTGATCAAGCTGCTGGAGACATGCATCTTGCCGGCGACATGGTCCACCACCTCGTGGCGCATCACGGCAAGATTCATGCTGGTCGCCAGTTCCATGGCGACGTCCTTGGCGAGTGAGCCCATCTCCTGGGTCATTGCGATAACAGGCATGGTCATCTCCTCTTTCAATCCACAGGCCGCTCGGCGGCAAATTCATCCTGCTTGGGCGGCTTGACCAACGCAATCAGCTTGGAGATCAGCGGCCACAACAGCAGCACCAGGGCCAGCGTGGTGATCGAGCCCACCAGCGGGTTGGAGAACATGATCGACATCTCACCCTGCGAGACCAGCATGGCCTGGCGGAAGGAGTCTTCGGCCTTGTCGCCCAGCACCAGGGCCAGCACCAGCGGCGCGAGCGGATAGTCGAGCTTCTTGAACATGTAGCCAATGACGCCGAACAGCAGCATGAACCAGATGTCGAGCATGGCGTTGTGCACCGTGTAGGCGCCGATGGCGCAGATCACGATGATCACCGGTGCGATGATCGAGAAGGGGATGCGCAGGATCGAGGCGAACAGCGGCACGGTGGTGAGCACCACCATCAGGCCGACCAAGTTGCCCAGGTACATGGAGGCGATCAGGCCCCAGACGAAGTCCTTCTGCTCGACGAACAGCAGCGGGCCGGGTTGCAGGCCCCAGATCAGCAGGCCACCCAGCAGCACGGCAGCGGTCGGCGAACCGGGGATGCCCAGGGCCAGCATGGGCAGCAGGGCGGCAGTGCCGGCAGCATGGGCCGCGGTTTCCGGTGCCACCACGCCTTCGAGTTCACCGGTGCCGAACTTGGAGCCGGTCTTGGACAGCTTCTTGGCGATACCGTAACTCATGAAGGAAGCCGGGGTGGCACCACCGGGGGTGATGCCCATCCAGATGCCGATCAGCGAGGCGCGGATCGAAGTGGCCCAGTAGGCGGGCAGCTTCTTCCAGGTCTGCCAGACGACCTTGGGGTCGATCTTGGCGCTCTTGCCGGAGAAGGCCAGCCCCTCTTCCATGGACAGCAGGATCTCGCCGATACCGAACAGGCCGATCACCGCGATCAGGAAGTCGAAGCCGCGCATCAGCTCATGGAAGCCGAAGGTCAGGCGCAACTGGCCGGTCACGGTGTCCATGCCGACCGATGCCAGGGCAAAGCCGATGGTCATGGAGGCGAGGATCTTGAAGGGCGAACCCTTGCCCATGCCCACGAAGCTGCAGAAGGTCAGCAGGTAGACCGAGAAGAACTCGGGCGGGCCGAACTTGAGGGCGAACTTGGCGACCAGTGGCGCCATGAAGGTGATCATCACCACCGCGACGAAGGCCCCCACGAAGGAGGAGGTGAAAGCGCCGGTCAGTGCTTCACCCGCGCGGCCTTGCTGCGCCATCGGGTAGCCATCAAAGGTGGTGGCCACCGACCAGGGCTCTCCGGGGATGTTGAACAGCACCGAGGTGATGGCGCCGCCGAAGAGCGCGCCCCAGTAGATGCAGGACAGCATGATGATGGCCGAGGTCGGGTTCATGCTGAAGGTCAGCGGCAGCAGGATGGCCACGCCGTTGGCGCCGCCCAAGCCGGGCAGCACGCCGATCAGCACGCCGAGGACGATGCCCACCACCATGAGCAGAAAGTTCATGGGCGTCATCACGACGGCGAAGCCCTGGAACAGTGCGTTGAGTTCTTCCATTTTCTTAAGTCTCCGTAATTTCCTGGCGTATTTTTTTCAATAACCCAGGAAGCTGAGCATGTCGTAGGTGCCCTTGTGCAGTGGCACCTTGAACCAGACTTCAAACATCATGAAGAACACGGTGTTGACTGCCAGGGCGATGATGACGCTCTTGAGCCAGCTGTACTTGCCCAGGATGATCATGAAGAGGGCGATATAGATGGCCGAGGCCACGTAGATGCCGATGAACTGGATGGCGGCCACGTAGACGGCGGCCGGGACGAGCACCGACAGCACGCGACCCAGCGATTCACGGTCGACGAAGACTTCGGTGTTCTTGACCTTGCCGGCCAGGGCCTGATAAAGCACGCCGACACCGGAGATCACCAGGATCAGGCCGATGTAGAAGGGGAAATAGCCAGCACCGGGGCCGTCGCTGGTCCATTCGGAGCCCAGCTTGCGGCTGCCATAGATGACGGTGCTGCCCATGATGATTACCAGGATCGCGACGATCGCATCGATGATGTTGGTGGCTACGCCGGTGCGTTCGCCTTCGTGTGATTCCATATTCGATTCCATGACGAATTAAGGGCTGATGAGGTAATTTCGGGCGGCAGAAAACTCAGGGTCAGCGCCAGTCTGGACCGGCCACCGTCCCGTTATGCAGTTGCGTTGGGGAGAGGAGCGGGCCGACCGGAGGCCGGTCCCGCTGATGTTGTTTTACTTGGCCAGGAAACCGGCTTCCTTCATGAGGTTGCGGTGGTTGTCTTCAGCGGTGGTGAGCCACTTGTTGAAGTCAGCACCGGTCATGAAGGTCTGGTTGAAGGCACCCTTTTCCATGTACTCCTTCCAGTCCGGAGTGGCACGGATCTTCTGCATCAGGTCGATGTAGTACTTCAGCTGGTCGGCGCTGATGCCGGGGGCGGCGAAGATACCGCGCAGCATGACGTAGTCGGTCGGTACGCCGGCTTCCTTGCAGGTCGGGATGTCGTTCCAGGACTGGGTGTCGGTCACCTTGGCCTTGTAGGGCAGACGGGTGTCGTCGAACACGCACAGGGCGCGCAGCTTGCCGGCGCGCCACTGGGCCACGGCTTCGGCCGGGTTGTTCACGCTGGAGTCGACGTGACCGCCGACCAACTGAACTGCCACCTCGCCGCCGCCCTTGAAGGGCACGTAGATGAACTTGGTGCCGGTGGCCTTTTCCAGGCCGACGGTCAGGATCTGGTCTTCCTGCTTGGAGCCGGTACCGCCCATCTTCATCTTGTTCGGGCCGGCGGCCTTCACGGCGTCGATGTATTCCTTGGCCGTCTTGTACGGCTTCTCGGCATTGACCCACAGCACGAACTGGTCGAGTGCCATCATGGACACAGGCGTCATTTCCTTCCAGTTGAAGGGAACACCGGTGGCCAGGGGCGTGGTGAACAGGTTGGACAGGGTGATGATGATCTTGTGCGGATCGCCCTTGGCTTCCTTGACCGAGAGGAAGCCCTCGGCGCCGGCACCGCCCGACTTGTTCACGACGATCATGGACTGGTTCATCAGCTTGTGCTTGACGATGATGCCCTGCATCAGGCGGGCCATCTGGTCGGCACCACCGCCGGTACCGGCCGGAACCACGAACTCGACCGGCTTGGTCGGCTCCCACGCCATGGCCGGCAGCGAGGCGCTCAGCCCGACCGCAGCGATGACGGTAGTGGCCGCGGCCACTACCCTGATTTTCAGTTTGGCTTGATAGCTCTTCATCTTCTTGTCTCCTGTTGATGGAACGTTTGCCGATTAAGATCACTCGACGATAGCCTCTCGATCACTTTGCTGCAATCGACGTCTGCTACTGTGAAATTTTCTCGCGAATTTGCTCTTGATTGCGGTCAACTTTTCATAATTTTTCGCGATCCCTAGGGTTTCTACGAGTGGGGGTATTGCGTACGCGCGCAGCGCTGTTGCGGTCTGCTTCCGCATGTTTTTCGATGCATTCTGCCTGTCGCGTGCAAGCCTTGCATGCTACTCCTGCGCCCGGACTTTGAACATTAACTTTCGCTCTCTTACGCATCAATGGCCTCTTATGGCTGTCGTGGACGCAGCCGCAAACAAAACGGGCAGCCAGCGGCTGCCCGTGTGTTGCAGAAACGGGGTGCGAGGCCGCCTTCAGTCGCTGTTCTTCTTTTCGCTGGTCGACGGCAGGCCACAGCTGCGGGCGAACTCGCCAGCTTCCATCTTCTTGCCGCCATCGGGACGCAATTTGAGCACCTCGATCTGGCCGCCCTGGGCGTTGATGAAGATCGATGTCTCCGTGATTTTGACGACCTCACCAGGTTTGCCGATCACCTCGGCAAAGCGGCGGATCGGGTGCTTGCGGCAGTCGAAGATCGAGACCTTCACGCCGCCCAGTTCGCACCAGGCGCCGGGCGCCGGGTTGCAGGCGCGGATCAGGTTGTAGACTTGGTCCACATGGTTGGCCCAGTTGATGCGGGCCTCCTCGGCCTTGAACCAGCCCTCGTAGCTGGCCTGCGACTCGTCCTGCACCACCTCCTGGTGCTTGCCTGCCACCACCAGGTCGGCGGCCTCCAGCAAAGCAGCCACGCCGAGCGGGAACAGCGAATTGAAATACACGTCGCCCAGCGTGGCATCGGGGCCGATGGGGCAGGTCTTTTGCAGGATGACCGGGCCTTCGTCCAGGCCGTCGGTGGGGCGGAAGATGGTCAGGCCGGTCTGGCTGTCGCCGCGGGCAATCGGCCAGTTGATGGACGACGGGCCGCGGTACTTGGGCAGCAGCGAGGGGTGGTACTGGATGGTGCCGTGCTTCGGGATGTTCACGAAGGACTGCGGTGCGAACTGCAGCACGTAGGCCATGACGCCGATGTCGGCGTCCAGGTCGCGCATGGCCTGTTCGGCTTCAGCGCTCTTGAGGCTGGCGAACTGGAATACCTTGAGGCCGAGGCCTTCGGCTGCGGCGCGCAGGGCGTCCGGTTTTTCGCCCGGCTTTTCCGGTTTGCAGAACACGCCGACGATCTGGTCGCCGCGCGCCACAAAGGCCTCCAGGGCGGCCTTGCCAAAGTCCTGCTGGCCGATGATTGCGATACGCATGAGTACTGTCCCCTCGATAAATTCAGTGCGAGCTTATTTGTGGCGGATTATGCGTGGCTTACAGCGGCCACCCATCAGCCGGCCGTGTTCAACGCATCAGGAAGTAGGCCGCCAGCATGTAGAGCACGACGGCGAAGGCGCGCTTGAGCGGGCGGATGTCCATGCTGTGCGCCGTGCGTGCGCCCAGCGGGGCGGTGCTGATGCTGGCGATGGCGATCACCACCAGGCCGGGCACATAGACGTAGCCGAAGGCGCCGGGCGGCATGTCGGGCATGGCCTGGCCGGCCAGGATGTAACCCAGCGTGCCGGCCAGGGCGATGGGAAAGCCCAAGGCGGCCGAGGTGGCCACCGCCTGATGGATCTTGATGTTGCACCAGGTCATGAAGGGCACGGAGACGAAGGCGCCGCCGGCACCCACCACCGACGACAGCAGGCCGATCACGCTGCCCATGCCGAACATGCCGGCGGTGCCGGGCAGGGTGCGCGTCGGCTTGGGCTTGCGGTCGAGGAACATCTGCGTGGCCGAGAAGGCGATGAAGAGCGAGAACACCACGCTCAGGATCTGGGTCGGCAGGGCCACAGCGATCTGCGCGCCGATGAGCGAGCCGACCAGGATGCCGGGCGCCAGCACGCGTGCCACCGGCCAGAGTACGGCGCCGCGCTTGTGGTGCGCGCGCACCGAAGAGAGCGATGTGAAGCAGATGGTGGCCAGCGAGGTGGCCACCGCCATCTTGACCACGTAGTCCGCCGGGAAGCCCTTGGCCTCCAGGATGATGGTCATGAACGGCACCATGATCATGCCGCCGCCGATGCCCAGCAGGCCGGCCAGGAACCCGGCGCAGATACCCATCAGGGCCAGTTCGAGAATCAGTTGCGGTTCGAGAAACATCATGCGGTGCTCTGGCTACTTGTGTTCGGGTCGGGCACAAGCCGCCAGCGCGCCGCCGGGGCTCAGGCACCCCGGCCCGGGACGTGTTCAGGGACTGGGAAAAGCGAAGGATCTGGGTAAAGGTGTCTGCAAGTGCCACCGGACCGGCATCCTGAACCGGGGTTCAGGTGGGCGAGGTCAGCGTAGGCTTCGGGTTCATCTGACGCGAGATGATCACACCTGCCAGGCGATATTCCAAGCCCGGGCTCAATGAGCATTGGTTCAAGGAAATATAAAGCCCGGCGGCATTGCAGACAGGGTGAATTGTAGTTCGACTGGCACAAGCCGGTAGCGTTTTCCAAGAATGAATTCAACCGTGAAACGCCGTGGAACCGGCTATGCCGGGCCACTGGCGTTGCCCCCTGCAAGGGGG
>ERZ1292640.1159-Hain-H43-02um-R1-1159-length-21789-cov-19_pt1 | contig 21789 bp, 37 predicted proteins | sample MGYA00564404_ERZ1292640 | MGnify/ENA primary metagenome ERZ1292640 (study PRJEB36523, sample SAMEA6512636) | groundwater metagenome | collected 2019-01-08 | study: AquaDiva: Metagenomics assemblies of 32 groundwater samples
AAGCTGTCAAATTGATTGTAAATTCATACGCTTTCGTTGGGGGTGTTGCCTCCCAAACAGTATTCTCTATTGTCAAAACCTTCAAAACTTCGTCTATTTTTGCCCCCTCTATAGTTACTGTCCCTAAATCAAGAGTATACTCACCGCTGGCAAGTTGTTTAGTTTTAACAAAATGCCACTTCCGACTCACCTCATCATAAGCGAGTAATGAGTTGAATTTAGAACCAACGCCATCTGATGGAATAACTAAATTTTTGAAAGTAACATTAGGAGATGCCATAACCCTATCTGCCGCCATTAAACCCATAAACACTAAGAATAATACCGCTATTTTTTTCACTTAATATCCACCCCCTGGCTCAAAGAATAAACTTGGTCTCTGCGTTTGTGCCATCTTATGCACAGCTACTATCCTCTCGTTGTAATCTCGCTGAACTATCCTCGACTCGTCCCATTGGTTCAGCTTTTTATATACCCTTTCCAATAAGTATAAAACTGCCGTCTCTATCTCACTATCAGGGATAGACACAATATCACTCTCTGCCACCATCTTCGCAGGAGCAGAGACATAATCAAGCAACAAACTCCCTGTTTGCACAGCATTAAGGATAATTAAATTCGTATTGATGCAATACTTGTAAGGTATCCCCTGCTCAACATTTAATAGTGGCTCAATCCTAATGTCCTTTTTCTCTGTATCTACCCAGACATATTTCCATTTTAAGTCTGTCTGCCTTGCATATTTTTCTTGCCATACCGCAGATTGTATCGGAGGGTAAATAATCCCATTATATTCCGTTCCCCACTTGTTTTTGCAAGTGAGAGCAAACGCAAAGTCCCCTAATAGGAGAGAAGAGTTAGGAGTAGTATAGCTTCCATAAAATTCAACCCCATTAGCATAATTAGTACTCTCTCCCAATGTCGCTGCCATTTTTTTCAAGGAATGCCCCGCAACGTCATTCCCTTTATAAAAGGTATCCACCCTGGGGTATCCAGGATAAGGCTTATCTCCCTTAAGGTGTTGGTAGACTACCCTATAATTAAAAGTAATTGTCCCATTCTCGTTGACAACATGGGCAACATACGAGTTTTCAAACCCTTCACCACCAGCATAGTGCAAAACAGGTCGCACCGAATAATAAAAAACATGGAGCGAACAAGGTAAACCTATCGCAGCGGTTGCATAAGTATCTGTCGCTGTGAACTTATACGTAAATAGACCTGATGACGAACCCCCTGTGGGGAGTAAAACGCTTTTCCTGAAAATCATCCCAACCGATGGGCTGCCACTGACAAAGACCATCATGTCCTCATAAAGAAGCTCCCCAGTTGTATAATCATAGATATAAAGCATCACAACGCCATCTTGAGGAGGGTCATTATTCATGTCGGTGTATTTTACCCTAAATTCAGAATACTCTCCTACAGCGGCGTTACTATTAAGAACACCCCCACTCTCATACCCAACCTCACCTGTCCATACAAGTTGAGGAGTAGCATTTACACCTGTAACAGAGATTGTCTGCTGTCCATCCACCCTCGCACGGTCATACACGTCATTACTGACTTCAAACCAAAAAGTATATTCCCCACGGTATGGCAACATACACTTATACTCGTATGCCTTGCCATCCGTGTAGGTGAAATCCATAAATTCTACTGGCGACATCAGACCGTTCTTTATCTCTTTCTCACCAAGCATGACATGACATTTTGGGTAATAAGTCCTTGGTCCAATATTCGCCGTATCCGTATAATTCACAGAAAAAGTGAATAGCGTATCGTTGGTAGCCCCAGAAATTAAGTCAACAAGTCCATCAGACAGCCAGCATGTCACTGCTATGACAAAAACCTCAATCTCCGTTATATATATCCGCTCTGGGGTAGAACTCGTAACACCTGTAATCCTTACATATTGAGCTTCCACAGAAGAAAAGCTCATCACCCCCCCTGTAGAATTTCCTAAATCCGTCCAGTGCACATTGTCGGTTGAATACTTGATGAAAACCTCAGCCTCACCCTGAGACAAAACAACATTAATACTGCCAATAGAGGCTATTTCATGGAACTTAATAGTGAATGCCCCACCCCATGAGATTTCCGCTGTGTTACCGCCAGGCGAAGACACTCCATTAATAGCATTCCCAATATTTCGTGGATTAAGTCCAATAATATCAATTATCGTCCCGCCATTAGCGGCTAACGCAACGTTTGTACTCATCATCTACCTCGTCAACTCGCTAATGAATAACCCCCCAAACCTTATCCTCGAAGGCTTCGGTGTTTGAGATGACAGCCGCTTTATCGCATGAGAAGCATACATCCCTGTGGTAGAGTTCCTCAATGTATACGTAACATCCTCCTGATACCCTACCAACTCAAAAGACATCTCATCCCCACTATTGCAAACCATGCCATCCCCTATCCCTGCAATTGAAGGCAGTGCCCCATGTCCAGTATTCTCTATGTTTAATGTAACCCAAACATCTCCTACTGAACCTATCTCACCAGAATACAATGTGAATATCGTATTTTTTGCAGTTGTTCCTTCTGGCTGATAGATTGCAGGAACGGTGAACCTTCCCGATACTCCCCACCCCTTGTTCTCGTCAAAGATAAAATCTTTGTCCCATAGAAGATGTTCCCCTATAGGGCAGAAACCATCAGACTTGAAGTCGATACTAACCTGCCCGCTCTCCAGTGTCCCCTCAATCGGAGTATACATCGAATTATCCACAACCTTTGTCCATCCTTCCTTGTCGGGGAAGTTATCTGCACGCCAATATACCTGCCCTGCACTTAGGGAGAAAATCGTTTTTTTGGAAAAATACTCAATTTCTGTAGGATTCATTGGTGTTAAGGTATCATACGTATTATTGTTAGATGAATACTTAACATCCCTTATCTCCAACGCTGTGGCTGGTAAAATAAATGCGTTAAATCTCGTGTCTATCTTTATTTCAGATTGCGAACTCCAATATTTTGTCCTTTTAGCAAAATCAGTTTGTGCCATACTGAGAAGATGTAGCAGCCATACACGGCTAAGTTTATTCTCTTCATCATTAACCCTATGCAAAACATCATCAATTATTTCTCCTGCTGTATATGCCATTAATTCATCCTCTGCTATTTAGTAAATATTTTCTTCAATGCTGCCGCCGCTTCCTTCTCATCCTTGCATAAAATGGTTTTCCTCGTGCCATCATATGTGCACCCTTTTGAAACAACAAAACCATTAGTAGCCTTTTCCACATGTGCTTCGGGATTCTTGTCTTTAACTGGTATCGGAATTGCTTTTGACATTTTACGTTCTCTCCTTCTTTGCATCCTCTAACATAATCTGCTGTGCCGTCCCGCCAAGTATATCCCCATACATCTTGGCTTGCATAGTCTCTACATTTATGGCAGCGTCAACTCTTCCAAGTTTCCTCAATGCCATTGCCTCAACATAGTCCACTATCAGCCCATGATATTCTTCAGGGATTGATGGGGTGCTGCTATCCTCAATCATCGGGACTATTTGTTTCAATGAGAACAACTCTATCACGCTCTCTACGGTAAATCCTACCACAGGGAATATCTCAATGGTATTCCCCCATTCCAAATAGACAGGATTGGCTGTTGTTGCAGCCTCAAACCCTTCCATAACCGAGTCTATCTCGTCAAAGGTTTTTCGCCTCGCCTTCTTACCAGCGATTAAAACCCTTTTAATTTCTCGATTTGCAGGGATAGTAAAAGAATATTTCCCCCCAATAATTGCAATAGAGATAATATTTCTTTGGACCATCTTGATGGAGAGAATGGGCAATAACTGGTTGTATATAACATCCTGTGCAATGTTAGCCCAATGTGTCAATACTCCAGAGGAAAGCTTCATCTCCTCATCACTTACCCTGCTACGAACATCTGATCGTATCTGATTTAGCGTTATCGCTGCCATGCTCCACCCCTTGTAATAGTATCACCCAAACATGTGAAATAAAGTGTCAAATATGTGTTCATCTCTGGCTGCCTATCCCTGCCATATGCCTGAAGAAGCACATCGTAAAAAATCAATTCAAAATAGTTCGGTAAATTAAGGTTACTCCCTTTTGTTGTTAAAGCAATGGGCTGTTTTATATACGTCAAAGAAAATGTGGGCGTAGACTCTGAATCAGGGAATACCTTTATTTGATTCCCTTTAATAATTACAATAGGCTCGCTTGCATCCGCCGCAAAGTCCATGTTTTTACCAATCAGACATTCTTTGTATACGCCTTCGATACGGCAAGCCTTGCCGTTATATTCTGCCGAAATTACTTTAATAAAATCATCAGGTAAAAGATATTTACCTTCAGTTAAATTAATTTCTTTTGTGGTTGCCAACTCTTGTAGCAAGCTCGCTGGCAGCTTCTCGGTTAAATTCTTCTCTGCGATATTAACCCATAGTATCTTTTCCGCAAGGGTATATGCCCCCTCCTCATCACCTTCGTTAAAATGTGTGTTTACTCTTGAGATTATATCCCCAACGATTGCAGCCATATCTACAACTCCTTAATCCGCCTGCAACAACAATGTTATCTGTTCTTTTCTTTCCAACGGAATACTCTTTGCCATTACATACATCGCCTTTTTCCAATAACTCTTGTCAAAATTCTGGGGAGATAATACCGACTCCCATTTCTTCCCTGCGTATCTCCCGCCAGGGATAACAGCTTGATCAGGGACATTGGCTACAACAACTTTTTTGGCAACGGATACATTTTGCATAAATACACTTGCTTTAGGCATGGTTTCGTAGACAGACAATGTGGGTGATACCCCGCCTCTGCGAAAAGATGCCCTCATCTTGTCCTCTGCTGTCCCATCCCCTGCTAAAAATATTGCTTCATCATAAGCCATAGGCAAGCACTCGTTAGCCTTAATAACTACCTCTTGCCCATTACAAGCGTCGACATAGTCATCACACCCATAGTTGTGGATATAAACTATTCTCGTAGCCACCTTGTCCCTCCTTTTTTGAGGCTGTGGCAACAACCTAAGCTGCCACAGCCCCCATCTACAATTAGCTTGCCACTGTCAGCCCGATATGCCTTCCTTGCAATCTCGGCTCAGGGCAATATAAACACAAAGAAACTTTCGTAAACAGTTGCTGTGCGTGCACAACCATCCCTGCTTGCCCCTCGGTTATCCCAACCACAGGCTGCCATTCTCCTACTGAAAAATCATATGCAGGGTCAATATACATCACCAACGCATCTTCATTGAGATGATACCATTCTCCCTCTGGACAATAAATGTCAGGAAGGACAGGCGAGCCGTTGACCAAAACATGCTCTATCGACCAGTCTGCCAGTTTTGGGTCAGTCTCAATATAAGCATTCGTACTTCTAATTTGAGACTTTATCCCACGATACAACGCATCGGTTGTTATTTGCACAGTAGGTCTTACCTTTACCCCCATTGTCAGGGTGCCGTGTAAAGCGTCAATCTTATCCAATGTAAGCAATGAGTTGGTTACTGGATACCTCACCGCCTTCGCACCGAAAAACGCATTGCCTGCAAGTGACCTGTTAATCGTGCCATAAGTGTTGCCATCATCAACGACTTCGCCCAACCCATCAAAATCATTTGCGTTGCCTCCATTTGCACCCTTGAGCTTTTTACCCTTAAAAAGGTCTTCGGCAACATCCTGCATTAACCCTTCTGTCATTGCCTTTATCCGGGTTGACATGAGTTCAAATATCTTCACCCCAGTAGCATTCGCACTTTTATCGGCATCGAATAGAAGAATGTCTCCTACCCGCCATCCAAAAGATACACTCATCGGCACTTCAGCAGAAAATTCTTTGGCAACGATAACAGTTTTCCTGCCATCTGTCTTGGATGACCGCTTATTGCCAGTGCCAACAAGTTCATGTAATTGGTCCCCTGTCCGATACCTCTCGGCACCACGACCGTCCTTCCCTCTTTCTCCACCTTGCCCCTTACGCCCCCAATACAATCTTTCCATAAGCACTGATACAGTCGATACTTGGTCCCTTATGCCAGATCGCATTTCATCAACAATCCCGCTTCTTAATTCCTCCATAGATAGTTGCATAACGAATCATCTCCTTTTTCATCTAAACACATTCGGATGAGCCTCCGCAGCTTTAGCTGCTGCATTCCTCCACCCATTAAAAGGCTTTGTCTCTTGATACACTCCACCACCAGACCCAATAGGTGGGACAATCGGTGGCTGTTTTTTCTTATAGCTTTCAATTGCTCCATCACCAGCCACTTTTTTGTAGTGGTCAATGTGCTGTGCCCTCATTAATAAGTAGGCTTCGCTATAAGTCTTACCTTTATCTTCTGCTAATCTCTCCACATCATCAATCGTAAAAGGATCTGCATTCGTAGTAATTGCAGCAGCAACATCCTTCATGTCTGCAAACCTCATCTTATCTAACTCTGACATCTGCATATCTACGACCATCTTCTCTAATGATGCGATTTTCCCCTCCATTGCCCTCGTAACATCAGAGGAAGAACCAAAAATCTCTTCTTCGGCAGGCGACAACGATTCCCCTAAATAAAGCTTATCAAATGCTACCGCAAAGAGGGGGTCATCAGTATACTTTTCCCCTACTTTCAACCAAGAAGCTGCTACTGTCTGCTCATCTGCGAACTTTTTCCTTTCATCTGCAATGGATTGAGCCTTCTCTGTATTCGATTTTTCCCATGCTTTTTTGTTGGACGATGCCAACAACCCTTCCGCTATCTCTTGAGCAGAGTATTCTTTTCCCCCGACAACAATCTTTTCGTCCTGCGTCGCAGTTTCGTCACCAAAAAGCTGTAAATCAAAATCATTTACAGGGACAAACTCATCAAAAACTCTTCTATCTTTCATTATCATTCTCCTTTTGACACTTTTTATTAAGTTGGCTTTTCAGCACTTTTTCGTTAAGTTGGTCTTTTCAAGAATCGATATTACCTATAATCATCATCCCCCTTGCACTAACCTGCGACTACCTCGCCATAATCTGGTGCGGTTGCATCTCTGGCGACATTGAGTTATATGCGGGGACGACGCTCCCCCCCATTGCTCGTGTGCTATGATATATCTTCTGATCTGACGGTGCTTCTTGAGGAAGCATATCCTCGACACTCTCCCCTTCCGCCACTTTCGTCAATAGCTCCACAACAAAAGACAACGCATCATCAATTACGGTATCCCTTATTTTGCTGTCCGTCCTGACAGACACTATTAGTTTAATTGCCTGCACCAGTTTTTCCGCACTCGATATATCCACCTCCGCCTCTGCCGCTGCATTTACAGGCATTGGGGGCATCTGAAACTTTCCCTCACGATAAACGTTTGGATTCATTAACTATCCTCCTCTCTGCATTTGCTGCAAATATTCTTTCAACTGCTGGTTTTCTGCCACCATCTGCTCCATCTGCATTTTTAATTGCATAACTTCGCCTTTTTTCTCTTCAATTTTAGCCGCTATTGCAGTGGCATTTGGCCAGTCCATGGTCTTTAATCTTGTCTCTAAATCTAATTCAGGTAGTTGCGACATTTGAGAAATCCGCATAAACTTTGAACTCGCAACCGATGCCCCTGTCATGATGGACACATTCAAATCATCTAAAATATCAACATCCTTAAAGTCTCGTCTGATAAGTTTGCCATCTTCATTTCTATAGGCTAAAGCGTAACCACTTACCCAATGCTTCTTAATATATGTCTTGCATTGTTCCGCCCAATCAACCCAGCATTTTTCCATGTGCCTTATCTTAGGTCTTATCCTCTGCTGCTGGGATTCACTAAACATTGCAGCTTGAGTCGCTGACCGCACAGGCATCCCCACTCTTTGCCCTGTTATGTCATCTATTATTTTCATCATGGTATTCAGCAATACCAGAAATTCATTTGGTAAGGCGGGAACTCTCATAAAATCCACCTTATCAAAAAAACCTCTATTGACAGTAAGAACCCCACCAGGTAAATTCGTCCAATTCGCAGGGACACCCGCACCGTCCTCCTGCTTAATTTGAGGGTTAGCAACCATGTCCATGTAGTTGCAAATCTGACTAATAAATTTATTGATAAGGTATTGAGGCGAACTCATCCAATCGATTTCACCCATCCCCCAATATCCTTCCGTAACATAATCATCCATTTTACAAAAAGGAAGGAATGAGTATGGCCACACATCTTGGACAGAGGTTATCGTTGTATCCTCTACCCTCACGTAATACCGCCATGAAGGATATTTCCTATTACCGCTAATATCTTTCGCTAAGTCCTTTACCCAATATTCCCTAAGCAATAATCTCTCATTCCTCTCTGTAGAGGAACCGCTACCCAAGGCATACCCTAACCCACTTGATGCTTGACGGAACATATCTTTAACCCCTGCGAATACTCCCTTTGCAGCTTCTTTCTCCATGTCAGGGAGATACTCATAGGTTTTTATAATGCTTTTTTTAATATCCTTTATTTCGTCCCCAAGGCTTTCCTGCAAGGTTATCCGTGGGACCTGCCTTGCAAAAATGAAACATGTCATCTCTTGTAAATCTGCCTCATTAGGGGCAGGGAAACAAGAAAATGGGCTTGAGAACTTTGACTTAATTTGCCTTGTTTCTGCATCACAAACTGTCCGTAAATGCCCCGACCCAATAATAAGGCTGCTCCGAACAACTCTTTCAGAGTCAATCTCCATCCCGCTCTTTTTCCATAAGGATTTGTTCAGAACATCTTTGAGAACAGTTGACTCTTCATCATATTTAGGGTCATTCCCGATAACATCAAACAATGGGGGACTATCAGTAATCTCGCTCAAAATATCTTCAACCGTAGCACCTGTTTGGTTGATGACAATTGCAGCCCTGCCTGGCTTCACTTTGGCTGCGTCCCAATGCAACCCTGCATACTTCTCATAGAACTCAATGCCTCTTTTCCCAAAAGTCGTTGTCTTTCTGTAATTTAGATGGGATTGCCACATCTCATCCAGCATACTGTCTCTCTCGCTGTCTGTTCGTGCATCTTCTATCTTTCTCTTTTTAATTGTGTTCAAGGGTTACACCGTTCCTTTTACCCCATTCTTTTGCCTGTTCCCTGCTACATATCTTGCCACGCTTACCATCCACATCAAAAGATTGAGTAACGTATTCGCTATGAACCTTTGTTGCGGGTGGTGTCAGGAATGCCCGCTGTATCTCACCCCCACAATCGCAAGGTGCGACCTTCTCGTAAGGGTGAAATATCTCTTGAACATCTTTACATGCCTTGCATTGATACTCATATATTGGCATAATTAAATCTCGAATGCCCCCTCTTTTGCTATCTTTTCCATTATTTCTTCATTTGTCTTTTCAACATCTCGGCTCAATAACCTTTCCACGAAAATAGGTTTGGCTTCTTTACATCTCCATGCTATATATGCACCAAGCAGAACAGACAAGAGGTTGCTTGTTACTAATACAATAAGGGTGCTTATATGTATAACCATTTTTCAAAATCCTCTTTTGTTAAAGAATCCCTCTGGTATGAGACATCAAGGTTCTTGACGCTGCCATATCCATAGCATTTCCCTTCATTTATCTGCCTCAATGCCAGTAGAAGAGCAATGACCCTGTCATCCTTGCTTCCATGTCTTGCCCCTGTGGAATTATCCTTTCTCCTGACATACGATTGGAACTCCACAACTGTATCAAGGTCTCTTATGCACCCCTCGGCATTGACAAACCTTTTCCCATCCATCAAGAGTATGGGTTTCGTTCCCCCATCACCCGCTCCACCTTTAGTTTCCCATCCAAGCAATTCCTTTTCTACATTCCCATGTCTATCGTAACACTCTCGATGATACAGGTTGAAATATTCTTGCATTACGTAATTCTGGACAGCACGTCCAATCCCGCCTGTTACCTCGATAATAACATTGGCATTATTATAAAAACGTGCGACACGAACAATTTGCAGTGCAAGGCTTTCTTCGTCAACGTAGTTATTATAGCAAGCAACTTGCTCCCTTGTTATCGCATCCATTATCTGGATGCAACTGGGGTCTTCCGATGTCCCTGTAGATGGGTCAGCACCTATCGAATATATGCCACCCTGTTTCGGCATTTCCCATATCTTCCAGTGGCTATCAACATCACTAACAAAGCTAACCGACTTATCTTCTTGCTTGAATTTCCCCACATACATGGGGAGTTTGCAATACCTTTCTTTTATCGCAGTCAGTCTGTCAGGATTGAACAACCCTTCGCCGCTAAAGGCAGCGAACATCCCCATGATCCGAGATTGATACTCTGCCCCATGATACTCACCTTTCCATTCTTCCACTTGATGGGTATCCAGCTGGACGTTGTCTTCCATTGTTGCAGTAAAAACATCAAAATTCTTTTCCCCACGCTTTTGAAAAATATCCTTGTAAAGATAAGTTCCAAAACCGTTATAGGGCAATGCCGCTCCCCAAATATAAAACCGCTTACCCGCACGTCCCCTTAGCCTCGCTTCTTTATAAACGGCTGCCTTAATCTCTTCATCGATCTGCAGCCAATCTAATGTTGCAGCCTGAAATTTTGTTGGACCACTATCGGCTGACTTGAATATAGCCGTCGAGCCATTTTTAATTGCAAGCTTCCTGTCTGATTTATGCCACCCTTGAGACCCTGGCAACATGTCTGCTGGGGGAATTAGCTCCATGATTCGAGGTATTAGTGTATCCCTAACAGATGGCCAGTCCACGCCTACAATGTAGCCGTGGTTAGGTGCTGGAATTAACTTATTCAACCCCAGCATAGTCAAGACTGTTTTTATGTGGCACACCTCAGACTTACCAGATTTATTCGCCCCGATAATCCATGTATTCGTCTTCTCTGACATTAAAAATTTGTATTGAAATTCAAAGGGTGCATACCGAGTATCCTTCTTGCTACGTCGGATATACCCCTCTTTTAACGATTGGTAAAATTGCAAGATAGGTCTTTTCCCTATCTCCATGTTTTTTAATTCTAACAGATCATCGTCTTGTCCTTGACTGATAGCCCTTGCACACATAACATTACTTTATCCCCATTAGAGATGATGATGATACATTTTCAAAAGATACATTTTGTGAAGAATCAGGTCTTTTTTGTGTAGCTTTAAAAACTTCAAGAAAAACCTTCGCTGCTGCAATGCTATCTGCTGCCCTAATTTTATCAGGAGGCAACGATTCAAGTCTGGCTACAATCTTTAACATGCTTTGTTGCACCATTACTCCCGCTGATGTTAATGCAAGCATCGAATTCAAGTGCTCAACTATAACCTGTTGGGTTATCCCCATCTTCTCGGCGATGCTACTCACAGGGAAGTCTTGTGTTAGATATTGCCCCAAGACAACAGACTTATCAACGCTATTGCAAAAAACACAACTATCCCCATGAAACGAAATAGCATTCATAATTTCACAGTTACTTAGCATAATCCCTCTTAGCCTAACAATAAAGATGGTTTATTCATACAATATAACAATAGCACATATTGTTGCCTTTGTCAAGCATCACAAAAAAATAGTTATAAATCGAAGAGCAGTATATACTTGTATGGGATATATACTATTAGTGAAAAAATAAATTAAAAATAACTGAAAAAAATACTTGACAGGCTGAAATAAATATGGTATTATATGAAGCAGGAGGATAATTCAAATGATGAAAAAGGTGTCTCGCATAGATCCAAATCTGTCTTGAGGAAAAATAAGCCAGATTGGGCAGTAGGTGTGTCGCACAGATGCGTTTGAGCAAATTTATCTACAAAAGGAGGCAAGCAAAAATGATAAATGAAGTATTAATACAATCGTTAGGGGTAACAAAGGATGAGCAAGAAATACTTAAAAGCACATGGCATAAGTGGGTTGAGGTTAAAAGCGGTGCGGTGGTGTTCTTTGCCAAAGAAGGAAAAGCCCATTTCTTGGCGTATCCAATCCCATCATTGCCGAGCGATGCAATGGTGGAATTTTGGCAGGCAGTGAGTAGACTGCCAATGGTGATAGAGATTGAGAGCAGATTTTTCACATATAATCCTGTGAGCGAAGAAGAGCTGCAGAGCTAAGGTCTTTTGTGGAAAAGTTACAAGACAAAGAACCGAAAATTTTGGTGTAAGATAAGCTGAAATTAGCCTTTTTCATTTTAAGTGTCTTGTCTCCCCTATCTTTGCAGGAAGGTAGGGGGGGCTGGAGGCTTAAAGATTTTTAATACCCTGTATTGGAAAAATGAATACAGGATTTTCAAGAAAGGGCTTGACAAATATAAAATAATAGTGTATAATTATAATTGATTAAAAATAGTAAAAGGGGGTTGTATGGGAAAAGATAATGACGAATTAATGACATTGCGGGAAGTTTCCGCATATTTAAGGGTGGACGATTTGACTGTCCACACATTCATCAGGGAAGAGAATAATCCTCTTCCTGCTTTTAAGGTAGGCGTCCAGTGGAGATTCTATAAAAACACTGTAGATGATTGGGTAAGAAAAGGACATGCGTAAAATAAAGACGGCAAGACAAAAAAGCCTATATTTTGCGGTTACTCCAGAGAACTCACCTTAAGTTAAGATTAAGATAGAAATCCATTCAAAAAACGGAGTGAATAATAATGGTAAAGAAAACACCGAAAAATGGTAGCGAGCGTGTCCCTGCGTTTTTGTTTTATCCTCTCGACTGGTTAAACGATAGAGCATTAAGCATGTGCAGTAATAACGCAAAAGGCATTTGGATAGGGATGCTGTGCTTAATGCACGAAGGAGACGTTTACGGAAAAATGATTTTCAAGGGGAAAAAACCTACTGAAGAAAATATTGCAAGGTCAATCAACTCTTTTTATGAAGAATATGTTGCTGGTCGAGATGAATTAATCGGGAGCACTGTTCTTCGTATAGACGGTAATGGTGTATATTATTCAAAAAGAATGGTAAGAGAGGGAGAAATAAAAAAAATAAGGGCAACGGTAGGGTATACAGGTGGGAAAAAAACACAAGAGAACATTTCTTTTGCTAAAGCAAAAAGCGAAGCAAATATTAATTTTGGTTGTGATTTTGCTAAAGCAAATGTTGAAGCAAACGCTCAAGCAAAATTCAAGCAAGATGCTGAAGATGAAGATGAATATGATAATAGTATTTTTAGTAATAAAAATACAAGTAAAACAAATAAATCAAAGATACCTTATAAGGAAAAAACTGATAAATTCGATTCTCAATTCAAGCAATTTACAAAAGAAGAATTTATCCAGATACTAACAGAAAAGTTACACTGGAATGTTTTGGATTGGAAAGAAGTTTTTCTGTCAGCATTCAATTGTCATCCAGAAACCAAAATATTAGAGCTTGCAATAATGCACATGATAATCACAGGGATAGACCCAAAGTATAGGTCGCCTAATCCAAAAACACAGATAATAAAATTATTGGTTGATGGCAATATTACCCTTTTATCAAAGAATGAATTTGAAAATAGTCTCTATGGTAAGCTGCAAGGATATTCACAGAAACCTCAAAAAGAAGTATTGCCTCCCGGATACGTTCGATATGGTAGTTTCGTAATCCATGAGAAAGATTGCATAAAGGCAACTATCGATAGAATGGATGCAGAAGCTGAAAAAAAGAAAAAAGAGTATGGAGAAATAGCAAGGGAAAGGAAAGAAGAGCAAGATGCAATTGACCGTGAACGTGAGGAATTAGGAGATTTGCCTTTTTGATGGGAGGGGGTGTTGATGTGTCTGAAATATTAGACTATATCATGAAGAATGGGTGGGAGCATAAGCCATCTGGCAACCAATACAACATAAAAGTTTGTCCTGTGTGCCATGATACCAATTGGCACTTTTATATTCACAAAGAAACAGGGCAATGGAAATGCCACAATGGAGGATGTAATCAATCAGGGAATTTATACTCTTTACAGAAAATGAGCGGGGACTTGCCTGCGATCGTGCGGATGCAGGATATTATGCCAGAAGAGAAGAAGTATAAAAATATAACCCAATTAGCCTATAGTAAACAACATCAAGACTTATTGGGGAACAAAAAGGCAATGGATTACCTAATGTCCAGAGGGTTTAGGGTAGAAACGATTAAGTATTTTAGTTTGGGATATTTCATGAAAGGCGGCAAAGAGTATGTTTCGTTCCCAGCTAAAAGGAATAACGAATTTGTAAATGCAAAATATCGGCAGTTGCCACCCTGTGGGAAACATGAAAGGTTCACGCAGATAACAGGAGCCATGCAGATTTTATTTAATGAGGATGGGATAATTGATGGGGATGAGGCTATCGTCGCAGAATCAGAAACAGGGGCAATAATTCTTTGGCAGAATGGATTTAGAAATGTGGCATCAGTTACTGGCGGTGCATCCAATTTCAGGGCTGAATGGATCGGGAAATTTGCAGGCAAGAAAAAGATATATCTTGCATATGACATGGATGAGGCAGGGCAAAAGGGGGCAGGAAAAGCTGCTGAGGTTTTGGGAGAGGGTAGATGCTATAGGATAAGCCTTGATTTTGAAAAAGAATCAGGGCTAAAAGATGTTAATGATTACTTTGTGGTTGCAGGAAAAACGAGAGCTGATTTCCAGAAGATAATGGAATTAGCAATGCCATTCAAGGATAACCATGTGTTTTCCATGAAAGAAGGGATGAAGAAACTGGAGAAAAAGCTAATGTCTGCGGACGTTGATGGCGATTATATTGATTTTACCCCCTGGCAGAACGTAAATCAATTGTTATCAAAAATCAAAAAAGGAAATTTAATCGTCCTGTTAGCACCAGCTAAAACAGGGAAAACTACGTTGGCATTAAATATAGCTGCCCATAATGCCAAAAGGATGCCTGTATTATTCTATTGCATGGAAATGTTACAAGAAGATATTTTGCTAAAAATGATACAGTCCGAGATGGAAGTTACGGAAGATGGTATCACCGCTGACACTTTGAGCGAATTTAAGAATAGAGAAATATTTCGTAGACCATTTTATTTTGGGTATAACAGCCAATATATCCAGCACACAACGATGATTATGGCATTGGAAGAGGCAATTAATAATTACAATATCAAGCTCATGGTGTTTGATAATCTCCATGTTATTTGCAGAGACACTAAAAATCCTACCGCAGAGATTACCGCAGTGTCGGGGATGTTTAAACAGTTAGCTATGAGGACAGAGATACCGATAATTTTAATTTGCCAACCAAGAAAGACTGAGCATAATGCGATATTGACATCGGAAGATGCAAAAGGGAGTGGAGCAATAATAACGGATGCCGATATTGTTACGTCTATCTGGCGGAAAAAAGAGGTATCAAAAAAAGAAGATATTGCAAGGGGTGAGATTATGGACGATGATACTCAATCTCCAGTAACATTGTTCAAAGTGCTGGATAGTAGGTATAGCAAAACAGGAGAACGGTTATTGTATTATCGAGGAGAACATTCCAAGTTTACGTTGATGGATAAAAGCCAACAATATATGACACGATAAAAAGAAACATAAGGAGGTCGAATATGGGAAATTACGTCAAAGAATTGAGACAATTGAAGAGATTGATTATGTCCGCAAAAGACGAATTGGGGGTTCGCTGCATTGATGATATGCAAGCATTTGAGGAAGTCAGAAAAAAACGTACAGCGATAGAGCAAAGTTTCATGCAAGGCGACGATGAAGTATCCTCTGGAATCGTAATTGGTTGGCTCGATGTTTATATGGATGAAAGGGCAACATTGGATGGTATCGCTTGCAATGATAAATTCGTCCGTGATATAGGGAAAAAAATAAGCATGATTGATAAAGAAATAGAGCTTGCAGGGAGGCAGCAAGAGCATGTATAGTTTTTATATCCCTAAAACCAAATCCCAACTACTCGATATATTAAGGCAGTTGGGCGTCAAGAAACCATCAATATTGCGAAAGATGGAGAAGCGGCAATTGTATGGGATATATTTCAGCGTCAGGCAACGGCTGATGGGGGAATGCTCTGGTGAAGGGGGCAGGACAGTGTTATGATGGCAGAGATTCGGAAAAACCGAATTTCAGGGCATTAGCGGTGGATATTGTATAAGGAGGTAAAATGAAAAGGTATACCGTAAGAATTGGCGAAAATTGCTGGCTTGCTCCTTGGCATGGCGACCCTGGACGCACGACTGTGAAAGAGAATGCTCGAATCTTTCACAGTAGGCAGGCTGCGGATAAGGCAATTAAGGCTGCCTATAAATTTAGACCACTTTTGCTGACGAGCATAGAGGAGGAGTTAGATGAATGATTATAGTTGAGATGTTTGATGACGGAGCATTAAGGGTGGTAAATGTAGGTATTTTGAGAAAAAAAGGAGTCATGAAATGAAGTATAGGTGCGGAACGTATTACGGCTCGGCAGACTGTGATAACTGCGGGGAATGCCAAAAGGAAAAAGATGAGCCGAATTATGATGAAAAACACGACGAGGCTGAGGAAGATGGGGAATAATGGAAACAACATGTCGAAAGTTGTGTATCAATTCTTACAGGGAATAAGGAGGTATCTGATATGAGTAGGGATATATTATTTGCAATCAAGCCGAAATATGCCGAGATGATTTATGTGGGTGAAAAGAAGTATGAGTTAAGAAAAAAGATGCCGCAACTATTTGCTATAGGAGAAGATTTATATTCCTTACAGCGGAATATGAAGTATAGGGTTTTTATCTATGAAAGCTCTCCTGTCCAGAGAGTTACGGGATATATGATATTTGATGAGATTATGTATGGCGATGTTGACTCCGTATGGGAAAAGTATCAGGAGTTTTTAGGCGTAACCCTTAAAGAGTATACTGAGTATACTGATAACCAGCGGTGGATATATGCCGCAAGGATAGCCAAAGTGTTTGAATTTGATGAGCCATATCGGCTGGAACGTAAGCCCCCGCAGAATTTTATGTATACGGACAGAGATATATACCCGCAGACAAAGGAGGTGATCAAGAATGAAACAGCAGAGATTGGTTTGGAGTTGTACTATGTCAAAGGTAGATGATGAAATTAGAGAGTTATCTAAGAAGGGATGGCAAGTTGTGCCAGCCACACAGCTTGTTCTTCCAGTGGATGATAGACAAACGATTTGGATTGGGATTGTAATGGAGAAGATGGTAACTAAGGAATCAAGTCATGAAAGACTATGCGAGGAGAATTACGATGGCAAAGGAGGAGAACAATGCAAATAACAGTAGGCGATAAGCCGTTGCAGGGGCAAATAGGGGACATTTTCCACTATGGAGAATTTTCAATAGATTTTAATGCGGCTAAAGGGACTTTTGAGGTGCAATTCCTAATGAAACGGAGTGGAAGCGATCGAATATGGAACGTTGGGAGGAGGATAAGGGTAGAGGAATGATTGAGGCATTGATTAAGGAATGGAGAAATAAGGAATTTTAGAATATTGTACTTGCAGAAAATGCCGTAAGTGCAAATAAGAGAATTTATAACCGTAGGAGGGAGAACATGGAAGGATTGGCTTATATCGGAAAGGTGATGGGCATTGATCAGATTGAGGGTGCTGATAGGATTGAGGCTATTAGTGTTTTTTGTGGCAAAGGTGGTAGCTGGTCGGCGGTTGCACAGAAAGGGCAATTTGCTGAAGGCGATTTTTGCGAGGTTTACCTACCTGATAGTTTATTGCCTGCGATTGAGAAGTTCGCTTTCATAAAAAGTAATAAATATATTGTAAAACAAAGACGGTTCTTAGGCGTGCCGTCTGAAGTGGTAGTCCAGCCAATAGTAGATATAATTGGTGATGTGGGGGATGATATTACGGCATTAGCGGGGGTAGAGAAATATTCTAAGCCTGTACCAGCCAGTATGGGAGGATTTGTTTATGGGAATTTCCCTACATTTATACCCAAGACCGATGAGCCAAACTTTCAAACTGTGCCAAAAATGATAGAGGCATTGAGGGGGAAACCCTATTACTCTACAGTAAAATATGACGGCTCTTCTGCTACGGCATATAGGAATGGTGATCATTTTGGTTGTTGTTCACGGACCATTGAGCTAAAGGGAATCGACGATAATATCATTTGGAAAATTGCACGGCAATATGATATGGAAAAGAAACTCCCTGATGGAATTGCGATTCAATTTGAGATTTTTGGTGAAGGGATACAAGACAATCCATTAAGGATAAAAGGAGTTGATGCTCGGCTGTTTAATATTTACCACATCAATCAAAAAAAATATGGGGGCATAAAAGACATAAAAGAGATGTCTGAATTATGCGGGATGCCTGTGGTAGATATTGTTGACGAAGGGAAGATTTTTGACTTCTCGAATGATTCTTTAAGGGAATATGCTGAAGGGCAATACCCTAACGGTAAGCAAAGGGAGGGTGTGGTTGTCCGCCCGATAGAAGAGATGACAGTAGGGAATAGTAGGTTGAGTTTTAAGGTAATCAATCTAAGGTATAAGCATTAGAGATAGGAAAGGGAGGGGTTATGAATACATTGGTTGCGTGCGAAGAGAGATATGAGGGAAGATTCGGATTAAAATGTATGATGGCATTGCGAATGCAATGGCAGAACAATGGGGGTGAATGTGAATATTAAAAAATTTGATATTAAAGCGAGATTTGTTACTTTAGGATACATAATTAAACTCATGTGTGAGGATAGAATTGATTGGCAATACCCGCATCAAGATGATTCTTTTGTAGGGGCTTCCCGAGAAAGTGATTTAATTGAATCTATATTACTGGGTATTCCGTTGCCCTTTTTTTGCTTTTTTGACATGGGGGATGATACATGCCAGATTATGCAAGGGAAGCGTAAAGCGATGATTTTGAAGGATTTTATTATAGACAAGAACTTTAGGCTGCAAGATTTAAGGATATTAACACAGCTTGAGGGTTATTCTTACGATGATCTACCGCGGGATTTGCTCCGAAGGATTGAAGACATGCAAGTTGCTGTTTATAATGTGGGTGTTTCTGCGAGTGATACAGATAAAAGTATAATATTTTCCAGAATTAGGGGGTGGTGATATGAACATTTGGAGCAAAGAAGGGGTGAAAGAATTGGCTTATATGCGGACACGGAACGAATACCGATTGGGGGATTATGCACCTATGAGTGTATTCAAGAGGAAGCTACTTGTTTGGCAGCTAAAAAGGGGTATATACCAGCCAAGAGCGATAAATCTTTAAGAGATGATAGGAGGGAAAAATGTCAAAAATGTATAAGATTGAAATTGCTTGTAAATCAGGAGAGCTGCAATATCGTTATAAATCTCTCATAACTTCTAATGTTGGAGAATGGTTTTCTTCTTCGGAAGAGGCAGAAAGTGATGCTATTTTACATGTAGATGCAATCAATTGTTTTGTCTCTATGCTTGCAGACAGGATTGGTGGTATCGTGGATGCGACTCTGTGGGAGTATAAGCAATGGAGAATGATGATAGGGAAGTAATTAGTTGAGGACTGTGATAGGAGGGAGTAATGTTAAAATTCACGATATTAGGTAAGCCTGTGCCATATGTGCGGATGACACAGAAAACAAAATGGTATGATAACGCACAGAGGTATCTTGCATATCAAGAATTTGTGCGGGTGTCCTTCACGCTGGCATTCAAAAAGCTGCCTCGTAAATTGCAAAAAGAGCTAATTAATGCCTTGTATTATCGGGTCAATGTATATGTTTACCTAAAATCTGTGCTATGCAAGGATTATATTTGCTCCTGTGGTCGTGCATGGAAAACACAGAAAACAGAGAATATTATATGTCCTCAATGCAGAGAATCACAGCCGTTGAGGTATGCCCTGCCTGCCGTGAGGGGTGATGCTGATAATTACCTGAAGAGCATCATCGATGGTATTTTTGGCGGCAAGAGCAGTTTGCTTGGGAATGACAAGCAAGTTATAGATAAGAGCGTGAGCATACATGGAACACAAGGGGATGAACGAGTAGAGGCTATGCTCTGCCCGAGTGAGTTGTTGTTTGATGAGCAAATGAAATTATTAAGGAGGAGATATGGAAATTGATATTAATGCAATACTGAAAAGAGCGAAGGAAGGGGAGAGCACGAAGGAGGATATTGGGCATATGATTGAATATGCCGATAGAGAGATATTGAAATGGAAGAAGTTTGAGGAAGTGTGCAATGAGTTACTGGAGAAGGTTAATGATGAGTAGAAGATTTATAATTATTGTTATAGGGATATTGGTGATTTGTGTCACCTTTTGTGCCATTGCGACTTTTATTACATGGCTATTGACTGCCAACGTATGGACAGTAGGATTAGGCGTGCATACTTATGTAGCTGTGGCGGCATTTACTGTGTTGGTTGGGATAGCACTAATATTGAATGTGATAACACTAATATTGACAATTATAGAGGGGGCAAAATGAAAGCACATGTCAAATTTATTATTGCTGCGATTGTGTTAATTGTAATCGGGGTATACGTGATTGCGTGCTGTGCAGTTGCAAGTTTGATTATAAACTGGAGGTAGTTTGTGATGAGAAAAGACAAGAAGATTATTATTGATGAGTATATCAAAAAAGCAAGATGCTTCTCTCCTGTGGGGAGTTATGTCGGTAGTGAAGGCGGATACATCTTGATAGTAGAACCATGTGATTCAGAGGTAATAATTATTAGCATGGATGAGATTGACAGGATGTATGGAATATTTGAGAAGGAGCTTGGCATAAAGATAGACATGCAACTTATTGACAAAATTTGTGAAGCAAAAAAAAAGGCATGAAGGAGGCTATGGATACATGGGGATAAAAGAGCAAGTGATTAGAGAGGCAATTGCAAGAATAGAGAAAGAATTGGAAGAGTTTAGCTTTATACTAAATGCAAGTCCAGCCCAAGATATTCTTCGCTTAGACATGGAAGTATTTGGAGTCATGAAGGGAATGTCTAATAACATAAAAGCCCTTGAATATTTGAAGAAGAAAAAGAAGGAAAGGGGTTCGCTGGTCTCTTTGCTTATAAAACAACAAGAATTGTTTTTACAGATAGATAGGAAGGTAAAATTAGAGATGGAGCTTGCAACATTAAAGGTGGAATTGCATAGATTTGAAAAAGGGGGGAGGCAATAGATGGCAGAAAGGGGAGACAAAAATAAGCATGATGATGGCAAGAGAATGTGGGATTTGCTACCCTATTCAGCCGTTGGGCAGGTTGTAGATGTGCTGAATTATGGTGCAAGAAAATACGGTGAGGATAGCTGGAAGGGTGTTGGCAGGGAAAGATACTTTGCGGCAGCCATGAGGCACTTAACCGCATGGTGGGAAGGCGAGAGGACGGACACTGAGAGCGGGATACATCACCTTGCACATGCGGCGTGCAACGTGCTTTTTATGCTATGGCTGGACGATAATAAAATTAAAAAAGATTGAAAAAACATTAAAATAATGCTTGACAAAATGAAAAATATATGGTATACTATGAGTATGAAATTAAGTGAGGTGAAAAGCATGGCAAGAGTAGCAAGAAAAGGGTATTTCCTCAACCCGATAGTTGGGAAATGGTTATGTAAGAAAAGTATTAGTCAAAAAGATTTCGCTGCACGTGCGGGGATAAGCGATGGCTATTTTTCGTCAGCGTTACAACAAAGGGCACATGCTGGGACAAGTAAAAGACCTGGCATTCTTAGGGAATTGTCTGCGTTGCTTGGACGAGAGGTCGAGTTTGACGAGATATTTTCTACAGAGGAATATGCCGTAGAAGGGAAGGGCAAGTTATGGGGGATAGTTTAAGCGGTAAGAACAAGGGCAGATATGTCGCTGGTGCAGGTTCGAGTCCTGCTCCTCCAA
>ERZ1292640.1160-Hain-H43-02um-R1-1160-length-21788-cov-6_pt1 | contig 21788 bp, 17 predicted proteins | sample MGYA00564404_ERZ1292640 | MGnify/ENA primary metagenome ERZ1292640 (study PRJEB36523, sample SAMEA6512636) | groundwater metagenome | collected 2019-01-08 | study: AquaDiva: Metagenomics assemblies of 32 groundwater samples
CGATAAATTTTTGCAAAGTCGTAGCCAAAACCAAAATACAAAGCGTTGAAGTGCATTTCGTAATTCAAGGTCACAGGAGGTATGAGTTATGATTATTGAAATGGAAAAAAACGCGACCAGAGAAGAAATTAAAGATGTTATTAATGTTGTTATAAATGATTTTAAATTTGAAGCCCAGGTAAATACCGGAGAAGAAAGGACGGTTATAGCTGTTTTGGGAAGCAATACAGGAGATATTGACACCCAGTCTTTTGAAGTTTTATCCGGCGTAGAAAGAGTTGTAAGGATACAACGGCCGTTTAAACTGGCGTCAAGAGATTTCAAGCCGGAAAATACTATTGTAAAAATTGATAATATTGAAATTGGCGGGAAAGAGTTGATAATAATGGCAGGGCCTTGTTCTGTGGAATCAGAAGAACAAATTATTGGCTGCGCTTTTGCCGCAAAAAAGTCAGGAGCAAAGGTTTTAAGAGGCGGAGCCTTTAAGCCCCGCACCTCTCCTTTTGCTTTTCAGGGGCTAAAAGAAGAAGGATTAAAATTTCTCTTCAAAGCAGGATTAGAAGCAGAGCTGTTAATAGTTACAGAGGTTGTTTCCAGCCAAGACGTTGAATTGGTTGCCAGTTATGCTGATATTTTGCAGATTGGCGCCAGAAATATGCAAAATTATCAGCTTCTTGAGGCGGTTGGCAAATCAAAAAAACCCGTTCTTTTAAAAAGGGGATTGTCGGCTACAATTGAAGAATGGCTGATGGCTGCTGATTATATTTTAAGAGGCAATGGAGAGCCGAAAGTTATTTTGTGCAACAGAGGGATAAGAACATTTGATAATTTTACCAGATTTACTTATGATGTCGGCATTTTGCCAGGAGTGAGGCACTTAACGCACCTGCCCATAATCACAGATCCGAGCCACGCGGCCGGAAATTACAGGTATGTGCCTGATTTTGCTAAAATGGCGGTTGTGGGCGGAGCCGACGGCCTAATTGTTGAAATCCACCCAAATCCCAAAAAAGCAATGTCTGACGGAGCTCAATCTTTAACTTTTTCTGATTTTTCTTTGTTAATGGAAGAATTAAAAAAAATAGCCGAAGTTGTCGGCCGAAAAATTTAGGATAAACCTGTTGCGTAATAAGATTAATAAGCGAAACGCAGCAATTTTGAGCGAAAAATCAGAAAAATGAGGAGGTTTGCCCTTAGGCAAGCCGACGAATTTTTATGATTTTGCAGCCAAAATTGCAAGTTGTAGCATAAATCCTTATTACGCAATAGGTTTAATATATGCCTCCAAAAAAACAAGGCGTTCTGCTAAAAGCAAAACGCCCCTTTTTATTTTTTATAATTTTTTTTATTTGTCTATAACCAGCAATATTAAAATGATTCCGCTTAACAGCCAAAAAGTGATAAGCGCTACTGGCGAAAATATAATATTATTTAGTATTGTATTTTCCATACCACTCTCCTTGCGACTTCAAGGCGAAAAAGTTGTCAAGGTTCAAACAATAATATAATGACATATATTTTTTCTGTGTCAAATTTTTGACCCCCTTGAATTATATTTATAATTAAGGTAATATAAAAATATAAAAGACAAAAATAATCATGACCGTTCGCGATATTATTAAAAAAAAACCCTATTTAATCTGGTATGTCAAAGACTACGATTCGCTTTCTGACGAAGCGGTGGTGGAGGCGGTTTTAAATTACGGCGACTGGGACGACGTGCAGAAATTGATAAAAATTTTAGGAATAGAAAAAACAGCTAAAATTTTCAGGAAACAAATAAATAATTTTAGAACAAATTATGACGACAAAATGAAAAATTATTTTATTTTGTATTTTAATAAATACGCCCCAAATGCATAAAGAAATTTTTACAAAAGAGCAGGCAAACCTTTTACCGATAGTAAAACTATTTAATAAAGAATTTGGGTTAGTCGGCGGATCGGCGATTGCTTTGCATATTGGACACAGAGAGTCTATTGATTTTGATTTGTTTTCAATGGATGAATTTGATAATGCTAAAATTAAAAGAAAAATATCAAGGTTAAAAAAAATTGAAAGGACAATAAGAGACGAAACAGGACAATTTACGCTTTTGATAGATGGTGTCAGGTTTACTTTTTTTCATTATTTGTTTGATATAAAATTTAACACGAATTTTGATGATGTCATTAAAATGCCAGACCTTTTGACATTGGCGGCAATGAAAGCATATGCTTTAGGGAGGAGGCCAAAATGGAAAGATTATGTTGATTTATATTTTATAATAAAAGATTTTTATTCGTTTGATAAAATTTCAGAAAGGGCTACAAAAATTTTTAAAGGAGAGTTTAATGAAAAATTATTTCGTTCCCAGTTGGCATATTTTGAAGATATTAACTATTCGGAAAAAGTTGTTTTTAAAAAAGGATTTGAAGCCAAAGAAGATTTAATTAAGAAAAAATTAATAGAATTCAGCATACAATAAAAACTATGAACGGAGGAGCTAATTTTACAAATAAGGCCCAAGAGGCAATAATGCAAGCCCAGCAATTGGCGCAGGAAAAAGGGCAAGCGCAAATAGACGCCCTGCACCTGCTTTTTTCGTTGCTCTTGCAAGAGCAAAGCATAATTATTACAATTTTACAAAAACTTGGGGTTGATGTAGACGGTTTAAAAAAGAAAGTTGAAACGCAGGTTATAAAAATTTCCAGCATGGTGGCTCCGTCGGCTTTTGGACAGTTTTATTTAACGCAGGACATGGCAAAAGCTTTAGACAGGGCAAGGCAAGAGGCAATGAAAATGAACGACGAATTTATTTCTGTAGAACATTTATTTTTGGCGCTTTTAGACACAAAGTCAACCGCCAAAGATATTTTAGAAAAAGTTTCATTTTTATCTTCTGAAAGCGGCATAAACTCTTTAAAAACTTCAAAATTAGACTACGAAGCGGTTTTAAAAATTCTTTCGCAGCTAAGAGGCGGGCAAAGAATTACAGACCCCGAACCCGAATCCAAATATCAGGTAATTGAAAAATACACCAGGAATTTAACCAACCTGGCTGCAGCCGGGAAAATTGACCCTATAATTGGCAGAGACAACGAAATAAGAAGATTGATGCAGATAATTTCCAGAAGGACAAAAAATAATCCGGTATTGATAGGAGAAGCCGGCGTTGGAAAAACAGCTATCATTGAGGGTTTTGCCCAAAGAATTTCCAGAGGGAATGTGCCTGAATTTTTAAAAAACAAAGAAGTTATTTCTTTAGACCTGGGAGCCATAATAGCTGGCACAAAATACAGAGGAGAGTTTGAAACAAGAATCAAGGCATTGTTAAAAGAAGTGAACAGAGCCAACGGAAGATATATTTTGTTTATTGATGAACTGCACACTTTGGTGGGAGCTGGAGCGGCCGAGGGAGCTATTGACGCCTCAAACCTTTTAAAGCCGGCTCTATCCAGGGGAGAATTAAGGGCTATTGGAGCTACTACTTTGAAAGAATATCAAAAGTACATTGAAAGAGATCCGGCATTGGAAAGAAGGTTTCAGCCCATTTATGTGCAGGAGCCTTCGGTTGACGACGCTACTGCCATATTAAGAGGAATAAAAGAAAAATACGAAGTTCATCACGGAGTAAGAATAAAAGACTCTGCCATTAAGGCGGCCGTTGAGCTGGCCAATCGTTATATCTCTGACAGGTTTTTGCCAGATAAAGCAGTAGACTTAATGGACGAAGCGGCCTCTGCTTTGCGTTTGGAAATTGAATCTGATCCGCAGGAATTAGAAAAAGAGCAGGAAGAAATTACAAAATTGGAAATTGAAAAACAAGCCTTAAAAAAAGAAAAAGATTCTGAAAGAAGATTAAAAGCCATTGCCAGGGAATTGGCCGATCTAAAAGAAAAAAATAAAGACCTAAGAGCAAAGTGGTCGGCTGAAAAAGAATTGATTAATAAGATAAAAGATATAAGGGAAAAGCTTGATAATCTTTCTTACCAAACAGAAATAGCCCAAAGGGAAGCCGACTTAGAAAAGGTGGCCGAAATAAAATACGGTAAAATTCCTCAGTTGCTAAAAGAGCGCAAAGCGGTTGAACAAAAATTAATTAAGCTTCAAAAAAGCCATCACTTTTTAAAAGAAGAAGTGACAGAAGAAGATGTTGCCAGGGTTGTTTCTCGGTGGACGGGCATTCCTGTAACGCGGCTTATTACAGAAGAGGCAAAAAAGTTAGAAACAATGGAGGCCACTCTAAACAGAAGGGTAGTTGGCCAAGAAGAAGCGATATCAGCAATATCAAGAGCAATAAAAAGGGCAAGGGCAGGAATATCAGAAGAAAACAAACCCCTTGGATCTTTTCTGTTTTTGGGGCCCACGGGTGTTGGCAAAACAGAAACCGCAAGGGCTTTGGCAGAATTTTTATTTGATGACGAAAAAGCCATGATACGGCTTGATATGTCAGAATATATGGAACGGCACACGGTTTCTAAAATAATCGGCTCTCCTCCGGGATATGTTGGCTACGAAGAAGCCGGCCAGCTTACAGAAAAAGTAAGAAGAAGGCCTTATTCCGTGGTTTTGTTAGACGAAATAGAAAAAGCGCACCCTGAAGTTTTTAATATTTTGCTGGCTATTTTTGAAGATGGCCGGCTTACAGACTCTAAGGGCAGAACAGTGTCTTTTAAAAACACCATTATAATTATGACTTCTAATTTAGGATCTGATTATATAAACAAAATGTCTTCAATTGGGTTTACCACAAAAGAAGAAGTTGCAAAAAGAGATTCAATGAAAGAAAAAGTAATGGATTCTTTAAAAGACCAATTTAGGCCGGAGTTTTTAAATAGAATAGATGAAATTGTTATTTTTAACTATTTGAAAAAAGACGAAATCAAAAAAATTGTTGAATTAGAGCTCTCAAAAGTTGAGAAGCGGCTTAGGGCAAAAGAAATCAACATTAAGGTTTCTGAAAGGGCAAAAGAGCTTTTATTAAAAGACGGCTTTGATCCTAATTTGGGGGCAAGGCCTTTAAAAAGAACAATCCAGCGGTTAATCCTTGATCCTTTGTCTGTAAAAATAGTAGTTAACGAAATATCAGAAGGAAGCATGGTTTTAATTGACGCATCTGGCAATAAAATCACCTTTGAAACTCCGAAAATTTTAGCGCAACCCAAAGAAACAAAAAAATTAACTAGCAAAATCATAAAATAATGAGTAGTATTTTAAAAATTATCGGAGTTTTTCTTTTGGGAGTTTTGGGCTCTCTTGTTTTTCAAGCTCTTGTTTTTCCATGGATGCTGTCTGACTCTTATTTTGAAAAATTTGAATTTATAAAATCATTTAAAAAAGGAAAAATTGTCGTAAATCCAAAAGAGCAGGTTTATATACAGGAAAATACTGCCTTGCAGGCGTCTATTGAAAAAACAGAAAAATCAGTTGTGGCAATCCAGTCAGAAACAGGAAAATCTGTTCTTTTAGGTTCTGGATTTGTTATTACTTCAGATGGTTTAATAATCACGGTTTCTGATTTGGCTATTGCGGGAGCTAAAATAACAGTATTTATGGACCAAGAGAAATTTATCGCAGAGGTTATAAAAAAAGATTTAAAAAACAACCTGGCTTTATTGAAGATTGAAAAATCGGGACTTTCTACCACAAGTTTTTTTGACTCAGATAAAATAAAATTGGGGCAAAGGGTGTTTTTAATAGGTAAAAATACAGCAACAAAAGAAACAGCTGTGAACGAGGGAATTATAAAAACCTTTAATGATAATATTATTGCGACAAACATTACAGATTCTCTTTATTTTCGTGGAGGGCCTTTATTTGACGTAGAGGGAAGGTTAGTTGGCATTAACACGGTTGATTCTTCTGGCAAGATTTTTTCAATTTCAGTTAAAATAATCAAAACATTCGCAGGTTTTTAGCTCTTTAACATTTTTGTTTTTTTTACCTCTTTTGGCTAAGAAAGGAAAAATAATGGGAAGCATTACCAGTCTAAACGAAGAAAGAAATCGGCAATTAAGGGAACAAGAAAAAGAAAAAAGAGAAATAGAAAATAATTTTCCTAAAAATAGAATAAAACAGTTGGTTTTTTGCGCTTTTTGCGGCTCTGTGGCGTCTTTTTTCGCGACAAGAAAATCAGACGCCAAAAAAATTCCTTGTTGTCAGATATGCGCTCCCTCTACTGCTAAAAAAGCCCCTTGGATTTTATCTATAGAACAAATTTAAAGCACCCCAAAGAAAAGGAGGGCAAAGAAATGGCAAAAAAAATCGCAGCAAGAAAAGACAAAATATTAGTATTATACGAATCAAGAGAGATTAAAATATATAAAGAAGGCGGAAATGTGGTTTTCAGCTATGTTGACTGCAGCAATGACGAAGACGGAAGCAATAATTCTTTCTGCGAAGTGGTGAAAGAAGATATTTTTAAAAACGCAATTGTTGATCTGTTGAGAACAGGAAATTGCGCATTGTCTGAATATTTAGAGTTTGAACTTAAAAAGGCCGGCAAGAAATTAATCATAAGATATTTAATCTCCGATTGCCAGACAGTTTATCTTATAATAGACAATTTTAATCTCAGCCAGCTGTTTTTTTAGAAAAATACGCCACATTGCATAGGAATAAGCGCAATCTATATCCTCAAGGCATTTGCGTTGAGGATTTTTTATTTGACAAAAATTAAAAGCGGAGTAACTTAAAAATAAGGTAAGCTCTTTGACAATAAGGAGGCGTGAAATGAATGCGATTGCTCCAAAAAACGTTGTTAATCTTTATTCTTTCACAAATATTTCTATTCTTGCTGGATTCTCAGATTATACAGAAGGCATTTATAATGGAAACCCTTCAACTCCCTACGAAGTTGCGCAAAAAAATCAGCATAATTATTTACTTAACGAAATAGGGGACGGTCAAGGCTTTAAGCTTTTGGATGTTGGTTGCGGGCTAGGAACGTTTTTAGAAACCGCCAAAGAAAGAGGAGTTATTGGAACAGGAATAACAATTTCAGATGACCAGGTTTCAATGTGCCAAAAAAAGGGATTAGATGTTTGGTTATTTAATTATAGGCATCTTCTTCCGGGTTGGCACGGAAGATTCGACGGAATAATTGCCAATGGCTCAATAGAGCATTTTTGCCAGTCAGAACAGGCATTGGCCGGCCTTCAGGACGAGGTTTATAAAGAAATGTTTCAAATTTTCCACTGGCTTTTAAACCCAAACTCAAAGAGAAAGAGAGTAGCAACAACAACGATTCACTTTGCCGATAAACAATTAAACCCAAGAATGTTTTTAAGAAACCCCTTTTTGCAATTGCTGCGCAAAGAGGGATTTCATTTTTCAATACTTCACAGAGGTTACGGCGGATATTATCCGGAACAAGGCCAACTTGAACGATGCGCAAAAGGTTTATTTAAACTGGTGAAAGAGATTGACGGCACAGAGGATTACCGTTTGACTTCAGAATATTGGTGCAAGGCGCTAAAAAATGCTCTTTGGTATAATAAAGAATTCAGAAGAAGATTGTTTTATTCTTTTCTGAAAAAACCAGCTCATACTTTTTGGGTTGTTTTGTCAATGATTGGCCCAGAAGCCTGGCCATGGCAATTTAGAGGAAAAAATCCTCCCACCAGACTATACCGCCAAACCTGGCAAATGATTTGAATTATCCAACAAACTTCACCTTTTTTGGCCGTTTCACAACAAACAAGAAGGAGGCGCAAAATGGCAGAAGAAAACAGAACTTTGGAAGAACTTCTTAATCGGGTTCACTGGTTACGCGGAGATCTATTTGCTACGGTGATGGAACGAGAAGGGGAAGAGGAAGGACATTATGAAGTAAAAGAAGGTCATTGGGAAATAGATGAAGTGCCAGCAGGCGGTTCTAGATATGGAACATGGGAATCTTATCGTGAAGAAAAAAAATGGATTGATAAAGAAGAAGTTTGGGTAAGCGATACTCGTTATATTTCTGTGCCCGATATAGGAAAAAGAAAAAATGCAGAACAACAACTCCAACAAATTTACGATTCTTCGGAATGGTATTCCGCGAGATACGCCGCAGGAAAAAGTTTAAATGTTAGACCCGAAGAATTAGATAAAAATATAAATTCCTGGTTGAGTGAATTAGGAAAAGATATTCGTTTGCCAAATTCAAGAAGCGTAAAAACAGGAGAACGGGAAGAAGATATTATTATAACAGGCAACTGGATGACAGGAGCTCCTAGTGGACCGTGTGCGGACAGAAGGACATATATGGTAAAAGATTTTATAGAGGTACCGATTGAAGAAAATGTTCGAAAAATTGATAAAGCTCGAAAGGATTCGACTTTTTTATATAAGTTAGCCGATAAAAGAGAATTAAGACAAAAAATTGGTTCCTTATTAGGAGTTTCTAGAACAGAATTTCTATACAATGAGCTAGTGAGAGGAGGAGATTCACTTAGCAAAGAAGAGTTAAAAGAATTATACCCATTTGTAAAAGGATATTATCGTATTAGAGCAGGAGAAAAACTAGGTTATTCTAGACTAAGAATATGGGCGCGCGAATACCTGATTACAACAACCTTAAAAATATTGTTACTATTAGGAATAGTTATTCTTTGGATATTTGCGTCACGATTCTGATAAAATAAAGCAAGACATCATGGGGGCAGATTCGTTTGCCTTAAAGTTAAAACCCCGCGATAACTTCAACGGGCTTTTTATTTGACAAAAATATATAAATTGTTATTTTAAGGTTAGTATAAATTTAATTTTTCAATAGAATAGGAGCGAGAATATGTGGATGTTTTTTAAAATTTTTGGTTCAACAGGTGGCAAGGGACGCTTAAAGTCTATACAGCGAAAAATTCATGAAGAAAATTTTTTAAACAAAGAGCCGTTGCGCATACCTTATTATGCCAAAAGATTTAACCGCAGAAGCATTGGTCGCTGTAATGGGCAAAAACCAAAATATAAAAATGTCCGGCGCGGATTAGGAAGGCCAACTATTGATATTATGTTCTTTTAAAAATAAATATAAAATATGTAAAATATCCCCTGCGATAATCTCAAGGGGTTTTTTTATTTAAAACTATATTTGACAAAAAAACTACGATCGTAGAAATTCTGTCAAATTTTAGTTATATTAAGTTGTATAAAAAAGTTATCCACAGGAGGGGTTGTTTTATTAAAAAATAAAAGAGGTGTAAAATAAATAAACTTTATGCTAAAAATTTCAAAAGAAAATAAAAGATATCTAATCGGTTTTTTAGCGATTTTTATAATCGGTTTTTTATTTGGCTATTTTGTGATTACTGCTGTTAATTACTATGGCCCGGGAGTGTCAGTAGGAAACTCTAATAGTTTTTGGCAAGCGCTACTGCCATTATAAACAATTGAAGTTCCCCGATGTCGGACATCGGGGAAACTTAAATGTATGAATAAAAAAGTTTTAAGGGTTTTAAAATCTGCAGGGGTGGTTGTTTTGGCTGTTTTGATTTTTTATCTGGCAATGGAAGCCGGTTTTAGGACAAAAGACTGGCTTGACTTGAAAAAAGCCAACAAAGAGGCAACAAAACTCAACGAATCAATTTTAAAAATGTTTCAGGAAGATACTTTTGGCGGAAAAACGCCCGAAGAAACCTTTGATTTATTTGTAACTGCTTTAAAAAACGAGGATGTTGACCTGGCTGTAAAATACATTGTTTTGGACATAGAACGCCGCCAAAAATATTATGACGAATTTAACGAAAAAAAACAAAAAGAAAAATTGATAGAATATATTGATAATTGGCCAAAATGGGAAGATTGGAGCCAAACAAGAGATGATTATACGGACTGGGAAAAAAGGGCAGAGGTATGGTATTCAGCAGATTTAGAAAAACCAACAATTATTTATGATCCATATATAAAAGAAAACATAGAAGTTCCACCCGGAAATTATCTTCAACAAGAAATAATTTTTACTAAAAACATAAATAATATCTGGAAAATAGAGTCCTTATAAATTTTCTTATAGATTTTTATGAAAAACAGAAAGATTCTGTTTGCGTTAAATTTATTTTTAGCCCTGTTTTTTATTTTTTTTCTGCCGATCAATGCTTTTGCTTATGGAAAAAACGGGCATACAGGGCTTACAAAAGAAATAGTTAATTTGTATAACGCTGTTTATGACAAAGACTTGACCCAAATCCAAGCAGAATTTTTGTTGCAGGGAAGTGTTAATGAGGATATTGCCCCAAGGTGGATAAATCATTTTTATGAGCCGGGAACGGGCAACGAATGGTTAGGAAAAAGGTTTGGCAATGTTCCTTTCGCAGAAGTAATGACAGCCGCTATTACTGCTTTTAACAAAACTCCTGTGTCTGCTTTAAACTGGGCGCACAACCAAAGTTTGCAAACAGAATCGTATCAGCTTTATGGGGGAAATCGCGCTTTTGAAAGCGCGGTTTTGTTATATTCTGAAGGAAAAGAAAACAATGCCTATGAAAACATGGGACATATTTTACATTTAATTGAAGATATGGCGGTTCCCGCCCACACCAGGCAAGATACCCATGCTGACCTTGGGTCATTAAGTTTTTTTGGCAAGTTTTTTGGCAAAGAATTTGACAAAGGAGAACCGTATGAAAACTGGGCAGAGAATTATACTGCCAAAAATATGGAACTGGGCATAGCCGGCAAATTAAAAAACAATTACACCCCAATTTGTGATTCTCTAGACGAATGTTTAACTTCTTTGGCAGAATATTCTAATAACAATTTTTTTAGCCAAGATTCAATTTTTGATCAAGAATACATATTTCCAAAAAGTAATTATGTAAAAAATGAGAGCGATCAAGAAGGGAAAAATATTATAAGAATATATTTTTCAAAAGATAATTATCCTCTTGCAAAATCAAAAATTAAAATTGATAATGGGGCAATTGAAAATATTTCTCTAGATTATCCAGAAATTCATCAGGCGTATTGGGACAATTTGTCTGAACAAGCAGTTTTGGCGGGGGTTGAGGTAATAAGATATTTTCACGAACAAGCGGAAAAGGTAAAAAACAAAGAAATTACTGTTGAAAAGCCGCAAAATCCTAATTTATTCGCTTTTTTAAATAGTATTTCTGCTTATGGTGAAATGGAAAGAGGGGGCAGGTTGCTGGGATTGGCAGTTGATGATTTTAACGCAAAGCTAAAAGAAGCGGGCGAAGAGCTTGTTTTAAGTGTTCAGGATTTTTATCAGAAGTTAATTACCTTTAATCCTGTTGCGGAATTTGAGCCTCCGACTTTTTCAATAGAAGACACTATTTTTTCAGAAAAAACCATTCTTGACGAGCCTTTGCCGAGCCTTTTGCCTCAGGAGGGCGACGAACAAAATATAGACATTACAGACGAAATGTTAAAGCAGGCAATAGAGGGCATAGGAGGACCGGTTATGGAGCTGGTTGATCAGTTTGGCTTGCAGGAAGAATTAGACGACATTTTAGAAAAAATAGACATAATAAGAGCAGAAATTGAAAAATTAAGAAAAAAACCAGAGGCAAATGCCAGTAATTTAGAAAATGACCAGCAGGACAACAATAACCAAGACAATAATCAGCAGGAGAGCGCAAATAATGACATTATAAATAATAATACATCATTTAATAACAACAGCGGGGGCGGAATTTCTGGTTATGTTTCATATCCCAAGGTTTTAATTTCTGAAATACAGGTGTCCGGAACAACCGACGAGAAAGAGGAATTTGTGGAATTATATAATCCAAATAACGAAGAAATAAATCTAACAGACTGGTATTTGCAAAGAAAAACAGAAACAGGGACCAGTTATTCAACTTTTGTTTCAAATAATTTGTTTTTGGAAAAAACAATCGGAGCAATGGGGTATTTTCTTATTGCCAGAGAGGGAGCAAGCTTTGCGGTTTCAGCCGATATAATCACAGAAAATTCTCTTGGAGATATCTCCGGTTCAAGCGCGCTGGTTTTAAAAAATCCAAATAGGGAAATATCTGATAAATTGGGCTTTGGCGTAGCTCAAGATTATGAAGCGTCTCCGGCCCAAAATCCGGAAAAAGGCAAAAGCATAGGCAGAAAATGGGTTTCTGGCGCAGAACAAGACATAGATAATAATTTTATTGATTTTGAGATTCAAAACCCGACGCCAAAAACAAGAAACAGCTCTTATGTTGCGCCGGCTGAGACAATAACGCCCGCGTTGCAAGAAGAAGAGCCGGTTGCTCCGGCTTCGGATTTAACCCCGGCTCCGACAGACACAACAGCCCCGCAAGTAATTTTTAACATTAATTCAATCCAAACTGCGCTTGATTTTACGATTAACTTTACTATTACAGATCCTCTTGGGTCAACCTCTCCATCTGGAATAGACAGCTATATTTTCAGTTGGAAAGAAGGAAATGGCGCCTGGCAGGAAGATGCTCGTAAAGAAGTATTGGGACGTCCGACATCCCAATACTTAACAAGAGAGTTTACGGGGGAAGACGAAAAAACATATTATTTCCAGGCAAAGGCAAAAGATATTGCCGGGAATGAGTCAGATTGGCTGCCTTTGCCGCCGGCTCAAACAAAAATAAATGTTTTAAAAAAAGTTTTAATAAGCGAAATTCAAATCGCAGGATTAACTGAAGAAAAAGAGGAATTTGTAGAATTATATAATCCAAATTCTACAGAAATTGATTTAACCGGCTGGTATATGCAGAAAAAAACAAAAACAGGCGCCAGTTATTCTACTTATGTTTCCAGCGCATTGTTTGAAGGGAAAAAAATAGGGCATAATGATTATTTTTTAATAAGCCGAGAAGGGTCTTCTTTTTCTGGCATATCAGACAGCCGAACATCCAATAGCTTAGGAGATTTTACAGTTGACGGAGGAAACAGTTTGGTTATTAAAAATCCTAACAGAGAAATAATAGACAAGGTTGGTTGGGGCCAGGCGCAGGATTTTGAAACATTGCCGGCCCAAAATCCGGAAAAAGGCAAAAGCATAGGCAGAAAATGGGTTTTAGAAACAGAACAAGATATTGATAACAATTCAATTGATTTTGAGATTCAAGACCCAACCCCAAAAACAAGAAACAGCGTTTATGTTGAGCCGCCAGTTCCGTCAGCGCCTGAATCGCCAGATCTGCCGACACCGCCCACGCCACCCACGCCGCCCACGCCAACCTTATCAGACACAGCGGCTCCGCAAGTTAGTTTCGTTCTTAATTTAACTCAAACAAAATCTATTTTTCCGGTTAATTTTACCCTTAAAGACCAGGCCGGAACGACTTCTTCTGGAATAGACAGTTATATTTTCCGCTGGAAAGAAGGAGAGGTTTGGCCGGCTGTTGAATGGCAGGAAGACCCAGAACAAAAAGTAGATGGACGTCCGACGTCTATCAGTTTGGCAAGGAGGTTTGAGGGCGAAGAAGAAAAGACATATTTTTTTCAGATAAAAGCAAAAGATTTTGCCGGAAACGAGTCGGATTGGCTGCCAGAAACGTCGGCTAAAACGAAAATAACAGGCACTGCTAAAAAGATTTTAATAAACGAAATTCAGATTGATAGCATTGAGGGAGCCGGCGGAGCAGACGACGACTGGATTGAATTATATAATCCAAACAACGTTGCTGTTTCTTTGGCCGGCTGGTCTATTCAAAAACACAGCAAAAGCGATCCATGTTCCACTGCTTCAAGTTTTAAAAAAGTATCTTTTGCAGACAACGCAGTAATATCTGCCAATGGTTTTTTTCTGATTGTTAGCCCTAAGGCCAATGATTTTTTACAAAATATTGCTGATGCGATTATGTTAAGTGGTTGGTATTTAAGCGATAATAATACGATTTATTTAGTTAAAGATCAGGAAAAAATTACAAGCGGTGTTGATGAAGACATATCAGATAAAGTTGGCTTTGGCGTAGCCTGTTTTACAGAAAAAGAGCCGGCCATAAACCCTCCCCAAGGCCAGAGCATTCAAAGAAAATGGAACACAACGACCCTTCAACACCAGGACACAGATAATAATTCAGCTGACTTTGAAATTCAAACGCCAAACCCCAAAACATCTTTCCCAAAAATATCCATACAGGGGGACGCCAAAGAAAGGGGCAGTGGATTGCCTGGCACTATCCAGTATTTTCTTAAAATCAAATGGCAGGGCATCAGTTCTGGCATTGCTAATTACGATATACAATACAAGAAAAACGATGCCAGTTGGCAAGATTGGATTTTGCAAACAACTGAAACAGAAAAATTTTTACAAGCGCCTTATTCTTTGCTTACAGATAATATTTATTATTTTAGGGCAAGAGCGACAGACCAAGACAGCAATATAGGCAACTGGAAAGAAATTGAAGTAAATCTTATAAATCCAGTGGTTATCAACGAAGTTGCTTATTTTGGAACAAATTCTTCAAGAAGCGACCAATGGATAGAGCTTTATAATAGAAGCGACAGTTTAGTTGACTTAACGGGCTGGAAGATTATTTCGGGTTATGGCGGTTCAGACAGTTTGAATATTGAATTAAAAGGAACAATTCCCGCAAAAGGATATTTTATATTAGAAAAAAGTGACGAAAATGTTGTTTCTGATATTTTGGCTAATCAATTTTATGCGGGATCCTTTGGAAAAGCTTATTTTTATCTTTACGACAAAAATAACAGATACATTGACCAATCGTATATTCCAGCCGGCGGGTGGACAGAGATAGATGTTTTAAAAGAGGGAAATTATTATTCTGTAGAAAGAATTAGTCCTTATTCTTTTGGCCTTGACCCTAAAAATTGGAGAATAAACAATAGAATAGCTATAAATGGAAAAGATAGAGACGGAGGGCAAATTTATGGAACGCCGGCTTCGGTCAACAGCGTTCATCAAATTTATACCTCTCATTACTTGGGCTTTGTAGAAGACACAATTCTTAAAAAAGAACTAAGCCCTTATTTGTTTTGGGGGCCAAGCGTAACTGTTTTAAATAACGCCACCTTAATTATTGAGCAGGGAACTGTTATCAAATTTTTAAGCGCCGGCTTAACAATAGACGGCGCCTTAAAAGCGATTGGAACGCCTGCTGAAAAAATTATTTTTACTTCGTTTTTAGACGATCAATACGGCGGAGACACCAATGGCGACGCTAACGCGTCTTTGCCTAATCCAGGCAACTGGTTTGGCATTGGTTTTACAAAAGACAGCTCGGGTTCTGAACTGGAAAATATTGTTTTGCGATACGCCGGCGATTCATCTGGCCAGGGGCTTGGGACGGGCCTTAAAGTTGACAGATCTTCTATTTCTTTAAAAGATTCTGTTGTTGAGAAAAATAAAAACAGGGCGTTGTGGCTTATAAACTCTTTGTCTTCAATTGAGTCGTCGCAATTTATTGATAATAATATTGCAAACAATATTTCGGCTAATGCCATGGCAATTCAAATTGAAGGGTCTTCGCCTTCAATCAAAAATTGTTATTTTGAGAAAAATGGGATAGGAATAAACATTGACTACTGGAATGACTCGGAAAACAGTTTGGAAATAAGGTCTTTTCCAGTTGTTGAAAATAACATTTTTAAAGAAAATTTTGCATCAATTTGGATAGGAAGCCTTTCTTATCCTTTATTTGCGGGAAATCAAATGACAAATAATTCTTTAAATGCCCCCGTTTTAGAAGGCCCGATTAAAGAAGATATTACGTTGAGTTATGGCTCTGTATATATTATAAAAACAAACCTTGTTGTTCCTTTTGGAAAAACATTAACAATAGAGCCGGGAGCCATTATCAAATTTATTAACGGCGGATTAATTATAAAGGGCAGTTTGAGGGCGCAGGGAACCTCAGACCAGAAAATTGTTTTTACCGCGTATGCTGATGACGAATACGGCGGAGACACCAATGGCGACAGCGATAATTCTCTGCCAACTCCCGGCCAGTGGTATGGTATTGAGTTTACAAAAGACAGCTCGGGTTCCGAGCTGGAAAATATTGTTTTGCGATACGCCGGAGCTGACCTTGGCAATAATTTTGGAGCCGGCATTAAAGTGAACCAGTCAAATATTTCTTTAAGAAATTCTGTTTTACAAAACAACAGAAATAGCGGGCTGTTGCTTATTAATTCTTTGTCTATTGTTAATAATGTTCAGTTTTTAGGGCACACAAAGCCAGATTTGCCAAAAGAGCCAAAGGCAGTTTATATTCAGGGTGGAAAACCCGAAATTAAAAATTCTCATTTTCAGGATAATTATTACGGAATTTTTATGAACAAATGGACAAACCCTGATACCGGATTAGATATTTACTCCGAGGCCGAATTGCATTTAATTCCCCTTGACCCCGAAGCCAATACTTTTACAAACATCTCAAAATTAGACATCTTTGACGCCAGCATTATCCCTTAATAATAAAAATAGGATAGGTAAAAATATGTATATGTGCAGAAAATCGACGATCGTCGATTTTCTGCGCGTGATGTTTTGTTATGATAGAATAATGTGATAGAATAATTTGATATGGATATTAATAATTTGGAGAAAGTTTTGGAAAATGAGCCGAAGTACAGGTTGAAGCAAGCAAACGAGGCGATTTTTAAAAATTTTATTTCTGACTGGTCAGAAGCTGTTTTTTTGCCCCAGGATCTAAGGAAAAAATTAAACAAAGAATGCAATCTTTCAATTAAAGCAGAAACACTTGTTTCAAAAACAAAAGATAGCGTAAAGGCAAAAATTATTTTAGAAGACGGATTAAAAATAGAAACAGTTTTAATGAGGCACAACGACGGAAGGAATACGGTTTGTGTTTCTTCGCAGGTTGGATGCCCTTTGGGGTGCCTTTTTTGCGCCACGGGAAAAATGGGTTTTAAAAGAAACCTGACTTATTCTGAAATTATAGAGCAAGTGATTTTTTTTGAGCGTTATTTAAAAAATGAAGTTAGCGGGCGTCGGACACCCGCTAACTTTAAAAGAGTGACTAATGTGGCTTTTATGGGGATGGGGGAGCTGTTTTTAAATTATAATAACGTAATGAAAGCAGTAAGAATTTTAAATAACAAAGATGGCCTGAATATTGGAGCAAGGTCTATTTCTGTATCAACTGCCGGCATTAAAGAGGGCATTAAAAAATTGTCAGAAGAGGGAATTCAAATAAATTTAGCCATTTCTTTACACGCTCCAAATAATAATTTACGGAGCTCTCTAATGCCCATAAACAAAAGATATTCAATAGAAGTAATTTTAAAAGAAGTTGACGAGTATATAAAAGAAACAAAAAGAAAAGTAATGTTTGAATATGTCTTGATAAAAGACATAAATGATTCTGACGAATGCGCAAAAGAACTGGCAAAAATAATGAACCCCGTTAGAAATAACGGAAGTACTATTTCTAACGGGGTGAATAAAAAATTATATTTTTTAAACTTAATTTTATATAACCCAACCGGAAAGTTTAAGCCGTCTTCCGCAAAAAGGGTAGAAAAATTTAAAGCCATACTCAAAAAATCAGGAATTAATTTTGTTCAAAGATACAGATTTGGCCAAGACATTAAAGCCGCCTGTGGCCAATTTGCTTCTTAAACAGAACAATGGTTATTCACAGGTGATATTGGCAGTTTTTGTGATATAATTAATAATAAAACGTTTTTTAAAGTTTTATGCTCTTTATAAAAAAGCAGCCAGATTTTTTTGACTTTACGGGAATTTTTTGTTATTTTTAGGAATAAACAATTTTACAATTAAAAACAACATGGAAGATAAATTTATAAAAATAACCAACGAGGCATATAAGATATTAGATTTTTTTCCAGAATCAGATCCTTTAAAAAACAAAGCCAAAAAAACAGCCTTGTCTGTAATGGAAAGCTTGATATTGTCAGGCAACTGGCGGATTAAGAAAGACAACTGGACGCCCATAAAAGATATTTTGCAAGAAAACAAGGAAAAACTGCTTAAAAAAACGCTGGAAGAAATTGAAATTCTTTTAAGTTTTTTTAAGCTGGGTAAACTTCAAGGATGGATAAGCGACTCTAATTTTTTAATAATTTATAACGAATACGAAAAAATAAAAGAAGAGGTATTTCAATATTTGCCAAAATATCAACTGCCCCTAAGAGAAAATTTTAAAGAAATTTTAAAAGAAGAAATTATAAACGATAAAACAGAAGCAAGTTTTAAAAAAGATGAGTTATTTGCAACGGTTTTTTTACCGCCAGACAAAACAGAAGAACCAAAACAAAACTTGATACCCGATAAATTAAGCGGCGCTAAAGAAAAAGAATCCGCTAATTTAGAAAACATCATTTCAGAACGGCAAAAAAAGATAATTAAATTTTTAGAAGAAAACAAAAAAGCCCAGGTAATGGATTTAAAAAAAGTTTTAAAAGACGTTACCAAAAGAACAATAAGAAGAGACTTAGATGATTTATTGAAAAAGGGAAATATTGTTAGGGTTGGAGAGTGGAATCAGGTTTTTTATCAAATTTCTTAAAAGATATTAGATAGGACATATATATTTTATATTTATGTCCTATTGTTTAATAACCATTATAATTTTTTGTCCCATAGTGTCCTACCTTAAATATTTGACTTTCATAAATTTTTATTATATAATATAGCCCTATAGTAATGGATAACACAAGAGAGCAATTTAGCAACATTTACGACCAATATATTGAGAAAATATATAGGTTTGTTTACTTAAAAGTTAATTCCCAAGAAATAGCTGAAGATATAACTTCTAAGGTGTTTTTAAAGGGATGGGGCGCGTATATGGATAAAAAAGAGATAAGAAATCCCGGAGCATTTTTATACCAAATAGCCGGCAATATGGTAATTGACCATTATAGGGAGAAAGGTAGGACAAAAATCGTTTCTGCTGAAAATATTCCCCAGGCGATAGACCCGGGAGCGAACCTTCAAGATATGGCAATATTAAGCTCGGATGTCAATGCCGTTAAGGTGGCTATGCAAAAATTGAAAAAAGACTATCAAGACATAATAATGTGGCACTATTTAGATGATATGCCCATTGCCGAAGTGGCTAAAATTATGGATAAACCAGCTGGCACAATAAGGGTAATGCTTCACAGGGGCCTAAAAGAGCTTAAAGATATAATACAAGAATCTTAAAATTGTAACAAATAGGCAGTTTTTACGTCATAATAGTAATAGGCAAATTTAGAGCAAAATAACAAAACATGCCAAAAATGAATGAAAAACAACTCATTGAGGCGATAAAGAAATTAAATGAAATCAAGCCCAGAAAAGAATGGGTTGTTTTTACTAAGTCGCAAATTTTTGAAGGTTCTGCTAAAACCGCTGTGAAGAGAAAGAAAATTGCCAAGAAATCATTTTTTGCAGAAAAAATGCTTGGGGTGCTGGATATATTTTCCATATTAACCCATCAAAAAAAATTGGCTTATGCCTTAGCGACGCTTGCCCTTATGGTTTTTGGCGTATTCGGGTTTGCCCAATATACTGTGCCGGGAGACTTTTTGTTTTCTGTAAAAAAAGTTACAGAGCAGTCGCAAACAGTTTTGACAGGAGGAAATAATTTAAAAAACAATTTAGACAGCTATAACAGAAGGGTGCAAGATTTGGTAAGGGTGGTAAAGGAAAATAAGCAAAGCAATATTCCTTCGGCCATAAACGAAGTTAAAATAAGCATGGCAGGAGCCGTAAAATCACTGACAGAAGCCGTAACGCAAAACAGAAAAAATATAAAAGAAATTGCTGTTGAGGTTAAAAAATTAGAAGACAACAAAAGGCAATTACAAACATTGGGAATAGACATCAGCGCCACAGAAGATACAAAAGAGCTGGATATTGTTTTGGCTCCCTTGGTAAAATCAGAAATTAACAATTTAGAAGAAGCAACCCTAACAGAAGAACAGCAAATAAAATTGGAGGCTGTGAAAGAATTATATGATAGCGGAAAATTTACAGAAGCATTAGAAGGGATATTATTATTTTAACAATTTGACGAGTCGTTTCGTGGTTATTACGTAAAACCGCGAAAGTCCTGCCCTGGGCAGGCAAGTGGTCGACCGACGAGAAAAATATTTAGTAATATATTAATCTTAAAAATAAAATACACTAAAATGAGTATACGAAAAACAATTATTACAACCGTAGTCGCTTTGACAATGGTTGCTATGGTTGCTCCAGGTGTGGCTCAAGGTGTTACAATTGACGAGCTTTTGGCTCAGATTGCCCAATTGCAAGCCCAATTATTGGCTTTGCAAGGAAGCGCAACCCCAACAGGTTTAGCGCCAGCAGCTTGCTCAGGCATCACTCTTACAAGAACTTTAGTAAAAGGTTCAACAGGAAGCGATGTCAAATGCGTTCAAGCGCTTTTAAACACCAATGCAGCGACACAGGTAGCAGCCAGCGGAGTCGGCTCAGCCGGCAACGAAACAACCACCTACGGCAATTTAACCGTAGCGGCTGTTAAAAAGTTCCAAGCAATGTATGGCACAGGTTCATTGGGCACAGTTGGTCCTTTAACAAGGGCCAAAATGAATTCAATGTTATCTGGAGGAACAACCGGTGGCGGAACAACAGTGGTTCCAACAGGCACAGGATTAACAGTGGCATTAGCTTCTAATAATCCAGCATCCTCAACAATTGTTGACGGTCAGGCATTAGCCTCATTGGCAAAATTGGTTTTCTTAAATGGCGACAATACAGAAGTAAAGGTTACAGTATTAAAGCTAAAGAGAATCGGCATTTCAGCTGATGCTTCTATAGCCAACCTTTATTTGTTTGACGGAGCCACAAGATTAACCGACGGAGCAGCCGTTTCTTCCACAGTAATAAACTTTAACAACACATCAGGGTTGTTTACAGTTCCAGCAGGCGGCTCAAAGATAATCAGCTTACTAGCCGATATCAGCGCCGCAAACGCTGCAGCTGGAGAAACAATGGGATTGCAAGTTGTTGTATCAACCGATGTTTCAACAAATGCCAGCTCTGTAAACGGAACATTCCCAATTACAGGAAACTTGCACACAGTGGCTACCGGAACATTAGCAGGAGTTGAATTTAATGCCACAACAACTCCTTCAGACGCCACTATTGATCCTCAAAATGATTACACTGTTTGGCAAAATAGCGTGATTATCACAACAAGATCAGTTGACATGACCCGTATTTCTTTCAGAAAAACAGGGTCTGTAAAAGATGCTGATTTGCAAAACTTCAGACTATATGTTGACGGCGTCCAAGTTGGTTCAGCCGTTCCAAACTTAGTCTTAAGCTCTAACAACGAATCACTTGTAACTTTTGACTTAGCTGTTTCTCCAAAAAGATTGGAGGCCGGCACAAGAGTTGTAAAGTTGATGGCTGACATTATTGGAGGATCTTCTTTGACCTTCCAATTCCATTTGTGGAATGTTGCCGATTCAACATTTGTTGATACGCAATACGGCGCAAATATTACGCCAGATTTGGTATCAGACGCATCATTCACAAAGAGGTCAGCAGGAACAAGCGGTATGACAGTTGGCTCTGGAACAATCACCTTTACCAAAAAGACAGATTCTCCATCCGGCAACATTGTTGATGGTGCTTCAAATGCGACATTGGCAAAATTTGAAGTGAAAGCGGCCGGAGAAAAAGTAAAGATTGAAAACCTTTATATTTCAGCCAACGTAGATACTTCAGGAGTTTCTGGATTAAGAAATGGTATGTTGTTAGCTAATGGAGTGCAGATTGGTTCAACAACCACTTTGTATGACCCAGCTGACAGCTCATACGATTACACAACATTCAGTCTTGGCTCATCTTTATTAGTTGTGCCTGGAATCCCGGTAACATTAGAAGTAAGTGCTTATATATACGACACCGGAACATCTGATACAAC
>ERZ1292640.495-Hain-H43-02um-R1-495-length-32063-cov-13_pt2 | contig 21757 bp, 22 predicted proteins | sample MGYA00564404_ERZ1292640 | MGnify/ENA primary metagenome ERZ1292640 (study PRJEB36523, sample SAMEA6512636) | groundwater metagenome | collected 2019-01-08 | study: AquaDiva: Metagenomics assemblies of 32 groundwater samples
GCTATCTTTTCTTAGCGATAAATTGAAGTTTTCTAAATCCACGCATGATTTATTTGGCAGAATAGATCAAGAGATCCGCTGGTTTGGTAAGAATTTTCCTTCCCGGCGTAAGATCGACGCCTGGCTGGTTTATTTTATGGCACTTATTGGGCCGCTTAGTTTAAATCAGATCAAAACGGTTATTTTAAAGTTAGGATTCCCTAAAGGTGAAACTAAAAGGGTAATCAGCTATCATCAGGATAGCCATAAGGTCGTGCCATTTTTGATCAAAAAAGGAATTCGGCCGGCGCATATTTTTTCTTTACTTGAGCCTTTAAGTTATGAGGAGATTATTTTACTCAAAGCCTCTTTTGGAAATAGATATCTTAAGAAGTATATTAAAGATTTTCTTGAAATTTATAATGGGATGCGCCTTTTTGTTTCAGGCCATGATTTGGCCGGCTTGGGTATCTTGCCCGGACCAAGTTATCAGAAGATATTTGCGCTGGTTTTGGCGGCTAAACTAAACGGAGACCTGAAGAGCCGCTTTCAGGAATTAGCGTTAATTAAAAAATTAATCAAGAGTTAAAAAAAAGAAACGGAGTTTGCTATGTCTAGGCATGAACGGGTTGAAGAGGCGATAAGAAAAGAAGTGAGTACGATTATCCATGATGAGCTTAAAGATCCTCGGATTGGTTTTGTGACGATAATCCGGGTGGAGCTATCTCAGGACTTGAGAAATGCCAGAATTTTTTACAGTGTATTAGGTAAAGATGAATCCCATAAAAAAACAAAACTTGCTTTAGATTCAGCTTTAGGCTATATCCGTAGCTTGGTTGCCAAGAGAATCAATATGCGTTTTGCCACCGAGCTTATGTTTCAAGAGGATCGTTCGACTGAATATAGCGTAAAAATCGAAGAAATAATCAATGAGTTAAAGGACAAAGATGGCCATAAATGAGATCTGCGCAAGCTTAAAAAAATATAATAACTTTTTAATTACCACTCACACTAGCCCCGAAGGTGATGCTTTGGGTTCTGTGCTCGGGTTTTATGCTCTGATAACCAGGTTAGGCAAGAAGGGGACAATCGTCAATGAGGATAAATTGCCGTATGGTTATGATTTTCTTCCCGGGAGTAAATCAATCCGGTTGTTGAATAAAGGTTCAAAAGATATTGCTTTTGATTGTTTAGTGGTCCTAGATTGCGCGGATTTAAAACGTTGCGGCGATGTCTATAAGTTGAATAAAGATAATCAGCCGGTATTAAATATCGACCATCATATCAGTAACCGTAATTTCGGAGATTTAAATTGGGTTGATCCGGATGCTTCTTCATGCTCGGAGATGATTTATAAGCTTTTTAAAAAATTGCGCCAGCCTTTCGATGATGATACCGCTTTAGTTTTGTATACGGGAATAATGACCGATACCGGAAGTTTTCATTATTCTAATACGCGCGCTTTTACGCTTAAGGCTGCCGCTGAACTTCTGAAATTCGGAATCAATGTTGCGCAGGTCTATCGCAGCACTTATGAGAATATACCGGCTGCTGATGTAAAAATATTGCTTAAGCTTTTGCAGGAGATAAAATTTTATAGCTCTGGTAAGATTGCCGGATTTCAGATTAAAAAAACACAAGTTCGGAGCGCTAAACCCAAAGTTGATCTAGCGGATTTACTTTTGAGTTTTGGCCGCTCGATTCAAGGAGTAGAGGTGGTGGTATTATTCAAAGAGAACTTAGGCAATAATTCTCAAGTGCGGGTTAATTTACGCAGCCAGGGTAAAGTTGATGTGAATAAGATCGCCGCTTTCTTCGGAGGCGGAGGTCATAAGAGCGCAGCCGGCTGCACTTTAACCGGGGAGATTAAAAAAATAATCCCTCAGGTCATTGCAAAAATCCAAGAATCTTTTTAGTTAATTATAAATGATTATTATCCGGGGAATAAATAAAATTAAAAAGTATAAAAAAGCGGTAATCGCTCTGGGGGTTTTTGACGGAGTGCACCGCGGGCACCGTAATATTCTAGAGGATACTGTCAGAATAGCGGCTAAGACCGGCGGCACAAGCATCGCTTTAACTTTCTCTCCGCACCCTCAAAATAAACAAAGCCTCTATTCTCTAGAGCACCGTTTAAGGCTGATTGCCGAATTGGGAGTGGATCTTTGTGTTGTGGTTAATTTTAACCGTAGTTTTGCCCGGATGAGCCCCGGTGATTTTATAGCTAAAATATTGGTTGGAAAAATCGGCGCCAGTTTTGTCTGTGTGGGAAAAAATTTCCGTTTTGGCTTCGCAGCCGGCGGTGATTATAAATTATTAAAGCAGGCCGCCGCGGAATATAATTTTAAACTTAGAGTATTTGATGTTTTGAAATCTAAGGGTTTAGCGATTAGCAGTACCGTCATCAGAAAATTAATCAAGAGTTCTAAGCTAAGAGAAGCTCAGCAGCTGCTTGGACGCAGGGTAAGTATCTTAGGCACGGTCATCAGCGGCACCCGGCTGGGCAGGTTATTAGGTTTTCCGACGGCAAACATTAATCCGCATCATGAAATTATTCCTTCAGCCGGTATTTACGCGGTAGAAATTATATTTTCTGAGAAGATCTATGACGGTATTTGTTATATCGGTAAGCGGCCGACGATTCCTGTTAAAAAAAGGTCTATTCACGTTGAAGCGCATATATTTAATTTTAAGAAAAGTATCTATGGTAAAACTTTGGAAATTCAGTTTGTAAAAATGATCCGCAAGGATAAAAAATTTGTTACTATCAGCGATTTATCTGATCAGATCCAAAAAGATGTAATTTCCTGCCGAAAGATTCTGCGCTAATCTACCCCATGCCACAATAGCTAGTTATCCACAGCCAGATACTCCACAGCTTGTTGTATTCACTGTATTTAGGTGAATTATTCTCTTGACAAGGGGGAGGATTTTGTCTATACTCTGACTATTAGTGGATTAAAGTGGAGTAAAGTGGAAGGGATGGGGAAATGTTCTACGGTGAATTTGTTCATTCTATAGACCGTAAGGGCCGGCTGATTTTGCCCGCTAAATTCCGCGAAGTTGCTAAGAATCAATTCGTAGAGAAGTTCTTTGTTACCCGCGGCCTGGATAAATGTCTTTTCATGTTCTCTGAAGAAGAGTGGAGGAGCCAGGAAAATAAATTTAAAACCATGTCTTTTACTAAGCAGCAGCCGCGCACTTTTAACCGTTTATTTTTTAGCGGCGCGGTGGATGTTAATTTTGATAAACAGGGTAGAATTCTGCTGCCGCAATACTTAAAAGATTTTGCTGAAATTAAAAAAGACGTGATGGTTGTAGGGGTCTCTAGCCGTATCGAGATCTGGGCCAAGAATTTATGGCATGATTTCTACGCGAATAATCGTCAGTCTTTTGAAGAAATTGCCGAAAAATTAATGGATGTATAAATGGTAGAAACAAGTTTACATGTACCGGTAATGTTGTCTGAAGTTATAGATTATTTAAAGCTTGCTCCGGGACAGGTAATTGTTGATGCAACGGTTGGTTGCGGCGGGCACAGCTTGGAGATTCTAAAAAAGATTACTCCCGGTGGAAGGTTGATCGGTTTAGACCGCGATGAAGAGTCACTGGATGTCTGCCGCCGGAATTTAAGTGAATTTAAGGATTCTTTTGAGTTGGTGCACGCTAATTTTTCAGATATCGATCAAGTGCTGGAAAAGCAAAACATTAAGAATATTGACGGAATAGTTTTTGACCTGGGAATGTCTACTTATCAGCTAAAAAATGCGCAAAGGGGGTTTAGTTTTAACCAGGAGGGCCCGCTAGATATGCGTTTAGATAAGAGCAGTTATATATCGGCTTATGACTTGGTGAATAACCTTAATGAAAACGAAATCAGCCATCTGCTTTGGAATTTCGGACAGGAGCGTTGGCATAGTCGTATCGCCCGGCTTATCGTCCAGGAGCGCAAGAATCAGCCTATCGCCACGACCACGCAATTAGCCACTTTAGTTATGCGTTCTATCCCTTACCGCTACCGTAAAAGTTATTACCGGATACATCCGGCCACGCGTACTTTTCAGGCAATCAGAATCGCGGTAAACCGTGAATTAGAGATCCTAGAAGAGGCAATTAAAAAAGCGGTTGCATTCTTAAATAAGCAGGCTAGAATATGCGTTATTTCTTTCCATTCTTTAGAAGACCGAATAATTAAACATACATTTCGCGCGTTAAAATCCGACGGAATAATCGAGATTATTACAGCCAAACCCTTGACTCCTGTTTTTAGCGAAGTAGAGAGCAATCCCGCTAGCCGCAGCAGTAAATTAAGGGTAGGCATGAGGATATAACAAAATGAAGCTTACTAAATTTCTATCAGCAGTTGTCTTTGTCACCTCATTCTGCGTGCTCTATGTTTATCAACAGAGTGAGATCTTCCGCCTGGCTTATTTGGGCCAAAAAAAGCAAGCCGTCTTCACGGAATTACTGGATAAAAATACCGCATTAAGATATAATATTAACAAAAGTTCTTCTCTGGTAAATATCGGTAACCGGATCAATAAGAGTGCCGATTTCCAGATGCCGGATAATTATCGTTTTGTTAAATTTGTTTCTTCCAGAGAAGGCTTGAAGGTTGCGCGGCAGAATCAGAATAAAGAAGGCCTCCTGGCGCGAATTTTTAGTTTGAAGCGGGAAGCTCAGGCAAAAACAATTAACCCCTAATATTTATTACTCCTAAAAAATCTAGTGTATATCAGTAATTATCGCCGGAGAAACGAGGCGGTATTTTTAGTTTTTTTTATTTTTCTCCTGCTTTGCATAGGGCGTCTTTTTTATATTCAGTTCTTCCGTTCCAGTCATCTTGCCTCTTTAGCCAATAAACAGCATAATCAACTCGTGGAGCTGGAGCCGCGCCGCGGGGCAATCTATGATTGTAATCTTAAGATGCAGGCTTTCAATATGTCTTTGGATTCTCTTTATGCGGTCCCCAATAGCATTAAAGATAAAGAAAGTGTTATTGATAAATTAATGCCAATTTTAGGAACAGATCGGGCTTACTTAAAAGACAGGCTTTACCGCTCCAAGGCGTTCATTTGGCTGGCGCGTAAGTTAACTCCTGAAAAATCCGAGGCGATTAAGAAGTCTAATATTAAAGGCCTGGGTTTTATGAAAGAAACTAAACGTATTTATCCTAATAGTTATTTGGCTAGCCACATTATAGGTTTTAGCGGAATGGATAATGTTGGGCTTGAAGGAGCGGAAAGAGATTTTAATCAATATCTGTCCGGTATGCCCGGTTGGGCGATCTTTTTGCGCGATGCCCGGTTAAAGAAATTAGATATTTGGGAAAAGATGGTTTTACCTGTCGATGGGTTGGATCTAGTTTTAACTGTTGATGAAGTCATTCAGTATGTTGCCGAAAGAGAATTGGATAAAGCTTTTAAGAGTTCACGGGCTAAAAGTGCCAGCGTCATTGTTATGGATCCCCATACGGGCAGAATTTTGGCGATGGCTAGCCGTCCTACTTATGATTTAAACAGCCGTTCCGGAGTAAGCAAAGATTCAATGCGCAATCGCGCTATTTGTGATTTATTTGAGCCTGGTTCTGTTTTTAAGATTGTTACGGCTTCGGCAGCGCTGGAAGAAAAAAAAGTTACCGAGGAGGATGTATTTTTCTGTGAAAACGGAGCCTATCGGGTAGGAGGACGCATTTTGCATGATCATCAATCCCACGGCAATCTTACTTTTAGGCAGGTGATCGAAGAATCCAGCAATATCGGTACGGTTAAAGTGGCCATGCTTTTGGGCCCGGATACGGTTTACCGTTATTTGAAAAGTTTTGGTTTCGGGTCAAAATTAGGATTTGATTTGTCCGGTGAGATCTCCGGGATGATTAGGCCGGTCAGGCAGTGGTCGAAAACCTCGATTACCGCCATACCTATCGGACAGGAAGTAGGCGTGACTGCTTTGCAATTGGCGAGCGCAATTTCGGTAATTGCCAATGGCGGGCAATTGATGAAGCCCTATATTGTTGATTCGGTGCGCGATAACCAGGGCCAGATAATTAAACAAAATAAACCTACGCTGATCCGTAAGGTTATTTCACTGGATACGGCGATGCGTATTAAGAAAATTCTTACCGGCGTGGTCGAGGAGGGCACCGGTAGGATGGCGAAAGTTTCCGGTTTTAGCGCCGCGGGTAAAACCGGCACGGCTCAGAAGCTGGAACCAAATGGGGCTTATTCGCACACTAAGTTTGTGGCGTCATTTATCGGTTTTGCTCCGGCTGAGGATCCTCTGTTAGCTATTGTGGTGACGGTGGATGAACCGCGGGGGTCTTATTTCGGCGGCGTTGTTGCCGCTCCGGTGTTTAAAAATATTGCCGGTGATGTTATCCGATATTTAAAGGGTAATGAAATGCCGGTTGAGGGATTGGCGCAATGAAAATTTCAGGTATTAAAATTAAAGGAATAACTTCTGATTCCAGGCAAGTAAGGAAAGGTTTTGTTTTTGTGGCGATTAAAGGAAACCGCCGGGATGGAAACCTTTTTATAAATGAAGCGGTTACCCGCGGCGCCAGTATCGTGGTTGTACAAAAAAAGACGCCGAAGATAAAAATTTCTCGTAAAATTAAATTGTTGACGGTCAATAATTGCCGGAAATTTTTAGCTGAAGCGGCAAGCAGTTTCTACGGGTTTCCGACGGATAAACTTAAAGTTGCCGGTATTACCGGCACTAACGGGAAAACAACTATAACGTATTTGATCGAAGCTTTGGCTAAGGAATCCGCCAAGCCTTGCGCAGTTATCGGCACGATTAATTACCGCTTTAAAGGCAAAGTGGTTGCGGCTAAAAATACTACTCCGGGCCCGGTGGAATTACAAAAAATGTTTGTACAAATGCTGGCTAAAAAAATTAAATATTGCGCGATTGAGGTTTCCTCGCATGCTTTGGACCAAGATAGAGTAGGCGGGATTAATTTTAGCCGGGCTATTTTTACTAATCTTACTCAGGATCATCTGGATTATCATAAAAATCTAGAAAATTATTTTTTAGCCAAAACTAAACTTTTTCGAACCTTATCGCCTTCTAGCGTTGCGGTTATTAATAATGATGATCGTTATGGTTGCCGAATTAAAAAAATAACGCCGGCTAAGATTATGACCTACGGAATCATTAAGCCGTCTACGGTTATGGCCTCGGATATTCATTTTGGGTTGCAGTCAAGTGAGTTTACTTTAGTGGCGCCTAAGATCAAGCTGAAGATTAAAACCAGCCTGGTAGGCCGTTATAATATTTATAATATTTTGGCTGCGATTTGTTGGGCCTTAAGTGAAAATTTAAGTATTAAGGATATTAAATCCGCGATTGAAAAATTTAAGCTTGTTCCGGGCAGGCTGGAGAGAGTCGATTCTCAGGAAGGGTTGGGTATTTTTGTGGATTACGCGCATACTCCGGATGCGTTATTTAATGTTATCGGCGCTTTAAGGCCGTTAGTTGAGGGTAAGATCGTGGTGGTCTTTGGTTGCGGAGGAGAGCGCGATAAACTGAAGCGGCCGAAAATGGGCAAGGTGGTCACCGAATTAGCGGATTATGCGATTATTACTAATGACAATCCCCGCAGTGAGGATCCCCAGAGGATAATGGATGATATTTGCGCCGGAATTCGAAAGAATAATTATTGTTTGATAGAGGATCGCGCCAAAGCCATAAACAAGGGTTTGTCTTTAGTAAGAAAAGGGGATTGTCTACTTATCGCTGGTAAGGGCCATGAGAATTATCAGATATTAAAAAATAAAGTTTTAGATTTTTGCGATCGAAAGGTAGTCCAGGCGTGTTTAAAGTCAGCCAGATAATTAAAGCTACGGGCGGAAAGCTCATCCAGGGTAATCTACAGGATGAGCTAGCCGGTATTTCTACTGATTCAAGAAGCGTAAAGGCGCAGGAGGCGTTTTTAGCACTCTCAGGAAATAATTTTGATGGGCACGATTTTATTGCCGCAGCTTTAGAAGCAAAAGTCGGCTGTTTAATTGTGGAGAAAGAGCCTGCTTGCCCGGTCTCTAAGGATAGAGCTATTATCCAAGTTAAAAATACAACTCTAGCCTTAGGAGATATAGCAAGATTTCAGAGGCAAAAATTTAACTTACCGGTAATTGCCGTTACCGGTTCTAACGGTAAGACTACTTCTAAGGAGATGATTGCCTGGGTTTTATCCGGCACCGCCCGGGTTTTAAAGAATGAAGGCACTAAAAACAACGCTATCGGATTGCCGCAAACTTTAATCCGGCTTACCCCGGAAGATAATTTTGCGGTAGTTGAGATCGGCACTAATCATTTCGGCGAGATTGATTATCTGGCTAAAATAGCCCAGCCGAATATCGGATTAATTACTAATATCGCTTCCAGCCATCTGGAATTTTTAAAAGATTTAAACGGAGTATTAAAAGAAAAATCGGCTCTTTTGGATAATTTGCAAGAACCGGCAATTGCCGTGCTTTGCGCTGATGATAAATTACTCAAGCGCGTCAGGGTTGAAAAAAACAAAAAGAGGCAAATTTTTAGCTTCGGCATTGATGAAAAAAGCGATTTTCGCGCCGGCGCAATCCGGATTGGTCAAGAAAAAGTAGAGTTTAAGGTTAACCGGAAATTTAAATTTGCATTACCGACAATAGGATATTATAATATTTACAATGCTTTAGGGGCAATTGCCGTAGGAAGAATCTTGGGATTGGAGTATTTCGCAATTGCCGCCAGATTATCCGACTTTAAATTCCCCTCGGGAAGGCTTAATCTTATTCAGCGTAAAGGCCTTAAATTTATTGATGATACTTATAATTCCAATCCCCTTTCATTTAGAGCCGCGCTTCGCGCCTTAGATGCTCTAGAGTGTAAAGGAAAGAAGATCCTGATTATGGGGGATATGCGGGAGCTGGGCGGACAAAAAGAATTATTGCATAGGCAAATTGCCAGGAGTATAACTAATAGCTGTGATCTTCTGGTTACGGTAGGCAGCTTGGCCAGGCTTACTGCCGAGGCAGCCGAAAAATGCGGATTTAAGAAAAAAAATATATTTTGCTGTGAAAATTCTCCGGAAGCCAGAGAGGTATTGTTAAAAAAAATATTCCCGGGTAGAACTGACCTGATCTTGGTCAAGGGGTCCCGGTCGATGAAAATGGAAGAGGTCTTAAAGATTTAATGCTTTATCATTTGCTTTATCCGTTAAGAGATTTTATTTCCGCCTTTAATCTATTCCGCTATATTACTTTTCGCGCGAGTATGGCGGCTCTTACGGCGTTTGCTTTAAGCCTTATTTTTGGCCCGATCTTAATCAGAAAATTAAAGGCTTTAAAAGTCGGAGAGAAAATCAATAAGGCCGATAGTTTAAGGCTGGATGATTTACAAAAGCATAAACAGGATACGCCGACAATGGGCGGGATCCTTATACTGGCTGCGATTGTAATTTCTACTCTTCTTTGGGCGGATATCTCCAATCGTTGTGTTTGGATTGTTTTATTCAGCACTATCTGGCTGGGATTAACCGGTTTTATGGATGATTACTTAAAACAGGTAAAGAAAAAGGCCAAAGGGTTATTCGCCAGCATAAAATTTACCAGTCAAATTATTTTGGGCCTGATCTTGGGAATAATTTTGATTATGGATGTCGGGCACAATGCGGCTCTGGAGATTCCTTTTTTAAAAGGTATTAATTTTGACTTAGACGGTTTATATGTTTTATTTGTAATACTGGTAATTGCCGGTTCCTCCAATGCCGTAAATCTTACCGATGGCTTAGATGGGCTAGCTATTGGAATTGTGGTGATGGTGGGGATTGCTTTCTCCATACTTTGTTATGTTTCCGGCAATATTAATTTAAGCAACTACCTGTTGATTCCCTATATTAAGGGAGGCGGGGAGTTGACTATTTTTTGTTCTAGCATCGTGGGGGCGGGTCTAGGTTTCTTGTGGTTTAACTGTTATCCGGCTTCGATTTTTATGGGAGATGTCGGCTCTTTGGCTTTAGGCGGGGCCATCGGAACAGTGGCATTGTTGATTAAAAAAGAAATGTTGCTGATTATAGTCGGCGGAATATTTGTGGTGGAGGCGCTTTCGGTTATACTGCAGGTAGCTAGTTTTAAGCTGACCAAAAAACGTATTTTTAAAATTGCTCCGCTGCATCATCATTTTCAGTTTTTAAATTGGCCGGAGAATAAAATAATTGTCAGGTTTTGGATTATTGCCGGTTTACTTGCCCTGTTTACATTGGTTACGTTAAAAATCAGATAGCCTGTCCATGCGCGACATTCATTATTTCAAAAATAAAAAAATTACCATTGTCGGCCTTGCCCGTTCAGGGGTCGCTTGCGCTAATTTATTACATAAATTAGGAGCTTGGGTAAGTATTACCGACAATCAGGATAATTTGCAGACCCAGGAAGCAAGCGCTAAACTTTGTTCCGCGGATATTTTAGTGGAACTGGGAAAGCATAGCCGGGAATTTATTCAGAATGCGGATTTAGTCGTTATCTCTCCCGGAGTGTCTTTAAATGTCCAGCCGGTTAAATGGGCCCAAGAATTTAATAAACCGCTGATAAGTGAGATTGAGGTGGCCAGTATTCTGTGTCCGGCTGAGATTATTGCCGTAACCGGCTCAAACGGAAAAACTACCGTAACTACTTTGATTGGTAAGATTATCGCGGCCAGCGGAAAAAAGGTTTTTGTTTGTGGTAATATCGGGAATCCTTTTTGCGGCGAAGTTGAGAAGATGCAAAAAGAAGATTTTGTCGTATTGGAAGTAAGTTCATTCCAGCTTGAGACTATCCAAGCATTTAAGCCCAAGATTGCTGTCATCTTGAATTTGACTCCGAATCACCTTGACCGTTATAAAAATATGCAAGAGTATGGCCAAGCTAAGAAGCGTATTGCCATGAATCAGGATGGTAATGATTTTATAGTTTTGAATAAGGATGACACTTTACTGGGTGATATTGCTAAAGATGTAAAATCCAAGGTTGTTTTTTTTACTAAGCAGGACCGATTAAACCTTAATCAGAGCACCGTGCTTAGCGTAGGTAAAATTCTGGGAATTAATCAAGACCTTATTTTTAAAGTTTTTAGCGAATTTAAGGGAATTGAGCATCGCCTGGAAGAGGTCTGTATTATCAAGGGAGTTAAATTTATTAATGATTCTAAAGCAACTACGGCTGATTCGGCGATTTGGGCAATTAAAAATATCGATACTCCTATCGTTCTTATTGCCGGAGGCAGGCATAAAAAGATTGATTACCGGGTAATCATTGAACCGGCCAGAAATAAGGTTAAGCAGTTAATCCTTATCGGGGAGGCAAAGGAAAATATCGCGTCCGACCTTAGTGGTGAATTTCCGCTAGAAAATGCTTCTAGTTTAAAGGAGGCAGTCGCGAAAGCTTTTGCTCTGGCTAAGCCGGGTGACACCGTGTTACTTTCACCGATGTGTTCAAGTTACGATATGTTTAAAGATTATGAAGAGCGGGGCAGGGCCTTTAAGAAAATAGTTTTAAGCCTAGCCGAGGAAAAAGTTTAGATGGTTAGAAAGACGCGCATAAATTTACTTACGATATCGGTTGTGCTTATTTGTATCGGCATAATCATGATCTATAGTTCATCGAGTATTTACGCCTGGGAAAGATATAACGACAGTTTTTATTTTCTAAAACGGCATTTGGTTTTTTTAGTGCTGGGTGTTCTTTTGACTTTTTTAGCCATGTTTTTTGATTACCGCTTATTTAGAAAACATGCCCGCCTGCTGCTTTGGATTGCTCTTGGGCTGCTGGTTTTAGTTCTGATTCCCGGTATCGGCCGGGAGATATCCGGAGCCAAACGCTGGTTCAGGTTTAAATTTATCAGTTTTCAGCCGTCGGAGTTTGCCAATCTGGCTTTTATTATTTATCTGGCGGATTTTATCGCCCGTAAAGGCGATAAAATTAAATCATTGTTTGAAGGATTTATACCGCCGATATGCGTGTTGGGTGCCACAGCTTTATTAATACTTTTGCAGCCGGATTTGGGCACGGTGATTGCCTTAGTCAGTGTAGTTTTAATTATGCTTTATGTGGCCGGAACCCGCGGCAGTTACATTTTAAGTTTAATCCTTTGCAGCTTGCCGGCGCTTTACTTGCTAGTTTTTAGAGTCGCTTACCGGCGGACCAGGATATTGGCTTTTTTGAATCCCTGGCTTGATCCTAAAGGAACGGGTTTTCAGATTATTCAATCCCAGATTGCCATTGGTTCAGGCGGATTATTCGGCCGAGGCCTGGGGCATTCCCAGCAGAAACTTTTTTATTTACCGGCTGCCCACACGGATTTTATTTTCTCAATTATCGGTGAAGAGCTTGGGCTTATCGGCACTCTGGGAGTTATTGCCTTGTTTATGATTTTTATTCAACAAGGGCTCAAAATTATTAAAAATGCCCAGGACAGGTTCGGGTATTTTCTGGCTTTGGGGTTGGTTTTAATGATTTCACTTAAGGCGATTATAAATATCGGGGTTTCCTGCGGAGTGTTTCCGACTAAAGGCTTGCCTTTGCCGTTTATCAGTTACGGCGGCTCTTCTTTATTGTTTGATATGGTGAGCCTGGGAATCCTGATTAACATCGCTCGTTGCGGAGAATATCCTTAAAATGCGCGTTTTAATTGTTACCGGCTCAAGCGGCGGGCATATTTACCCGGCATTGGCTTTGATAGATGTTTTAAAAGATTCAGGCGCTGAACTGTTATTGGTTTTGCCTAAGAAAAACGGCGATAACTTTATTCCGGCAGGATCTCTACCGGTTAAATACATTCCGGCAGCCAATTTAAATTTCGCTTTAAATAGTAAAAGTATAAAAGGACTGTTCGCGTTTTTATTAGGGGCCTGGGAAAGCCTGCTTATTGTTATAAAATTCAAGCCGGAGGTGGCCGTAGGATTTGGCAGCTTAAATACGGTTGCTTTAATGTTTTGGGCCTGGCTGTTTAGAATTAAAACTATAATTCATGAACAGAATGTAATTCCGGGCAGGGCCAACCGCCTATTGTCCAAGCTGGTTGACCGGGTAGCCGTATCTTTCAGGCAGACAAGTAATTATTTAAATATTTCCGGTAAAAAAATTGTTTTAACGGGAAATCCTTTGCGCCAAGATTTAATTAAGGTCGATAGAAAATCTGCGTTGGATTATTTTGGCTTTAGAGAGGGGAAATTTAATATTTTAATTACCGGCGGTAGCCAGGGGTCGCATAAATTAAATACTATTTGTTTTGAGGCACTGGCGGCCTGCCGGAAAAAAGATGATTTACAAGTGATCCATATTACCGGATCGGAAGATTTTAGCGCTTTAAAAGAAAAATACGTTGTTGCGAATTTAACTTCTAAAGTTTTTAATTTTTTTCTCCCTATGCAATATGCTTATAGCCTGGTGGACCTGATAGTTTGCCGGGCGGGGGCTACTACGATTGCGGAATTAAAAAGATTCAGGATCCCGGCGATTTTGATTCCTTATCCTTTCGCTTACGCCCATCAAGAAGCCAATGCCCGCATACTGGGAGATCTTAAAGCCGCCTTAATTATTAAGGATGAAGAGTTAGCTGCCGAAAAATTAACCGTTACTCTGAATGATTTTTTTGAAAATTCCGATAAGCTAAAAGCTATGCGCCAGGCATATGAACAGCAGGAGGCTTCGGATGCTGCGGTTTTACTGGCTAATGAGGTATTAAATTTAAACTAATGCGCCGGTTTAAACTTTTATTATTATTTCTATTCTTACCGGGTATGGTATCGGCTGGGGCTTTAGATTGGCAGCTTTTAAAAAGCACGCATTTCTTTATTTATTATAAGAATGCCCCGCAGAATACCGTTAGTGATTTAGCTCAAGCTGCCGAGAGTTGTTATAATAATGTCACTGATGAATTAGGATTTAACCGTTTTAATTTTTGGACCTGGGATAACCGGGCAAAAATTTACTTATTTGATAATCAACAAGATTATCGTAAGGATACCGCAGCTGCGGAATGGTCTGCCGGGCAGGCGATTGTGGCTAGTAAAGTAATTAAAACCTTTGTTACGGCCCGCGGATTTTTGGATAATATCCTTCCTCATGAATTGGCGCATATTATTTTTAGAGAAATGGTGGGTTTTAATAATCCGGCCGTGCCTCTTTGGCTTCAGGAAGGTGTGGCAACCTATCAACAGAAAGATATTTTTCAAGCGCAGGTAAAAACTAAATTAGTCCAGAGCATGGAAGAAGATGATTTTATTCCGCTTAGTGATTTAAGTAGATTTGAAGGGTTGGGTTCGGAAAATAAATCCAGGGCAGAAATATTTTATCTAGAATCCTATAGTTTAGTGAAATATTTAATTTCAGAGTTCGGCAGGGAAAGATTTGTATTTTTTTGTCAGAGCTTGCGGGATAACGCTAACTTAACTGTCGCATTATCCAGGGCGTATTCTTTTTCCGGTCTGGCTGATTTTGAAGCAGGTTGGAAAGCGTATATTTTAAGATGAAAAAATATTATCATTTTATCGGCATCGGAGGCATTGGCATGAGCGGGATTGCTCATTTGTTGCTTAAGCGCGGCTCTGAAGTGAGCGGTTCGGATTTAAAAAGCAATCATATTACCGGAGAGCTTAAAAAACTGGGAGCCAAGATATTTATCGGGCATGCCGCGCAAAATATAGGCGGCCAGGACGCGGTGGTTTATTCCTCGGCGATAGGTGAGAACAATTGCGAATTGCGCCAGGCTAAAATTTCAGGCATACCTTTGGTTAAGCGCTCAGAAGTCTTGGCGCATCTTATGGATGGAAAAACTGCGATTACTGTTGCCGGCAGCCATGGCAAAACCACGACCACCTCTTTAGTTGCCAATATGTTGTTAGAGGCTAAGCTGAATCCCACAGTGGCAGTCGGCGGCATACTTAAGAATATTAATGCTAATGCCTGTTTAGGCAGCGGTGAATTCTTCGTTGCCGAAGCCGATGAATCTGACGGCTCCTTTTTAAGTTATAGCCCCAAGTATTCCATTATTACTAATATTGATCGGGAGCATTTAGACCATTATCATAGTTTTGAAAATGAATTAGCCGCGTTTAATACTTTTATCCAACGCACTCAAAAGGGAGGGTGTGTTTTCGCCTGCTCAGACGATCCTAATCTTTTAAAGTTAGTCAATGCCTATCAAAGCAGGCATTTATTTTTTGGATTAAACAATTTCGCTGATATTTATACCAAAAATATTGTATTTTCCGGCCTGGCAAGTGATTACGATTGTTATTTTAAGAATAAGTTGCTTGGTCGTTTTCATTTGTCCTTAGGGGGTAAACATAATATTTCGAATTCTTTGGCGGTGATTGGACTGGGTTTAGAGCTAGGTATTGATTTAGAATGTATCCGTAAAGCCCTAAAAGGTTATAAGGGGGCCGGACGCAGGCTAGAGACGAAATTTAAGAATGATAAATACTTGGTGATTGATGATTATGCGCATCATCCTGCGGAGATCAAGGCGACGCTAGAGGCAATTACTAATTTGAAAGCTTCCCGGAGAATCGCGGTTTTTCAACCGCACCGTTATAGCCGCACGCAGCTGCTTTTAGAAGAGTTTGCTCAAGCATTTGATAATATCGATTACTTGATTGTTACGGATATTTATGCCGCAAGTGAAGAGCCGATAGCAGGAGTAAATTCACAAAAATTGTTAGAAGAAATAAATAAATATGCTAAGAATAAAAAAGTATTATATTTGCCTAAAGATGATATTCTGGAACATCTTTTAAGTATTATCCGTCAGGATGATCTAGTAATTACCCTGGGAGCAGGGGATATTGTAAAGGTTGCCGATGCATTGGCCCAAAGACTTAAATAAAAAAATAAAAACTAAAACTAAGTTAGCCGGTTTGACAAGCTTTAAGATTGGGGGGCCGGCGAAATTTTATTTTGAGCCTGAAAATTACGCAAGCTTAAGCCGAGTTTTACTTACGGCCAGGCATGCCGGGATCAAAGTTTTTATTTTAGGTTCAGGAAGCAACCTTTTGGCCAGTGATTCCGGGGTCAACGGGTTAGTAATTAAGTTAACGTCTAAAGATTTTAAAAAAATCAATAAATTGGGGAATTGTCTAATTTCCGGAAGCGCTTTAAAATTAAGCCGGCTGATCCAGTTTGCCAAAGAAGAAGGTTTGTCCGGTTTAGAGTTTCTTGCCGGGATTCCCGGGACATTAGGGGGAGCTCTGGCCGGCAATGCCGGCGCCTGGGGAAAAGCAATCGGAGAATTAGTTAAAGATGTCGTTGTTTTAGATTATTACGGAAGGCCTAAAAAAATTTTTCGAAAAGATCTAAAGTTCGCTTATCGCAGTTCTGGTTTAAGTAAATATATTATTATTTCAGCTACACTTGGGCTGGAGCCTGGGAATAAAGATTTAATTAAGCAAAAGATAAAAGAATATCTCCTCAAACGCAATAAGGCTCAGAATAACAGTTTTCCCAATGCCGGATGTGTTTTTAAGAATCCGGATAAAATTTCGGCCGGATATTTAATTGATCGCTGCGGCTTAAAAGGAAAAATAATTGGCGGGGCTGCGGTCTCAGATAAACATGCGAATTTTATTTTAAATTTAAAGCAGGCCAAAGCTGTTGACGTTTTGGCGTTAATGAGTTTGATTAAGAGAAAGGTTAAATCGAAATTTAAGGTCAAGCTTAACCCTGAGATAAAAATATGGCGATAAAAAATTTCGGACGAATAGGGGTTTTAATGGGCGGGCCGTCTTCGGAGAAAGAGATTTCTTTTAAAAGCGGTAAAGCCGTGTTAGCTGCTTTATTAGCCTCAGGTATTGAAGCGGTGGGTATTGAAATAACTACTGATAGCGTCCAAGAAAATATTAAATTGCTTAAAGGGCATAATCTAAACGGAGTGTTTATCGCTTTACACGGCCGTTTCGGTGAGGATGGCGCGATTCAGGAGATTTTAGAGAAAATCAATTTGCCTTATACCGCTTCAGGAGTGGCGGCCAGCCGCTTGGCGATGGATAAGATCGGCGCATTAGAGAAATTAAAAGCCGCAGGCTTGCGTGTTCCCAGAGCTGTATTCATTTCTAAGGCGGATTATCAGAAAACAAAAAGATTCAAAAACGAATTAGGATTGCCTCTAGTTGTAAAACCGGCTAATCATGGTTCAAGTATCGGGCTTTCGCTGGTTGAGAGTAATGATGAGATATCTGCGGCTATCCAGCTAGCTTTTAATTATGACCAACGCGTAATTATCGAAGAGTTTGTCTTTGGCCGTGAACTTACTGTCGGGGTCCTGGGGCAGGAGGCTTTGCCGGTTATTGAGATCGTACCTAAAGGTAAATTTTTTGATTATGAAGCTAAATATAAAGCAGGTTCGACGGAGTATATTGTCCCGGCTGTTTTAAAGAAAAGTGTTTTTAAAAAAGTTCAACAAGCGGGACTGGCTGCGCATAAACTTTTAGGTTGTTTTGGCTGTTCGCGCACGGATATTATTTTAAGTAAAGAAGGTTCTGTTTATGTGCTGGAGGTTAATACCATACCGGGCATGACCGCAACCAGCCTTTTACCTAAGGCGGCGGCGATTGCCGGTTTAAATTTTAATCAACTTTGTATAAAATTACTGGAATTGGCGTATGCGAAAAGAAAGATTTAATTTTCCTTTAAAAATTATAATTATTTTGGCAATAATTTCACTTGCCTTCTCTTTTGGAATAGGCTATATTTGGAAAGTATTAACTACTTCGGAATTTTTTTCCGTTAAACAGGTAGTTGTAAGAAATTCTAATGCGTCATTTGATTATTTAAAAGGCGCCAATATTTTTAATTTGGATTTAAGCCTGCAATCCCGCCAGGCTTCCCTGGGGTGTCCGGATTGCCGGAAGGTGAGGTTTAGTAAAGTATTTCCGAATTGTATATTTGTAGATTTTCAAAAGCGCCAGGCGCTGGCGCTGGTTAAATTCTATAAAACTTTTGCGATTGATGAGCAGGGAGTTCTATTTTATCCGGACGCGACTGTTCGGCAAGATCAGCTGCCGGTGATTTACGGTTTAGAGACTAAGATATTCGCGCCTAAGCCGGGAATAAGATATAAAAAGCCGGAGCTTGATCTGGCAATAAGTATTATCCGAGAGTTTAAAGCTAATAGCGCGTTTGGCGGTTTTTCGTTAAAGAAGATTGATGCGGGAAATTTGCAAAGTGCCAGTTTATTTATTCTTCTGCCCAAGCAGATTGCTGATTATATTAAGCCGGTTCCTCAGTTAGAATGGACGGGTTTTGAGGTGCGTATCGGAGAAACTAATATCCGGGAAAAAATGATGGTTTTAGGGGGCCTGATTATGCAGGCGCGCAAAGAATGGGTAAATATAAAATATATTGATTTAAGGTTTAAGGAGCCGTTAATAAAGTTAAATAATGATAAATAATAATTATATTTGCGCGATTGATATCGGCTCAAATAAGATTTCTGTTGGGCTGGCCAGGATCAAGAAACACCGGATTGAGGATATTTTGTTTGATTGCCTGCCTTCGGCGGGGGTAAAAGAAGGGGTGATTGTCGACGCCACGCAATTAGTTGTTTGTTTAAGTAAGATTATTAAGAGTTTAAGAGATAAGTCCGGATTAAAAATAAAATTTATTCATACTAATTTCTCCGGCAAAGATATTTCAACTAAGCATAGCCATGCGATTATTCCGCTAGCTGAGCGCGGCAATAAGGTAATTACCTCAACCGACACTGCCCGCGCCAATGAACAGGCGCGTATTCTCGGTTCAAGTTTAGATGATGAGATAATTCATGTAATTCCCTCCAGCTATTCCATCGATTCTAAAAATAATGTGATTAATCCGGTCGGTTTATATAGCCACCGGCTGGAAGTGGATTTATATTTAGTTTGTGCCAGGCTTGCTTCTTTACAAAGTTTAAGCCGCGTGATCAACCAATGCGGATGCGAGATTAGAAGCCTTTCGTTTTCGGGGTTGGCAACCAGCAAGGCAGTATTCGGCAGTAAAGAGAAAATCGGATTGAGCGTATTTTGCGATATAGGAAGCGATGTTACCGAGCTGCTTATATTTAAAGACGGGCTCTTGCAGGATATTCAGGTTTTACCTTTAGGCGGTAACAGCATGACGGCGCAGCTTTCCGAAGGATTAAAAATTAATTCCGAGCTGGCAGAAGATATTAAGCGTTCTTACGGAATTATCGGGGATGCTGATAGCATTCCGGAAAACAAGGAAATTTTAGTGAAGAAAGATGAGTTTTATAAGCCGCTTAAACAACGTGAAGTAGCCCAGATGACCACTAACTCCGCCCGCTTAATCTGTTCGCAGATTAAAGAGGTCGTGGAGAGGAAGGTGGCCTTGCATGAAATTGATCATTTTATTATGACTGGTAAAACATTGCTTACCGATGGATTTATTGAAATGATGGAGAGCGTGACGGGAATTCCTGTAAGTATCGGGCGGATCAATAATCCGGAGATTGTCCCGTTAGCCAAAGAGAATAGCGATTTATCCGGGCAGAAATATTTAACTTATCTGACTTGTTTGGGAATGATCTGTGAAGATTTAGAGAGTAAAACTATCGGAAATCTTGCAATAGTTAAGCCTGCCAAAAATCTGTTTTTCAAAGCCATCAATCGCTTCAAAGAAGTTTATCAGGAATATTTCTAAATATGTTTAAATAATTTTTAACGCGGGTCCTGTCTTGTCTTGTTTCTCGCAGGGACGCTGGTTTTGCCCCTGCGTGGCAAAACTGCGCTCGGGTCGGCTGGCGTCGCTCTGCCGGAATATCTATAGCCGGGCATCCGTGCCCGCTCCCTGCCTGCCGGCAGGCAGGCTTGCCGACACGCCCTGTTCGAAATCAATCCAAGCCATCCGCTATATGAATATACTATAAATGCCACTAACAAGTTTCGCAGCGAATGTCGATTTTAGCCAATGGAGCTTGAGCATTGAGGGTATCCCGAGGTCAGCCGACAGGCTGACAATCTCGGGATGGCGATGCTGTCTGAGCGCCGAGTGAAAGCACGAGGCGCGAGTTCAGCAGCCACCGAAATGCGAAAGATCATTGGCGTTAAAAAATCGACCTGAGCGAGAAACTTGGCAGTGGCATTAGCAGCACACGGCGAAAATCTTCGTGCCGGAAGCAATAGCCGGAAAGTTTAAGTTTGTGCGAGAAAGCAAGACAAGACAGACGCGCAGGCCTTCTTTTAATTGACCCTCGTGGGTTATTGTGTATAATATATTAACTAATCGATGATTAAAGAGAATGTAGAGAGAGTTAGGCAACAAATTGAGCAGGCTTGTGCAAGCCTGCCTGCCGGTAGGCAGGGGCTTAAATCTGATCCTGATAAAATTATGCTGGTCTGTGTGACTAAGGGCAGGCCGATTTCTTTAATTTTGGAAGCAGTAAGCCTGGGCTTAAAACATATCGGTGAAAACAGGGTCCGGGAAGCCTTGGAGAAACATAATCAGATTTCCGGCGTAACCTGGCATATGATCGGCCATTTACAGTCGAATAAAGTAAAAGAGGCTGTAAAAATATTTGATCTTATTCATTCTGTAGATAGTGTTAGCTTGGCTCAAGAAATTAATCGGCAGGCTTTAAAAATAAATAAGACCCAAGATGTTCTTCTAGAGGTTAAGACTTCTAGCGAGGCTACAAAATCCGGATTTTTCGTGCAGGATTTAACTGAAAGCTACGCAGAAATTAAAAAACTGGAGAATGTTCAGGTTAAAGGTTTAATGACTATGGCTCCTGTTGTAAGTGATGCCGAGGAAGCGCGGCCGTATTTTGCGCAGCTTAGGCAATTACGTGATAAATTAAATCCGCAGTGGCTGCTTTCGATGGGGATGACTAATGATTTCCAAGTAGCAATAGAAGAGGGCGCTAATATAATACGATTAGGAAGAGCGATATTTGAGGGTTAAGATGAAAAGTATCGGTATTATCGGTTACGGGAATATGGGTAAAGCAATCGCAGAACGCATTAAAGATAAATATGCAGTTTGTGTTTTTGATCAAGATAGTAATAAAATTTCTGCTTTAGAAAATATAACTGCTGCGCGTAATCCCGTTGATTTAGTCAAGCAATCTGAGGTGATTATTCTGGCGGTTAAACCGCAGGATTTTAATTTATTGCTTAATGAAATTAGAGATTTTGCGCAGTATAAATTAATTGTCAGCATTGCCGCAGGAATTACTACCGAGTATATAAGAAGTCAACTGGGAGAAGAGGTGCGCATTATCAGGGTTATGCCGAATCTGCCTGCCCAGATAGGCCAGGGTGTCTCGGCTTTATTTAAGGATAAATTTGCTACTGACCAAGATTTAGATTTAGCTTGGCAGTTACTAAGTTACATAGGTTTAGCCTTACCGGTTGATAACGAGTTGATGCTTAATGCCGCAACCGCGGTATCCGGTAGCAGCCCGGCTTTTTTTTGTCAGTATATTAAAGATAAGATAAATGCCGATGAAAAAAGAAATGAGTTTATCGAGCTGTTAACGGCAGCAGCAATCAGTGTTAATTTTGACGGTCAATTTGCCAGGACCATATCCGTTGCAACGGTTAACGGTACTATCGCTATATTAAAAGAAAAAAAATTATCCTGTGAGGAATTAATTAAGTTGGTTGCCTCAAAAGGGGGAACAACCCAGGCAGGGCTGGATGTTTTAAATTCAGGCGGATCGCTTGAAGATGCGGTGGTTGCTGCTAGAGATCGCGCGGAAGAATTATCAAAAAAGACATCCTATAAGGAGTAAAGATAAATTTTAGGTTATGTCAAAGAGCAAT
>ERZ1292640.1163-Hain-H43-02um-R1-1163-length-21725-cov-11_pt1 | contig 21725 bp, 21 predicted proteins | sample MGYA00564404_ERZ1292640 | MGnify/ENA primary metagenome ERZ1292640 (study PRJEB36523, sample SAMEA6512636) | groundwater metagenome | collected 2019-01-08 | study: AquaDiva: Metagenomics assemblies of 32 groundwater samples
TCGTCACCCGCATCGCCTGCGGGGACCGCCAGGTCAAGGTCACTCTTCCGGAGCGGACGCGGGTCATCCGGGCGCCTGACCCTCTTCCCGCGCTTCCGGATGTCGGGAAAGCCCTGCGCGACGCCCTGGCGGCTCCGCGCGGCATGGAGCCGCTGCCCCGACTCGTGGGGCCCAAGGCGCGGGTCACGATCGCCTTCGACGATCCGGCGAAGCCGCTCTATCCGATCAAGGGGGGCGATTTCAGGGAGCTGGCGATTCCCATCATCCTGGAGGAACTGGAACGGGCCGGGGTGGAGCGGCACCGGGTTCGCCTGCTCTGCGCCAACGCGCTTCACCGGCAGTGGACGCGCAGCGAGCTCACCCGGATCCTCGGCGCCAAGCTGGTCCGGGGCTTCGGGACGTCGCGGCTCCGGTGCCACGACGCGGAGGATCCGGAGGGCCTGGTCCTCCTCGGCGAGACGGCGCGGGGGATGGAAGTCGAGGTGAACCGGGCGGTGGTGGACTCGGATCTGGTGATCTACGTGGGGGTGCCCGCCACCCCGTTCAACGGTGGGTGGAAGTCCATCGTCGTCGGATTGTCGTCCTGGCGGTCCATCCGCCACCATCACCGCCCGTTCCCCCAGGCCCGGGGCATCTCCACCCAGGACCACGAGCGGTCGAGCTTCCACAAGCTGATGCGGGAAATGGGCGAGGTGGTCGAGGCCGCGCTCGCCCCGCGCCGGACGCGGATCCTCCAGGTGGAAGGGATCGTGAACTCGGCGATCCCCCCAGAAATCTGCGGGGTCTTCGCCGGCTCCATCGAGGACGCCCACAAGGCCTCTCTCGGGCTCCTGGACCGCCAGTTCGCGTTGCCGGTGACGGGCCAGGCCGACGTGGTGGTGTACGGCCTCCCGAATAACGATTACTACTCGCGCTACTCGGTCTTCAATCCGATCCTGCTCCGCAACCTCGCGCTCTCCTACGCGGCGGGGAGCTACCAGGGGATGCCGCTGGCCCGGGCCGGGGGCATCGCGATCTTCGCCAACCCGTGCCGCCGCCAGTTCAGCGCCCAGAATCACCCCTCGTATATCGAACTGTTCGACAAAGTCCTCCCGCGGATGCACGATCCTTTCGAGGTCTGGGACAAGTACGCCGAGGATTTTGCCCACCGGCCTGAGTACGTCCACCGCTACCGCACCGCCTACGGCTTTCACGGGGCCCACCCGCTGATCCTCTACGGCCAGGGCGTGTACCAGCTGAAGCACCTCTCGCGGGTCTTCCTGGCCTGCTCGGAGGAGCCCGAGGTGGCGCGGCGGCTCGGCTTCGAGCCGTTCCCCACGGTGGAAGAGGCGATCGCCGAGGCGGAGCGGACCCTCGGGCCGGACTGCTCGATCACCTACCAGGTGGTGCCGCCCTTCTTCTGGCCCCGCGTATCGGAGGGTCAGAGCGCCTAACGGGGTCCCTAACGGGGTCAGGTCTTGCAATCGCACATGCCTTACGCCGGGGGTGTTGGAATGCAAGACCTGACCCCCGGTGGGTGACCCCCGGTGGGGTGACCCCCCGTGGGGCCACTAGCCTCGCCGAACTGTCAGCAGCGCGATGGCCGCAAGGAGGAGGCCCGCGCCGATTGTCCCCGCGACACCCAGCCGCTCACCGAAGAGGAGGACGCCGAGCACGGAGGCCGTGAGCGGCTCCAGGAGCGTGGTGATGCCCGCGACCGTGGCCGGCGTGCGCTTGAGCCCCACCGTGAAGAGCCCGTAGGCCAGCGCGGTGGGAACGAGCCCCAAGTAGAGGAAGAGCGGCCAGCCCTTCGCGAGCGGCTCAGCCACGGCTGCCTCCCACCAGAGGACGGGAGCGAGCGCCAGCGCCGCCAGCGTGAACGTGATCCCTGCCAGCGGGAGCGGGGAGACGCGCGCCAGGGTGCCCTTTCCAATCACCGTGTACATCGCGTAAGATAGGCCGGCGCCGAGGGCGAGGACGGCGCCCAGGGCGAAGCTGGAGGAGATCTCTCCGATTCCCCGTGGCCCGATGACGAGGAGCAGCGTGCCCCCCACGGCCATGGCGAGCGAAACTGCGACGGTGGACGTTAAGCGCTCTCGGAGGAAGAGCGCCGCGAGCCCTGCGATCATGAGGGGCGAGGAGCAGATGGCCAGGAGCGCCGCTACGGCGACGCCGGTGAGCGTCACCGCCCAGAAATAGAAGACCTGGTAGGCGGCCATGGCTGCACCCATCGTGAGCAGCGCGAGGGCATCGCGGGTAGCGCTGACCCGCCAGTCCCGCGTGCTCACCAGCGCGGCGCCCAGCAGGAAGGGGGCGGCGATGGCGAGACGGACGAAGCCGACCAGCAGCGGCTCGGCGGCGGCGCCGCGGGCGAGGAGCGTCATGGTGACCCCGGTGGTCCCCCAGGAAATAGCGGCCAGCGCGATGAGGACGAGGCCGGTGAGCACGGTCCCCCATTATACGGATCGGAGGCTAGGAACCATCGGACTCGTTCTGAACCAGGACAATCCTGTGAATGGGCCCGTGCTCCGGGCGGACAAACTGATCGAATGAGCCCCATGCACTGGATCGATCTGGCCCACCCCTACGACGAGGCGATGACCCACATCCCCGCGGGCGGGCCGCCCTGCATCCGGAACATCTTCGACATCGAGCGCGACCCGTTCAACCTCCAGGAGCTCCGCCTCGTCAGCCACCTCGGCACCCATGTGGACGCGCCCATGCACTTCATCAAGGGCGGGCGGACGATTGACACCTATGCCCTCGACGACCTCGGCGGCGAGGGCTGGGTGCTGCCGATCTCCCGCAGCCCGAATGAAGCCATCACGGTGAAGGACCTTGAGGGGACGGGAGCCAAGGTGGAGCGAGGGCAAATCGTGCTCCTCGCCACGGGCTGGGATCGGAAGTTCTCCACCCCCGACTACTACACCCACCCGTATCTCTCCGACGAGGCCGCCCGGTGGCTTCTGGACCGCCGGGTGAAGATGGTGGGCGTGGACTTCTTTTCCGCCGATCTGCCGGTGCCGCGGCGGCCGAAGGAATTCACATGGCCGGTCCACCACCTGCTCCTGGGCAACGGCATCCTGATCGCCGAGAACCTGGCCAACCTTACGGCGGTGGCGGGGCGCCGGCTGACCATCGGCGCCTTTCCGTTGAAGATCAAGGGCGGCGACGGCGCCCCTGCGCGAATCTTCGCAATCGAAGCATAATTTCCCCCTCACCCTGCCCTCTCCCCCGCCCGGGGGAGAGGGGGAAAACGGAGGAGACGAGGAATGAAGCGGATCGGGTTCGTCGGGGCGGGGACCATGGGGATTCCCATGATCTCCAACTTGCTGAAGGCGGGGTTCTCGGTGCTGGCCTACGACGTCCGGCCCGAGGCGGTGGAGGAGGCGAAGAAACGGGGGGCCGCCGCGACCGGCTCGTCGGCGGAGGCGGCGCGCGAGTCTGACCTCATCGTGACGATGCTTCCCTCGTCGTCGGACGTGGAGGCGGCGTACCTCGGGCCGAAGGGTGTGCTAGAGGGCGCGCCCGCCGGCAGGCTCTGCGTGGACATGTCCACGATCGATCCGGGGATGTCGCGCCGGGTCGCCGAGCGGGCGAAGGCCAAGGGCGTCAGGTTCCTCGACGCCCCCGTGTCGGGGGCCGTGCCCCGGGCGATTGAGGGGACGCTGACGATCATGGTGGGCGGTGAGGCGAAGGACCTGGAGGAGGCCCGTCCGGCGCTCTCCGCCATGGGCTCCAACGTCATCCACGTGGGGCCGGTGGGGAGCGGGGAGGTGGCCAAGCTCTGCAACAACTTGATCGCCGGCGTGGCGACGGTGGCGGTCAGCGAGGCCTTCCGCCTGGCCGAAGGCTTCGGGGTGGACCCGAAGGTGCTCACCCAGGTGATCCTGAAGTCGTCGGGCTACACGTGGGCCATGGAGCACAATCACCCGGTGCCGGGGATCGTCGAGAAGGCGGCGTCCAACCGCGACTACGCGCCGGGCTTCATGACCGACCTCATGGCCAAGGACCTGGGGCTCGCGGTGAACGCCGCGCGCGAGCTGCGCCAGCCCGTCTTCGTGGCGCCGGCCGCGCTGGAGCTCTACCGGCTGGCCTCGAGCCACGGCCTGGGGCGGAAGGACTTCTCGTCGGTCTACACCTTCCTCAAGCCCTCTTCGTCCCAGGCCCCCGTTTGACTCGGGGGGGAGGCAGCCCCCGAAGCCCCGAGCGAAGCGAGGGGGCGGCTTTGCCGCGGGGCGTCGGAAGGGGGGCGAAGCCCCCCTCCGAGTTTAGAACAGCTGCCAGAGCTTCTGCGTCTGTGCCAGGCTTTCGGGCGCACCCGTGTAGACAACCTGGCCGACCTTCATGACGTAAACCCGCCGGGCGATCTGCAAGGCCTGCTTGACGTTCTGCTCGACCAGGAGGATCGCCGTCTTGAACCGATGGTTGATCTCTACCACGGCTTCCAACACCCGCTGCACGAGGAAGGGAGCCAGGCCGAGCGACGGCTCGTCCAGGAGGAGGAGTTGCGGGCGCAGCACCAGCGCCATTCCAAGCGCCAGCATCTGCTGCTGGCCGCCGCTGAGGGTTCCGGCCCCTTGCCGATGCCGCTCCCGCAGGATCGGAAACAGGCCGAACACTGCCTCCAGGCGATCGGCCACTTCGGCTTTCTGGACGGTATGGGCTCCCAGCTCGAGATTTTCCAGGACGGAGAGATCCGGAAAGACTCCGTGCCCCTGGGGGACGAAGGCGATGCCCTCCCGGACGTTCAAGGCGGATCGGCGGCCGTCAATTCGCGCCCCGCAGTACCGGATCTCGCCTTCGCGTGGGTGGAGGACCCCGAAGATGGTCCTCAGCAGGGTGGTCTTGCCGGCCCCGTTATGGCCGATCATGGCCACGATCTCCTCCTCGCCGACTTCCAGGGAGATCCCATGCAGGACCGTCTTCTTCCCATACCCTGCGACGACCTCCCGGACATCGAGCAGCATAAGGGCGTCCCTCACACTCCGAAATAAATGTCCGCCAGTTGGGGGCTGGCCATGATCTGAGCTGGCGCACCGCTCGCGATGGCCCGCCCCTCGTTGAGGAACACCACAGGGTCCGCGAGGCCCTTGATCACGTCGAGGTTGTGCTCGATGACACAGATCGTCTTGCCGTAGTCGGGGAGTCGCCGGATGAGCGCCATGATCGCCTCGACGCTTGTCGGATCGAGGCCCGAGGCCGGTTCGTCCAGGAGCAACAGATTGGCTTGGGTGGCCAGCAGTCGGGCCAGCGCCAAGAGCTTCTGCTCGGGATAGGAGAGGTCCTCCGCCAGCTCCCCGGCCTTCTCGGCGAGGCCCACGAAGGCCAGCAGCTCGTAGGCCCGACGGAGATTCTCGCGCTCCGCGCTGACGACCCGGGGAGCGGCGAAAAAGACTAACGATAGCTGTTCCGTACGTTGCCCGGGCAGGGCGACCACGACATTGTCGAGGACAGTCATCCGGGGGAAGAGACGGAGATCCTGAAAAGACCGCGCGATCCCGAGCCGGCTAATCTCGTGCGGCTTCGCTCCTCGGAGCTCCCGGCCTCGGTACACGATGCTGCCCGCGTCCGGTTCCAAGAAGCCGGTGATCAGGTTGAAGGCGGTCGTCTTTCCTGCGCCGTTCGGGCCGATCAGCCCGGTAATCCTTCCTTCTTCCAGGGTCAGTGAGAGGTTGTCGAGCGCTCGGATGCCGCCGAAACTCTTCGTGACGTTCCGCAGGGTGAGCAGCGGCTTTCCGTTGCCCGCCGTATGTGGAAGCCGAGTCCCCAGCGCGGAGCTGCCTGCTTCCACCTTGTCGCCACTGGCCGGAACTCTCCGAGCACCTCGGGTCGCGGAATGCTCGCCGATGAGCCCCTGGGGGCGGAACCGCACGAACAGGACGAGGAGCAGGCCGTAGAGGATCTGGCGGAAGGGCGCCGCGATGGCATCGGGGATCCGGAGAAAGCGCAGGGCCTCCGGAGCCACGACGAGCGCCACCGTCCCCACCAGTGACCCCCAGAGGTTCCCCGCCCCGCCGACCAGGACCACCGCCATGATGAAGATCGATTCGTCCAGGGTGAAACTCAGGGGGTTAATGAAGGTGATATAGTGGGCGTAGAAGCTGCCGGCGACGGCCGCCAAGCCGCCGGCGAGGGCAAAGACCGTGATCTTGAAGTAGACGATGTCCTTGCCCAGAGACTGCGCCGCCACCTCGTCCTCCCGGATCGCCCTGAGGACCCGCCCGAAGGGGGATCGCGCGACCCACCAGGTCACCAGGAAGCAGATCCCGGCGACAGCCACCGCCAGCGGAAGGTAGGCCGCCGGGGAGAAGATCTTGATCCCGAAGAGCACGGGCCGCGGGATCCCCGCAAGCCCGCCTTCCCCGCGGGTCAGGGCCAGCCAGTTGAGCATGACCCCGAAAACGATCATCTGGAACCCAAAAGACGCGATCACCAGGTAGTCCCCGCGCACCCTGAGGGCGGGGACACCGATGGCGCCGCCCACCAGCGCGGTCACGACAATGGCGCCCAGCAGCGCCAGAGGAAAGCTCGCTCCGAAGTGCAGGGTCAGCAGGGCCGACGTATACGCGCCGATGCCGTAGAAGGCCGCGTGAGCGATCGAGAAGAGCCCCGTGTAGCCGATCAGCAGGTTGTAGGAGGTGCTCAGGATTGTGTAAAGGGCGATGAGGATGGCGACGTGGATGAAATAGTCCATCGCCTCAGACCTCGGCCTTTCTCAACTTGACCCCGAAGAGGCCCGTGGGCCGAAAGAGGATGACCAGGAGGAGGATGCCGAAGGCGATGGCGCTCTGCCACTCGGAGGGCAGGAGCCAGATGCCCCAGTTTCGGGCGAGGCCGATGATCATCCCGCCGAGCGCTGCCCCCGGGAGGCTCCCGACCCCGCCCACGATGACCGCAATGGCGGCCATCAGCACGGCCGTCACCCCCATGTCCGGAGTCGCCCCTTTGTCGAGGGTGTAGAGGATGGCCGCCGGAGCAGCCAGGGCTGACCCGATCGCAAAGGCTCCGACAAAGACGCGCCGCGTGTCGATCCCGACGATCTCCGCCATCTCCGGGCTGGTCGCCACCCCTCGCATGGCCTTGCCGGTCTTGGTGCGGTAGAGGTAAAGGAGCAGGATGAAAAACAGGCTCCAGCTGACGAGCACCATGGCAAGGTGGAGGGTCGTGAACGCGACCTCGCCCAGGACGATCAGGCGCGAGGGAAAGCCGGTGACAATCTTGGCGTCCGTGCTGAAGAAGATCGCAATGGCATTTTCGACGATAATCAGGACCCCCAGGGAGGCGATGAGGACCGTGAGGGGGGAGGCGTACAGACGGCGCAAGGGCTGGTAGACGAACACCTCGATCCCCACCCCGAGGAGGACGGCGACGACCACGGCCAGGCCCACCGCCAGCCACAACGGGAGCGAAAGCCCTTCCGCGAAGGCGTAGGCCCCATAGGCGGCGGCCGTGTAGACGATGCCGTGGGCGAAGTGGAAGGTGCGAGTCGTCCCCAGGATGACGCCGAAGCTGATGGCGAGCAGCGCAAAGAGGCTGCCGCTCACGAGCCCGTTGACGGTGAGCTGAGCAAAAAGCTCAAGCATGCGCGGCAGCTCGGCGCCACCGGGGTGCGCGCTGCTCGCCGGCGATCAGCAATGGTCGCCTTCGGCCGGAGATCGTTTACTTGACCAGCGTCCTGACGGTCGGCTTCCCCCCTTTGACTTCGAAGACGGCCACGGGCTTGGCCGAGGTCCCGTCGTCGTTAAAGGTGATGGTGCCGCCGTAGACGCTGGCAAACTTTCGCTTCGCCAAGAGGGCCTGCCGCAGCTGGTCGCCGCTCTGCGGGTTCCCACCCTTCTGTTTGACCTCTTTGATCAGCTCGCCCAGGATGTAGATCCCCTCGTAGTAGTTGGCCGCGTAAAAGTCGGGGGCCTCGGCGTATTTTTTCTTGTAGTCCTGGATGAAGCGCGCTGTCCACGGTTCCTTGCTGTCCGGGTCCAGATAGTCCGAGGCGTACTCGTACCCTTCCATGGCGGTCCCGGCGACGGCCTGGCCGTCGGGGGTCCAGTCGATCCCCACCAGGGGCACGGTGATTCCCACGTCTCGGGCCTGCTTCACGATGAACCCGAGATCCTTGCCGTAGGACCAGGTGGCCACCACGTCGGGACGGGCCGCCTTGATCTTGGCCAGCTGGGCCGCGTAGTCCGTCGCCCCGAGCTCGTGGACCTCCGTCGCCACGATGGTCCCTCCCAGCTTCTCCCAGAACGGCCTCACGTGGTCCCGCACCGTGATCCCGGAGGGGTCGTTGCGGTAAATCATGGCCAGCTTGCGCGCCCCTTTTCGGAACACATGCTCGGCGATGACCTGGCCCAGATAATTTCCAACCATTCGGTTATTGAAGAGATAGGGCTTCCCCACCAGATCCGGGCTCCAGCCACCCCCGTTCAGCATGAGGACCTTGTGCTCCGCTGCAATCGGGTAGGCGGCCAGGGTCGGGGCGCTGTACGACGTAAGGATGAACGGGACCTTGTCGATGTTGACCAGCTTGTTGATGGCGCTGACCCCTTCCTTGGGCTGGCCGCTTTTGTGATCCTCAATGACCAGCTCCAGCTTCATCCCGTCGATCCCGCCTTTCGCGTTGATCTCCTCGATGGCCAAGAGTGGCCCTCGGCTCATCACTCGACCGTAGTAGGCTCCGGGGCCGGTCATGGCGAGGATGGCTCCGATCTTGTAGGTCTCGGCCCCATAAGCCGGGATCGCGCCTAGGCCAAGAAGAGCAGTAATAAATGCTATCCACTTGCGCATGGCTGTCCTCCCTGAGAGGGGTTATCCGGTCACTGCTCCTGCTTTCCGACGATTCCCTTCTCGCGTAGCGCGCGAATCTCGTCCGCCGTATAGCCCAGTTCGCGCAGCACCTCGTCCGTGTGCTGGTCGAAGGCGGGGGCCGGCAGGTCAAGCGCCCCCGGCGTTTCGGACAGGCGAACCGGCACCCCCATCAGCCTCAGACGGCCGGCCCGCGGGTGGTCCACCTCGACGATCAGCTCGTTCTCCAGCACCTGGGCGTGAGTGAACACCTCCTCCCGGTCGAGCACCGGCGCGCAGGGGACTTCCTCGGCCTGAAGCAGCTCGAGCCACTCGTCCCGGGGCTTGGTTGCGAAGATTGCCTTCAAGATCGAGGCAAGTTCTGGGCTTCGCTCGCTGCGGGCAAGCGCGGTGCTGAAGGCGGGATCCGTGGCCACGTGCGCGATTCCTAGGACCTTGCACATCCGATTCCACTGCTCGTTGTTGGCTACGACGAGGACCAGCCACTCACCGTCCCGACAGCGGTAAGGAGCGAACATCGCCTGGACGGCGTAGCTCGTTGGGTTGACCTCCTCGACCCCCCGGACCATCTCCACCGACTGCATGGCGATGGCGGCGGCCAGCAAGGAGGTCTCGACCTTCTGCCCGCGGCCGGTCCGCTCCCGCGCCAGGAGGGCGAGGGCGACCCCGTAGGCAATCAACATCGGGGCCGAGCAGTCCGCCACCCACACCGGGGCCCCGATGGGGGTTCCATCAGGCATCCGCCGGCGGCTCAGGATGCCGGTCAAGCCCTGGGTGACGAGATCGTAGGCCCGCTTGTCGGCGTATGGGCCTTTGACGCCGAATGGGGTGACCTCCACATAGATGAGGCGGGGGTTCAACGGCCGGAGCGTCTCGTAACCATAGCCGAGCCGCTCGGCGACGCCGGGACGGAAGTTGTGGAGGAGGACATCCACTCCTTGTATCAGCCGGTAAACGATCCCCCGCCCCTCCGGGTTCGTGATGTCCACGACGATGCCCCGTTTGCCCCGGTTCACGAGCAGGAAGTGGCGGTTCTCACCGTTCAGGGGGGTGGCCGTTACCAACCGACGGGCGTCGTCCCCCCACGGGGGCTCAACCTTGGTAATGGCGGCTCCCTGGTCGGCCAGGTACATTCCGGCCCCCGGCACGGCCCACATCTGCGAGAGGTCCAGCACCTTGACCCCGGCGAGTGCACCCGGCACGACGATGACTCCTTTTCTCGGAAAGCCCCAGGCTCGAAGTGCTACGTCAGGGGTACCGGCTCCTGCGAGTGGTTCAAAGTGTATCGGTCCGCTAGCGCGCGCCGATCAGGATGAATGGCGCCCAGTAGTACGGGTGCGCCGTCGCCGGGTCGGCGAGGACGGCGCGCTGCGCCTGCTGGAGGGCCCCCGCTCGGCCGGCCGCCGGGAGCGCCCGGTGGAAGACGACCATGAAGTCGCGCGTGGCCCGGTCCTCCACCTTCCAGAGCGAGGCCAGGATGCTCTGGGCGCCCGCCTGGCTGAACGCCGCTGCGAGGGTCATCAGCGCCGCCCCCGGCACCTGCTCGCCCACCGCCGTCTCGCAGGCCGACAGGATCGCCATGGCGTTGGGCGACAGCACGAGGCCGGCGATCTCGGCCACCCCCAGCTGCTGGCTCCGCTCGTCCTCTCCGGCCATCAGCAGATACGAGCGCTCAGGCCGCTTGGGGTCGAGGACCCCGTGGGTGGCCAGGTGAATGTCGGGGAACTTCCCGACCTGGGTCAGGAACTCGGCTTTGGTCGCCTGGGCCCCCTCCAGGGCTGTCACCGCCTGCCGGATCCGCCGCAGCGCCCGCACCTCCTGGCTCGCGCCGGGGAGGCTCCCGTCCGGGTTCGCGAGGGCCAGGAGCGGCGCGTCCGGCGTGGGCTTCGACGGGCTCAGGAGATCCACCAGCTCGAGCTGCGTGACGTAGCTCACGGCGTGCGTCTCCGCCAGGAAGCGGACCGACCCGTCGGCCTCGGCCCGGGTGAGGGCGTGGATCGGCAAGTAGAGGAGGAGGTCGTTGGGGATGAGGATTAGGTTCCGGTGCGTCCTGAGCTCGGCCTCGATGGGGCCGAGCAGGTGCGCTGCGAGCTTGGCGCTGAGCGCCTTCAAAGGCGCCACCTCGCGCCTGTAGACCTCCGACCCGTCGTCGCTCCAGGGGACGCGCTGGGTGACCGCCCGATCCATGAACTGCCGGTACTGGCGGATCATGGCGTAGAGGTCGGTCTGAGGAACCGCCTGGGTCTTGACCTTGAACTGGCCTCCGCGCGCGACCACGAACAGGTAGAGGGTGTCGGGGGCGGCGAAGTACTGGACGGCGAGCGTCCCCGCGGGCAGGCGGTCGGCGAACTTGGCCAGCACTTTCGGATCCACCGTCTGCTGGTCCACGAACTGGCTCTTGTACTTGGGGTACTTCACCAGGAAGGCCTGGACCTGGGCCAGATACTCCGTCTTCGTCTGCGCCAGTAGCTTCGTCAGGCTCCTCAGCTTTTCGGCCTGCCGCTCGCCGGCCGGCTTCTCCTGCTCTTCCCGGAGCGCCTGCTCCAGAGCCAGGAGCTGGTCCTGCTTGGCCTGCGTCTTCTGCGCCTCCTCGCGGGCCTTCGGATCCTGGAGCTTCGGGCGCGCGGCCGCCAGAGCCTCGGCGACGACGCGCCCCTTCTTGGCCTCCAGGACCGACCACGCTTCCCGGTCGTAGCCCTTCGACTGGTCCTGCTCGTGGAGCTTCAGGAGGAGCCGGGCCAGGGCGTCGTACGCGGCGAGACGATTATCGGCCTGGAGGAACTGGGCCCGCTCCTCCCCCTCGAACTGGCCGGCCACCCCCTCCAGCGTCTTCACCGCCTCCTGGTAGAGCGGCAACGCCTGCAGGGGGCGCCCCTGGCGCTCGTGGATGGCGCCGAGCCCGAGTGTCACGCGCCAGGTGAGGTCCGGATCGCCGGCGCTCCGCGCGATGGGGAGCGCGCGCTCGAAGAGCGCCCGCGCGGCGGCGTGGTTCCCGCTGCTCCGGCGGAGGTACGCGACGCTCATGAGGGTCCAGGCGACCGCGGGGTGGTTGGGCCCCAGGCTCTTCTCGCGGATCGTGAGCGCGCGCTCGTACATGGCGCCCGCCCCGGCGGGATCTCCCGTCGTCCGGAGGAGGTAGGCGAGCGCCTGGAGGCTGAAGGCGACGCTCGGGTGGTCGGGGCCGAGCGCCTTCTCACGAATCTTCAAGGCGCGCTCGTAGAGCGCCCGCGCGCCGGCGGTGTCGCCTGTCCGGTGGAGGAGGCGGGCCAGGTGGTTGGCGTTCCAGGCTACCCAGTGGTGGTCGGGGCCGACGGCCTGCTCGTAGGTTTTCAACCCCCGCTCGAGCAGCGGACGGGCCGCCGCGTAATCGCCCGCGTCGGCCAGGAGCACGCCGAGACTCGTGAGGCTCTGGGCGACGCCCGTGTGCGTAGGCCCGAGGGCCTGCTCGCGGATTTTCAGGGCCCGCTCGAAGTGGGCCCGCGCCGCCGCGTAGTCCCCGGTCCGCGAGAGGACGAGGGCCATATCGTTGAGCGTCGTGGCGACGGCGGGGTGGTCAGGCCCGAGGGCGCGCTCCCGGATCGCCAGGGCCTTCTCGAGGAGCGGCCGGGCGGCGGCGTTGTCGCCCGTCAGGTAAAGGAGATAGCCGAGAGCCGTGAGGCCCGAGGCGTAATCGGGGTGATTGGGACCGAGCGCGGTCTCGCGGATTGTGAGGGCGCGCTCGAGGAGCGGCCGGGCCGCGGCGTAGTCGCCCATGTCGCGCAGGACCTCGCCCAGGCTGGTGAGGCTCTGGGCGAGCCAGCGGTTGGTGGGCGGGAGCGTTTGCTCGCGGATCTTGAGGGCCCGCTCGAAGAGCACCCGCGCTCCCGCCAGATCCCCGGAGCGCCAGACCACGAGCCCGAGGTTGGTCAGGCTGAAGGCGAACTGCGGGTGCCCGGGCCCGAGGGCCTGCTCGTGGATCCGGACCGCGCGCTCGAGGAGCGGCCGGGCCGCAACGGTTTCGCCGGTCAGGTAGAGGAGGTAGCCGAACGAGCTGAGGCTGGCCGCGAGCTGGGGGGAGGCCGGCCCGAGCTTCTGCTCTCGGATCGCGATGGCGCGCTCCAGGAGCGGCCGCGCCCCGGCGTAGTCGCCGCTCTCGCGTAGCAGCTGGGCCAGCGCGTGGAGGCTCTCCGCTACCTGGGGGTGCTCGGGGCCGAGGGCCTTCTCGCGGAGGGCCAGGGCCTCCCGGGCCTTGGGGGTCCCCTCCCGGAAGCGGTCCGTGTTCCAGTCCTTCTGGGCTTCGGCCTGGAGCTCCCGTGCCCGGTCGAGGTCGCCCTGGGCCGCAACGGCCCCCGGGAGGAGGGTCGAGAGGAAGAGCGCGACGGCCCAGACCGCGGGGCGGCGCATCACCGGGCGGCCGGCCCGCTCATCAGGAAGCGTGCCTCGTCGAACGCCTCGGCGGCCTGCTCCAGAAGCCCGGCTGCCTCATAGAGCTTTCCCAGTAGCAGGTGGAGGGTCGGCTCGTCGGGGTCCTTCGCCAGGGCGGCGACGAGGATGAGCCGGGCGTCGTGAACGAGCCCGTTCCGGGCGAGAAATCCCGCCCGCAGCGCGACGAGTGTGTTGGGCGAGACCGTCGGTCCGAACGCCTGCTCCAGCTCCTTCACGTTCTGCCGGATCCCCTGGGCGCGGGTCGGATCCAGCACCTCGAACCACGCCTGCTGGGCCGGATGGTTTCCGGCGACGACCTGGATGGTGTAACGGACGCCGGGCGTCAGCGTCGGCGCGTCAGTGGGGTAATCGAACCGGCCGCCCGTCAGGTCCTTCTTCTCCAGCACCACGCCCTTCGGGCCCGCGATGCGGACGGTGTAGCGGGAGAACCGGCTCCCCAGCCACTCGAAGGTGAGAGAGTCCGGCAGCACCGGGCCGTTCCGGGGACTCAGGATCACCGGCGGCCTGGGACCTCCCCGCGTGGAGAGCGTGGCTCGCGGCTCTTCCTTTGCGGTGGTGGCGAGGAAGCCGAGGCTCGTCTCCAGCAGCGTCATGGCCTTCTGAGCCTTGCTCTCGCCCGCCTGCGGGACCGCGACCACGAAGGGTGAGTTGGCCCTGGTCACCCTGACGCTCCCGCGCCCGCCGCTCAAGAGAATGACGGTGGACGCATCCTCGGTGGCGCGGACCGTGTCGCCCGCTCTGAGCGCGAGGAGCGGTCCGGCCTTGCGCCACTCCTGAATCCCGGCCGGCCGGACCTCGACCTGGCCGCGGAGGACCTTGATCTCGGTGATCATGCCCGCCGACTCGCTTCCCTGGCCCTCGGCGGGCGGGGCCAAGCACTGTCCGGCAAACGCCACCGCCATGATGAGCCCCAGCACGCGTCGTCGTGTTTCGCTCACGGCACGTTTCCTCCTAAGCCGTTCATGCCTTGGGCTAGCGTCCCCCGTCCCCGATGACGCTGAACGGGGCCCAGAAGATCGGGTGGGCGTAGCTAAAGACGACCTTCTGCGTGTTGGGGTCGGTGTAGGCGCCCTGGTCGATGAGCCAATGCTTGGTCATCGGCTGGCGCCGGTAGCAAGACTATAGGGCCACCCGTCGAGGGCTGTCAAGGAAGGGCGCCGTCAGTCTGGGAGACACCCACGAGCTCGAACACTTCCACCGGCTGGGTCCGTCCCTTGACCTTGATGGAGCCGCGCTCCCGCATGACCACGCGGTCCTTCACGACCTGGAGCGTCTCCCTGCTGATCAGGATCTCGGTGCCGAGCTCGCGGTTGAGGCCCTCGATCCGCGAGGTCGTGTTGACCGTATCCCCCATCACCGAGTACTTCTTCCGCTTCGGGGAGCCGACATTCCCCGCGAAGACCTCTCCGGTGTGCACCGCCACCCCCATCGCCAGCGCTGGCCGCCCGGCGGCCTGCCAGCCTGCGTTGAGCCGGCGGAGGGCGGCCTGCATTTCGAGGGCCGTGGTGACGGCGTGCCAGGCGTGGTCAGGATCATCCAGTGGCGCCCCGTAGACGGCCAGGATGCCGTCCCCGATGAAGTCCTGGATGACCCCGTGATGGCCCATGATCACGTCCACCATTTCGGTGAAGTACTCGTTCATGATCTCCGAGATCCGATCTGGCGGGAGGCGCTCGGAGAGGGTGGTGAAGCCGCGGAGGTCGGACATCAGGACCGACACGCTCCGCACCTCGCCCCCGAGCCCGGCGCCCTCGCGCAGGACCCGGTCCATGACCTCCGGGCTCACGTACTGGCCGAAGGCGGCCCGGAGCCGGCGTCGCGTGAGGAGCCGCGAGCCTTCGATATAGGCCAGCATTCCCACGAGAGGGGCCACGAAGTCAAGCCAGTAGCCACCCTGCGTATAGGCCTCGTAGCTCACGGCGACGAAGCCGGCGATCAGCAGGAGGCTCAGGAGCGCGACCCAGAGCGGCCGGAGCCAGAGGGAGAGCAGGGAGACCACCAGACAGGCGCCGACCAGGACCGACAGGCTCAGGAGCCAGTGGGGCGGCAGGAGCGTGCGCCGCGAGAGCAGCGTGAAGATCATGTTGGCGTGGATCTCGACGCCGGCCATGAGCCCCGTCGGCGTGGGGTAGAAGTCCCGGCTCTCCGCGAACGTGGCTCCCACGAGGACGATCTTGTCCCTGAACGGGTTGTCGGTCTCCGGCCGGATGCCGCTCCGGGCCAGCTGGACCAGCGCGCCGCTGGGAAACGCTGTGAAGGAGCCCTCCCGACCGGCGAAGTCGATCCGCCACGGGGCCCCCGCCAGCCTGCTGAGGGAGATCGGCTCGGTCCGGCTGATCCGCCCCTGCCGATCACGGGCCGGCAGGGTGAGCGCGGCTCCGGGATTGCCCGTGAGGGCTCGCAGCAGTTCGTCTGACGTCTGGCCCGCATAGCCGGCCAGGACGGCCAGCGCGAAGGACGGGAGAAATCCGCCGTCGCCGGACGGAAGCACCGGCGCCATCCGGCGGATCACCCCGTCGGCCCCGACCGGAGCGTTCGAGAAGCCGAAGAGCCCGCGGAGATCCAGCGAGAAGGCCGGGGCCATGTCGTAGCGCGCGGGTCCGTCCCCTTTGCGTGGAGTGGCGAGCGCGGCGAACACCACCCGGCCCGATCCGCCCCTCTCCCAGCGGCGCGTCATCACGATGAGGGCGGCGTCCTCCTGGGGGATGGCGCGGCTCCTCAGCTGAACATCGAAGCCGACGACGCGCGCGCCGCTCTGGAGGAGGAAGTCCCCCAGGTCGGCCAGGTAGCGGCGGGAGAGCGGCTGACGCTCGCCCAGAGCCGCGAAGGACTCCTCGTCGATCAGGACCAGGACGATCTCGGGCGCCGGCACCCGATCGCGGAGGAAGAGGAAGGCGTCCACCGCCCGCGTCTCCCATCCGGAGAGCACGCCGACTCGCGAGAGGGCCGTCACTCCCACACTGACGGCTACCCCCAGCAGGAGCGCCTGGGCTACCCGCCGCAGTCCGGGGATCGACCAACGTCGCTGGCCCACCCTGGTCATTCTCCGTAGTGGGTTCTTGCCCGCTCGATGTAGACGATTCGATGTTCTTCGTCCAGGCTGTACACGATCCGGTCTTTATAGGTGAGACGGTAGGAGTAGCTTCCGCTCAGATCGCCAAGAAGTTTCTTCCCCTCATAGGGGTTGAGGGCAAGAACTTCGAGGAGGATATCTCGAAGCTTAACCTTGAGCTTCGGGGGAAGCTGCTCGACGTCTTTCTTGGCCTGCTTGGTGAACCGGATTTCCCAGCGCGCGCTCATCGCGCGCCGAGCACCTCTTCGAGCGAATAGGTCTCGCCGCGGCTGATTTCACGGCGGGCCTGGCGGATGCTCTTCAGCAACCCCGGAGTGGAGAGAAGTTCGAGTGTTTCCAGCAGCCCCTCGTAGTCCTCGTGGGAAAGAAGGACGACGTCGCCCTCCTTATGTGTGATCCGGAACTGCCGATGCCCCCGCACAGACCGCTTCAACAGGGTGAATAACTCCTTTCGCGCCTCGGTTGCCGTCAAGGTCTTCACGGGTCGGCCTCCTGTACCAGATTATGTACATCACACCCTACTGCAGCCTCTGCCCCTCGTCAAGCGTCTCGCTGCAAGGCTCACCGTGGGGCTCCGGTAAGGCCAAAGGCGGCCCCCCGGTCCGGCGGCGCTTCGGTCGGGACCGTGGCGCAGCCCGCGGTTCCCTCTCATGCTCAGGCCTCCTTCACGGTCCTTGCGGGAACGCTACCCGAACCGGGCGGCTCGCGTCAAGCAAGATGGCTGGCATTGCGTGCGATAAACTAGGCCTGGAAGGCATGGCTCTTAGAGGGAAGAAGGTATTCGCATGGCTCGCCTGGGGCGGGGCTTTTGCCGCCGCGGCGGTGGTCGTGGGCTATCTCGGGTGGACGCTCACTGCGCTCGACGGCGAATTGACCGAGCGGGCGCGAGAGGTCACGAGCCTCCAGCAGGAGATCGCCCGGCAGCAGGCACTCCTGAAAACCCTCGTCTCTCCCGACACCCAGGTCGTGGCGCTCGACGGGCTTAAGTCGAGCCCGGCCGCGCGGGGCCGGGTGTGGTGGCACCGGACGGCCGGCGGGTTCTTCGTCGCCAGCGGGCTTCCAGCTGCGCCGGCCGGCAAGACCTACCAGCTGTGGGCGATCGCGGGGGGGAGGCCGCTAAACGCCGGCGTCTTCGACGTGGATCCGAAGGGGACTGCCGCGCTTCGCGTGAAACCGCTGCCCGGGGTCGAAAAGGTGAACGTCTTCGCCGTCACCCTCGAGCCAGCCGGCGGCCTGCCCAATCCCTCCGGCGCCATGTATCTGGCCGGGAAATCCCCTTGACTTTCCAGTTCACTGGAAGGTTTATCCTGTGGCCATGGGGTTCTCAGGCCTCAGGATCGGGGAAGTCGCCACCAGGGCGGGGCTGAACCCGAAGACCCTCCGCTACTACGAAACGCTGGGCCTTCTGCCATCCCCCGTCCGGGAGGCCAACGGCTACCGCCGCTATCCCGCCGAGACCCTGGACCTCCTCCGCTTCATTCGCCAGGCCCAGGGGCTGGGCTTCACCCTCGACGAGATCAAGGAGGTCCTGGCCATCCGCCGGCGTGGTGATGTCCCCTGTTCGCACGTTCGATCCCTCCTCAGGCAGAAGGCGATGGAGCTGGACCGGAAGCTCGCCGACCTGGTGGCGCTGCGCCGGCGGATCCGCCGGAGCCTGGCCCGGTGGGGACGGAGCCCGCGGCTGAAGGCGCGGGTGTGTCCCCACATCGAGGCGCACCCCGCCCGGCGATGAAGAAGGTCCTCTTCGTCCTGGCCGACCTGACAGAGGGAGGCGGTTGATGGAACCGAATTCGGCAGACCGCCGGTTTCGTACATTCCTCGTGGCGAGTGGGGTGGTTCTTTTCTCCGCCTTCGTGGTGGGGCTCGGGAGCCTGGCCACCTCGCCGCTCGAGGTCGTGACGCTGACCCTCGCGTACACCTCCGGGCTCTCCATGATCGTCCTGCCGTGCACGCTTCCCGCGGTCTTCGTCATCGTCCCCCTGAGCCTCGGGCGAGGGTACCGGCGGGGGCTGGCGATGGCGCTCCTCTTCGGCCTCGGGCTGGCCCTCACGATCACAGCGTACGGCGTCGCCGTGGCGTACCTCGGGAAGATCCTCTATCTGGACACCGTCACGCTCCTCATGTGGCTCGTGGCCGGAGTGGCGGCGTACCTCTTCGGGCTGTCGGAGCTGGGGCTGATCCCCTGGCGAGCGCCCGCCTATGGTGGCGCGCTGCCGGGCATGATCCAGCGGCGCGGGGACTACGGGAAGGCGTTCGCCATGGGGCTCCTCCTCGGCAACGCCGGAATCGGTTGCCCGAACCCCGCCTTCTACGTCTTGCTGACCTTCATCGCCGGGTCGGGGAGCGCCGTGACAGGGGCGGCCTATGGTCTCATCCACGGAATCGGCCGGGCGACTCCGCTCCTGGCGCTCTCAATCCTGGCGATCCTGGGAATCAACGCCACGGGCTGGGTGGTTGGCCGGCGCGAGCGGGTCGAGCGACTGATCGGCTGGGGCCTCATCGGTTTCGCCGCGCTCATGATCCCCAAGGGCTATCTCTTCGGTCACGCCTTCTGGGAGGAGTCGGTCTTCCACAAGGTCTGGAACCGGCTGGTCCACCTGACGCTGGGGGCCAACGTGGCGGAGAGCGCCGAGGTCGAGCGGGTCCTGGGCGACACGGTCGTCCACGACCCCTGGCTCCTCTTCGGCCCGTGGGTGGTGATCGCGCTCCTGATCGCGTTTCCGATCCTCTGGAGCGACTGGAAGCGGGCGGGAGCGCCGAAGGAGGCGGGGACCGCGCGGCGCGTCGTGGCCGGCCTCGCGGGGCTCGCGCTGCTCTTCCCGGCGCTGGCGGACGCCCACGGCGATGACACCGTCGCGCCCGCCGCGTTCTTCGGGCCCATGCTGGGTCTCGTCGTGCTCGTCTCAGTGGTCGGAATCGGACGGGCCGTGATCCGGGCGGTAAGGGGGCACAGGCCGTGATCACGGTCGAATTGCTCACCGCGCCCGGCTGAGCGAACTGCCGGGCAGCCAGGGCGCTGGTTGCGGAACTGATCGAGAGGGTCAGGGCCGAGGTTCCTGACCTTCACCTTGAAGAGATAGACATCACCGCGCATCCCGAGATCGTGATGAAGTACCGAGTGATGGCCACCCCGGCGATCACCATCAACGGGAAGGTGGAGTTCGTGGGGGTGCCGAAGGAAGCGACCCTCCGGGCCCGCCTCCTGGCCGCCGCCGGGCCGCGACGGGAGACCTGAGGTGGGAATTTCCAACGTGAGGCCGCTGTTTGATGGAAGTGGAGGCTTGCATCTCCCAGGCCCTGGGCGGCGGGGAGGAAAGGAGGACGTGATGCCGAGAGCGGTCGTCGTCTACAGCCAGCCGGGGTGAGTGAGCTGCCAGGCGGAGAAAGAGTTCCTTTCTCAGAAAGGCATCCCCTTCACGGACAAGAACATCCGCGAGGATCCGAATGCGCTGGCGGAGCTCGAGAAGCTCGGCTACCGGGCCACGCCCGTGACGCTCATCGACGGGCAGGTGGTCGTCGGGTTCGATCGGGGGAAGCTGGAGCGCCTGCTGGGCTTGGCGTAAACTCGTCGAGAGGGCGCGGCGCATGCCGAAGGCGTGGTGTCAGGGCTGAGGGCAAGAGATCGAGATCCCGGTCGGGGTCAAGGCCGGCGCCCTCTTCGACTGCCCGAACTGAGCGGGGCTCTCGCTCCGGGCGAGCGAGCGCGAGGGGCGGTGGGCGGTGACGGAGGTCAAGAAGGCCAGCTGCGCGGTGGGGAACGAGACGGTGATCCTGCCCGATGACGTCCGGCCCGGGGACGTCATCCGGTGCCACGGCGTGAGGCAGCGGGTCACCTACGAGTTCGGCGCCTACGCCCTCGTGAGGGAGCCCTGATGGCGAGGCTCCGCGCGTTGGTTGGAGGCGCCATCAGCCTGGGCGGTGCCTTCGTCTCCTCCCTCTGCTGCGTGCTGCCGGTGGCCATCGTCCTCCTCGGCCTGGGCAGCGGCGCCTTCATGGCCACCACGATGAGATACACGCCGGTCTTCGTCCCCATCGGCGTCCTCAGCGTGACCCTCGGCTTCTACCTGCGCGTCCGTGAGCGGCGGCGGTGCGCCCGCGAGGGATGCCGAATGGCGGGGGCCGGCTGGAGCCTGGCCCTGCTGAGCCTGTCGGCACTCGTCGTCGCTGCAGCGGTCTTCTTCACCGTGATGCCCGGCCTCTCCTCCGACCTCCTGACGTGGGCGACCGGGAGCCAGGAAGGACCCTCCACGATGGACATGCCCATGGGGACGACGCGCTGAGCGCCGCCTTGAATCGCCGGAGGTTTCTCCAGGGTATCCTCGCGGCGTGGCTCGCGCCCGGGCCCGCGACGGCGGGGGCGGCAGAGCTCGCCGTGGTCCACCTGCGCGTGGACGGGATGACGTGAGGCGCTTGAGCCTATCTGGCGAAGCGGGCCCTGGAGGGGCTCAAGGGAGTCCGGCGTGCCGAGGTGAGCTTCGAGCGGCGCGAGGCCGTGGTCACCTACGAGCAGGGTGCGGTGACGATCGAGCAGATGAACCAAGCCCTGGCCCCCTACGGCTTCACGGCGAGGCCGACGGAGCCGGGGCCGCTCAGACCTTGAGGCCGAGGATGCGCTGGGGGTTCTTGAGGTAGATCTTCTCCAGGACCTCGGGCTTGTAGCCTTCCTCCTCGAACTCCCGGAAGAGCCGCGCGTGGGCGAGCACGGGGTAGTCCGAACCAAACATCACCTTGTCCTGGAGGCGGCCGTTGATCTCGCGCTTGAGGGCGGGGGGGAAGTACTTCGGGGCCCAGCCGGAGGTCTCCATGACGACGTTGGCTTTATGGAGAAGCAGCGCGATCAGCTCGTCGTGCCAGGGCCAGGCGCAGTGGCAGGCGATGATGGTGAGGCGGGGAAAATCCGCCGCGACGTCGTCGATGTAGGGGATCGGCCGCATGTAGTTCAGCTTGATCCCGAGGCCGCCCGGCAGCCCCGCTCCCATGCCGGTCGTCCCGGTGTGGAACTGGACTGCGGTCCCGAGCGACTGGCAGAGGTCCCAGATCGGGGAGAAGCGCGGGTCGTTGGGGAAGAAGGCCTGGGCGCCCTGCTGGAACTTCACTCCCAGGAGCTTCAACTCCTTCACGCTCCGCTCGATCTCCTGGAGGGCCATCTGCCCCTTCCAGGGGTCCACCATGGCCCAGCCGCCCGCGTAGGCCTGGGGAAACTTCCGGATCTGCTCGGCGATGTAGTCGTTGGGGGTGCGGGGCTCGCCCGTCCCGGCCTCGGCGTCCCAGGCGATGATGCATCCCTTCACGCCCGCGGCGATGAAGTCCTGCGCCATCTCCGCCTCGGTCCGCACCTGCTGCTCGGTCTTGTAGTAGATCTTCATGGCGTCCGCGAACTTCTTGGTCGAGCGCTGCCAGTGAGCGGTGGAGATGTGGGCGTGGACGTCGATGGCCCTGATCA
>ERZ1292640.1164-Hain-H43-02um-R1-1164-length-21721-cov-5_pt1 | contig 21721 bp, 15 predicted proteins | sample MGYA00564404_ERZ1292640 | MGnify/ENA primary metagenome ERZ1292640 (study PRJEB36523, sample SAMEA6512636) | groundwater metagenome | collected 2019-01-08 | study: AquaDiva: Metagenomics assemblies of 32 groundwater samples
AATCTTAGACAGAATTCTTCATAACGCTCATAAATTTGACCTTCAGGCAGACGAGTCCGTTCGCAAATCTAGGAAGGGCTTGTCTACTGTGGAAAAATCTGAGAAGTAACCTGTGAAATCGCGTTCAGATGAACACGATTTGGCGGGGGGGCCGACATGCTCCGTTTTTGGGTGTCGACTTCAAACCGGAATTACCTGCCGACTTGACCGGAATGCGCATAATTCCCATGCCCAGCATATTTCATGTCCTCTTTCTTGTTGTAAACCCTTGGACACAGAAAATTTGGCGCTACCACACTTGCAGCAATAGCGTCGAGATTCTTGCATTCGACGCACTTCACTTTGATTTTGCCAGTTAAGAATCCCAGAATTATACAGATGTATCGCATACAAACTCTCCCCCTGCTTTCATCTATTATCAATGAGAGCATAAGCAAAAAAATGCTCAACATTTACATGAATAGTGACATCAAAATGGCGCTTATAGGGAATGACCCAAACTACATAGACTCAAGGTACGGGGCTTAAGCCATAGCGGTAAGGTTGAATATAAGTTCAGGTGAGGTTTATGTGTGTGCATGTGGTTTCTAAATTAACGCTTCCACCGCCACGCCCAGACTGTTTTTAAGTGTCTAGAGCGAGGCGGTGGTGGTTGGGGGGGCTTACATGTACTTCTTGATCAGTTTTGCGATGTCTGAGCTTTTGCCGTATCTATCCTTGGCAAAGTCGTAAGCTGTATTACCACTATTATCTTGTTTATTAGGGTTAGCTCCGGCATCCAATAGGGATTTGGCAGTATCAATATCCCTACCAACAGCCCTCATCAAAGCGGTATTGCCATTCTTATCTTGCAGATCCAGATTGGCCTTAGCCTGGATCAGGGCAAGTGCGATGTCCTTGTGCCCATTTAGCGCAGCCAGCATTAAGGCGGTATTGCCATCCTTATTTTGCAGATCCAGATTGGCTTTAGCCTGGATCAGGGCAAGTGCGATGTCCTTGTGCCCAGTTAACACAGCCAGCATTAAGGCGGTATTGACATCCTTATCTTGCAGATCCAGATTGGCTTTAGCCTGGATCAGGGCAAGTGCGATGTCCTTGTGCCCATTTCGCGCAGCCAGCAGTAAGGCGGTATTGCCATAATAATAATTTTGCAGATCCAGATTGGCCTTAGCCTGGATCAGGGCAAGTGCGATGTTCGTATAGCCTTTTTCAGAAGCGTACATCAAGGTAGTGGTTTTTTCCCTATCTTGCACATCAAAATTTGCTCCAGCTTGGATTAGGGTAAGCACAATGTCCGTGTGTCCATTGTCGGCAGCATATATCAAAGCGTTTCTGAAACTATTATCTCTGGAATTTACGAATGCTCCCAAGGCCAATAGATCAAGAGTGATTTCACGTAAACCCATCCTGGCAGCTACCATCAGTGGAGACTCCCTCGTTTCAGCGTCTTTAACATTAGGACAGACGCCTTCATTAAAAAGAAGCAGTTTTGCCTCATCGACGTTTCCGAGTCTAAGCTCTCTAAAAAGTTCAAAGGTTAGATGGCAATTTCTACTGCAGTAACCAAAGTAAGCATCAATATTCTCAGAATAAACCGGCACCAGTCTAACCGAGTTAAAGACCAGAAAATCATAAAATGGTCCACTTGTGCTTGGGAGGCCGCCTTCTGCCAAGCGTGAAACCTCATGCACCACGGTCATGAGCTTTCTGGTACGCTGTATGGTTTGCTGCGGGATGAACGAGTGCAAAACCTCATGAAACCTAAGCGCCCCTTGGCTTATCTCGTCCAACTGAGCAGCGAGATCATTATCTACATAAACTTCGTTATTGAACCTGATCGCGACCTGTTGGATGTTTGAACCGATTTGTTGTTCATAAACCGTAAGGCCCTCAAGCTCCTGATCCGGAAGTTTCTTTAGCGGACCATGGGTAAGGCATACCTTCACTTCCTTGAGATTTCTCTCAACTGATTCGGCAAAAAAGCGATGTCTTGATTTCAAAACATCCATCATCTTTTGGAAATGAGCCTGACCCTGGCCCCACTCGGCCGCCCACTGCCACTGGCAGACAGCACCACTCACAATGTCTCGCAGTACCGGCCTGCCGTTTACATCGACGGTTTGTCCTCCGTTACCAACGGAGCCTTCGATAGCCAGAGCAACCGAGGCTGGGACAGCGATTAACGCCGCTAGTGAAAAAAACATCACACCGGCTAGGCTTTTTCGAACAGATTTCTTAGAAACAAGATTTAACGTATTCATTGGTTTTGGTTCCTTTCAATTATTGGGTTAGTTATCGGGTTTGTTTGTTGAAGCCTGGGGTTGGCCTTTGTCACCGGATAAAGCTGAATCTGTAAGGCATAAACAGCTTCGCCAGCGGTCTCTTCGAAGAGCTCTACAAACTTGTTCTTGAATTCCCTGATCGCTTCTCGCGCGCGGGAGAGGTTTTCCTTCCTTACAACAAGAACTGAGCTTGTAAATTCCCTCTCATCCATTGGAATTGCACGAACTCCTTGTTTTGCGTTCTCAAGCATCTGCTCATGATATCGTTTGATCGCCTCGCTCGCAGCGCCGGAGCCGGTGTGGATGCGCCCGTCGGACACCTTGAGGCGCCCGCGCTCGTCACGGATCAGCATATTAGCCTGAAGCAGTTTCTGGATCGCCTGGCCAACCTCCCTGGGAGTCGCTTTGAAGCGAAGGCTTTTTGAGATCCATTCTGGATCCTCGAAGAAGGAGTCCATCCGGGACATCTCGCGGATTACAAAATGATACCAACCAGAAACGATCGAAAACGTAGGGTCATCTAGAATCTTAATCGCACCGCCCGGGTGTTGTCGGCCCATTTTCTCCATGAGCAAAACACTGAGCTTGGGATCGCGCCTGATCTTATACAAGCGCACGAGATCGCGGAAGTACTGCGCATCCCTTTCCCTGAAGCGGAAATACTGAATTAGCTTCTCGGTCATCAGCGGGCCGGGATGCCGTTGTCCTTGGATTATCTTTGTAATGGATGAGGTCGCGCTGAGACCAAGCGTCTTGGCCCAACATCGGTAGCTCCATGAGGGCTTTTGCTTTTTCATGTCTTGGGCATGAGCCAGCAGGAAGGCTCGATAATCAGTGAATTTTTGTACTTGAAGTTCCGTTTTCATAGCAACGCGTTATAACGAACAGAAAGTCATTATGCAACGCATAAATTGCTATTTTGACAAAAAGTGTATACAGATTTGCCAACACTGGCTGTAAATAAAGTGCAATATATTTATATAGTTACATTGTATCTCAGGTTTTATTTAGCGTTGCTATGAAAATAATTTATGTGCTTTTGCCCAGGCGCTCGGCCATCATTGCTACTGTTAAATGACGTTTTCGCCGCGCCATCGATATATCAGCCCCAAATTTCTCTAACGAGCGCCGAACACTGGGAGGTAATATGTTATAAACCGAAGATCGCATAGTAAATTAAAATACACACCAAACTTAAAGCTCATGGAAATTACTAAAAATCCGCTATCTTAGCGTCTTTATTGACTTATCAGCGTAAAAAACGCCTATCTTAACAAACTATTGCGCAACACATTAAAATATCATACTGTGCGTGTCAGGTTTTACTATGAAGACGCTAGCCCGCTATCCGCTATCCGCTATCCACACTCTCTTGCTTGGTTTTGTTTTACTTGCCGTCACTCCGGCGTTAGCAGCCCCTTTTCAAAACTTTCCTGGCTCAATTCCACTTCGCTATGAACGCCAGGCAGCTTCGGATCTTGAATATAACGGGAGAAGACTTTTCCCGGATGAGGCGCGCGCACTTTATGAGTCCGGCGTCGTCCGCGATCTTACGGATCTTGATCCCATCGCTACATCCGTGATTTGGAAAAATGAATTCCCTAAAGGTGATTTCCAAGCTCTCGACCAGATGGGCCTCGACTTCAACAACGATGAACTTGAGTATATATCCGAGGCAGATTCACCGGTGGGCAGGTTCGGGTTCATTGCTTCTAAAAAATATCCCGATGGGCAGATACGAAGTTATCAACTGCTCCTTGATGTAAAAGCACATAACGTTCTACTTAGAAAGACACTGCTAAGAAAGATCGGATACCATATCCCGCCAACAGGACACCTCGCAAATTTTCGGCTGCGTTTCAAAGGAGCTTATTCCAAGCGCGAATTCATTAAGCAGATAGACCTGAGGTTGCAAATAGAGAAATCATCACGCTGGGTGGTGGCTGGCGCCGATACCGACGATGGAGATCTTGTCCTGCAAGACGTTTTAGTTTTTGAGGGTGTCAATGACCCATTTTACAACCTTGCACGTGGTGACATGGCTTCTAGCTTTATTCAAGGACGCCGTTTGTTTAACTCGCTCATCGTACCATTCGCTTTGACTGATTTGCCTGAAAGTGTAAATTTTTTTTCGTGGGATCCTGGCAAGATTTTTAATGATCAATTGATTTTACCCATTGAGGACGCTAAAGAATTCACCACACCATTCGAAGATGCCAGGTGGATATTAAGAAGGATCCTGCGTCTTGAACGCTCGGATTGGGAGGAAGTGGTCTCTTCTGCTGGATATCCGGCTCCGGTGGCCGGTCTTGTCTTGGAGAAGCTGATTGCGAGACGAAACTTTCTTAGTGAAAAGCTGAAGCTTAAAAATAAATTCTCTGCGCTTCCGGTCAACAGCGAAGTAACCATGCTTCCAGACCTTAAGAAAGGCAAACTTTTAAAAGAGGCTTGGGATGGTTATGCTTCGCATTTCGCGGGCAAGGATCCGGATTTACCGCTTTCGGACGAAGAAATCTGGGGACTGTTCAAATCTAAGAGCCTGAGCAACCTGATTTTAAATTTAGTTGAACAGTTTAATGAGCGTGTGATTCCACACACCGATATCGCATGGAAAATGATGGACCGCCAACTTGATGTTGCAGCTAAACAGTTTGCTGATTTTGTGATCACAGGCCAGATGAAGAAGATACCATTCGGTGTCTGGGCGATACCATATTATGACGGTAACTTAATCGCATCACGCGAGGTCATCGCTGGAAGTTACATGGGATCTGAGAATATGGTGCAGATCGCCGATGTAATCGGCGTCGCCGTAGACGCTGGCGCAAAAATAGGCGCCGACGGCTTACCGGCCCGTATCAACGTTGCAGCGGATGCGCATCTTTCCTTTGTCAAGACTTACACGCACCTAAAGCCGATACGAAGTATAAAAGCATCACTCAAGGAGCCATTCCGCAACATGGTTGTGCCTTGGCTTAAACATAATCAGGCTAACCCGCTGGATGAAATACTGAAACTCGAGTCTTTGCGCGGTCAAATCCCTGAGGATGAGTTCCTGAAAAAAATAGAGCCTCACCTGGAAGACTTCCAAAAACGTTTAGGAATAGGCGAATCGCTAATTATCCAAACCAGCATCGCTCCGTCAGCCTGGCTCAGCATTGGCTACGGATTCAACAACGATCTTCAGGCTTATGCGACCTTCAGTGACAAGCTTACATCGCTGATGAGACTTCATATATATCGCAAAGACAAAAATACCGTGCAGGTATATCGTGATCCCGCTACATATAACGTGTTTGATCTTTCCTTCGGGCTCACTGCCGCTGGCATCCAGGTACTGGATGTCGGATGGGCCTGGTTCAATGGTGTAGCCAAGACGGAGTTCTTCGAATTAAGTTTGGATCCTGATGCAAAATTAAATCCTTCTTTTTTTGAAAACATCGCCGCTATCAGGAAGGTTCTCCGCTTTAGCCGGATTGATAAGCTTCGCAAGATAAAAACCCCATGGGTGATTGCTCATTACTTTGACGAGAAGGATTTGCGGTTTGATTTACTTTGGTGGCGCTTCCTCAAGTCATATACGACGGACAAAATCAGCATCACCCACCCCTTGGGAGCGAAGAAGGATTTTATCCGCAGAACAATCGGCAAGCGCTTTGGTGCTGATTTCGAAAGTATCGCCCTGGAATCACTTAACAGCCTGACTGACGAGTATTTCGATAAGGAAGGGGTTGTAGACATCAAAACAAATCATGGGAATGATCCAGCCAATACATTCAAAGGCAGATCAGCCTCCAGACAGGTAGTGTTAGAAGGCGAAGTGCTCGTCGATGGCAGTGCAAGATCGCTTGACCAATCAAGTCTCAATCTAAGCGTTGATTATCGCTGGAATGGCTGGGATATTTCAAAAAAGAAAGCACAAAATATTCTTAATAAGCTTACTGATAAGTACGGCAATGAAATCTTTCCTGCATATACGCTTACGGATACAAAGGAGATACAATTTTACTCCATTGAAATGACGATTTCTTTTTACAAGGAGGCCATTGACCATATGTTAAGCCTTGATGACTCAGAAATAAGCAGGATATTCCGGCAGCATGGTATTTTTAAGTCTGATAATTTCAGAAAGTCCTCACAAGAACAATTCGCTGGTTATTTAAGACATATAGCCAAGGCCCGCGCCAAAGGTGATATTAAAAAAGAAGCTAATAAACTCGCCAAACTGGTAAATCACGCGGAGAGCACACTTAAATTTGCAGGCCTGCTCGAAGCGATAGGCGGACAAGACCAGCTTTACGCACACGGGGTTATCCGTGGCTTCAGAGTGGGTGACGAAAAGGGTGACAGAGATGTCCTCACACACACGCTCGGAAGAATCGGGTCACTAAAGCCATCCGGCCCTCTAAAACACTTACAGGGAGAGATCGGGATCGGCGAGGGTGAACTTCTTATATATTGGTTATTAAATAAGTTATGAGGAAAACTTAATGAAAGTATTTATACACATTATCTTACTGCTTGCGATTATATCTGGACGCCAGGCTATAGCTAGAATAGAGCCAGCACAGCCAGGAACATCCCAAAGCCCAACCAATGATCCATTGATCGGCTACCAGTGGGGCCATTGGAACAGTGGACAGAGAGTTGATCATGAGATTGATGATATCCACCCGATGTGGATTGTAGCTGACCCCAAGGCGCAGCTGGGATGGACGCCAGAAATTGACTCCGGCATTGATCACGACGTTGTCGTCGCGATTGTAGATAGCGGTCTTGACATTGAACATGAGGATCTTAATGGCGCGATTGCGTTAAATGAGAAGGAATGCCGCTCTGGAAAAATCCCGATCGGCCGAAAAGTTAGCGATTTGGATGGAAACGGCTTCGAAGGCGACTGCATGGGCTGGGACTTTACGGCGCGAGAACAGCAAGGTAGGTTCATGTCAGATGACATCGGGCACGGCACGCACGTGGCAGGAATACTCGCCGCACGCATAGGCAACGGTATCGGGATAGCTGGGATATCGAATAGGATAAAGATTCTTCCGCTGAAAGTTTATAACTCGCACAAAGAAGCTGGATCCATCACTGGTCTTAAACCGATCAGCGAGCGTGTTTCAGATGCAATAGAATATGCGATAAGCCGAGGCGCGCAGGTTGTAAACCTAAGCCTTGGCTGGCCTATCGTGAGCCACACGAGCAAAGTCAAGGAGGTGCTTGACCGCGCACTGGCCCATGGCGTGGTAATAGTGGCAGGAGCCGGTAACGACCAGCATGGGAACCTGATTTATCCTTGTGCCCATCATGGTGTCATTTGTGTCGGTTCGATAGATATGGACGCAAACAGCTCTCAGTTCTCGAATTTTGGCGGGCAAGTCGATCTCGTCGCTCCAGGCGGTGATATTGTGAGCCTGTACCCGATGATAAAGAGTTCGGAGCTTTTTGGTATGAGAGGGTATGAAATCAAATCAGGCACGAGCCAGGCAACGCCGTTTGTCTCAGGGACCGCGGCGCTGCTTAAGGCGCGCGACCCAGGTCTTACTCCCGCGCAAATCCGCGCAATTCTTGTAGAGTCTTCAAATCCATTTTTAAATCTCACCAATGCCATGCGTATGGCTAATATGAATAATTTCAAGATTTGCCTACCTGACTTTAAGGACCTGGGACAGGTGAGGCTTGATCCTCGTTCCGGCGAATTTGTGTTTCAAATACCTATTGAGTGTCATGGTAAAATAAATCCCGACAATTTTTCAATACGCTCTAAAAACCACGGTGTTAAGCTAAATGGAAATTTTATTAATGATACAGGGATCATCAGGCTTGAAGTACACGGACAGGCGGATCTTGCTACCGCTTCTTCAACACTTGAAATTGAATTGAGAGTTGATGATCGTTCTTATTCCCATACGCTTACACTTGCGCTGGATCTGATGACTGATCCAGGCACCCAGAATTTCCCTGTAGTTTTTTTGGAAGGGTCTACCAATATAGGCATAAATAATCTTGCCACCGTAAATTCCTATGGGCTTACCAATGATGTTGAATATTTTACCAGTCTAAAGACCCCAAGCGGACTACAAGTCAGTCTATTTAGACAAGATGTAAATATTATCCGCGAGATTGGATCGTTCGAGATGCCTGGCGTAAGCAAATTATTGCCAGATCTCCCCATCATGCGCGTGGATCTCAACCTTGACGGAAATCAGGATTATCTGGTGGGCGGACTTTTAATAGATGATAAAAACGAAGTCACAGGCATCAAGTACGGTTACATCGGAACTGATCTTAAGCCGCTCCTGCCGTCACATCCATATTTTGATCTTGTATATGAAGGGATGCTCCCATCGTGGAAAAATTTACAGTTTCTGCCAATTAAGCTAGATGACTCAATTAAATTAAGGGTGCCGGTTTTCTTCGAGCGTGGGACTATCCCTAAAAAAGATCTAGATCAAGATCCATTCTCATTCGAAAAGAATCTTAAAAAGATGAGGCTATATTATCTAGAACCTGAAGTCACTGGTAATGGCGCGATCTTTAGAACTCGGGCTTTTCTAAACAGCGCGACCGAGAAAAAGATTCACGAAGCCCTTGGGACCGGTCTTAAGCAGGATCTTGAGATACTAGCTTTTCTTAAACAATCACGTGAGGCGCTAGAGAAAGGCGAAGTCAGTCTTCTAGTAAGCCGTGGGAATGGAGCGCTTCAAACATACTTTTTGCTTAAAGTTAATGGAACGGATCTTGGCGCAAGGCGCTTTGAATTAAAAGAGTTTGATAGCCGCGGGATGGATCTTGGCAGCCAGATGATTGAACAGGCATTAGTGCTTTCGCCTGAAGATGGTGTGAGTAATATTGCTACGTCGATTACCGGTATTTTCAGTAAGACACGCGCAAGGGTGCTTGTGGTTCCGCCTCAGGCGTATGGCGTATCCACACCAGCATCCCTTGATATTCGCGATCCCGGCACAATGGAAAAACCCCTCGAGTTGATAAAGGCCTTTGTTATTGGAGATGATGTAGTGTCATTTTTTGAAGCTGATTCCAAGTTGGTGGTCTATGGCAGGTATAAAAACATGGAGATTTACTCCGAAGGACCGATCTCCCGATCAAGCTTTTTACCAGGCAAGCTTTTTAGCCAGAGGTTTTCTCCGGTTTCGGTCAGCGTCGCTGGTAACACTTACGCGCCTGGATTGTTCATAGATAATTCTATGGTGTTCGGACCCAATGCGATCACATGGACGATTACTGACAAAGGTGAGTTAATCACACCAGCTAGGCTCGCCTTTGAAGTCCCACCCGAGTGCCGCGTGCTCAATCCAGCACTCATTGACGGCAAATCATATTTCACGATGCTCTGCCAATCGAAGATTGGCACAGATGTCGACAAAGATCATTTGGTGATTAAGCGAAAAAGGTTTTGATTTGTTACTTAATCCACTTCTACGCAAACTACATCACATGGTGTTTACTTCCTCTGCTGCGTGCACAACAGTACGTGCTGCAATTTAAATTACCCCATGGCTCAATAGTTACAAGTTACACAAAATATTTACAGGCTTCTAATGTTCAGGCCAACGAACAGCCAAGCAGTGAGTCGAGTACACGTAACAGGTACAAAAACCTTCGGCCAAAAAAAATCCCGAGTGAGGCTTAAGACATCACCCGGGATTTAGCTGTTTAAAAGCGCTAAGTGCGCGATTATTTTTTATGGACCAGTTTCCATAAAATCTTGCATGAACCGGTTCACGCCTTCAGTGCCCATTCCGCTCTTTTCAGCGGCAAGCTTAACGCGCTCATTGAGCGAGACCATATCATTATTCTGTACGTCTTTTTGGAACTCGGAGATTGAAGAGCCAACAAGCTCCTTAGAAAACGCATCATAGTCCTTTTCATTGTATGTACCGGCAGGAGCCTTCTGCAGGCGATATGCAAACCTTGCCGTATCCACAGCCTTCCCAGCAGACAAACCATACTGAGCCTGTAACCGCTCAGCAGCGGAATTCACAACCAGCTCTTCTTTCAGAGCCTTCATGGCGGTTAGATTTTTGCTTGTAGCGGTCGCCCTTTCAAAGCGGGTGCCAGTGAGCGTGTCGTAGTAGTAGTTACCCATATCTATCTCCCAGACCAAATCGTAATAGAAACGATATTGATTCCTAGAGATGTAACTTCCCAAATACTCGCCAGGCTCGTAATCGCCTATATAATAGGCATCATACGTGCCGTAATAATGATCATAAACGACGATGTAATCATACTGAAGAGTGTTGATCTTTACGAGCTCGAGATCATAATTAACGAGATCGATATTCACACGACGGACAAACTCGCGAGCAAGCTGGTCATGCGTGAAAACTACGCCACCGGTTGAAGAGTTACCTCCTCCACCGCCATTACAAGAAGCAAAAGCCAATGGAAGCGAAACAATCGCTACCAGTTTTGAAATATTCATGACTGCTATCCTCCAAATATCTGCACCTCAAAGAGGCGCAGCAAAAAAAGTTAATAGGTTTAAAACCTGCCTCAATCCAATACTGAAGCAATGCGTTATTATCCTTCTATCCTAATTTACGCAACGCGAAAATGCAGTTTGTGTACCAAAAAAACACTCTAAATTATTAAGGACTTAGCTGATGCGCTCAAAAAATCAGTATCAAAGTGGCTGGTAGCAAAAGATACCCAGGCAAGTTATATATATTATCCTCATGCCATTTGGCGTGCTATTTTAACAAGCCGATCAATTCCGCGCTTCAGCGTCTCGTCGTTCACCGCGAAGGATATGCGAAAGTGTGTGTTTTTCTGTGAAAACGTTTTGCCGGGCACCACTAGTATTTCGTTTTCAATACAGCGCCTCATGAACTCGTCAGCGGCGCTGACATCTTTATTATTTCCTATTGGATTGGTTACCGGAACTTTAGGATAAACATAAAATGCACCTTCCGGCTTATGGAGGGAATATGCCTGCTTCAATCCTTCATAAACCATATCCCGTTTTTTTCGATACCCTTCAATCAACTCGCTGACGTCGGTTTTTAATGCCTCAATTGAAGCCCACTGGGCCGGCGTATTCACACACACGAACGTGAACTGTTGCAGAATGCTCATCGCTTCAATCACTGCCTTTGGTCCAGCCGCAAATCCAGAGCGCCATCCAGTCATGCCCCAGGTCTTTCCGAAAGTCCTGACAAGCACTGCACCAGGATCATGCTTTAGCCAACACTCATGCGGATGATCATATGAAAAGTGATCGTAAACCTCGTCTGATATAACCTGCAGCCCTATCCGCCTTGCAGCTTGCGCAAGCGTTGAAATTTCTGCCGCCGTATAAGCAACACCGGTGGGATTCACCGGGGAATTAAAAAGCAGCACTCCAGGACGTCCCTTCTTGGGATGTCCGCGCACTGAGCTAGACGCCGTGGCATTTACAGCACTTTCCAACCTTTCAGCAGTGAACCTAAAATCAGGATAAGTATCGATCCACCTTGGCACTCCGCCAGCCAGACTGATCATATGTCCATAGGTCGCGAAATACGGGTCCGGCACGAATACATCAGTGCCAGGATCCACCAATGAAAGAAGCGCAAGCACTAGCCCACCGGATCCGCCAGCTACGGCTATCATATCTTCGCTGTGCACTCCTTCTTCTGACAAGCTGGCCCTGATTGCCTCACGGAACTCAGGGACACCTCCTGTCACCGTGTATCTGTTACGTCCTTCTAGAATCGACTTTATAGCAACATCCTTTACCCGCTGTGGAACATCAAAATGAGGTTGACCGAGTGAAAAATCAATCGGGTTTTTCATACTGGCAGCAAGCTCGAACATCTTGCGAACGCCAGAGGCCTCCAGGGATTTCATTCTTTCAGCAATCATACAGAATCTCCATGCATCAAGCCGTAAAGCGCCGCTCCTATAGCACCACAATACTGGGCGTCCTTTGCCAAAATTATTTTCTTACCAGGCAGTTGTTTACGAAATATTTTAAGCAATGCTGGATGATAATTCATCACTCCGCCTGAAAAAACAACTTTATCAGAACTGATGACTGTCATCTCAAGCACTCTTTTTACAACGGACATATAAAGTGCGTGGATCAGATTTTCAACTTTCTCACCTTGCATCAAAATCTTGATGACTTCTTGTCCGGCAAATACCGTGCAATAGCTGTTTAACACGAGATCCTTGTCATGCTTCTTCTGAAGTCCTGACATTGCTTCAAGACTGATTTCCAAGCGATGCGCCAGCTCTTCGATGTAGGCTCCTGTCCCGGCCGCACATTTGCGGTTCATCACGAAACTTCGTATTTCATCATCATCAGCTTGTATGACCTTGGAGTCCTGCCCGCCTATATCTATTATAGTGAACGTTCCAGAGACATCCGTCTGGTGCCTGACACCGATATGGTGTGCTTTTATTTCCGTGAGCCTGTGCGAGGCAAAATTAAGATGATTCCTTCCGTAGCCAGTAACAGTGATAACATGCCCGTTTCTGACGGTCAGGTCATCACTTTCAAAAGGCGAGTCTGAAAGTGCCCTCTTCACATGCTCTATCAACGGAAACAGAGTTTTTTGTTTGGTCTTACTGATGATCTTCCCTGACTGATCACACGAGACGACCTTGATTTCTGAACTCCCGCAATCAACACCCCAGTAATGTTTACGCTTGGTTTTAGCCGCCATATTTGCCCTCTTAGATCATCTCCAAAAAGGCCTCTATAAGATTTGTTGCCTGTTCATCCGAAAAACAGCGCAAATCGCACAGATCGCCATTGATAACCACGGACGGGATCCCATTTCCCCTCAGCCTGCCTGGCAAATTATATTGGCTATTGGTGTTGTTCGGGCAGGTCTTTGATTCGTGAAATATCACTCCGTCAATCGCGAATTCTTTGATTGTCTTTGAAATATACTTTTCTTTGAAAGAATCGTTTCGATTGATGAAAATTTCAAGATAAGCTTTTGCCATGCTGGCGAGTGGATCTGTGGCGTCAAACGCGGAGAAGATCCAGCTATTGCAATAAGTAGACGCAACCACGCAGGCTCGATGTCTCTGAAAAAGTTCAGATAGATTCCTAAGCCTTCCCCATACCGGCATCCCATCCCAATAAATACGCTTCATTTCTCCATGGACCGAAGCAACACCCGCTTTGATTCTCTCCTTCATGTCTTTTAAAAGATGCTTGTAAAATGTCACAGCTTCCTCGGTTCCACGAAGAACCACAATCGGACCCATGAATACGGTGGAGTCAAAGAAATTAAGTGGGCTTGGTTTATGAGCACCGGTCAATAAAACTTCATTCCATAGATCAGTCGCCTTCTTTGAAAGAGCGACCGTGTGCTTGAGTTTTTCTACATCCATCTTTTTTCTGGCCAACGCCTCAAGACGAGCAATTAGATTCTTAAACTGTGCAACCACATCATCTATGTGCCATTTTTCAACATTAGATAAATGGTTTGGGCTATGTATGCCGATAAGAGGCACATTAAATTTCCTGCTATAAAACTCAAACCAATGCATCACGTCTTTGCACTGGTTCGTATTGTAAACAAGTACGTCAGGCCTGGGCACGTTCTTTATGCCGTACGCTTTGGTAAGCGGGGTGACACCTTTCATACACGCGCCGACATCACTTGTAAGATAACTGCATATATCAGGTGAATATCCAAGCGCATTGGCTGCTGGAATGGTTTCACCTGACATTCTAGAGGCCCCAAGCATGGCTCCGTGATTTTCTGGAAAGAACACCTCAAAATCCATTGCGCGTAAAATTTCAGCCGGCCCGACAGATGTGCACCACGCGACCAGCCTCCGCGGATCCCTCGATGCGGCATCAAGATCCAGGAAGTAACGCTTCATCACTTCCTTTACATCGCTCATTGTTTCTCCAGCAATCTTTTTACACAGCGATTAATAAAAACAGCAATCATTTTCTTCTTATATGAAGGCGGGAAAAATTCCTGCTTAAGCGGTGTAACTGCTTTTGTAACCTCATGGCAAGCATTCAGAAGCATTTCATCAAAACCAACTGATTCATTAGTTGAAAAATTTAAAAGTACAGGGTGCGTATCCGCTCCACTCACCGCCACTCCCATGGACCATATCCCATGCACATCCGAAAGGCTAACCGCCACGCCAAGCGATGGAAAATCTATCGCATTTCTGATCCTAAGTTTTTCGTAAGCTATCCGCTCGTACCGCGGCACGCGGACCTCCACATGTGTCAGAATCTCGCCCTTCTCAAGCCTGTTACGCTCAATCCCGTCCTTGATATAGAACTCAGCAAGCGGAACATGAATATAGCCGCTCGGCCCAGCGACCGACAAACGCGCATCCATGAGCATAAGCACGGGAGCAAGATCTGAAACGAAACGGGCCCTACATAAAGGTGCCTTGCCACGGACCGCGTTAGGTATCAAATGGCAAGCTTCACCACCGGATTTGAAGCACTCACCGTGAGCCTTCCTGTTTGTCTCACTCTGATTGAAGAATATACAACGATTATTGACAAGAAGGTTCCCACCCGCGGTCGCCCTGTTGCGAATCTGCCTGGTCGCGACCAGGCTCGCTGCTTCAGAAACGGATGGTAGGAGCTTTCTGACAATGTTATTACCGATCAACTCATCAAGCGTTGTTTGAGAGCCGATGGAAACCGTTCTCTCATTCCTAAGCGCCACGCCACCAAGCTCCTTGATAGCTGTTAGCGAGATGATCGAGGAAGGGGCTATCAAACGGTTCTTAAGCAAAGGCACCAAATCAGTGCCACCACTACAAAAATTAAATTCCTCACTATCGGAAGCTAGTTTGCCGGCGATGCCTACCGCTTCATCCAGTGCGGTAGGCCGATAATATCTAAAGCCCGCCATCAGCGCCATGTTAGCGGCCTCCCTCGCGGACTTTCGAAATCGCCTCAAGAACTTTATCGGGGGTCATCGGCACCGACATGAGCCTGATCCCAACAGCATCGTAAATCGCGTTCGCCACGGAGGGCACAAGCGGCGCAAGAGCGCCCTCGCCTACTTCCTTAGCGCCGAAAGGGCCTTCGCTTTCGTCGCTCCTAGGACAAATGATGTCAATCTTGGGCTGCTCAAAAGGCGATGGGATCTTGTATTCAAGGAACGAAGGATTCTGAATAGCTCCATCGACGTAGTTCATGGACTCCATAAGCGCCTGTCCCAAACCCATATGTATCGAACCCTCGATCTGCCCTTCCACCGCAAGCGGATTTATCGGCGTTCCGCAATCATGCGCACACGTAACTTTATCAACTTTAACAAAACCAGTATCTGGATCCACGCTCACTTCGGTTATAAACGCGGTAAAGCTGTAACTCGGGCTAAGCCCCGCCCCTGCGCCCTTGAACTTGCCGCCCATTTTTGGCGAAACATAAATTCCACTAGCTTGAAGGGCACCTCCTTCAAGCGCTTTAGAAACAGCCTCCATGTAACTAATACTTTTTCCGCTACCAGAGGCGCTACCAGATGCGCTCACACATCCTATCTTCATGTCCTTGAATATAAACCCATCCGAATAATCCGGATTAGGACCAAGATATACGCTGCTGAAATCAGGTTTTCTCCCACCTTGTCTAAAAAAATTCACAGGCTCTTCCGGCCTTTTGTAGACTGGCGGCGGCAATCCCATCAGCTTACAAGCGGCTTCGGTGAGCGCCTTTCGCATTCTTATAGCGGCATTCCTGGCGGCATTGCCAGCCATGAATGTAACCCGTGAACTGTAACTGCCAAAATCAACCGGGCAAAGTCGCGTATCCGCGGCAATAATTTTTATCATCGAAAGCGGGATGCCGAGCACCTCTGCCACCATCATCGCTATGACAGTGTCACTGCCCTGGCCAATGTCAGAGGCACCGGTATAAACCGTCACACCGCCGTCAAAATCTATGGTGAGCCTGACAGTGGACTGAGTCGCCTCGCTCTTGTCCTTACCGCCCTGATTGTTCCAAAGTATTGGAAGCGCGCTTCCGCTGATAAAAAAACCGCAGGCAACACCAATGCCTTTTCCGTACGGGAGTTTTCCATGCTTCTCTCCATATTTTTCTCGCCATCCTGAACGCTCCATCGCGGTCTTAAGGCCCTCTGATAGCCCGCAAGAAGTGATCCTGAACTCATTCGCGGTAATCGTGTTTTCCTGGAGCAAAAACTTAAGCCTGGCTTCGCACGGATCTATTCCAGCTTTCACGCATGCCATATCAAGCAACACTTCGCTTGCGAAACGTGGGTTCACACCTCCATGGCCGCGCATGGCCCCACACATCGGCTTATTGGTATATACCCTGTCACATTTAAATGAAAAATTTGGTACCCTGTACGGTCCCTGAAGAAGCACGCCATTGTAATACGAGGTCACCACACCGAAGCTGCCATATGCCCCGCCGTCAATCAGTGCCTCAGTCTCCAGTGCTGTGATGCCGCATTCAGGATGAAGCCCAAGCTTCATTTTAATCTCAGTCGGGTGCCTGCCATGATTTGTGAAAAAAACTTCCTCACGCGAGAGCGCTAGTTTTGTATTCCTACCGGTCATAAGCGCGAGCTTCGCGCATATCATCTCATGGCCAAATGGATCGCTCTTGCCGCCGAAGCCACCACCGAGAAAAGGCTTCACTACCCTGATTCGGTGAAGCGGGAACTCAAGAACTTCCGACAAAGCAATATGAAGATAATGCGGCACCTGAGTCGATGAATAGACCGTGAGATCGCCGCTTCCGTCGATTTCCACTTGTGTGGCATGCGGTTCTGTAAAAGCATGATTGAGTGGTTTAAATTCAAAACTGCCTTCAACCACGGCGCTGGCATTCTTGAATCCTTCACTCATGTCACCAAACTGCTGATGCGCGGATTTGTGAAGATTTGTATCCCGTTTAAGTTCAGGATGTATAGTGGACCCTGTTTTTTCAAGAGCCTGCCTTGAATCCAGGCACGGCTTGATGTCAGTGTACTTCACATATATCAAGCGCATGGCTTCTTCCGCGGCTTTGGCATTTTCGGCCGCGACCGCTGCCACAGGCTCACCTATGTACCTCACAACGTCCTTCGCTATCGCTGGCTCATCCTTGCTGATCGGTAAAACGCCAAACGTGTTTTTAAAATCCTTCCCGGTGATAGCGGCCTTAACACCCGGAAACCGTTCTGCCAGCGTGGTGTCTATCTCCTTAATCTTCGCGCTTGCACGCGTTGAGCGCAGGATCCTTACGATCAACGGATTATGTAGAACAATATCGTCAGTGTACTGGGCGCGGCCCGTCACTTTATCAAGTGATCCGAGACATGGAGTAGGTTTTCCTATGACATTGTATCCGCTCATTAGCGCTTCCTCGAATTCACGGCGAATCACTGGCCCGCATTTTTTTTGCAGCTTCCGCGACCGCATTCTCTATCTTCGTGTAACCGGTGCACCTACACACAGTGCCGGAAACACATTCCTTTATTTCTTCTTGTGAAGGATCCTTGTTTTCCTCCAGTAAATTGACAGCATTTAAAACCATGGCAGGCGTACAAAACCCGCATTGTATGGCGCCGGATGCGATCATTGATTCCTGCACCGGATGAAGCGAACCATCTTTTGCCACGCCTTCTATGGTCGTCACCTTCCTGCCATTTACTTCACAAGCAGGTAAAATACATGACAGTACCGGCTTCCCATCCAGAAGAACGCTGCAACACCCGCAATCACCGGTGTCACAGCCGCGCTTGACGCCAGTCAATTTAAGCTCATCTCTTAACATCTCAAGAAGTGTGGTTTCCGGCAAAACAGCACGGGCCATTTTAACGCCGTTCACCTCGATGTTAATAAGCTGCAACCGGCTTTGATCTGATGATTTATTCCTCATATTTATGGATTCTACCCCATGCGCCTCACAAGAGTCGCAACCCCTTGCCCGTGTCCGACACACATCGCTGTCACTCCGAATTCTTTATCGGTGCTTTCAAGAACATTGATCAATGTAGTGATTAAGCGCGTACCGGTGCACCCGAGTGGATGCCCAAGAGCGATAGCCCCTCCAAAGAGGTTGACTCTATCCTCTGAAATCTCAAGCTCACGCATGCATGCGATCGCCTGGGATGCGAATGCCTCATTCAGTTCAAAAACATCGATATCATTTACTTTAAAACCAGAGCGACCGAGAAGTTTTTGTATCGCTGGAACGGGACCCATCCCCATAAGACAAGGATCAATACCAACGACCGCGTAATCCAAGATCTGCGCTCTCGCCTTTGCGCCAGTTCTTCTAAGCCCATCCGCCGATAAAAGCGTAGTCAGACTGGCGCCGTCACTAAGCGGCGAGCTATTGCCAGCCGTGACCGTGCCGTTTTCTTTGAAGCTGCTCTTCAAAGCTAAAAGCGTCTCTATGTTTGTATCGGCACGAGGGAGCTGATCTTTTGAAAAAACACCATCAGGCGTAGTCACTGGGATTATCTCTCTGGCAAAGTGACCTTTGCTTTGTGCCTCAAGTGCCTTTTTGTGGCTTCGAAACGCGAACTCATCCTGCTCGCGCCTGCTGATGCCATAAACCTCGGCGACTTTTTCTGCAGTGAGCCCCATATTGTTAAAAGGGAATTCATACCGGCCAAGAAGCTCCTGGTTATAATCCAGCGCGGCCGCCATGGGCACGTGATGCATGTGTTCTACGCCGCCAGCTAAAATAATATCAGCATCACCACGGTCAAGCGTCATCGCGGCGAAATTAAGCGCCTGAAGACTGGATGCGCATAGCCTGTTGATAGTCACGCCTGGCACTCTATCAGGCAGGCCGGCAAGCAAAGATGAAAGTCTAGCGATGTTCTTGCCCTGTTCCAGATGCTGACCAACGCAACCGATAAATACGTCATCAATAGCATCTGGTGACACTGCTTTTGTCGTTGCTGCTTTTGTCGTTGCTGCTTTTGTCGTTGCTTCTTTTATGAGCATGGCAATGAGCGCATCCGCCCTTACGTTTCTTAAAGCACCCTTCTCAGGATGTGAACGACCTATCGCTGTCCTTCTTGCATCCACTACAAATGCATTTAGAAATTTTTTTTCCACCTACATTCCTCCCTTTAAAGCGACAAAATACCGCAGCTCTTGCCACCATCCACATGGAGCACCTGGCCCGTTATGAACCCAGCTTCCTCGGAAGCTAGAAAGGTAACCGCCGCAGCGATGTCATCAACACTGCCCATTTTGCCGGTGGGTTGCATCTTAAGCAGGCGTTCCCTTGCTTTGTCAGACATCCCTCTGGTCATTGGCGTATCAATCAGACCGGGCGCAACAGCGTTCACGTTTATATTGTAACGGGCGAACTCAAGCGCAAGTGTCTTTGTCAGGCTGACCATGCCACCCTTGCTTGCAGAATAATTGCTCTGGCCTATATTGCCAAGCCATGACCGCGACGTGATATTAACGATCTTTCCGCTAAGCCTTGCCTGCATGGCAGGGAATACGGCTTGGCAAAGCAAAAAAGCCCCCTTTAAGTTGACATTGATAACTGCGTCCCAGTCTTCCTCCGAAATGGATGATATAAATCCATCACGGATGATACCGGCGTTATTCACAAGAACGTCTAGTTTGCCGAATTTTTTTAAAATGGATCCCACCACAGCCGTCACGTCATCTTTTTTAGCGACATCCCCGGTGAATGCAAACATCTGCTCTTTGCTATTACCCTTAAAGCTACTGGCAGTAGCTTTAAGGGCCGCGCTGTCCATATCTATGAGCGCCACACTAGCGCCAAGACTTGCAAAACGTCCTGCTATCCCAGCACCAATCCCTTGCGCCGCTCCGGTGACGGCAACCACCTGACCTGAAAAATCACAGCATTTCATAGTACCTTTCCTGATACCTCTCTGAAAACTTCACGCGACTTCAACAGCCATGGCAATGCCCTGCCCGCCTCCAATGCATGCCGAGACAATACCTAAGCGTCCATTCCTACGCTTAAGTTCTTTAAGGCACGTAGTTGCCAGCCTGCAACCAGAAGCAGCAAGCGGATGACCGATTGCAATCGCGCCGCCATTCACGTTTAGTTTGCTTAAATCCAGCTCGAGCTCCCTTGCTACGGCCAAGCACTGCGCGCCAAAGGCTTCGTTGATTTCAAACAAATCAATATCCTTCAATCCAAGCCCAAGCTCTGACAACAATGACCGGATTGCTGGAGCAGGACCGATGCCCATGATGCTAGGCTCTACACCAACCGAGACACAACCTAAAATTCTACCAATCGCTTTCAGCCCGTGCGCTTTGATGTACTCACCTGAAGCCGCCAGCACCGCACATGCACCATCTACAATCCCAGACGCGGATCCGGCAGTGGTAGGCCCTTCCTTGGTGAAAACAAACGGAAGGCTCCCTAGTTTTTCAAGCGTTGTCATGCGGGGATGCTCATCAGATTCAATCCCATCACTGCCTTTAAGACGGTACTTGCGCGGCTTGAGGCCAGAGCGTTCCAAAATACCTTCTTTTGAAACCTTTATCACCTCATTACTGAATACCCCTTTTTTCTGGGCGTTTGAGTATTTTTCCTGGCTTGAAATGGCGAACTCATCCACCTCCCGCCTGCCAAGCTTATACTCACGTGCAAGATTATCAGCGGTATGGCCCATGGGTACAGCGGCGGTATCATTCAACGCCTCCCATAGAAGGTCGACGAACCCTGGCTTACCGAGCTGAAAACCTTGTCTGCCGTCAAACGACACAAGCGGAAATTTGCTCATCGTATCAGTCCCGCAACAAAGCACCAGCCTGCTCTTACCAAGCGCGATCTGCTCCGCGGCCAGCCCGATTATTTCGATGCCGGAACCACAGATCCTTTGAGCGAGAAGGGCCGGGCTTTCAAGCGGCGCGCCGGAATAAATGCCAATATGCCTTGGCAGAAAAAAAGCATCAGCGCTTGATTGCCCGATATTCGCGACGATCGTCTGATCCACTTCGGAACCCGGGACACCCGCCGCCTCAAGCACCGCTCTAGACGACAAAATACCGAGGTCAGTGGGCGACAGCGTCGAGAGAGTACCGCAGTACTTGCCAAACGGCGTACGCCTACCTTCCACAATATAAATCCCTTCAAAAAGAGTCCCTAATCCATTCTTTTTTGATCCAAAACCACGAGCACCAGTTTTCATAATATTCACCTCCCGGAAAATACGAATTTTTCTTTTTTAAGGATGCCACTAAGACCGACCATGGCATCATCCGTGTTAAAAACCCATTTCAACGACCCGAGCTCCAGCTTCAACCCCTCATCGAGCGTGGCTTCTAGTCCGCGGTCAACAAGCTCCATTGCTTTCTTGAGCGCAAGCGGGGCCTTCCTTCTTAAAGCCTTCTCATAAATATGAAATATATCATTAGATAAAACCGTGTCATTAAGTTCACCGGTAAAACTATAAAAAGCATTTTCAGGAAATAAGTCATTATAACTCCCAGGGGACTTCCCTGCCTGTGGATTAATGTCC
>ERZ1292640.388-Hain-H43-02um-R1-388-length-35918-cov-11_pt3 | contig 21714 bp, 21 predicted proteins | sample MGYA00564404_ERZ1292640 | MGnify/ENA primary metagenome ERZ1292640 (study PRJEB36523, sample SAMEA6512636) | groundwater metagenome | collected 2019-01-08 | study: AquaDiva: Metagenomics assemblies of 32 groundwater samples
TCAATGGCAATGGCCGCCTGTATTTCGGTTAAACGGAAATTGTTGCCTAAAACCGGCTCGTATATCTTTTCCGTTGAAAACAAATCATCATTCACCGCTTCGCCGTGATTTCTGATTAGTTGCGCCCGCAGAGCGTATTTTTTGTTGTCGGTAACCAATACCCCTCCCTCGCCGCAATGAATGACCTTGTTCTGATTCAAACTGAAAACGCCGATATCGCCGATTGCGCCGCAATATTTTCCTTTATAGGTGGCGGCTGGGGACTGGGCGTTGTCTTCAATAATTTTAAGTTTATGTTTTCGGACGATTTTTAAAATGGCGTCGTATTTGGCCGAGCCGCCGAATAAATTAACAACCATAATGGCCTTTGTTTTGGGAGTTATCAGCCCTTCGACAAGCTCAGGGTTGATATTGAAAGTATCGCTTTCAATATCAACAAAAACCGGCAAAGCGCTATTGGCAAGAACAGAAGATGGCGTGGCGCACATTGTTGTTGGCGAAGTAATCACCTCGTCCCCGGGCCCAATGCCCAAAGCGCCGACGGCGGCCTGCAAGGCGGCCGTGGCCGAATTAAAACTGACCGCGTATTTTACTTTGAAATAACGGCAAAACCGATTTTCCAATTCTCTAACCAGTTCGCCGCCCAAAAAATGCTGGCCGGCCCGGCCGACAAAACCGGACAATGGCCTTCCGCTCACCGCTTTAATAGCGTTGATTAAATCCTGCTTGGTGATGGAATTATAAACTGGCAGCGGTTTTTTCATAGGTTTTTGAAAAACTCAATGTTTTTAATATCGTTTTCAAGATTGTTGCCTATTTTGGGCACTTCAAAAACCAGCCAAATGTCTTTTTCTGTGGCCAATTCCGCTAATTTTTCTTTGGCCCATTTCATATCAAAATTTCCTTCAAAAAGATTAAGATGCTCGTCTTCAGACCGCCCCACAAGCTCCGTGCCGCAGATATGAAAATAAAACGGCGCGAAAGCAGCGAGCGCTTCCCCAATAAAATCTTTATAGTCAATTTTTTGTTCCACAGCTCCTTTGGCCGCGTGCACCAGGTCAAAACACAAGTCAAAGCCGCAGTCATTTTTAATAAATCGCAACTGTTCTTGCGAATGGCCGAAACAAACGCCCCCGCCGATAGCTGACTTGGTCAAGTTTTCTATCAAGATTCTTTTGTCGTATATTTTGGCCGTATTTTCCTTGAACAAATTTTTGTTAAACCCCTCCCCTGTCCGGTCTACTCCCGCGTGCAAAATAATATAGGGACTATTTAAGAAATCGGCTATTTTGGCAACCTGCTTATTAAAAAAATCTATTTGGGACTGGTCAAAAGAAAATATATTAAAATCGTGGGTTTCATGAGGGGCGTGCAAGGTAACGGGAACGGTTTTGAAAATTTCTAAATCCTTTTCGTCTAAACTGCCTGGTACAGTATACAGCTCAATAAAGTCCGCTGCGCCATTTTTAACCAAATTAACCGCCTCCTTAAATAGGTTTTTATTAATACTCCAAATTTTTAAGCCATATTTCATATTTTTATATTTTAGACATCTTGATCAACCCACCCCCTACCTATTAAAACATAATCATCTTCTTTTGTCTGCGGGTCTCTTGATTTTGTGATAATGAAATTACATTCCTCTTTCTTTTCCAAACGCGCCTCTTCAATCCCGAAAACAGACGAATAATTCTCTACAGAATCAAGTAACGCCCATTGATTGTTCTTGTCTTTTTGCCAAATCAGCTGGTTCCTTTTGGCGTCAATATAGGCCCAAAACTGGTTTTCGTCCATACCCAGCCACTCCAAAAAAAGCTTAAGGCCTTTGCCGGTCGGGGGATTATTTTGATATTGCCTTACCAAAGCAATCCCCTCCTCGCGCGTTAATCTTTTGAGACGAATTTCCCTTACAGCGTGGTCAGTAACCTTGCCATAGCCCCATTTCAAAAATTTTATGTAATCGTGAAGGTCGGAATAATGAAAACAGTCCACATCATTATAGGTGTCAAATGTCCGATGTTGAAGCGCTGTTTCATAACCATAAAGCTTAATCATTTCTTCGTGCTGTTTTTTTGAATCCCACCTTATGTAATTACTTAAATATATGCCCCTAACGCCCACTTTTTCTATCTCTTTGTCGTGGGGATATTTATATGGCCTCACATCTTCTTCGGTTATACCTTCTTTCTCATCAACAAGATCTTCTGCCTCATACCCCATAAGGTCGTGGTCTTTGCGATACTTCCTGGTCATCTCAACCTCGTCGAAATGGGAAAACATTCCCACCTGGTCGCATCCCTGGTGAGCGCCCCAGACAATAAGAGGTATCTTAAAACGAACGGCTATTTGTACGGGAAAAACAGTTTGGCCGGATAAACAATGCCAGTATATACTTCCCATCTTTTCCAGAGTCGCTCGGGTAATTTTTTTGACTGTGGCTGGCGAAACGGTGAGTGTCAACAAATCACACCCAAAAATGGTTTTAAGATAGGCCAGGTTGCGGATTCCAATCCTGGTATTGTAGTGTTTGTTGTAAGTAACAAGCAGGGGGCGCATTTTATAGACATTTTTTATGGTGTGGACTATAAAATATGAATCTCTTGAGCCGCTCACCGGAACAACGCAATCGTAATTCCTGCCCGATTTATTTCTAAAACCGGCTAATATCTTTTCCAACATTGACGCTCTCTTCTTCCAATTAATAATATCCTTTTCCTCGTGAATCCGGCAACCAGAACAAACTCCTTTTTCGTCAAAGGTAATACCCAAGGGATGATTTTCGGGATATAAACATCTTGCGCAGTATTTCATATGATTTCTTCCGACATATATTCAAACCTAAGTTTTTCAAGAAAGCTATCTGGTTTTTTAGTTATTCTTCCGCTCTCTTCATCAAAATCAATATCGTCATAATCGGCGTATGTTTCAAGCCGGATATCTATATTGTGTCTCCTTAAATACGATTTCACGATTATGGGGCTGTGTTCCGTAAAATGAAAAAAATTACCGGCGGCAACCGCCGACGCGTTGCCGTCCAAAATTCCTTCTAAAAAGTGGCGCGGATGTCCGGCGCCGCCCGCGGCAATAACTGGGATATTGACGGCGCTGGATATTGTTCTAACTAAATCCAAATCGTATCCTTTTTTAGAGCCGTCTCTATCAATAGAATTTAAGAATATCTCGCCGGCGCCAAGCCCTTCAACTTGCTTTGCCCATTGGGCCGCTTCTAAATTTGTTTCGGTCCCGCCGGAATCCGAAAATACTTTATAAACGCCGTTTTTGTTAAGCTTTGCGTCAATGGACACCGCTATACATTGGCTTCCGAATATCTCTGACGCCTCTTTGATAATTTCGGGATTGGTTAAGGCCAATTTATTAATTGAAATTTTGTCTGCTCCGCAGCGAACGATCTTTCTAATATCTTCTAAATTTCTAATCCCTCCGGCGACGGTCAAGGGAACGAAAATCTTTTTTGAAATTTCGGTTATCATAGAAAAATCTACGCCCTTTTTCCGGGCTATATTGTCAATATCAACCAAAATAATTTCATCTATACCCCACTTATTCAGAAATTCGGCGGCTATAACCGCGCTTCCGATTGGAAGATATTTTTTAAAGCCGATGCTCTGGACTGCGATCCCGCCCCGAACAACAATACAAGCGACTAATCTTTTTTTTAACATTTTACCGGTTTATTGTTCTCTATATAATTAAAAAAACTTCTAAAAAACTTCAAGCCGTTATTCTGGCTTTTTTCGGGATGAAACTGAACTCCAAAAATATTGTCTTTTTGCAAAGAAGCAACCATATCTATGCCGTGATAGCACTTTGACGAAACGAAGGAATCATCGCACACGAAATGATAACTGTGGTCAAAATAAAAATTGGGCGCGCCATCCAATTTCGTGAACAAAGGATCTTTTTTTACTATTTTAATATCATTCCAGCCGACATGAGGAACCTTAAAATTTTTATTATTTGTATCTATCCTGACGACTTCGCCCTTTATCCATCCCAACCCCCGATGCGGCCCGTATTCCTGAGACCTTTCTGATAGCACCTGCATCCCCAGACATATTCCCAAAATCGGTTTCTTTTTTTCCAGCACCTGCTCCGTTAATGTTTTGACAACATCCAATTGCTCAAGGTTTTTCATCGCCTCCGCAAAAGCCCCGACTCCGGGAAGAATATACACATCGGCTTTCTCAATATCCTCTTTTCTAGCCGAAGACAAAAAATTATACCCCAGACATTTAAGGGCATTAAGCACAGATTGGTGATTGCCCACCCGATAATCAATGATGAGAATTTTATGGTCATTCATATTATTCAAGGACCGCTTTCAATCTTTTCTCTCCGCTTTTATTGTCTTCCCAGAGCTCTTTATTGCGGAACGACTCCGCGACTCTCCAAAATTCTTCGTTGTCCATGTTGAAATACTGGCAGAAACGCTTTATGTAGCGGGGGGCGCATTTGCCATCGTATTTTTTAACAAGTTCTATCGCCTCTTCCCTTGTTATCATTCCCAATCTTATTGCCTCGCTGGCCTGGTCTGTTGTTTTGCCAAATCCAAATTTCAAATATTTCAACATCTGATTCACAACCACAAAATCATCGTCCAGCGCCTCAAACCCATAGGCATCGCCTATATCTTCGGGAGGATCGCTGCGAACCATCAAACCATGAGCGATAGAAAACTCCGCGTTTTTAAATCTGGTAAAATCTTTAATAAAATAACCCAAAAAAACAATTTTCATATTTACTATGTCCATTTCCTCGTCAGACGGATACCTGTACCAGTAGATATCCTGTTCTTTTATATCTTCTGTCAACAATTTGTCAGGATTTCCTCCTTCTAATGTGTGGCAGTATTTCATTTTATTGGCGTCTCCGGTTGTGGAGCCAACATCTAAATCACCCAGAGCAATAGCCGGATTTTCTCCCAAAAAAATAAGGGGGATATGGTAGGCGATAGCGACTTTCGGGGCGCTCGCGTAAAGCGCCATCTCGGTGGATTTAGCCCAATTTCCGTATTTCAAAAAACTTTGCCTCATTAATTTTTTCCATACCTGCGGGTCGGGGCTTACTGAAACACAGTCAAACCCCAAAGAAATCAGGTTAGCAAGGTTGTAGGCCCCTCTCTCGGTTTGCTGTTCCGGGGGGTAAGTGCAGGAAACAAGAAGCGGCTTCAATCCAAGTTCATCTCGCACGAACATTGACTGGCGAGTGCTGTCTTTCCCCCCGCTAACTCCCACAATACAGTCGTATCCTGAAACATTGCGCTTTCTGCCGAATTCAGCGATTTCTTCTAATTCTTTCTGGCGTTCCTGCCAGTCAATATTTTTGGAAGCCTCGGCAAAACGGCAAGCGGGACAAACCCCTTCTTTGTCAAATTTTATTCCGGGCCGGGTGTCCGGCTGAACGCATTTTTTGCAGTATTTCATATAGTTAAGCAAAGCAAATTATCAAAAATAAAGCAACTCAATATTGGGCCAGTACCCCCGGGCGTGGGCGTGAAAAGCCCGGCACGCTCCCCTGCCTGGGGGGCAATATCGCCCGCAATTTTGCCGTCTTTGAAATCGCAGCCAAAATCAATCACCGCCGCGCCGCCCTTTATCCAGTTCGCTTGAATCAGTCCGGCCTGGCCAACCCCGGAAATCAGAACATCCGCTTCCCTGATTAAACTTTCTTTCTCGTCCTCTAAAGTGTCTCTATTTATAACAAATGCTCTGATGTTTTGAGAGGCCAGCCAATCCGCGACAGGTTTGCCCACCAACCGCCCCTGCCCTGCGACCACTATCTTTTTATCAACTAAATCAATATTATATTTTTCAAAAATGAACTGGCAAACTTTAACTGCCGGCGCCAAAACCAATGGGCTGGGGCCGAGAGCGTCAATATCTTTGTTTGGCGCGATAAAAGATAATATCTTATCCGCGGGAATATGGCCGGGCAAAGGCAATTGGACAATAATGCCGCTAATATTATCATCAATATTCAATTTTTTAATTTCGCTGATGAAATCACTCTCATCGGCTGTCTCGGACAAATTCAAAATCATCAATTCAATACCCAATAACCAGGCTATCTTTTCTTTCTGCTTGATAAAAGACAGGGCGGCCGGATTATCTCCCGCGACTATCGCCGCGACCGTCAACCCTTTTTTGAAAGCGAACTCTTTTGCCAAATCGCTCAAGAGTCCGGCCGCTAATTTTTTCCCGTCAATAATCATAATCTTAATAAGTTAAGAATGTGTATTTGGGCGAGGAAAGTAATTTTGAGGAGCATCCGCAGCCGCCCGGGCATGGTCCCCGCCCGTAGGCGGGGGAGGGCGGCGAGGACTAGCGAGTTTGCTCGCTGGGCAAACGAGCGGCTCCTCAAAATTAGCTTTCCGAGCCCAAATACGGCAAAGGAAACTTTTGACACAGCGCCTTAACTTCTTGACATATTGCCTCCGGCGCTTCTTTTTGACTGACTACCCGGTCAATCCAATTGGCAATCAAACCCATCTCCCCTTCCTTCATTCCCCGGAAGCTCACCGATGGCGTACCCATTCGCAAACCCGAAGGATTAAACGGACTTATATCTCCCGGCACCGCGTTGCGATTGGCTAAAATGCCGGCCATCTCCAAAACATTTTGCGCTTCCATGCCGCTGATATTCTTATTGCTCAAATCAGCCAAAAGCAAATGGTTTTCCGTGCCGCCAGCCGATAACTGAAAGCCAAACCCCCGCAAACTTTCAGCCAAAACCGCAGCATTTTTTATAATTTGCTTTTGTATTTCTTTGAATTGGGGCGTCTTGGCAATCTCCAAACACAAAGCAATAGCCGCGATGTTGTTATTGTGCGGCCCGCCCTGTAAACTCGGAAAAACGCCGCGGTTAATTTTATCGGATAATTCTTTGCGGCTGAAAATAATCGCTCCCCGAGGGCCGTTCAAAGTTTTATGGGTCGTAGCCATCACAATATCCGCGAAAGGAAAGGGCGATGGATGGACTCCCGCGGCCACCAAGCCGGCAATATGAGAAATATCCGCCATATGCCAGGACCCGACTTTTTTGGCAATGGCGCCGAACTTTTCAAAATCAATAATTAAAGGATAAGCGGTAAAGCCAGAAACAATAATTTTTGGCTTGCTGTCTTGAGCCAGTTTTTCTATTGCATTAAAATCCAATCGGCCGTCTTCTCCCAAACCATATTGAACCGGCCGGAAAATTTTGCCCGAAACATTGACCTTGTGGCCGTGGCTCAAATGGCCGCCCGAGGCTAGTTCCATACCCATTAAAATATCCCCGGGCTCAAGCAGGCCGAAATAAATGGCCAAGTTGGCCGGGCCGCCGGACAAGGCCTGAACATTCGCTTCCCAGTTATCGTCTAACCCGAAAACTTCTTTGGCTCTTTGTTTGGCCAGTTCTTCTATCTGGTCGTAAATCGCGTTGCCCGGATAATATCTTTTGCCGGCCTGGCCTTCGGAGTATTTGTTGGTCAATGGCGAACCTAAGACCTCAAGCACGGTCAGAGGCGCCAAGCATTCCGAAGGAATCAAGTCAATGGTTTCTCGCTGTCTTTTGACTTCCAGCTCAATCAGTTCAAAAAGCGCCGGGTCGATTTTTTTTAATTCTTGGCTTATCATTGTATTAATTCTTGTTTTAGCGGCGTTCCTTTTTTTATATCGCTCTTCGCTTTTTTGCCGAGAATCTCCGGCAAAAACTTTGGCAAAAGGCCGTTGCCAGGCCTGATGCTTCTGACATTTTCTCTCGTGAAAACATCGCCGGCTTTTATATCTTGAACAACAAATAAAGATCTCCTGAAAATCATATTTTCCGCTTCCGAATCATAAACGCCGTATTGAACATTGCCAACGGCTTTCTCCGCCTCTCTGACTAATTTGACCATTTCTTTGAGCCCGGCCGGTTCCAGAGAGAACGCGCAATCCGGCCCGCCATCGGCCCGGCTTAAAGTGAAATGTTTTTCAATAATAGAAGCTCCAAGAGCCGCCGCGGCCGTTGGAATAGAAACAGTTAAAGAATGGTCGGATAGGCCAACAACCACTTTGAATCTTTCTCTAATGTCCGCCATTGTGGCCAAATTTGTTTCTTCCGGCTTGGCCGGATAAGAAATAACGCATTGTAAAACCGCGATGGCTCCCGCGCCGTTTTCCCGCAAAGTAGAAACGGCCAGCTCAATCTCTGCCAAAGAAGCCATACCGCGCGATATAATCACGGGCTTGCCGGTCTTAGCCACCCTTTTTAAGAGCTCAATGTCAACCGCCTCAAAAGAAGCGATTTTATAAACTGGCGCGCGCTTGCTTTCCAACAAATCAACCGCGGTGATATCAAACGGCGCGGAAAAAAGAATAATGCCGCAGCCATCGGCAACTTTTCTCAAATCGTCAAACCATTCCCAGGGCGTATGGGCGGTTTCGTACAGCTGATAAAGGGTTTTGCCTGCCCAAACAGAACTGCCTTTGACCTTAAAAGATTCTTCTGCCGAATCGATAGTCATTGTGTCGGGCGTATATGTCTGAAGCTTGACCGCGTCAACTCCGCAATCAGCCGCCGCCTTAATCAATTCCTTGGCCCTTTCCAGCGACTGATTATGATTGCCCGAAAGCTCAGCCACAATAAAAACGGGCTGGCCAAGACCAACCAAACGGCCGTCAATATTAAGATGAGCGATTTCTTGCGTCATTCTGCCTTATAAATCTTTAAAATATATTTATGGCCTTTATGCTTGAAAAAAACCGGGTATCTTTCGTTGTCCGCCGCGCGGAACTGATTGAAAATTTTAGCCAGCGGCGTTTTAACGCCAACCTCGCTGTGTTCCGGCCCTCGTTTTGGATAAAATGTCGGCTTGCCTTTTTGCGCTTTCGGTTTTATTGTCCGGCAATTTTTAACGAATTTCAAAGCAAGCGCGATAATTTTCTGCCCCAGCTTTTCTCTCATTTCATCAAGCAACTCATAGCCGGCCAATGTGAATGTTTCTTGCAAATATATCGGGCCGCTGTCGGCTTTATCCCCCGCTTCAAATAATGAAACAGGAATTTTATTCTTGCCTTCCAATATCTGCCAGGTCAAAGGCGACCAGCCCCGGCCTTTGGGCAGGGCGCTGGCGTGAATAACGATATTATGCTCGTGCCTGGCCAAAATCTCTTTTTTGATAATGTTCTCCCAGCTCAAAATAAATAAAATATCGCCTTTTTTAACGCGGTTCTCCGCGGTTATTAACTCGGTTCCGTGATTTTCGCCCTCCAGCGCCGCTTTGAGTTTTTGAGCGTAAGGCAAAAACCAGCTTTTATTTGCGACGAGAATTTGGATTGATAATTTCCGCATAAACGGCTTTAACGGCTTTAATGACGAATTGAATGTCGAGCGCAGTCATTTGCGGGAAAAGCGGCAGAGTAATTGCCCGCTCATAATAAGTTTCCGCAACAGGGAAATCGCCTTTTTTATAACCGAACTTTTTCTGGTAAAACGGCTGGAGATGCAAGGGAACATAATGAACCTGGACGCCCAGCCCTTGCTCTCTTAATTTTTCAAAAATTTCCTTTCTGCGAATTTTTAATTTTTCCAGATTGAACTGAATCGGGAAAATATGCCAAGCCGATTTAGCATACGGCTTCTCGGTTGGCAAAATAATTTCATTGAGCCCGCTAAAAGCCGTTTGATATTTTTTAGCGATTTGCCTTCTTCTTGTTAAAAACCGGTAAATCTTTTTTAGCTGGCTGATGCCCAAAGCGCACTGGATATCCGTGAGCCGAAAATTATGACCGGGAGTTTCAATTTCATAATACCATAATCCTTTGGCTGGTTTTTTGACAATGCCGTGATGGCGCATAACTAACATTTTTTCGTAGAAATCTTTTCGGCTGGTTAAAACCATTCCGCCCTCGCCGGTGGTAATTAGTTTTACCGGATGGAAGCTGAGAGTGGTTAAGTCGGCCATACTGCCAACCATTCTGTCTTTATACATAGCTCCCAACGAATGGGCCGCGTCTTCAATAATTAAAAGTTTATGTTTTTTGGCAATGGCTTTAATTTTATCCAAATCGCAGGGATGGCCGGCGAAATCAACAACGGCAATGGCTTTGGTTTTTTTGGTTATTGCCTTCTCAATAAGCTCAGGATTGATGTTAAGCGTTTCTTCTTCAACATCAACAAACACCGGCGCGCCCCCGCAATGAACAAGAGCATTGCTGGTGGCCGCGAATGTTAAGGGCGTGGTAATAACTTCATCCCCCGCGCTCAGCGCGGCGGCTAAATAAGCGGCGCTCAAAGCGGCCGTGCCCGAAGAAACCGCGACCGCGTATTCGACCCCGCAATATTGAGCGACTTTTTTTTCAAACTCGGCCACTTTCGGGCCCTGGGTGAGCCAGTCGCCTTTTAGAACTTCAACTACGGCCTTAATATCGTCTTTTTCAACGCACTGATGGCCATAGGGCAGAAATTTTTTCATATTTACAAAGTATCCAGCATTTTTTGCAGGTCATCTTTGTTTAATTCCCAAACATTGTTGTCGCTTGAATAGCTAAAACCTTCCGGTAGCGGCTGGCCGCCAATGTCCAGCTTTTCCCAAAAGGGAAACTCCGGCTCAATAACAAAATGTGTATCAAACTCTTTGGAGTGCCGAGATTCCTCTAAAGTAAGCAATGCTTCGCCAATCTTTTCTCCGGGCCGAATGCCAATGATTTTTATCTGGGCTTCGGGCGCGATAGCCAAAGCCAAATTAACTAATTTCATACTGGGCATTTTTGGCACAAATATCTCGCCTCCCCGCATAGTGTCTAACATTAAGATAACAAAACGCGCGGCCTGCTCCTGAGTAATCCAAAACCTGGTCATTCGATTATCGGTGACGGTTAAAACGCCTTTTTCTTTTTGTTCTTTGAAAACCGGAATGACGCTCCCCCGGCTGCCAACCACATTGCCGTACCTCACCACGCCGATTTTTGTTTTCCTGCCCCCGCTATAGGCGTTGCCCTGAACAAAAAGCTTTTCGGCGCAAAGCTTGGTGGCGCCGTATAAGCTCACCGGGTTGACCGCTTTGTCCGTGCTCAAGCAGATAACTTTTTCCACGCCTTTGTCTATGCTCGCGTCAACAATGTTCTGACTGCCCAAGATATTGGTTTTTACCGCTTCAAAAGGATTGTATTCGCAGGAGGGCACCTGTTTCAAAGCGGCCGCGTGAATAACAATATCAACGCCGTCCATTGCTCTTTGCGCTCTGTCTTTGTCTTTGACATCGCCAACCAAAAAACGGAGCCTTTCATCGTTAAATTCCTGAGCCATTTCAAACTGCTTGAATTCGTCTCGGGAAAAAATACGGATAACCTTGGGGTTATGCTCTTTTAAGGCAATTTCAACAAACTTCTTGCCAAAAGAGCCGGTTCCGCCTGTGAGTAATATTGTTTTGCTGTCTAAAGCTGACATAAAAAAGGCAGTAATTTATACTGCACTTATTATACATAAAAAATCCGTTTTGTCCACTTTTCGCGGCTATTCTGGCTTAACGCCGATATAATAAAAGCCGTAGGCGATGTTTTGCGCTGATGGAAACCGATAAAAAAGATAATCAAGGAGTTTCAAGGGAGAGGTAATAATGGTAAAAAGCACCAGCCAAAATTGATGCAGTTTCAACGAGCCAAAAGACAAAACAAGAGACAGCCATTCGCACAAAACCGATGAAAGAGCCGAAGTTGGGCCATACATCACGCCGCTTTCTTTTTCTTCAAAGCCGGCCATTATTTCCCGCAAGCCCTGTTTTGTCCAGCGGTAATAATCCTGAGGCGAGGAATGAAAACCGGCGATAAAAGGCGCGGTAATATAAGTCAAGCCGCCGGGCTTTAACACTCTTTTTATTTCCGCCACGACTTTGGCCGGCTCTTTAACATGCTCTAAAAGCGACTCACAAACAATCGCGTCAACTGAATTGTCTTTTATAGGCAGATGGGACGCGTGCGCCACAATGTTCACATTGCGAAAAGGATAAAAATCAATGTTTATCGCGTCCGGCCGAACGACATTAATACCCGAACCAAGATTGATGATTATTTTACCCTCGCCTATGTTTTTAATCGCCTGCCTGGCGGTCTTGCCCACAAAACTGACGCCAAAAACAAAAGACAAAATCTTAAATAAAAACGGGCTTTTTTTGAAAAACACTTTGAGCCGATTAATCAAAACGTCCGCGCTCTCTCGGTCAAAACCCTGCCCGGCAGATTCCAATAAAAAAGGAATGTTGTTTTTAATCTCGTACAGCTGGCCGCACTCGCAACAAGCAAAGGAGTCGGTTTCGCGGCTTAACTGGCCGCCGCATTTGGGGCAGATTAAATTATTGAGCAAGTTTTGGCTGAGCATTTGGATTGAAGCGATAGATAATAAGGCCTTTGTTTTGATAGGCTTCCTCTAAAAAAGAAAAGTTATTGAGCTGCCATTGCGGCTCGTTTTGCTTGTCCCAAACCGCATAATCAACATTATATTTTTCCCACAAGTCCTTATAATACTTTTCCGGGGGAATTGAAAGCGCGCCTTGATACTCTTGAACAAGCTTCTCTAAAACCGCTTCGGGCATACCCTCGTAGCCGCCAGTTGTTTCCCGGTAATACATCGCGTATAGCGCTCCCGAAATTCTAACGCGCTGGTCGGAAAAAACCTGCTGAGTTTCTTCCGCTTTTAATCCGTTTAATCTGTATGAGGAGAATAAGCTGTCTTGCAACCGTTCTCCCGTTGTGCCGAGGTAATAAATAGCCGGCGAGCAATAAAAAACATTCAGAGGCGTATAAACCGCGGCCATAGGCGAAAAGTTGTCATTGGCGAAAACAACCTGATCTTTCCCGGCGTTTTTGTTCAGCCACTCAAAGACAGGGCCGTATCGCTGGCTGTCCACCGCGTCTTTTTCACGGACATCGTAAGACGCGCGCTGGATGAATACGCCAACATAAACAGAGGCGCAAATCATCAAAAAAGCGGCTATTTTTTCCAGAGACCTCTTCCGAGTTTTAGCTAAAAGTTCAAATAATATAATCGTCAAAAAAATAACGGCCAAAGGCGTATGGCAATACCAGTGGTAATGGGCGTTAATGAGCACTCGGCCGGTGATTATTTGCTGATTAAGAACAATAAAAGGCGTGAACAGCAAAGCCAAAGAGAAAACAAACCTTTCTTTCCATTGTTTTTGGAAAAAGACCAGAAAAATTATAAGCAATGGCGTTATCAGCAATCCCAAAACCGTATCTCGGCTGGCCACAAAACCGAACCGCTGGCTCATTTCCGCGTATGATGAATTCCGCGAGACCGAATAAAGATTGAAAAAATAAGGAATGGCCAAAACTATTCCGCCCAGCATCACGCTCATCATTCTTTTAATATCGTTCCACTTCTTTTGAATAAGAAAAAACAGACAGAGCATCCCGCAGAAAACATAAAGAAAGCTCCAGGTATAAAAGTAAAGATAAAAAGACGAGCCCAAAAACAAAACGGCCAAGAGCCCCCATCTGAGAGTTTTTCTTTCCAAAAATAACCAGCAGAATGTTAAAAAGCCGAAAAATAAAAAGATATGTATTGAGGGAATAATGGGACGGCTGAAAATTAAAAAATCTAGACGCGGACTCACCCCTTTAATCAGCTGAAATATGGCTCGCTGATTTAAAAGTATGCTGCCCAGTATAACGCCGGTTGAAGCCACAAGCGCGGTAAGTTTCTTTTTGGACAGCAGATAAACAAAACTATAAATCAGCAAAAAATCCAAAAATGGGAAAATAAAACGAGACAGTAAAATAGTATTTCTTATGTCCAAAAAGAAAATTTTTCCCAGATAACCGACAATAATTTCGCCCAAAGGCGGCAATATGTATGGGCCGTTTTTCGCTTCCTTCAAAAAAGGGTTGGCCAAAGACAGGTGGCCGTCTTGAACCTCTCTGACGCGGGACAAATAAGCCGTTTCATCGGAAGCGGCCATCATTTCAACTCCCTGATAGATGTCTTTATGGGCGAAACGGAAATAAACCTGAGGCGCCATTATAATGAAAGTGCAAAACAAAGCGAAAATAATCGCCCACTTGTGTTCTTTGGCAATAGATATTATTTTTCGCATAAGCAAAGTTCAAAAACAACTATATAATATAACGGACAAAACCAAAACGGTATGGCTCTGACCTTTTTTATTTTTAACTTTCCTTCGGTATATTTTTTCAAAAGCGCCAAACTGAAAGTGTTAAGATGCCACTCGTCGTCCATTTTAAGAGAAACTCCGGGAAACAATAAAGAAAAAAGCCGCAACTTTATAAAAACACTTTTAAGGCGGTTGATAAGCCGTTCATTGGGCGCGGAAATGACAATGTCGGCATTGGGCGAAGCGATTTTTGAAATTTCGCCGATGACTTTCTCGGGCCGCTGGACATGCTCAATAACTTCCGAGCAGATAATTTTATTGAATTTTTCACCGGTTATCTCCAGGGGCAACTCCTCCACATTGGCTTTGACAAAACGCGCCGGCTTGCCCGCTCTTTTCATTCTTTCGGCCGCTTTTTTTAATGATGTCTCGGACAAATCAACGCCGGTTATCTTGGACTGGCCCAATTTTTCCAAAATATGGCCTTCCCCGCAACCAAGCTCAATCAAATTATCAGCCGCTTGAGCGTTAATCAATCGCGCAACCTCTTTTATCCTTTTGCCTTCAATATAACGGACAATAAAAGATGGGCTGGCGTAATGGCTTTCGCTGCTGTATTTTTTGACATAGGACTCGTTCCACTCTTCAAAATTTTTAATTGCATTTTTGTCTGTCATACTTAAATTAAATTTTATAGCCATAAACCGTCCAGCTGTTCTGGTTGCACGGGGCTATGCCTATATTCCTCAACCTGGAATGAATAGTCAACAATTCCAGCGCCTCGTTTTCTTTGTAATAATTCGCTATCGGCGGCAATAACTGGTCAAAGACAATGGAAAGAATATGGAAAAAGCGGAACTTGGACAGCTGTTTAAGATACGGCGATTTTGGCTTAAATAGTTTCACGAACAGCCACAAAGGAAAGGCAAAAAAATACGACAAAATATGCAATAAAGACAAGGGCAATTTGCTGGTTAGATATTTTCGCCAAGGGCTTACAAAACGGACAATCCATTCATTGCCCTCATAGCCGTAGACCCAGATAAGCACCATGCCTCCTGACTTGGCAGAGTCAATCAATTTTTCAATGGCTTTTCGCGGCTGGGCCAAATGATGAATAACGCCAATACAGAAAACAACATCAAACTCGTCTTGCCAATTAATATCGTAAATGCTGGCAAACTCAACCTGGGCATTGGGAAAAGGCGCGAGATTTTTTTTGGCGGCCTCAACGGTCCGTTGATCAAAATCAAAAGCCATTAACTCTTCAGCTCCGTATTTTAACGCCCAAAAACTATTCCGTCCCATGCCGCAGCCCGCGTCCAAGACCTTTTTGTTTTGAAAAATTTCCAAACCAAAAAGCCCCAGCCATTTTTGAAACTGGATTTCGTAGTCCGGACTAAGCCAGTAATATTTTTCCCACTCATAACCGAACCTATTTGCTGAAGTCATATTTTTTTAAAGTAATTAAGCCCATTTTTCCAGCCACATTTCAAAAACCATTAATGTCCAAATCTGTTTTCGGTTGTCTTTTTTGCCGGAAAAATGTTCGTTTAATAACTGGCTGATAAACGCTGGATTAAAAATGCCTTCTCTCTTAATTTTTTCGGGCTGAAAAAGATTAAGCGCCAAATCGCGCAGTTCTTTTTTCAGCCAGCGGCCAATAGGCATACCAAAGCCCTTTTTGGGGCGATAAACAATATTTTTTGGCAATTTATCAGCCATCATTTTTTTAAAAATATACTTGGTTGTCCAGCCCTTTAATTTCAAATCAGCAGGCAGAGAATTGACCAGTTCAACGAGCCGATGGTCCAAAAACGGCGCTCTTGTTTCCAGTCCAACCGCCATACTGGCCCGGTCGGTTTTAACCAAAATATCATCCTGCAAGTAATGCTTCAAATAAAGATAAATCAAGCGGTTTTCCAATGGCTCCCCTGCCAGGTCCGCAGAGTGTTTGGCAATGTCTTCAAAAATGTTTTGGCCGCGAAAGCTTTGATAAACTTCATTAGTGAAAATGTTTTTAAGGTCATTGGGACCGAAAGAGCCCAGCCAAATCTGATTTCTGATTTCGGCCGGATATTCAAAGCCGGAGATAAATCTTTTCAATTTGAAATCAAAACTGATATTGCTCAAATCAGCTGGGAGCCGATTGACCAGGAGCGCGATAATTTTGTTTCTTAAAAAAAGCGGCAGTTTTTCGTAGAACTTGGCCATTTGATGCGCCTGAAATGTGGGATAACCCATAAAAAGCTCGTCCCCGCCGTCCCCGCCTAAGGTTACTTTAACATTTTCCCGGGTAAATTTGGACAGCAAAAAAGTGGGCACAATGGAGCCGTCGGCCAGTGGCTCGTCCAAAAAATCAGTAATTTGCGGAATTAATGCCAAACAATCTTGAGCCTCAATTATTCTTTCTTGGTGCTCGGTTCCTAAAAAAGACGCGGCTTGCCGAGCGTACCTTGTTTCGTCAAAAGACGGCTCTGAAAAGCCGATGGAAAATGTTTTAATGGGCCGTACCGAGTTTTTCTGCGCGAAATAAACGATGGTTGTTGAATCAAGCCCGCCGCTCAGCCACACACCCAGCGGAACATCCGAGACCAATCTTTCCTTAACTGCCCTTTCCATCTCTATTTCCAAGCTTGCTATAATATCTCTCTCCGCCAACTTTCCAACAGGCAAAGGATTGAAGCCCGCTTCCCAATATTTGCTTTTTCTTAACAAATTATTTTCCCAGACCGCGTATTCGCCCGGCTCCAGTTTGTAAATATTCTTAAAAATGGTCTGGGGCGCGGGCACATATTCATAAGCCAAGTATTTGGCCAGGCCAAAAAAATCAATTTCCCGCAGGACTAACGGGTGTTCAAGAATGGCTTTGATTTCCGAACCAAAAATAATTGTTTGGCCGCAAATAGCGTAATGTAGCGGCTTCTCTCCCAAACAGTCGCGGGCCAAAATCAGTTTGCGCTTTTTGTCGTCCCATAAAGCCAGAGCGAACATACCGTTCAACTTTTTCAAAAAATCTTCGCCAGATTCCTCGTAAAGATGAACCAGTATTTCTGTGTCGGTTTTTGTATAAAACTTGTGCCCCAGTGAGCTCAGCTCCCCCCGCAATTTTTGAAAATTATAAATCTCGCCGTTAAAAACAACGACGACGGTTTTATCTTCATTGTAAATGGGCTGGCCACCCCCAGAGATATCAATAATGCTCAACCGGCGGTGCCCCAGCCCCGCCCCTTCTTTGACAAAAAAGCCCTGGTCGTCCGGGCCCCTTCTCTGCAAGCTGTCGGTCATCTTTTTCAAGACCGCCTCATCCCCTTGGCCGATAAAACCGGCAATACCGCACATAAAAGTTCAGAAATTTATTTTTTGTTTAATAGAATACGGTGTTCTGTCGGCGTTATAATAAATCCTCGTTAAAATTTCAGCCAAAAGGCCCATCAAAATAAACTGCACGGCCAGAATAGCCAAAAAAACGGTCAAAAGCGGGAAAGGAGTTAAAATAAATGAAGTATCGCGGACAAACTTGTAATACAAAGCGGCCAGGCCGGACAAAAAACTGAGAAACAAAGCCGCAAACCCAATCTTGCCGAAAAAATGTATGGGCTTGGTTAAATAGCTCATCAAAAATTTAACCGCGACCAAGTCCAAAATAACGCGAAAAATCCGCGAGAAACCGTACTTTGACTTGCCGTATTTCCGCGCTCGGTGATTGACCACGATTTCCGCGATTTTCGCGCCGTACCACGAAGCGTAGGCGGGCATAAACCGGTGCATCTCGCCGTAAAACTGAATGTCTTTGACCAGTTCTCTTTTATACGCTTTCATTGTGCAGCCGTAGTCGTGAAGCTTAACGCCCGTGCTGGCCGAAATGAGCCAATTGGCCATTTGCGATGGCAGTTTTCTTGTCCAATGGTCTTTTCTTTGCTTTCGCCAGCCCGACACAACATCAAAACCCTCTTTCATTTTTTCTAAAAACTTGGGAATATCGGCCGGGTCGTTTTGTAGGTCAGCGTCAAGCGGAATTAAAATATCGCCCAAGGCCGAATCAATGCCGGCCGAGAGCGCCGCTGTCTGGCCGTAGTTTCTCCGGAAGCTGATAACCTTGAAGTTTTGGTCTTGACTCGCTATCGCCTGTAAAATCTCAAAACTACGGTCTTTTGAGCCGTCGTTGACCGCGATAATTTCATACTCAAAATTGCCGGATGTTAAGACCGCTTTGAGCTCCTGATAAAGTTTTTCCAAACTCCCATCTTCATTATAAACAGGCAATATGATTGATAATTTTTCCGCCATAGTTTAATAGAGCCCGCTAAGCTCTTGAAAAAGCGAACAGCAAAAATATGCCCCAGACAATCAAAATCATACCCAAGACCTGGGCTAAATGAAGCGGCTCTTTGAGAATAAAAAATGAGCCCAAAGTGACCAAAGTGATGCCGCCGGTGACGAAAATCGGATAAACTAGATTCAGCCGCAGGCGGCTCAAAGCGATAACATAAAACACAAAACCCAAACCCATCAAAATAACCCCTGCCATCAGCCAGCCGTTCCGGACAACCTGCAAAAACATAGAGGCAATGCCCGAGAACCCAAAACGAAAACCGCTCAAATTAAGGGTGGTGGCGCCTTTTTTAAGGCAGAGATGACCGCCGCTGCCGAAAAGAATCAGCATAGCGATCAGCAGCGCGTTTTGAAAAACAATTCCAATCATATTTGAAAAATTAAGTTATTTTGTTATGATAGACCTATGAAACTTTCAATAGTTATTCCAGTTTATAATGAAATAGCCACGCTGTCAAAAATCTTGGAAAGAGTGGAGAGAGCGCCAGTTTTGGGCTTGGAAAAAGAAATTGTTTTAATTGACGATGGCTCAACTGACGGCACTAGAGAATTACTGAAAGGAATGGAAAACAAGTACCGCGTTTTTTATCACAAAAAAAATCAGGGCAAGGGCGGGGCTTTGAAAACCGGCTTTGAGCAAGCGACCGGCGACATTATTTTGATACAAGACGCTGATTTGGAATATTATCCCGAGGAATATCCCCAGCTGCTCTCCCCTATTTTAGAGGGCCAGGCGGACATTGTCTACGGCTCCCGAAACCTAACGCCCAACCCGCGCTTTCATAAAAGTTATTACTGGGGCGGAAAACTGATCAGCGGCCTGACAAATTTATTTTACGGCGTTTATCTGACTGATGTTTGCACCTGCTATAAAGTTTTCAAGGCGGAAATTATCAAAAAAATGGAGATGAACAGCGACGGATTTGATTTGGAAGCGGAAATTACCGCCAAAATTTTGAAAAAGAAATACAAAATCACGGAAGTGCCTATCAGCTACAATCCGCGGAGCATCAAACAAGGCAAAAAAATAAAGCCCAAAGACGGGCTCATTGCCGTTTGGCGTCTGTTCTACTACCGATTTTTCAATTGAACTTTTTTACTCTAAATTTCTTGCGATAGCAAGAAGTTTAGAGTAAAAAAATGGGCACCTCCTTTCGGGACGCCTTTTCCATCACTAACCTCCTTGTGATGTAAAATAACTAAAATTATTATCCATTTACCGAATATCGTATATTATCCCCTATCTCGCAAAAAATCAAGCCAAAACATTATGTTCTAGAATATGTACTCTTTATGTCCATATTGTGAAACACAAAAAAACGGAGCTCACTTTAATAAATCATCTAATTCGCGAGACAACAACGCGGATTTATTAAGCACAATCTGCTCTTTCTGGTTTAGATTGTCGGTCGTCATTCTGATAATTTTTGTGGTTATGCTGTCGCCCAGCACTATTCTGTTTGTCTTTTTGAAATACGCTTCTGTTTTGTCGTTAAATAGTGTCGCATACCGCCCTAATCTTTCTCCTACTCGCTCTGGCATATCGTCTATGAGCTGAGCTATTTTATCATTGATATCTATTGGCAAATCACACTCGGGGCGAAAAATCCAATCATCGCTGATATTATAAACAATCCGCGCCAACCCGCCCTCCTCTGTTTTATACCGATACATAAAAGAAAAATTACCAGTATTAAAATCCTGATGTATTTTTATACTCTCCAACCCTGTTATCGTGTTGATTTTGTAATCGCTAAGGAGTTGCAAGTAGCTTTCCCGCCAGTTTTTCAGCCAGCTCTCAATATAGGCCTGATTTACAAAAAGCGGCGTCAGGTCCTGTCTGAGATTGGCGTCATTTACTTTATTCATCTGAACCGTGAGCTTGTCAAAAAGCTCTCGCGGGTCTTTTACATCAACACCTTTAGCAATAAGATAATCAAGGTCGGGCACTACTTTTTTATTCATATACCACAAAAGGTCATAAATATCGCGCCCTTTTTCTTCATACATCGCTTTACCCACTCCGCGAGTTCCGCGCAGAAAAATCGCGGCGATCTTGCTCGCCATAAGGGCGGACATATTATAAGTTGTAATGACAAAAGAAAACTGGCCCTGGTTTATCGGCCGTCGTTCGGTTACTATTTTTGGAGCGGTAAAATAATTAAGGTCAACTTTAACATGCACTTGATTTGAGGGATGACCAAAGCCCAATTCTTTGCCGACATTAAATTTAATCAGCAGTCCCCTGCCGGCGGTTATTTTGATAATGAGAAAATCGGACTCAACGCCATAAGCGCTAATAAAATATTTCTCAATTTCTTTTTTCAATTCCTCTAAAAACTTTTCGGTTATCGCGCGGCCAACTTCAAAGTCCAAATCAACCGACATTCGGTCAAGCCCGTGACATATACGGAGCGCCGAGCCGCCATACATAATCCATTTGCTATATTCCGGGTGATGATAAATAAAATTAAGAACATAAAACTGTAACTCTCCTTTTAGAACATTGCGTTTCGTTTCCGCGTCAACCTGGCCATACGCGCCAAGCTCATCAAGCTTTCCTTTTAATGTAGCGAGAATCTGTTCATTCATGGTGTAAATACTTTTTTACCATCTCGTAAAAAGCGGCCTTATCTTTTTTGCTCATCTCCTCAATATCAATACGCATTTCGCCAATTAACGGGTCTATATCTCCAAATTTCACGCCGCGAAACTGACGCGTTTTGAAATAAAGCAGGTCAAAGAGCGCCTTGGCGGGAGAGGCAATAAAAAAATCAAACTTGCCTGTTGGCGCAAACGGTTCTCCCTTGACCAAAGAGAAATCAGCAAACAATTCCTTTTGCGCTGACTGGTAAGCAAAAGTTCCCGCCCTTGTTTTATGGGTTCGGGTAACCTTTGGCGTAATTGAGGTTATAGTGTGTATTGATTCAGTAGTTAAATTATAATACTGGAGCGCCGTCCACGAACTGACATATGATGGCGTTCGTAAAATATTTGCCAGATAAAACGAATAGGAAATATCGCCCCTATTTTTATTAAAAAAATCAGCGGTTGTATAAAGCCCATTCTTAAGCTGAATAATGTCATTGCGCGTCAAAAAACGGCTGATATAAGTATCAATTGTTGCGTTTTCAATCTCAAACTGCCTGCCAAGCTGATATATGGTATTTTTACTGAAATATGGCAATGATTTAAGCTGTTCAATTAGGTTTTTGCTTTTCATAATTATAACAATAGTGTATCAAATGTGAAACGACCTGTCAATACCC
>ERZ1292640.1166-Hain-H43-02um-R1-1166-length-21712-cov-9_pt1 | contig 21712 bp, 20 predicted proteins | sample MGYA00564404_ERZ1292640 | MGnify/ENA primary metagenome ERZ1292640 (study PRJEB36523, sample SAMEA6512636) | groundwater metagenome | collected 2019-01-08 | study: AquaDiva: Metagenomics assemblies of 32 groundwater samples
GATTGTTCTCGCCGGCATCGCGATATTTTCTTCTGCCGCTCTAGGTCTGCTCGCTCGCGAGAGCAGTTCAGTTTCAAAAGATATCCTGCTCCAGAGCGGACTTGGCCTTGGGTTGGGATTTCTGGCTCTTTTTATAGCACGGGTCGTTCCTCTCGCCTTTATAAAACGTTTTTCTCCGTACATTTATACAGCAACCATTTTATTTACCGCGCTCGTGTTCGTACCCGGCATCGGATTTCATGCCGGCGGAGCCACACGCTGGATTAATCTGGGGTTTACGACGATACAGCCGGCTGAATTCCTGAAAATCGGTTTTGTGCTGATGACGGCATGGTGGCTCTCTCCGCGCGCGAGACAGCTCGCTGACCGGAAGAAAGGGCTGTTTCCTTTTATCGCCATACTCGCCGTTCCGAGCGCCATTCTGCTCGCACAGCCGAATACATCAACTGCAGTTCTTCTTCTCATCACCGGCGCGGTTATGTACTTCTCCGCAGGAGCGCCATGGCGCGATTTTGGCATTCTCGCACTTTTTACCGTCATAGCGCTCATAATCATCATCTCCGTGCGTCCTTACACGCTTGAGCGTATAAAAACATTCATTGACCCGTCGGCAAACTCTTTAAGCAGCGGGTATCAGATTCAACAATCTCTGATAGCCATAGGAAGCGGTGGCCTTCTGGGCAGAGGATTCGGGCAGAGCGTTGAAAAGTTTAATTATTTGCCGGAGCCGTCCGGCGACTCAGTTTTCGCAGTTTACGCGGAGGAGACCGGGTTCGTCGGCGCGATTATTCTGATAGCGCTTTTTATGGCGCTCTCGGCACGCGGAATCGTGATAGCGGGACACTCACACGACCTCTTCGGCGGGCTTATCGCACTCGGCTTCTCTTTCATCATCATTCTTCAAGCTTTTACAAATATAGGCGCAATGTTAAACATCGTCCCGCTTACGGGTCTGCCATTACCATTTGTCTCGCACGGCGGGACAGCGCTCGTGGCTGTTCTCATCATGTGCGGCCTTATTCTCAACGTCGCCTCCCACCGCAAAGCATAAATATGAAAAAAGATTTCGACGGTTGGAATGAACAGAAAAAGAAAACGCACGAACGAGCCGATGCTCCTTTCTGTCACAAACGCGAACTTTGGTGGTGTGCGCTCGGCGTGAATGTCGGTTCTGAACAAGACGGGGCTGGTGACGAATACCGCCGTCCTGTTCTTGTTTTTAAAAGTATGAGCAAGCAGACATTTCTTTCCATTCCACTTACAACTGCGACCAAGGATCATCCTTTGCGACCTACAATTGGGCTTGTCGAAGGCAAAGAGGCACGAGCGCTTCTTTCTCAAATGCGTGTGATAGACACGAAACGACTTGTACGAAAAATCGGCTATCTTGAAAAGGGAGTATTTGATCGTATACGAAAAACCGTCAAAGACTTGCTTTGACGGTTTTTCGCTTGTTTGCCCCTTTCAGGGCGAGGCCGAAGCCACTTGTAGATTGAGTATAGCCCCAGCCTGCCTAAAATGTCAATAAGCGTGTGTGGATAACTGCACTTCGCAATAGGGTATCCAAAATAGTGGACGACCGTCATGTATTTTGGATAGTACAAAAAAATTTGACTTTGTTATACGGGTAAACTAGAGTGCGTTCGGGAAGAATGATCCCTTAACCAATCAATTCGGGAGGTTTGAATGCCTAAGATACTGAAAATCGTAGATTCATGTGGCGGATGCCCGAATTATAGCTACTACAGCGGTGGGCAATCCGAATGCAAATTAGTGGGAGAGATCGTTCCTGATAAGACAGCGATCGCGGCATTTTGCCCACTCACGGAGTTTCCATCACGCATGCTTGCCGACATGAACGCGACCATACGCCTGCTACGTGAGCCAAACAAATATGGAATCGTTCTCGCCGTTTTGTCTCATATCAGCACAAAGCTCAAAAAAGATGTGGACAGGAACGGCGGAATAGCGATCGAGCTTAAAAACAATCAAGCGCCAGTGTATTTGCGCCATGACGGCATTACCAGTCTTGTTCCGTTCCAGGGCGCAGTGTTTTTTGCCGATGGTGAATATAAATACAAGCTGTACCCGGACGCTCTTCCTCCGCAACTTCATGTGCAAGTTGTACGCGAAGGAATTACGGACGAGTTATGGGAACAGCTTTATATCGCCACCTGACACGAGTTCGCCTCGCCGCCGCGTCTGACGCGGCGGCTTTGTTTTTATACGAGAAGGAGACAGTGTATACTTTATGCATGACCATCGCGTTTACGGGGGGAGGGACGGGAGGACATTTCTATCCGATTATCGCTATTGCAGAGGCGCTTAACGACCTTGTCCGCGAGGAACAGCTCCTCGCCCCAAAGCTTTATTATCTCGCGCCGACCGTATTTGATGAAAAGGCGCTTTTTGAAAACGGCATTACTTATATCTACACGCCGGCAGGGAAGATGCGCCGATATGCATCAGTCAGAAATTTCACCGATTCTTTTATTACTGTCTTCGGCGTAATATCTGCACTCTTTACTCTTTTCCGGCTGTATCCTGATGTCGTGATGAGCAAGGGCGGTTACGGGAGCGTGCCGACGACTCTCGCGGCGCGAATCTTAGGCATACCGGTTATTATCCACGAATCTGATGCGAAGCCGGGACGAGCGAATCTCCTCGCCTCAAAGTGGGCGGTGAGAATCGCAGTATCATTTGAAAGCGCGGCGAAGTATTTTCCGGAAAAGGCCCAAAATAAAATAGCCCGCACCGGCATCCCGATTCGCAAGGCTCTTATGCGGATGGAGCCTGAAGGCGCTAGGCAATATCTCGGACTTGATGCGAGTGTGCCAACCGTACTAATCCTTGGCGGTTCGCAAGGCGCGATAAACATAAATGAAAACGTACTCTTGGCGCTCTCTGACCTCGTTTCTTTCGCCAATATTATCCACCAGACAGGACCTGCCAATTTTAAAAATGTCCAGGATATCGCCGGCGTTACACTAGCGAAAAGTCCGTATGCAAACCGCTATCATCCCATAGACTATCTTAATGAAATGTCGCTTCAGCGCTCTTCAGCCGTCGCGGACATTATCGTTTCGCGCGCCGGAGCCAATTCTATCGCTGAAATCGGCCTATGGAAGAAGCCTGCGATACTTATCCCGATTCCGGAATCGGTAAGCCACGACCAAAGAAGCAATGCTTATGCATACGCCCGAACGGGAGCCGCAATCGTACTTGAACAGGAGAACCTCGCTCCCCATCTTCTTGTGTCAGAAATAAAACGAATCATCAGCGACCCTGAACTTGCAAAACGCATGATTGCAGGAGCAGGAGGCTTTACCGACCCTGATGCCTCGCGCATAATCGCGGACGAAATGCTCTCAATCGCCCTTAAACACGAATCCCGTTAGAAATTTCGGATATTGAAGTTACACTGTATAATAACTGACATGAAAGTTAAGAACGTATATTTCTAACGGGACGAATCATGAGTGACGTCATTTCCAGATTTGCTCCATCGCCGACCGGCTTATTACACGCCGGCAATTATCGCACAGCCGTGTTCGCATATCTCTTCGCAAAACACGAAGGCGGGAAATTTATAGTTCGCATAGAAGACACCGACCAAGCCCGCTCAAAGCCGGAATACGAAACTCCGATTTTTGAAATTCTTAAATGGCTCAATATTCAAGCCGACGAACAGTACCGCCAGAGCGAGCATAGACCGCGACATAAAGAACTTCTTGAAAAACTTGTTACTGACGGCACGGCTTATATTTCTAAAGAAACACCGAAGACTCCAGAGGAGAGGGAAGAGGTAATACGTTTTAAAAATCCCGGCGAAGCGGTGACTTTTACCGACGTTATTCGCGGAGAAATAACAACCGATGTTACGGACTTGGGCGATTTCATTATCGCTCGCTCTTTTGACGAGCCGGTATTCCATTTCGCCGTTGTCGTGGACGATGCAGACGAGGGTGTCACACACGTTATACGCGGAGGAGACCATATATCAAATACGGCGCGCCAGATGCTGATTCAACGAGCTCTTGGACTGCCGACGCCTCTTTATGCGCACCTGCCTCTTATTCTTGACAACAATCATAAGAAACTCTCTAAACGCACAGACGCCAAGGCGCTGACTGAATATAGAGATATGGGAATTCTGCCGGAGGCGATGTTGAACTACGTCGCATTTCTCGGTTGGAATCCGGGAGACGAGCGCGAATATCTCTCGCGTGATGAACTAATCAAAGAGTTTGCTCTATCGCGAGTCCAGAAGGGAAGCGCCATATTTGACGAAGTAAAACTTTTCTCTGTAAATCAGTACTGGATGCGTAAATTGTCAGAAGATGAGTTCTTGAAGAATCTTGGTGTTGAATGTCCATCCGACATAGTGCCGCTTTTGAAGGAGCGTGCGAAGACTTTTAAAGAGGCTCGCGAGATGCTCTCTGGAGAATTTTCTTGTTTCTTTATAGAGCCAAAAATTGATAAAAATCAGCTCGTGGCAAAAGAGCCGAAAGAGCGTCATGGAATGACTAAATCAGCCCTAGAAAGCCTCCTGGAGCCCGTAAAAGGCCTTAAAAACGGCGTTTCTGCCGAGGCGGTAAAAGAGTTCATAATGCCCATTGCCGACGCAGAGGAGTCAAAAGGCCTGCTTGCGCAGGCAGGGAAGGGAGGCAGGGGTGCCGTGCTCTGGCCTCTGCGCTATGCTCTTTCCGGCCAAGAACGTTCTCCGGACCCGTTTACCATCATTTCAATCATCGGTTCTGAAAAATCCGTTTCGCGCATACGTAATGCTATTGCTATACTCGGTGAATGATGAGCCGTATCGGTATTTTGTTTCTTTTTTCCGTATTTTTCACCGGCCTCGCTATTGGCGCGCCTGAATTCGCGTTCGCCGACTCCGCTTCGGATATTCAGGCGCAGATAGACGCTAACAACAAACAGATAGAGGCTCTTCAGGCAGAAATCGTTTCATTTCAAAAAGAGCTTGATGTGCTGGGAGTGAAAAAAAATACGCTTCAGTCCGCTATTAGTTCACTCGCGCTTTCACAGAAAAAACTCGCGAGCGAAATTAAAGTAACCCAAAATAAAATCTCTTCCGCAAATCTTAAAATCAGAGAATTTACATTGTCCATCGGCGATAAAGAAGCGACAATCACGGCAGACCAAAACGCCATCGGTAACACGCTCCGCGGTATGGCTGAAAATGAACAGGTCTCTCTGATTACGCAAATCATCTCGGCGCATTCTCTAAAGGACGCGTGGCAGTCGGCTGACCACGCACTGCAGTTTAATCGGGCTATTGCAGACGACATCAGCGACCTTCGCGCAGTGCGTACGGAGCTCGCGAATAACCGCGACCAAGTGACGGCAACAAAGGCAAGTCTCGTCGCTCTTCAAAATAATTTATCTCTTCAGAAACGTTCCATTGACGCAAGCAAAACCGCGCAACAACAGCTCCTGTCGCAGACAAAAAACCAAGAAACAAATTATCAGAAGCTGATTGCACAAAAACAGGCCGCAGAAAAATCGTTTGAACAAGAGCTTATTAATCTGCAGGGCCAGCTGAATCTCATCGTGCATCCGGGTCTCTTGCCGAAGGTCGGCTCCGGAGTGCTCTCATGGCCGTTCAGCAACGCGTTCATGCTGAATTGCGCTCGGCTAAAGGGTCAGCTCGGCAACCCGTTTTGCATCACCCAATATTTCGGCAACACGGCATTTGCAACTGCCAACCCCCAAATCTACAAAGGGAAGGGGCACAATGCGATAGACATAGGCGCCCCTATCGGCACGCCGGTTCAGGCGGCGCTTGGAGGAGTTGTGCTTGATACTGGAAATACGGACCTTGTCAGAGGATGCTACTCATTCGGGAAATGGATAATGATAGTGCATGGGAACGGATTGAGCACAATTTATTCTCACCTTTCAGCAATTGACGTATCAAAAGGGCAGTCCGTAAGTACGGGACAAGTAATCGGTCTTTCAGGCATGACAGGTTACGCAACAGGCCCCCACATCCACTTCGGCGTATACGCGACGGAAGGCACGCAGATTATGACCCTTCGGCAATTCAGAGGCGCTACCATCGGTTGTGCCGACGCTAAGATGCCGGTAGCAACTCTGGAAGCGTATCTTAATCCATTATCGTATTTATAAGTCAAGGTATACAAATCTCGGCTGGACGTGGTGATAGGGGAGAGAAGAGTGGTATAATATAGCCATATGCTGAACTTCCTATTCTGGGTCTTCGTGCTCATTCTAGGGCTATCATTCTTTGGCATTTCTATACAAGCTATTATAAATTCTCCTGCAGGACAGGCGAACTTCGGTTACCTGCTTCAACTTCTCTCCCAAGTATGGCAGTGGATTATTTCGTACGTAAAATAAGCTACCTAGCCGTTATCCACACCTACTTCGTTTTACATATATTGTGCGAATGATGGTTTGTAGTATGCTGAACACATGAGAAGTCACGAACAATTGTCAAAACTGATACTCCCCTTTCTAGAGTACTGCGAAATAGAGAAAGGATTGTCTAACAACACCCAGCGTAATTATGAACAGTATCTTAAATTATTTACTGGTTGGTTAAAAAAAACTGGAAATGAAAAATTCTATCCGCACGAATTGACTGCAAAGCATATATGGGATTACCGTTTATATCTCGCACGAACATACAAAACGCCTTCTAATGAATTTCTTGGTAAGAAGTCACAGAATTATTACTTAATCGCTTTGCGTGTATTTCTTAATTATCTTGCTGATAGAGACATAGAGACCCTTTCTTCCTCCAAGATAAAGTTGGCGAAACAAAAGACAGACCATGCGATTTCGTTTCTTGAAATACGAGATATAGAAAAAATGCTTGCTATTCCTGACACATCGACGCTTGCCGGACTGCGTGACCGTGCCATCATGGAACTGTTCTTTTCGTCCGGTATGCGCGTAGCGGAACTTATATCTCTTGATGTGAGCCAACTCTCTTTTTTGGGAGATAAAAACCGCATACGAACGTATGAACTCTCGATTGTTGGTAAAGGAAAATATGTGCGAACAATTTTTATCTCACCGCGTGCAGCTGGTTGGCTACGGACTTACCTAACTGCACGGCGCGATGTATTTGAACCTTTGTTTATTAATTTACGCTCTAAAGATGAGGATACGAAGAGGCTTACGGCGCGCTCTATACAAATGATGATTTCTCGATGCGCGATTCTTGCCGGTCTCTCAAAGAAAGTAACGCCACATACGTTACGTCACTCCTATGCCACTGACCTTCTTTCTCATGGTGCGGACTTACGCAGTGTTCAAGAACTATTAGGACACAAAAATGTCGCGACAACTCAAATTTACACTCACGTTACAAACAAACGACTTAGAGACATACATGAAAAATTTCATGGAGGAGGCGACCTTAAAAAGTAGGTTGTGTTAACAAGAAACGTTCGCGATTATATAGTCGTATGCCTCGTCAACTGAATCAACAAGTTTATAAAGATTCATGTCACTCTCATCTATAGCTCCCTGTTCCAGATAAAGTTTATTTTCAATAAAAGCTAGCAACGGCTCCCAATATTCCTTACCGAATAGCACAATTGGGATTTTTTTAATTTTTTTAGTCTGCACGAGCGTCACAATTTCAAAAAACTCATCCAATGTTCCAAAACCGCCCGGAAAGTAAACATAGACTTCAGAGGCGTATGTGAGCATCACTTTTCGCACGAAGAAGTGGTCAAAGCTGAACTTCTCCGTAAGGTACGGGTTATATGTCTGTAAGTCCGGCAAATTTATATTAAGTCCGACAGAAACTCCGCCGGCCTCAAACGCGCCTTTATTCGCTGCCTGCATAACGCCGGAACTCCCGCCTGTGATGATTGCGAACCCTTTTTTTGCAAGCCGTTTAGAAAGTTCTTCGGCGCGAACGCACATCTCGTCTTCAGTAGAAGCACGCGTACTGCCGAAAAAGGTCGCGGCGAGCCCGTAACGGCGGATAATGTCAAATCCTTCTATGAACTCAGACATTATCTTGAATATTCGCCACGACTCAATCTTTTTCGGCTTGCAGACCAGAGGCGGTCTGTCTTCAGGCATCGTTCTGTGTCCTTCGTGGACAGTTTTTGCGAGAATTTCTGCCGTATCGTAATTCGTGTTCATATATTTAAATCATAACACCACCTCGCCGGTTTTGCATTTATCACGCGCTTCTGATATAGTCATTTGGTAAAACTATAATACTATGGCATCAACTAAAGCTGGAGGTTCAGCGAAAAACCTTAATACTTCTAATCCGAAATACCTCGGAGTTAAGCTCTCCGATGGCGCATCTGCGCACCCCGGCATGGTAATCGTCCGCCAACGCGGTACTAAAATTGAAGCGGGAAAGAACGTTGCTGTCGGTCGCGACCATACCCTTTTCTCACTCACTACTGGCAAGGTAGAGTATAGAACGCGTCGTAAAACTTCTTTTACCGGCCGTGTGATGCAAAAAACTGTCGCCGACGTCGTCTAAAGAAAAAACAAACAAGAAATTGGTAGTTAGACTTGGCCCCTCGAACCGGAGCGCGACCGATTTTTTGCTTACGGTTTTCTTTTACTCCTACTCCGCTTCAATAGTTATTGAGAATTTCCCGAAAGTGTCAGCCGTAGCAACAGGGATATCAAAGGTGCCTAATTCTTTAATTGGTTTCTCCAATTTAATTGCGTCTTCCGGCAGGTCAATGCGCGTCTGCTCCCTAACGGCTTTACTGATATCTGACTCCCCCACTGCATCATAAAGATGTCCCTTTTCATTCGCTTTTACTTTAATCACTATACGCGCCTCTGTGAGAGCGGAAATGTTTTGTACTAGAAGCGCTGAATTAACTTCCGTGCGATTCACAACTTGTTTACGCCGCAGTTCCGCTTCCTTCATCGCCGCTTCGGTCGCAGGTATAGCGAGCTTCTTCGGTATTAAATAATTCAACGCATGGCCGTCCTTAGCCTCCACCTCATCGTGCACCCGCCCAATCCCCTTCACATCCTTCAATAAAATAACTTTCATAATTAAGACTACCCTACCCTATTACTTGCCTGTCGTCAAAAATTGGATGGCTCGGAGCATTTGAGGGTCGCGTTTGGCGGCGACGTCTACGGGAGTAAACGGCACGGTGATATCCGGTGTAATGCCGTTGCCCATGATCCAATGACCGGCTGGGGTAATCCATCGCGCAACGGTAATCTTCAATGAGCCGTCGCCGAGGTCTATGAGAGTCTGTACGGAGCCTTTGCCGAACGATTTAGTCCCGATAATCGTCGCTTTCTTAGTGTCCTGTAGAGCTCCTGCGAGAATTTCAGAAGCAGAAGCAGAACCGCCGTCAATTAGTACGACAATCTTCGTTCCTGGCGTTATGTCGTTATAACCGATGCTGATGTGGATTTCATTTTCTCCTTTTCCGCCGAAATCTTCCGTAACAACGGTCGCCCCTTTCGGTAAGAAGTGGCTCGCGATATCCACAGCCGAGTCCAGATAACCTCCTGGGTTACCGCGCAAATCAATTATCAGTTTTTTTGAACCGGAATTTTTAAATCGCACAAAAGCCTGATTGAAAAGGTCTGCGGAGTTGGCCGTGAATTCATAGAGAGCGATGTGATAAACGTCGCTTTTTTCATCAAGACCGTCTTCGGTCTCAGGTACTTGGATTATGGCGCGAACGACTTCTATATCCAGAGCTTTCCCGTCGCGAATCAGTGTGAATTTAACCGTTGTGCCGACGGGGCCGCGAATCTTCGCAACTGCCTTGTCTGTGGATATCCCGTCGGTTGACTTGCCGTCTATTGTGACAATCTGGTCGCCGGCTTTAATGCCCGCCGTCTCTGCCGGAGTTCCCTTTAGCGGGGCGACAACGGTCAAAACGCCGTCTCTTACATCAATTTCCATACCCACGCCGGCGAAACTGCCGGAAATATTATCGGCAAATATTTTAGCCTCCTTCGGCGGAAAGTAAATTGTATACGGGTCGTTATAAGAAGCGGCGAGGCCTTGTATCGCTCCCAAGACGCGCTCTTTAACGGACGGAAGCGTAGAGGAGGCATTTGTGATGACATAATGCGTTTCAAGCGCGTTCCAAGCCTTCCAGAAATCTGTGAAGTCGGCGCCCTGGTTGGGAGTCGCATCAAGACCATCGCCGATGAGCGGAATTTTGGAAATGATTGACGAAGTTGAATCGCTTCCACCTACGGCGAGTCCGGCGCCAAATGCAATCGCGGCGACAAGAGCGAACGATGCACCGCGCATCACTATGCCGCGCACGCGATAATAAGGTTCTCCTGAATCCATGTTGCGCTAGTGTAGCATGCGTATCTCGTATAGGTTAGTATTTACTTAATGCTGTCCCCGAAAATTTCATGGTGCATAAAGACTGTTCCAGAAGTTCTCTACGCTTTACATTCTAGTGAAATTGGACTGACAAACGAAGATGCAATTAAACGTTTCCGAGAAGATGGCCCAAATAAACTTCCCGACGGGAAAGTGGACAGTTTTTTGGTTATTTTCTTGCGGCAATTCCAAAGCCCGCTGATTTATATTCTTCTTGCCGCTGCAAGTGTTGTCTTTATGATGGGGGAGGTTATTGACGCTTTAATCATCTTCGCGGTGCTTCTATTCAACGCGATTGTAGGCGCAATACAGGAAGGCAAAGCACAAAACGCACTTCTTGCTTTAAAAAAATTTGCCGAGACCTCCGCAACTGTTATAAGGGACGGAATAGACTTGATTATTCCTGATATCGAAGTGGTGTCTGGAGACATTATTTTATTGCAAGAAGGAGGAAAAGTGCCGGCTGACGCCAGAATTATCACCGCCAACACCATTAAAGTAGATGAGGCAAGCCTCACAGGAGAGTCTGATTCGGTGGCTAAAGTTGATACGGTTCTGTCATCCGGCAATCTGCTTGTGTCAGACCAAAAAAATATGGTGTTCAAAGGCACGCATATTTTAAGCGGGAGTGGTACGGCGATTGTAGTTGCAACTGGAATGGCAACTGAAATTGGTAAAATTGCTCAAAAAATTGGCGCGGTTGATACCGAGATTCCATTAAAGGCAAATATCAATTATCTCTCGCGCCTCATCATTGTTACTGTATCTGTAATCAGTGTTTCTCTCATTATTCTCGGTGTTCTTTCAGGCGAATCTTTAGTAAAGATGTTTACCACAGCAGTCGCACTCTCGGTTTCTATTATACCAGAAGGGCTTCCGATTGTTATGACTCTTGTTTTGGCGACTGGAGTCCGAAGAATGTCAAAGCGCAATGTGCTTGTGAAGCGATTGCAGGCAGTGGAAGCGTTGGGACAAACAAAAGTCATTGCAGTAGACAAAACAGGAACGCTCACCAGAAACGAAATGCTGATCCAGCGAGTTTATGTTGACAATAAGACTTTTGAAATTACCGGCAACGGGTATGAACCGAAAGGCGACGCTATTCTGGATGGAAAAATCGTGGAACCGCTTAATCATCCGGAACTTCTTTTCAGCGGCAAGGCGGCGGCGTTCTGTGCCAACGCCAAGCTTTCATTTCAGAACGAGACCGGCGAGTGGAAAGTGGCCGGGGACCCGACAGAGGCGGCGATGCTGGTGTTTTCAGAAAAAATCGGATTCCGTGGCGACGCGCTGGAGCGGGAGACTCCGAAGGTTTTTGAATTGCCGTTTGATTATAAAAATAAGTATCACGCGACGATTCGCGTCGTAGAAGGAAAGAACTTTCTCACAATCATAGGCGCCCCGGAAAAAGTCATGGGGCTCTGCACGCTCGTTTGGAGCAAAGACGGGACAAAAAAACTTGACGCAGAAAAAAAGGCCGGCCTTGAAGCCGTTTTTCATAGGCTTGCAAAAAATGGCTTCCGCGTGATTGCGTACGCAGTTAATCCGGATGCCGGCGTCAACGTCGCGGCGGACGCGGTTCCGCCGATGACGTTCGTCGGTTTCTTCGGAATGAACGACGCACTTCGCGGCGAAGTTAAAGAGGCGGTGCAGAGAGTAAGAGATGCAGGAATACGTCTTGTAATGATCACCGGCGACCATCGCCTTACAGCACAGACAATAGCAAAAGAGGCGGGAATATGGAGCGACGGAGACAATATGCTTACTGGCGAAGAAATCGATAAAATGTCTGATTATGACCTGTCTGAAAAACTTGTCCGCACTAGCGTCTTCGCTCGAGTTACGCCGGACCACAAACTTCGCATTATCCAGGCATATCAAAAACGTGGCGAAATCGTAGCGATGACCGGAGACGGCGTTAATGACGCGCCATCGCTCGTTGCTGCAGACCTTGGTGTCGCAATGGGAAAAATCGGAACAGAGGTAGCAAAGGAGGCGTCCGACATTGTGCTTTTGGATGACAACTTTGCAAGTATAGTTTCAGCCGCCGAAGAAGGCAGGGGGATTTACAAGACAATAAAAAAAGTCATTCTCTATCTCTTTTCTACAAGCGTTGGCGAAGTACTGGTCATTATCGGCGCGCTTGTACTAGGGTATCCTCTGCCCCTTCTCGCAGCTCAAATCATTTGGCTTAACTTTGTAACTGACGGTTTCCTCGATGTCGCGCTGGCGATGGAACCGAAAGAGGAAGGATTGATGTTAGGAAAATTCGAACGACCTAAAAAATGGATTATAGACGGTCTTATGGCGCAAAGAATGTTCCTGATGGCATTGCCGATGTTCATTGGAACGCTTTATCTTTTCAGTGGCTATGTTGATATGGACATTACTAAAGCGTGGACAATTTCCTTAACTGCACTTGCTGTATTCCAATGGTTCAATGCATGGAATTGCAGGTCCGAAAGCAAATCTGTTTTCCAAATGAACCCATTTTCTAACATGTTTCTCGTCGGCGCGACTATCATAGTGATTTCTCTCCAGCTATTAGCGGTCTATAATCCGCTTATGCAAAAATTCTTGCATACAACGCCGCTTGAATTATGGGAGTGGATTATGATTATTTCAGTTGCTACGCCAATTATCATGGTTGAAGAGATACGCAAATTCTTTTACAGGAAGCGTCATATGTTATTCTAGAAGCATGATATTCAGACACGAATATTTGGACGGGGTCTGGGTGGACCTGGAACAGCCGAGTGAGAACGATATACGGCAGATTGCCGAGGAGTTCTCAATCGGCGGACATATAGAAAGAGAGCTTCTCTACCCTACTCCGGTACCTCTTGTTATGAATGGCGAAAACACAGTGCTTCTTGTTCTACACTTCCCTTCACACGGCACGGACGACGGAGAGACGAAAAGCCAAGAAGTTGACTTCGTTGTCGGTAAAAACTTCATAATAACAGTGCGATACGAAGTGGTCGCTTCACTGCATCACTTGAAGAAGCTTCTTGAGGCGCAAGATATTGTCGCAAAGCGCGCGCCTATCACAACTGACGTTCTGCTGGAAGTTCTTTTTGCGCATCTTTATACTTCGGTGCGCGATCACGCTAACCATGCCTCCGACAGTCTCGCGCGAGTTGAAAAAGAAATGTTTAACGGCCACGAGAGAACAACCGTGCGCTCAATTTCAAATATTAGCCGTGAGTTTCTCCACGTGGAGGCCTCACTCGCGACTCAAGAGGAACCTCTGGTTCATTTTTTGAACGTTCTGACACAGGGCGGATTTTTTGATTCTTCTTTTGCGTTGCGGGCTCAGCGCATCAAAGCGGAACGTGCAAACATTGCGCGAAGAGTGAAAACGCATCGCGCGGTCGCGACCGAATTGCGAGAGACTAATGTCGCACTCCTCGGAGTGCGCCAGAATGAAATTATGAAGACGCTCACTATCGTCAATTTCATTTTTCTTCCGCTGGGTCTTATAAGCTGGATATTCGCCATGCGCACTGAAGGCATGCCACTCATTGCAGGACCAAATGCGTTTTGGATAGTGCTCGGCATCATGCTCGGAGTCGCAATGCTTCTGACCACATTCTTCATTAAGAGACGCTGGCTTTACTGATATATGAAGTTTTTTGCAAGAATATTCGGAAGACGCAAAAATTCATCAACTAACCGTCCGCCTCAAGTTTTCTTTACCAATACGCTCTCCGGAAATAAAGAGCTCTTCATATCACAACGTCCCGGAATCGTGACCATGTATTCCTGCGGGCCGACGGTCTACAGCCAACAGCACATCGGAAATCTGCGCTCAGGTTTGCTCTCGGATACGATTTCGCGCACTCTCACTCACGCAGGATACCGAGTGCGCAGAGTTATCAACATCACCGACGTCGGCCACATGGTTGGTGACGGCGACCTAGGAGAAGACAAGGTGGGAACGACAGCCGTGCAGGAAAAAACAACGCCCGGTGCAATTGCGGAACGCTACACGAAACTTTTTATAGAGGACCTATCCGACCTTAATATAAATACCGACGATATCCTCTTTCCTCGTGCGACTGAATATATAAAGGAACAGATTGCTCTTGCAAAAACACTTGAAGAAAAAGAATTCGCCTACCGCCTTCAAGACGGTCTGTATTTTGACACGGAAAAATTTCCGAATTACGGAAGATTGGACGGCCTTACAAGGGCGAAACTTGAAGCTGGAGCGCGTGTTGAAACCGTTCTCGGTAAACGCAATCCGGCTGACTTCGTTCTCTGGCGGAGAGCGAAGCCGAACGACCTACAACAGTGGGACAGTCCGTGGGGTCGCGGAAATCCCGGATGGCATATTGAATGCTCTGCTATGATTCGTTCGCTCCTCGGTCAAGAAATTGACATTCACACCGGCGGTGAGGACCTTGCAAGCATTCACCACAACAACGAGATTGCACAATCCGAATCGGCAAACGGCCGTACGTTTGTCCACTATTGGATGCACAACGCATTTCTAACGATGGGGGGCGAAAAGATTTCAAAATCAATCGGTAACATAGTGTATCTCTCTGACATTATTAAAAAAGGATTCCACCCGCTCTCATTGCGCTATTTCTTCTTACAGGCGCATTACCGAACCCCCATATCTTTCTCGTGGGACGCTCTTGCGGGAGCAGACGGCGCGCTTAAAAGATTATGGAAACTTTCCCGAGATATCGCAGATGAATCAAAGCGTAAGAACGCGTCGTCAATAGCGCGCGGCCGGCTTCTTGCCACTCTTCGCGACGACCTCGCGACTCCGCAGGCGCTCGGCATTCTTTGGGATTCCCTGAAAAGCGAAGATTACGCTCCGGAAGAAAAATGGGGATTGATTGAGGACGCCGATGCACATCTTGGTCTCCTTCTCGTCAATCCGCCGGCAATTAAAGCATTGGCTGAAGAGGACTTGCCGAAAGAAATACAGGAAATGCTCAAGCGTCGCTCTGTGGCGCGCGCCTCCAAAGATTTTAAGAAAGCCGACCTCATTAGAGGTGAAATTGAGAGCTGTGGATATCATGTGGATGACGGACCGGAAGGGCCGGTGTTGACTCGGACGACTCTTTGATACAATTGGCGGGATGGTAGCTACTGACCGTATCCCGCCACAGTCTCTGGAATCAGAGCGCGCCCTCCTCGGCGCGCTCCTACTGAAGCCGGATGCCATTCATGACGTTCTGGATTTAATTCATCCGGACTCTTTTTATGCGGAGAAACATCGGCTTATATTCGGCGCTATGCACGAACTCGCCGAACGCGGAGAGCCGATAGACCTTCTCACACTCTCACAGAGAATGCAGGACCAAGGATTATTGGAGAGAGGCGGTGGCAGAAGTTATTTAGCAGAGCTCGTCGGCTCGGCTCCGGCCCCCGGTAACTTTTCGCATTATGCAGAACTAGTTTCGCGTAAGTCTTTAATGCGTTCGCTTATTGATGCGGCATACAACATCGGCGAGCTGGCATACGACGAGGCGCGAGACACGATGGAAGTATTGGACGAAGCGGAAAAGAGTATTTATGCCATCGGCGACGCATCTGCCGCGCATAAGTTCACCGCCATCGGCGACAAGATTCATGAAGCATGGGACCGCATTGAGGCGCTTTCCAAAAAAGAAAGCGGTATTCGGGGTGTGCCATCCGGTTTTCCAGACTTAGACAATCTTCTTTCTGGTTTTCATCCGTCCGACCTCGTGATAATCGCCGCGCGCCCTTCAATGGGTAAAACTTCGCTCGCGCTGGACATCGCTCGCAATGCTGCAGTGCGCCACAACGTCCCCGTCGGCATCTTCTCTCTTGAAATGAGCTCTGAACAGATTATTGACCGCATGCTTTCTGCCGAGTCATTCGTCAACTCTTGGAAACTGCGCACGGGGCAGATTAAAGAAGAGGAGGATTTCAACCGCATCCGCGACGCGCTTGAATCTCTCTCAAAAGCTCCGATATTTATTGACGACAAACCGGGCAATAACATTCTCGCGATGAGGGCCGTCGCACGTCGTTTAAAGCGCGATAGAGGTATCGGGCTCATTATCGTGGACTATCTCCAGCTAATGGCGCCAACTACAACTAAAGCTTCTGACTCAATGGTCCAGCAGGTGACCGAAATTTCGCGTTCTCTGAAAAATCTGGCTAGAGAGCTGAAAGTTCCTGTAATCGCTCTCTCACAACTCTCACGAGCTGTGGAACAGCGTGGAGGCAAGCCTCGCTTGAGCGACCTGCGCGACTCGGGCTGTCTTTCCGGCGATACGCTTATCGAGAGAGCCGACACTGGAGAACGAATACCGATCAAAGACCTTGTCGGTCAGACGAACGTACCAATCGTCTCGCTCGATGCGGAATACCAGATACGTCCTATGCTCGCCAGCCGCATCTTTTCAAATGGTATCAAGAACACATTCTTACTTACACTAGCGAGCGGTCGCACAATCAAAGCGTCGGGCAATCATCAATTCCTCACGCTCGCCGGGTGGCAACGGCTCGATGTGTTACAGGAAGGAGATCGTCTTGCGGCTCCACGATTTCTCAAACCATCGGCACCGCCCTCTCGCCTCTCTTCCAATGAGCTCATACTGCTTGCGCATCTTCTCGGAGATGGATGTGTGTTGCCGAGGCAGCCGATTCACTATACGAGCGCAGATGAAAAGAATTTGGAGGTCGTGGAAAATGCCGCCCGGCAGTTGTTCGGCATTACGCCAAGGCGCGTGCGTCAGAGTAATTGGTGGCATACTTACTTACCGTCACCATACCGTCTCACGCACGGTCGACCAAATCCGATTACAGCATGGTATCGAACACTCGGAATTCAATCGGTACGTTCGTATGAAAAACGCGTACCGCAAGCGGTGTTCGCCACTGATAGTATCTCTATTCAACTCTTTCTTCACCATTTGTGGGCTACCGATGGAAATATTTCTTGGAAAAAACTGCCGGGTCGCCTCCCTGCGGCCGCAATCTACTATGCTTCTTCGAGCAGAGGGCTCGCCGAAGATGTCCAGCACCTTCTTCTCCGCCTTGGCATCTGGAGTACGGTGCGCGCCGTGCCACAAGGAAAGTATCGAACGAATTATCATGTGCATGTGCAGAGCGCGCCGGTACAGCAACGTTTTCTGGAATTGGTAGGCTCACATGGCGCGCGCGGAGCAATTGTTCCCGAATTGAAAGAAGCTCTGGCCAAGATTGCGCCAATCCCAAACACAGATACTATTCCTCGAGAGATATGGCAACTAATGGTTGAACCGGCGAAAAAAAACGTCGGAATGACGGGACGCTCGCTCGCACAGGAGCTGAATGTCTCATATAATGGAACAGCCATAAGCGCCACAGGGATTTCTCGTCCGCGCCTTGCCAAAATAGCAACGGCACTTAAAAGCGAGAACCTGATGCATTTGGCAGAGTCAGATGTGTATTGGGACGAGGTTCGATCAGTTTCGCCGCTTGGACAAGAAGAGGTGTTCGATGTGAGTGTTCCGGGAACACATAACTTCATCGCGGGAGACGTCGTCGTACATAACAGCATTGAACAGGATGCCGACGTCGTGATGTTCATCCATCGTGAGGATAAGCGCAATCCAGAGAGCGACAGGCCGAACATCGCGGAAATCCTGATTGAAAAGCATCGTAACGGTCCGACCGGCAAGACCGAACTATACTTTGACGAGAAGCGCGCGACCTTTCAGCCTGTAGATAAGTCCGGCTACGGCGAACTCGCGAGCGAGTTTTAAGGGATAAGGTGTAAGGTATAAGAAATCCTATGCATTCACTTACAACTTACACCTTGCATCTTACACCTGCATTTTATGGACCACATTGAAGAACTCGCGCGTGCGCTCGCAAGATTCCCCGGCATCGGGCCGCGGCAGGGCAAGCGATTTGTCTATTATCTGCTCGCCGCTCCGACCGATGAGCGGAGGCGGCTCGCCGAGCTCGTGGCATCGCTCGGAAAAGACGTAAAACAATGTCCGGATTGTTTGCGTTTTTACAATGGAAGTAACGCAATCATTTGTAATTATTGCTCAGACAAGACACGTGATGATACTCTCCTGATGCTCGTTGAAAAAGACCAGGACCTCTCTGCTGTGGAGCGCGCCGAGACATACAAAGGCAGATATTTTGTGCTCGGCGGAGTGCTCACCCTCTCGGGCAAAGGCGCGATTCGCGAAAAAGAATTATTGAAAATAGTAGAAAAAAGATTGAAAAATAACCTGCCTGCGCAGGCAGGTTTAAAAGAAATCGTTCTAGCGCTCTCGGCGACAAGCGAGGGCGAGCACACGACCGACCGCGTACGCGAACTACTCGCGCCTTATCGCGCTCATTTAAAAATCTCCGAACTTGGCCGCGGGCTGGCAACAGGCTCCGAGTTGGAATACTCCGACGCCGAGACCCTCCGCGCCGCGCTCACCAACCGCAAAGAAAATTAGCGGCCCTGAACGAAGGTGAGGGCTTTGCCTTTGAGGGCGGCGCGACCGGTGCGGCCGATGCGGTGGATGTAGTCCTCGTAGGTTGAGGGGAGGTCGTAGTTGATGACGTGCGAGACGGCGGGGATATCTATACCGCGCGCCGCGACGTCTGTCGCCACTAGTACGCCTACTTTTCCTGCTTTAAAGGCCTCTAGAGCTCTCTGGCGCGCACCCTGTGTCTTATTGCCGTGAATGCTCTCGGCGTGGATGTGGAGGCGCGAGAGTGCTTTCGCGAGCTTCTCTACGCCGAATTTGGTTCGGCCGAAGACGAGTACGCGACTGAACTCGCGGTCCTTCAGGAGCTCAGCGAGCACTTCAAACTTATCCTTCCCTCTTGGTATACGCACAACATCTTGGTCAACGCTTGATGGCGTGTCGCGCGTCTTCACCGAGATGGTGACAGGTTGGTCAAGGAAATCTCCGATGAGTTTCTGAATGTCCTTCCCCATCGTCGCGGAGAAGAAGAGCGTGTGGCGCTCCTTACGCATCTTGCTCAAAATCATGCGCATATCGTCTATGAAACCCATGTCCAGCATACGGTCGGCCTCGTCCAGAACGACGGTGCCGAAGCCGGAGAGATTGAGCGACTTGCGCTCCATTAAATCTTTCAGACGACCGGGAGTACCAATGACGAATGCCGGATTGTGCTTCAGCTGGGAAATCTGCGGACCGATGTTCGCGCCTCCAACGGCGACCATGCCGCGGAATCCGAGACCTCTCGCGAAACCAGAAAGCTCTTTCTCTATCTGCACGGCGAGCTCGCGCGTCGGCGCCATGATAAGAATACGCTCGCCTTTCTGCTTTACTACTTTATCAATTAGAGGAATGAGGAATGCCGCCGTCTTCCCTGTCCCCGTCTCGGCGAGGCCGACGACGTCTTGTCCGAGGAGAACGTGCGGAATTATCTTGTCTTGAATCGGAGTCGGCGATTCATACTTCTTAGCGATTATATTCTTTTTTAAATGCTCGCCGATATCAAAATCCGAGAACTTATGCTCCGCCACGAACACTGGCTCTTCGGTCGTGACGACCGTCTTGTTCATAAATCTAGAAATTTCGGCTTCCGTCTCGCCGAACACGCCGAAGCCTCCGCGGCGCGCTGGTGCGCGTCCTCGGCTGCCATATCCGCCATGCGACGGGAAGCGATTTCCGCCGCGACTGGCTGGAGCATTCCTATGCGACCCGAAGCCTGCCTGCGCAGGCAGGGAGCGAGAAAAGCGATTCTCCCCGGGACGACTGGAGCCAGGGAAACGCTTTCCGTCTCGCGGATTCTTTGAATATTTTGAATGTCCGCCGGCATTACCGGCAGACTGATGATTCCATCTACCTATTTGCATAAATAATTAGATATTAGGCGCTAGGCTCTAGGCACTAGCGATACGAACTGAATAATTGTGTGACTTTTAACTAGAGCCTAAAGCCTGTCCGAGAAGCCTAGTTAGGAAATAGAATCTATCTTAACTTTGAGAAGCGGTTGGCGATGCCCTTTGCGCTTATAGTAGCGGCTCTTCGGCTTATACTTCACCACCTCCACCTTCTTTCCCAATCCGGCGAGAACAACAGTGCCCTTGACCTCTGCGCCTTTAATGAGCGGCGCACCGATGGTCGTGTCCGAGCCGTTGTCTACGAGGAGCACCTCGTTAAATACAACCGAGTCACCTGCCTGCCATGCCTGCGCATGCAGGGCAGGCAGGCCTTTTTTCGGGTCTACCGGAAGCTTTTCAATTGTAATTACGTCCCCTTTAGAGACGACATACTGCTTCCCGCCGGTCTTGATTACGGCCACTTCCATAGTCCTCACAATCTAGCACGGTTCTATAAAAAAGAAAACCCCGCCGTAGCGGGGCCTGAATGGTTAAAGCAAGGAGTTTGGTTATGCACTGTCCTCTTGTGAGCGTAGTTCTCCGAACACCTTTCCATTTTGTCGGCCAATTTGGTCTCTTTGGCTTCACGCAACATTTGTGGGAGACCTCTGAGGCCATTCGCGAGAGCATTCGCTTGCTTGGCTGTCATCACAACCCTCTCAATCAAATCGAGAAGGGTAGATATTTCAGTGATTCTGCGAGACCGTTCGACAAGAGTGTCACCCTGAATGCCCAATAGTGCAACGGCAAGATTCGCATATATCACTTGATTGAAAGTGCTTTTCGGTTTCGTCACGACAAAATCTCCTTATATGTGGTGAATTTCTTCCCTCGATACTGTGGCAATTATATATCCTGTGTTGCTGGTTTGTCAAGGAGTTCGGGTTCTCCGCCGGCTGGCGGAGCCGATTTTAGAGTCACTGATGCGGTAGAAGTCCTTGTCTATCTTGCCGAGCTCTTTCTAGCTCGTTAACTCCTTGTTTGAGCCTATAGGACAAAATAAGGAGTTGATGTGTTATATACATAGGACTACATAGGACTGTCCTATGTAGCTCGTATCAAAATAAGACTACGACCGTGGGCTTAATTTGATACGCGATTATCTTGAACAAGGGTAGCTCTTGCTCGCCATTCTTTTAAAAAGGAAAGCTAGCTATTCTTTGTAGACTTTGTCGCCTTCGCGGGCGGGGCCTGAAATTTTCATCCCCACATCGTCGCCTTTTGTAGCCGAGGAAACGTCTTTGTGGTCAATCTGCATGGAGGAAATTTTTTCCTCAAAACTATGTTCGCCTCCTTCAAAGCGAAGCGTGTCTCCCACGGAAACATTTCCCGAAAGTTTGGCGATGACCACCCCTATTTTATGGTAAAGATGGGTGACCTTTCCCACTGGCTTCTCTTTTGTTTTGTTTTCTGTCATACCAAATATGTTAATCCCTCCGTGCCAGGAGTCAAGTATCTCTATTTAGTTACATAGGACCGTCCTATGTATGTCACAGAATCAATTCGGTGGCGGAGGTGGAGGTGGT
>ERZ1292640.1167-Hain-H43-02um-R1-1167-length-21711-cov-19_pt1 | contig 21711 bp, 18 predicted proteins | sample MGYA00564404_ERZ1292640 | MGnify/ENA primary metagenome ERZ1292640 (study PRJEB36523, sample SAMEA6512636) | groundwater metagenome | collected 2019-01-08 | study: AquaDiva: Metagenomics assemblies of 32 groundwater samples
TTCTACTTCATCGAGATGAACACGCGCCTCCAGGTCGAGCACCCGATCACCGAGGCGGTGACCGGCATCGACCTGGTGCGCGAGCAAATCCGTATTGCCTCCGGCGCGCCGCTCGGCATGACCCAGAAGGACATCGTCATCCAGGGCCATGCCATCGAGTGCCGGATCAACGCCGAGAACCCCGAGACTTTCGTGCCGTGCCCTGGCCTCGTCACCGACTATCACTCGCCCGGCGGGCTTGGCGTGCGCGTCGACTCCGGACTCTATGCCGGCTACTCGATCCCGCCCTACTACGATTCGATGGTGGCCAAACTGATCGTGAACGGCGGCAGCCGCAACGAGTGCCTGATGCGACTCCGTCGCTGTCTCGAGGAATTCGTGATCGGCGGCATCGACACGACCATCCCGCTGCACCGGCGGATCATCGGCGAGCAGACGTTCATCGACGGTGACTACGACATCCACTGGCTGGAGAAGCTGGTCGGCCTCAAGAGGTAGCTGCCGCGATGCCGGAGATCACCGCCGACCTCCTGCTGCAAGCCTACCGCGTCGGCGTCTTTCCCATGGGCGAACGGCGCGACGATCCCAAGCTGCATTGGCTCGACCCCAGGCTGCGCGCTGTGCTGCCGCTCGACGGCTTTCACCTGTCCCAGCGGCTCGCCCGCACGGTCCGCTCCGGAAAATTCGCCGTGACCGCCGACACGGCGTTCGCCGAAACCGTGCGTGCCTGCGCCGAGCCGCGGCCGGGGCACCCCGAGAGCTGGATCAACGAGCCGATCGTCGACCTCTATACGGAGCTGTACCGGCGCAGCCATGCCCACAGCGTCGAATGCCGGATCGGCGGCCGCCTGGTGGGCGGACTCTATGGCGTCTCGGTGGGCGCCGCATTCTTTGGCGAGAGCATGTTCAGCCGCGAGCGCGATGCCTCGAAGGTAGCGATGGTCCATCTCGTGGCCCGCCTCATCCAGGGCGGCTTCCGCCTTCTCGACTGCCAGTTCATGACCGAGCATCTGCGGAGTTTTGGTGCGGTCGAAATCCCGCGCGAGGCATTCAGGACGCTGCTGGCCGACGCGATCGACCGGCCGGCGACTTTTCAGCGCGAGCTGGGCGGCGCCGAGCCCTGCGCCATCGTGCAGGCCAGCACGCGGACGTCGTAGACGCCGTGGTCGAGTGCCGAGAGCGACGGCGTGGAGGCGAACATCCAGCCGGCGAACAGCTTTTCCTCGGCCTGGCCCGGCTTATGATCGACGATGGTGAGATAGGCGACCGACTCAGGCGAGGCCTCGGGCACGTTCACCAGGCAATCGCCCACCGTGATCTCCAGCGTTCCGAACCGGGTCGCCTGGCCGACGGGTGCATAGAAGCGCTGGGTGCGCGCCGTCACTTTGTCGAGCCCCTGCAACTCGGCCACGCGCTTGCCCGGCCCATCGGGGATCGGCCTCAGGTTGGCGTTGCCAGGTCGCGCCGGCGGCGGCGGCGGAGTCTGGGCGGCGACCGTGTCCAGGGTGGCGACCACGGTCACAATGGCGGCCGCGACAATCGCCAGTCGGCGCATGCTCAGTCTTTTTTGCCGGGGGGCGTCAGCCCGTCGATAAGCGCGTGCAGGGCCGCCTTGATCTGATCGACGTCGCATCCCATCAGAACTCCATCCTCCAGCGCATCGGCGCAGAGGCTTTCGATCTCCTGCACATTCTGATTCAGGACTTTGATCTTTTCGAGGCACGATACCGGCTTACCGTCGGATTGCCGCCAGACCGGCGGCGCCTTGGGCGCGCGTGCGCTCATCACTTGGACCCGGTGCCGCCGAACATGAACTTGGCGATCAGTTCGGTGAGGGGGATGGAATCCTGGGTATTCTGAATCTCGCCGTCGGCGCGGATCAGCTTCTTGTCGCCGCCGGGCTCGAGCGCCACGACGGTCCCCCCGAGCAGCGATTCGCTCACGATCTTGGCATTGGTGTCGGTCGGCAGATCGACATTCGACGCAACCGACATCCGGACGATAGCCTGGTAGGTCTTGGGGTCGAGGGCGATGCTGGTGACGGCACCGACCTTCACGCCGCTCAGGGTCACGTCGGCGCCGCGCTTCAGTCCGTCGATGCGACCGAAGCGCGCCACGACTTCATAACCGCTCGGCCCCGTGCGGTCCGACTTGGCGAAGGCGTAGAACACGAAGACGCCAGCCACCAACACAACCAATGCACCAACGATCGTCTCGACGATATTGCGGCCCACGCCATTCCTCCGTTACTGCCGACGCGTCTCAGCTCGGACGCCATGCCTCGTAGTGAGGCTTCGGCTTGTCGCCGCTGCCGAGCGCATGGCCCGGTGGACGATAGGCATGATCGGTGCCGGTGAGGTTGGCCTGGTGATCCTTCTGCCATGCCTTGCGCGGCGGGCCGCCGGCGGGCGGGACCGCGTCGGTCGTGTAGTGGAGCCAGCCGTGCCACTCCGGCGGCACGCGCGAGGCCTCGGCTATGCCATTGTAGATGACCCAGCGTTTGCGCCGGCGCCCGGCAATCACACGCTTGTCCTGAAAGTAACGGTTACCTTCGGCATCGCTGCCGACAGGTGCGCCGTGCAGCTTCGTGAAGAGCCAAGTACCGATCGTCATGAAGGAACCACGCCTCGAAAAGTGACCGCGCCGCTTGTACGCGCGCGCTCGATGACGCGCAACGCAACGCCATCCGGTGTGCCTTCGCAGTCGTTCGACGACATGCGATTCGCGCGATCGGATGACCTGTTGCACACTTGCATCATCTAGTATCATCAACACCACGGTCTACAAAATGTAGTTGCGCACACAAGATTTTGTAATTTACTATCATCCGGTGCCCATATGTGCGTGCTCAATTTCAAGAGAGCACACCCCGCTAGGGAACAAATGACGGGAACGGGGCACGGGGGATCGTCGATGCGCTTTGAGCGTCGGTACACGCAAGCAGGAAAATCACCATTCGAGGGAATGGCGTTTCGTGCTGCCGACTCCGAAATCCGCAATCCCGACGGCTCGATCGTCTTTCAGCTGAAGGGCATCGACGTACCAGCCGCCTGGTCGCAGGTCGCCGCCGATGTTCTCGCCCAAAAATATTTCCGTCGCGCGGGGATCGCCTCCCGGCTCCTCAAGGTCGCCGAGACCGACGTTCCGGAGTGGTTGTGGCGTTCAGAGGCCGACGAGGTCGCCCTTGCCGAACTGCCCGAAGCCGCACGCTACGGCGGCGAGCGCAGCGCCCGCCAAGTGTTCGAGCGCATGGCCGGCGCCTGGACCTATTGGGGATGGAAGGGCGGCTACTTCGACAGCGAAGATGACGCTCGCGCCTTCCATGACGAACATTGCTACATGCTGGCGGCTCAGATATGCGCGCCGAATTCGCCACAGTGGTTCAACACCGGCTTGCACTGGGCCTACGGCATCGACGGCCCGGGCCAGGGCCATTGGTACGTCGACCACCGCGATGGAGCAGCCTACCCTTCCCATTCGGCTTACGAACGCCCGCAGCCGCACGCCTGTTTCATCCAGGGCGTCTCCGACGACTTGGTGAACGAGGGCGGCATCATGGACTTGTGGGTCCGCGAGGCGCGCCTGTTCAAGTACGGTTCCGGGACCGGATCCAACTTCTCGCGCCTGCGCGGCGAAGGCGAACGCCTGTCCGGTGGTGGCCAGTCGTCCGGCCTGATGTCCTTCCTCAAGATCGGCGACCGCGCGGCCGGCGCCATCAAATCGGGCGGCACGACGCGGCGTGCCGCCAAGATGGTGACCGTCGACATCGACCATCCCGATATTGAGGACTTCATCGCCTGGAAGATGCTGGAGGAGCAGAAGGTCGCGGCCCTGGTCGCGGGCTCCCGCCTCGCCAGCCGGCACCTCAATGCCGTGATGCGTGCCTGCCTCGATGGCGAGGTCGAGGGGGAGGCAGCGTTCGATCCCAAGCAGAGCCCGAAGCTGCGCCGCGAAATCGTGGCCGCCCGGCGGGCGGAACTGCCCGAGAACTACATCCAGCGCGTTATCCAGTTCGCCCGCCAGGGCTATCGCCACATTGAATTCCCGGCGTTCGACACCGACTGGCAGTCGGAAGCTTACATCTCGGTATCGGGCCAGAACGCCAACAACTCGGTTCGCGTCACCGACGATTTCCTGCGGGCGGTCGAGGCCGACCGCCAGTGGTCGCTGACCGCGCGCACGACCGGCAAGACCGTCAAGACGGTGGGCGCGCGCGATCTGTGGGATCGCATCGCCGAAGCGGCGTGGCATTCCGCCGACCCGGGCGTGCAGTACGACACCACCATCAATGACTGGCACACCTGCCCGGAGTCGGGGCGCATCAATGCCTCCAACCCGTGCTCGGAGTACATGTTCCTCGACGATACGGCCTGCAACCTGGCCTCGCTGAACCTGATGCGGTTCCGCCAGATCGACGGTTCGCTTGACGTGGGCGCGCTGGAACACGCAGCGCGACTGTGGACGGTGGTGCTCGAGATCTCCGTCATGATGGCGCAGTACCCCTCGCGCACGATCGCCGAACTCTCCTACCAGTACCGCACGCTCGGCCTCGGATACGCCAACCTCGGCGCCCTGCTGATGGCGTCCGGCCTTGGTTACGATAGCCCCCGCGGCCGATCGATCGCCGGCACCGTGACGGCGATCATGACCGGCGCCGCCTACGCAACGTCGGCCGAAATGGCCGGGCTCATGGGCCCTTTCCCCGGTTTCGCCGCCAACCGCGACGCCATGCTCCGGGTCATCCGCAACCACCGCCGCGCCGCCCATGGTGAGCAGGCCGGCTACGAGCGCCTGTCGATCGCCCCTCTTGCGCTGGACGCCGCCAATTGCCCCGACGCCCCCCTCGTCTCGGCAGCCAAGCGGGTCTGGGACCGCGCCCTGGAACTCGGCGAACGCCACGGTTTCCGCAACGCCCAGGTCTCCGTCATCGCGCCAACGGGCACGATCGGGCTGGTAATGGATTGCGACACCACCGGCATCGAACCCGACTTTTCCTTGGTCAAATTCAAGAAACTGGCGGGCGGCGGCTATTTCAAGATCATCAACCAGACGGTCACGCTGGCGCTGCAGACCTTGGGCTACGCCGACGATGCCATCGCCCGGATCGTCGCCTATGCCGTCGGGAACGGCTCCCTCCGGGGCGCGCCGGCGATCAACCACGAGACCTTAACGGCGCGCGGCTTCGACGCCGAGACGCTGGCGCGCGTCGAGAAGGCGATCGTCACCGCCTTCGACATCCGCTTCGCCTTCTCCCGGTACACGCTGGGTGACTCGTTCTGCCGCGAGGTCCTCGGTTTGGACGACGCCACGCTCGCCGACCCCAAGCTCGACGTACTTGCCTGCCTGGGATTCTCCCGGAGCGACATCGCGCAGGCCAACATCCACGCCTGCGGAACGATGAGCGTAGAGGGCGCGCCGAATCTCAAGCCCGAACATCTTCCGGTGTTCGATTGTGCGAATGCCTGTGGACGAGATGGCACGCGCTGCTTGTCTGCGGAGAGTCATATACGCATGATGGCTGCAGCTCAGCCGTTCGTATCGGGTGCGATTTCCAAGACCATCAACATGCCCAACGACGCGACGGTCGAGGATTGCCGCAAGGCCTATGAGATGTCGTGGAGACTCGGTCTGAAAGCCAACGCTCTCTATCGTGACGGCTCCAAACTCTCGCAGCCGCTTTCTGCGATGGCTCTCGGCGACGACCGGGCGGCCAACGACGATCTCGCCGAAATGTCTCCCGCTGCCCGCGCGCCGATCATTGCCGAACGCATCGTGGAGCGGATCGTCGAACGGGAAGTGCGCGCCGGCCGCGAACGGCTGCCGCAGCGCCGCAAGGGCTATACGCAAAAGGCCATTGTCGGCGGGCACAAAGTCTATCTGCGCACCGGCGAGTACGAAGATGGCCGGGTCGGCGAGATATTCGTCGACATGCACAAGGAGGGCGCGGCGTTCCGCAGCCTGATGAACAATTTCGCCATCGCGATCTCGATCGGTCTGCAATACGGCGTGCCGCTCGAAGAGTTCGTCGAGGCCTATACCTTCACGCGCTTCGAGCCGTCGGGGATGGTTGAGGGTAACGACGCGATCAAGATGTCGACGTCGGTTCTCGACTACATTTTCCGCGAGCTGGCGATCTCCTATCTCGGACGCAACGATCTCGCCCACGTCGAGCAGGCCGACCTCAGGCCCGACGGCGTCGGTCGCGGCGAGGTTCAGGGCGAACTGCCGTCACCCGGCACCGACGCCGCACAGGCAGCGGCGGCGGCGGTCAGCCGGATCGCCAGCGTCGGTTTCGTGCGCAGCAATCTTTATGTGTTGAATGGCCGAACGGCCGGCAATGTCGCGATCACCTCCGAAGCGATCGCCGCCGGCCTCGTGCCCACAGGACTGACAGACGGCCCAGCCGTCGCCTTGGCATCAAACGCCCAGGCGGCCGTCGTCGGCGTCGCGATCGGGGAGACATCTTCTTCCGCCCTTGGCCTCGCCCTCGAGGCGAAGTTCAAGGGCTTCGAAGGGGATGCCTGTCCGGAGTGCGGCAACTTCACCATGGTTCGCAACGGGACGTGCCTCAAATGCACGACCTGCGGCGGCACCACTGGCTGCAGTTGACCGCGTGTGGCGTAGCGTACCCGCGTAAGCCGGGGCCCTCGCGGTTGGGGACCTCACAGCTAACCATAGGAGACAGTTATGGCTGCTAAGAAAAAGGCTGCTAAGAAGAAGGCTGCTAAGAAGAAGAAGCAGTAGACAGGAAAGGGCGTAGGCCAAGGTTTACCTTGGCCCCTCTAACCAAACGCCTTTCGGCTTCCGCGTGGGTGCCCTCACGGGCCCCACCGGAAGCCACCTTCAGAAGACGAGCTCAATGCCAACGCGACACTTCCGCTAGCGGAGGTGGAAAGGCGAAACTGAATACAGCGTCCGGCGACTTCGGTCTGCCGGACTCTTTTTTTGTCCGCCTTGAAGGTGACTTGGTTCCGCTTTACATAGCGGAACATGAATACTGACCATTCAGTCAATATCGCGCCGACCCCATCCCGGACCCGCCGGCCGGCGGATCGCGCCTCCGAAATCGCCCAGGCGGCGCTGGAACTCTTCGTCACGCGCGGCTTCGCTGCCACCAAGCTTGAGGATGTCGCCAAGGCCGCGTCGGTCAGCAAGGGCCTCCCCTATCTCTATTTCAAGAACAAGGAAGAACTCTTCAAGGCTGTAATCACTGAGGCGGTAGGCGGCCCGCTGGCCGAGGCGACGGACATGATCGACCGCTTCGAAGGCTCGAGCGAGGATTTGCTGCGCGAACTCGTCCAGGGTTTCCGCGCCTTCGAGGAAAGCCCGGCCGGCGGCGTGATCAAGCTGATTCTGGCCGAGGCGGGCAATTTCCCCGACGTGGCACGGTTCTACTGCGCCCACTTCGATCAGCGCGGACGCGACCTCTTCATCCGGGCGCTGCGACGCGGCATCGGGCGGGGCGAGTTCCGCTCGTTCGAAGATGTCGAAGCGACCGCCATCATCATTGCCCAGCCGCTCGCGATGTTCTCCGTCTGGAAGCGCTCCCTCGCCCCCTACGACCCAACCAACACGATCGGCAGCGACCAGTTCTACGCCGCCTACCTCAACTTCATTTTCAAGGGGCTCCGTCCATGAGCACCAGCCGCAAGATCCTGGTCGGCGCCGTCGCAGTCGTCGTTGTCGTGGGCGGGGCCGTTGCGTGGAAGATCAACAAGGGCGTGTCGACGCCGGCCGCCGGCGCCGAGACCACCCGGACTGCCGACCGTGCGATCGAGCTGATCCCGGCCGAGCTGCACACGATCAAGCCACGTGGCTTGGTCGACGTCGTGCGTTTCACCGGCACGACGCAGCCTGTCGACCAGACCATCGTCAAGGCGCGCGTCGCCGGCCGCCTGGCCGAAGTGCTGGTGCGCGAGGGCGACCACGTCACCAAAGGCCAGGTGCTGGCGCGCTTCGAGGTCGCCGAGCTGCAGGCGAAGGTCAACGAACGCCGCTCCGCGGTCGAGGCCGCCCGCGCCGACGCGCGATGGACCGCGCGCGACCGCTCGGACAAGGAGTCGCTGGCCTCGCGTAACATCGTCTCGCAGTCCGCCGCCGACCAAGCGCGGGCTACGGCCGAAAACAGGTCCTCGATGGTTGCCGTCGCCGAAGCCCAGCTCGAGGTGGCAATGCGGAACCTGGCCGACGCCCAGGTGGTGGCTCCCTTCGACGCCGTGGTCGGCGAACGCATTGCCAACCAAGGCGAATCGCTCCCGATCGACGGCAAGATCCTGACCCTCCTCGATACCAGCCACGTCGAGATCGCCGCCCAAATGCCGGCCGCCGACGTCGTCCGCCTGAAGGTCGACCAGCCGGTGACCGCGACCCTGGAAGGCTTCGACGACCGCGTCTTCAATGGCCGCATCACCCGCATCAGCCCGACGACCCAGACGGGATCGCGTTCGATTCCGGTCTATGTCGAGATCACCGATCGCCACGAGTCTCTGCGCGGCGGCCTGTTCGGCACCGGCACCGTGATCGTCAAGGAAAAGGACCACGCTCTCGCCGTGCCGCTCTCGGCGATGCGCAAGGACGGCCTGGGCGAGTTCGTCCTGGCGATCGAAGACACCGTCCTGGTGCGGAAGCCGGTCGGCGTCGTGCGCACCTGGTCGCGGGGCGAACTGGTCGAGGTCAAGGGCCTCGAATCAGGCATGCAGATCGTGTCCGCTCCCCTGCCCGGCCTTCGCGCGGGGCAGAGGGTGAAGATCGTCGAGACGAGATAAGGGCGCGGCGATGAAGCTCACCCAGATCGCGGTCGACAATCCGGTCTTCGCCACCATGATGATGGTGGCGCTGCTGGTGCTGGGCCTGTTCTCCTACCGCCAGCTTGGCGTCGACCAGTTCCCCAACGTCGACTTCCCGATCGTCGTGGTCACCACCGAGTATCCCGGGGCGTCGCCCGAGACTGTCGAGACCGAGATCAGCCGCAAGATTGAAGAATCGGTCAACGCCATCGCTGGCCTCAAGACGCTGACATCGCGTTCGCTAGAGGGCCGCTCGATCGTCATCGCCGAGTTCGAGCTGTCGGTTCAATCGTCCGTCGCCCTGCAGGACGTGCGCGAAAAGGTCCAGCAGGTCCGCGCCGCCTTCAAGCCCGAGGTCAAGGAACCGCTGATCCAGCGCTTCAACCCCGACGACCAGCCGATCGTGTCGATCGCCGTGCGCTCCGACATCCGCTCGGTACGCGACCTGACGACGCTCGCCGACCAGATCATCGTCAAGCGCCTGCAGACCGTGCGCGACGTCGGCCGCGCCACCATCGCCGGCGGCGTCAAGCGCCAGATCAACATCGAGATCGATCCCGGCCGGATGCATTCTCTACGCGTCGGCGTTAACGACGTCATGCGCGCGGTCAAGGACGAAAACCAGAATTTCCCCGCCGGCAACGTCGCGCGCGGCAACGACGATCGCATCATCGAAGTTACCGGCCGCCTCGGTGAACCGGGACATTTCGCCGACCTGATCGTGGCCCGGCGCGGCCTGGCGCCGGTCTATCTGCGCCAGATCGCGACGGTCGTGGACGGCCAGCAGGAGCGGGAGAGCGTCGCCACGCTGAACGGCGAGCGGGCGCTGGCCATCGACGTGGTCAAGACGCAGGGCTCCAACACCATTGAGGTTGCCCGCGGCGTTCGCCGGGCGGTCGCAGAGTTGCAGCCCTCCTTGCCACCCGACGTCAAGCTCGAAATCGTGCGCGACAGCTCGCGCGGCATCCAGAATTCGGTCAGCAACGTCCAGCAGACGATGGTCGAGGGCGGCCTGCTCACGATCGCCATCGTGTTCCTGTTCCTGCACTCGTGGCGCAGTACGGTGATCACCGGCCTGGCGCTGCCGATTTCCGTGTTCGGCGCCTTCATGGTGATGGCGGCGTTCGGCTTTACCTTGAACGTGCTGACCCTGATGGCGCTCAGCCTCGCCATCGGCATTCTCATCGACGACGCCATCGTGGTGCGCGAGAACATCATGCGCCACATCGGCTTCGGCAAGACCCACCGCCAGGCGGCGATCGACGGCACCAACGAGATCGGGCTGGCGGTGCTAGCGACCACCTTCTGCATCGTCGCGGTCTTCCTGCCCGTCGCTTTCATGGGCGGCATCATCGGCCGCTTCTTCTTTCAGTTCGGCGTCATGGTGTCGGCGGCAGTGCTGATTTCGCTGTTCGTGTCCTTCACGCTCGATCCCATGCTTTCGAGCATCTGGTACGACCCGCAGGCACACGGTACCGGCCGCTTCGCCCGCATCGTGAACGGCGCCCAGGACCACGCCAACCGCGTCTATCGCTCGATCCTCGGCTGGTCGCTGCGCTGGCCCAAGCTCACCCTGCTGATCGCGCTCGGCACCTTCCTCGGGAGCTTCGCCCTGCCGAAATACATCGGCTTCGAGTTCGTGCCCCAGGCCGACCTCGGCGAACAGGTCGTGAGCATCGAAACGCCAATCGGCTCGTCGCTCGAGTACACCACGGCCAAGCTCAACCAGGTCGACGCCGCGGTGCGGGAATTTTCAGAGGTCGACTATACCTACGGCACAGTCAATACCGGCTATGCAAGCGGCAAGAATCAGGCGAGCCTCTATCTCCGCCTAAAACCCATCAAGGAGCGCAAGCGTTCGCCCGAACAGCTCGCCCAGCCGATCCGCGAACGCCTGGCCGGCATCCCGGGCATCCTGGTGTCGATCAACATTCCCGGCGGGCCCGGTGGCGGCGTGCAAAAGCAGCTCCAGCTCTCGCTGCAGGGACCCGACACCGCTGTGCTCGACGGGCTGTCGCAGGAGGTAATGAAGCGTGCCGCCGCCATCCCCGGGATGGTCGACCTCGACCGTAATCTGAAGGCCGCCAAGCCGGTCCTGTCGGTGCGGCTGCGGCGCGATGCGGCGTCCGATCTCGGCCTCGGCTCGGCCCAGGTGGCGCAGTCGCTGCGTCCGCTGTTCGCCGGCGACGAAACCAGCCTGTGGCGGGCACCCGACGGCGAGAACTACACCGTCATGATCCGCCTCCCGGTCGACGAGCGCACCGGTGTCGCCGACCTGCAGCGCATCTGGTTCACTGCCGGCACCGAGCCGAACGGCCTGCCGCGGATGGTCCACATCGCCCAGATCGCCGACATCGTCGACGATGTCGGCGCTTCCCAGATCAATCGTCGCGACCTCAACCGCGAAGTCCAGATCACCGCCAACGTCTCGGGGCGGTCGACCGGCGAGGTCAGTAGCGATCTGCAGAAGATCCTGGCCGAGACCAGGTTGCCGCCGGGCTATCGCTTCGTCTTCGGCGGCTCGACCAAGGACATGGCGGAAAGCGCGGCCTATGCCGGGCAGGCGCTTCTGCTGGCCGTCATCCTGATCTACCTGATCCTCGCCTCGCAGTTCGGCAGCTTCCTGCAGCCGCTGGCCATCATGATGTCGCTGCCGATGTCGCTGATCGGCGTGTTCCTGGGATTGCTGATCGCCGGCACGACGCTCAACATCTTCAGCGCTATCGGTTTCATCATGCTGATGGGCCTCGTCACCAAGAACGCCATCCTGCTGGTCGATTTCTTCAATCAGGCGCGCGCCCGCGACGTGCCGGTCAACGAAGCCCTGCTCGAGGCCGGGACGATCCGGCTGCGGCCCATCCTGATGACCACGCTCGCCATGGTGTTCGGCATGATGCCGCTCGCGCTCGGCCTCGGTGAAGGCGCCAGCCAGCGTGCGCCTATGGCGCATGCGGTGATCGGCGGCCTGATCAGCTCGACCCTGCTCACCCTGGTCGTGGTGCCGGTCGTCCTGGTCTACATCGACCGCGTCGGTGCCTGGAGCCGGAAGCGCTTCAGCCGGTCGGCCGACGATCAGGCGCGGACGCACAAACCTGCGGAATAGCTGCCCGGCGCGGATTTAGGCTCGTGCTGGCACGATTCGCGCTATGCTCACGGCATGCCCGATGACGCTCCGACGATCGGCCTGCGTGTCGTCGAAACACTCGCCGCGGTCGACCCGCTCCAATGGGATGCCTGCGCGTTGGCTCCGGGATCGGGCGGCAATCCGTTCCTGAGCTATCGTTTTCTGAAGGCGCTGGAGGACTCGAAGTCCGTCGGCAGGGACACCGGCTGGCAGCCGCAATATCTGCTGGCGGAGGACCTGGAACACGGACTGCTGGGCGCCGTGCCCCTCTACGTCAAGGGTCACTCGCAGGGCGAGTATATCTTCGATCACGGCTGGGCGCAGGCCTTCGAGCGCGCCGGCGGCCGCTACTATCCCAAGCTCCAGGTCGCGATCCCCTTCACGCCGGTGCCGGGGCCCCGCCTGTTCGCCCGCCCCGGCCCGCTCGCCGATGGCGTGCGCAATGCGCTGATCGACATGCTGGCCAAGATTGCCGGCGACAACGGCATCAGCTCCGTCCACGCCACGTTCTGCACCGAAGCCGAGTGGAAGCGCTTCGGCGAACATGGCTGGCTGCTGCGCCTGGGGCAGCAATTCCATTGGCGCAACGACGGCTATCGGACGTTCGACGATTTCCTGAGCGCCCTTTCCTCACGCAAGCGCAAGGCAATCCGCAAGGAACGCGAGGCGGTGCGGCGCGAAGGATTGACCATCCGGGCGCTGAGCGGCGATGAGATCGGGCTGGAGCACTGGGACGCCTTCTTCGCCTTCTACATGGACACCGGCGGGCGCAAGTGGGGCACGCCCTATCTGACACGCACCTTCTTCGACATCCTGGGCTCGACCATGGCCGACAAGGTGGTGCTGGTCATGGCCGAGGCCGATGGCCGGCCGGTCGGTGGCGCGCTCAATCTGAAAGGCGACGACACGCTCTACGGCCGCTACTGGGGCTGCCTTGAAAGCCACGCCTTCCTGCATTTCGAGGCCTGCTACTACCAGGCGATCGACTATGCCGTGGCCCACGGCCTCGCGCGCGTGGAAGCCGGCGCCCAGGGTGACCACAAGATCCAGCGCGGCTATCTGCCGGTGCCGACCTACTCGGCGCACTGGATCCCCGACCCGTCTTTCCGGCGCGCCGTCGCCGACTATCTCAGCCGCGAGCGGCCGGCCGTCGAGCAGGAGATCGAGGGGCTGATGCAGTACTCGCCGTTCAGGAAAGAGAACGAGTAACCGTCACTTCTTGTCGACCATCAGGACGCCGAGAAAGAAGATCACGAAGAAGATCAGCTGTTCGGTCAGGCCCAAAGGCGCCTGCCAGCCGATCTTGTCGACGATGAAGAGGCTCACCCAGAACACCGCGGTGGCGAGCACCGCGGCGCGCAGGGCGACCCAGAGCGGCCGGAAGGCGCTCACTCCGCCAGCACGGGTTCTTGGCTGGCCGGCGGCAACGCACCGCGCTCGGGCGGCAGGAACTCGAATTTGAGCTTGGCGGCATCGCCCTGCCCTTCGACCTCGACCCGTACCGTGCCGCCGTTCGACAGCTTGCCGAACAGAACCTCCTCGGCCAGGGGCTTCTTGATGTGCTCCTGGATGAAGCGGCCGAGCGGCCGGGCGCCGAAGGTCTTGTCGTAGCCCTTCTCGGCCAGCCAGCGGCGGGCGCCGTCGCTGAGTTCGATGAAGACCTTGCGGTCGGCAAGCTGGCCTTCGAGCTCGGCCACGAACTTGTCGACGACACGGCCCATCGACTCCAGCCCCAGGCTGGCGAACTTGATGATCGCGTCCAGCCGGTTGCGGAACTCCGGCGAGAACATGCGGTTGATGGCGTCGTCGTCCTCGTCGTGCCGCTGCTCGCGGCCGAAGCCGAGGGCGGGCTTGGCGATGTCGGCAGCGCCAGCATTGGTCGTCATGCACAGGATGACGTTGCGGAAATCCACCGTCCGGCCGTTGTGGTCGGTGAGCTTGCCGTAATCCATCACCTGCAGCAGCACATTGAAGACGTCGGGATGGGCCTTCTCGATCTCGTCGAACAACACGACGCAATGCGGATGCTGGTTGACCTTGTCGGTCAACAGGCCACCCTGGTCGAAGCCGACATAGCCCGGCGGGGCGCCGATCAGGCGCGAGACGCTGTGGCGCTCCATGTACTCCGACATGTCGAAGCGGATCAGCTCGAGCCCGAGCAGGCGCGCCAGCTGGCGCGTCACCTCGGTCTTGCCGACGCCGGTCGGACCGGCCAGCAGGTAGCTGCCGATCGGCTTCTCGGGTGCCCGCAGGCCGGCGCGCGCCAGCTTGATCGAGGCGGCGAGATGCTCGATTGCCTTGTCCTGACCAAACACGACGGTCTTCAGGTCGCGGTCGATGTTGCGCAGCAGTTCGGTGTCATCCTTGGACACGCTCTTGGGCGGGATGCGGGCGATCTTGGCGACGATCTCCTCGATGTCCGGGACCTCGATCGTCTTCTTGCGCAGGTCGGGCGCGACCAGCATCTGGGCGGCACCGACTTCGTCGATCACGTCGATCGCCTTGTCGGGCAGCTTGCGATCGTGAATGTAGCGCGCCGACAGCTCGACCGCGGCCTTGATCGCATCGTCGCTGTAGGCGACATGATGATGCTTCTCGTAGACCGGCTTGAGGCCCATCATGATCTCGATTGCGTCACCGACCGAGGGCTCCGGAACGTCGATCTTCTGGAAGCGGCGGACCAGGGCGCGGTCCTTCTCGAAGTGGTTACGGTATTCCTTGTAAGTGGTCGAGCCGATGCAGCGCAGCTCGCCCGACTGCAGCGACGGCTTCAGCAGGTTCGATGCATCCATCGAGCCGCCCGAGGTCGCGCCGGCGCCGATGATCGTATGGATCTCGTCGATGAACAGTACGGAGTTGGGCTTCTTCTTGAGTTCGGCCAGCACCGCCTTCAGCCGTTCCTCGAAGTCGCCACGATAGCGTGTGCCGGCCAGCAGCGCGCCCATGTCGAGCGAGTAGATCACGGAGTCCCTGAGCACTTCCGGCACCTCGCCGTCGACGATCTTGCGGGCAAGCCCCTCGGCGATCGCCGTCTTGCCGACGCCGGGTTCGCCGACGTAGAGCGGGTTGTTCTTGGTGCGCCGGCATAGGACCTGGATGGTGCGCTCGACCTCGTGCTCGCGTCCGATCAGGGGATCGACCCGGCCCTCGCGGGCCTTCTGGTTGAGGTCGACGCAATAGGCGGCCAGAGCCTCGTTGCCCTGCTTGCCCGCGGCCTCGCCTTCCTCCTCGGCGCCGCTCACCCGGCGGGCGCGGGCGCGGCCCGGAACCTTAGCCTTGCCATGGCTGATGTAGTCGACCGCATCGAGGCGGGTCATTCCCTGGTTCTCGAGGAATGACACGGCGTGGCTGTCGCGCTCGGAGAACAGGGCGACCAGGACGTTTGCACCGGTGACTTCGTTGCGCCCGGACGACTGGACATGCACGGCCGCCCGTTGGACGACGCGCTGGAAACCGGCGGTCGGCAGCGGCTCGTTCGGCGTCTGGGTAACGATGCCTTTCAGGCGATTGTCGACGAAGGCCTCGAGATCGTGCCGCAGCCGGTCGATATCGACTCCACAGGACTTGAGAACGGGCGTCGCATCCTCGTCCTCGGTCATTGCCAGAAGCAGGTGCTCCAGCGTCGCGTATTCATGGCGGCGCTCGCCGGCAAGCCCGAAGGCGCGATGCAGGGACTTCTCGAGGTTCTTGGACAGCATGGACATCGGACCACCTCGACGGAAAAACGAACTACTCTTCTTCGAACTACTCTTTCTCCAACGTGCACTGGAGAGGGTGCTGGTTTTTGCGGGCGTAATCCACCGTTTGCGTCACCTTGGTCTCGGCGATCTCGTAGGTGTAGACACCGCAGATGCCGACGCCCTTCTGATGGACGTGCAGCATGATCTCGGTCGCCTCGTCGCGCGTCTTCTGGAAGATGTGCTGCAGCACGTCGACGACGAACTCCATCGGCGTGTAGTCGTCGTTCAGCATCAGCACCTTGTACATCGACGGTTTCTTGGTCCGCGTCCGCGTAAGCGTCAGCGCCCCGGTCCGCCCGTCGTTGTCCCCGTCGTCGCGACGGGGCGGCTGTTGCGGCGGCCCTCCTGGCGGCTCCTTGGGCCCACCCAGGCGGTTGCCCTCGAGGCGCCATTCGCTAGCGGTACGCGCAAAGACCATCTTCCGGCTCAAACTCCCGATGGGAACACCAATCAATTATATAGGTAGCCTGGGCGCTTTCGCTACCTCGGCCGCAGCCCATCCTTCCCCACCATGAGCATCCAGCGGTTGGCGCTGCCGCTGTGATACATCGGTGCGTTCCAATCGCGACGAAGACTGGAGGGTTCCAGCTTGCGCGGCCGGTTCACCGGTACCGGAACGTTGTCCCAGGCGAACAGCCGCTCCGCGAACTTCACGTTGGCGAAGCCGTCGGTCGGATAATGATAGGCTTGAAATCCCCAGATGCCGTTGCGGCAGGAGGCGACGGTCCACCAGAAGTCGTTGTCCGGTAGCCTCAACCCGTCGCGCGGAGGGCCGAAAGCAGCACTTGCCTCCAACAACCCTATCAATTCCCGGGTTTCGTCGACATTCAGGATACGCTCGCCGCGCTTCATGCTCCACGGGCCGAGCGCGTCGGCCGCACTACCGATCGTCAGATTGCTGACGTTGCCCTGATCGGCGAGCACGCCGATTGCCATTCCGGCCGTGCCGTCGGGCTGCAGAAAGATCTCATACGTCCGGACTTGCTCCTCGTAGAGGGCGTTATAGATCAGGCGGACGCGGTTTCGGCCGCCTGGTTGGCAGGCCGATCGAATATCGTTGGCGCCAACATAGGCAAACCAATTGTAGCTGCGCGCGATCGGCGGCTCGACGTTGCGGTCCGGCCGCTGTGCCGAGGCATTGGTGGCACCGAGCAGCGCCAAACCGACAGTTACCGTGACCATCCATTTCATCGCAGGCCCCCACATCGTTCTTAGCAGTTTCCGAACCAACTAGGGCAGCAGCACGGCGGGCGAAAGTTGCATAACCCTACGGACTTTAGTATTATCAGAGGAATTGCTCCTAACGTCTTGGTGGAGCACAAGAATATTGACCTATTGGTAATGGCATAACTAGCGATGACTTTCCCTCTTGAGCACATCGCGGTCGGCCTGTCCCGGCTTGCCGTCGGCCTCCTTTTTGTTGTTGGCACAATCTCAGCTCCGTCGAGTGCCGATGCTCAATCGGCCTCGACAAAGCGTGCCGTGCCGCCGTCCAAGGCACGAGCCGCCGCCAAGACCATTGCGAACAACCCCTCGCCATGGGTCCCCAATCCCTCCGTTTCCGGCAAGACGGCCTACTTGATCGTCGACGCGACCAGCGGTCGGGAGATCTCCTCCGACCAGGCCGACGAACTTCGTCATCCGGCCTCTCTCACCAAGTTGATGACGATCTACCTCACCTTCTCCGCCCTCGATTCTGGGCGGCTATCGCTAGGCGACGCGCTTCCGGTGTCGTCGAATGCGCTGAACGCGCCGCCGACCAAAATGGGCCTGACGCCCGGCGGTTCGGTCAACGTGCGTGATGCGACGATGGCGCTCGTCACGCGTTCGGCAAACGACGCTGCTGTGGTGCTCGCCGAGGCGCTGGGCGGCGACGAGCCCAACTTTGCCCGCATGATGACGCAGAAGGCGCGCCAGCTAGGGATGAATTCGACCGTGTTCCGCAATGCTTCCGGCCTGCCCAACCGCGAACAGGTCACGACGGCGCGCGATCTGGCCCGCCTCGCCAATGCTCTGCTGCGCGACTTCCCGCACTACTACCCGGTGTTCTCCGTTCAGAGCTATACCTACCGCGGCCGTCCGCTGGACAATCACAACCGCATGCTCGGCAGCTACGAGGGCGCCGATGGCCTGAAGACCGGATACACGGCGGCGTCGGGTTTCAATCTGGTGATGTCGGCCGTGCACGACAACCGGCGCCTGATCGGCGTCGTGATGGGTGGCCAGAGCGCCAGCGGCCGAGATCGCCAGATGGCCGACCTGATGGACCGTGGCTTCGCCAGCGCCCAGTCCATGGGCGTCTCGCCCTGGACATCGATCCGCAAACCGCCGTCGGCCCGCTACAACGCCGCCCAGTTCGTGCCGGGTGCCGCCATCCCCGAAATCTCGCGCACTGTCGGCGTCGCCAGGGCCGAACCACCCTCGCCGCCCGCGGCGGCACCTCAGGCCGCGGCCGCCCGGGTCGCAGGGCCCGCCGTCCCGCCAGCACCCGAACCGGAAAGTCCGGCGCTCGGAAGTTGGGTGATCCAGGTCGGCTCGTTCGCCGAGCCGCAATCGGCGCAGCTCGCCCTAGAGCGCGCCTCCGCCGCCCTACCCAACACGATGCGCTCGACCGCCGCGGCGACCGTCGACGAAGTGCAGATGGCCAACAAGGTCTTCCATCGCGCACGGCTGACCAATCTCTCGCAGGAGCAGGCGATCGGCGGCTGCAAGCGTCTCGAGAAGCAGAAGATCTACTGCTCGCCGCTGCAGGTCACCGCCTGGAATACGCCGGGCGCGCGCTGAAGGCGCGCCGCAGCCGCTCCACGAAGGCGCGTTTGTGGTGACGCTGCCAAAGCGCCAGATTCCAGAGATCGCCGCTCGGCTGCAGGCGGCTTACCAGTGGCTCAAACACCGCGACCGTGAGCAGCGTTCCCTGCGCTCGAACCCTTAGCGGGACGATCCGATATCCCGGTCCCTCGTATGCCGCGAGGTAGGCCACATCGCGGGTGCTCATGCCACCGACGATAGCTCCTGCTACTTCGCCACGCGGGTCCGGAACGACGACCGGATAGCTTGCGCCCTTGGCCTTCCGTCGCTCATGGCCCAACAGGATCGCCGGCATAAAGGCTTGCGGCGGTAGGCGCCGGCCCAGCACCAGCGCGGTGACATCGCGGTCGAGTAACGTGCCGTAAAAGAAGAACCGCATCAGTGATGCCCGGCGGACGCCTCGTCCGGCAGGTTGACGCCGCTTGCGGACAACGCCCCCTTGAGATCGGCCTTGAGGCGCTCCAGGCCCGCGTCGTCGGCCGCCTCGCAGCGTGCCACCAGCACGGGCTGGGTGTTCGAGGCGCGCAGCAGCCACCATCCGTCCTTGGTACTGACCCGGACACCGTCAATGTCGGACAGCGTTGCCCCCGCCTTCAGCAGGCGCGCCTTGACCTCGTCGACGATCCTGAACTTGTCCGCATCAGGGCAGTCGAACCGCAGCTCCGGCGTGTTCACCGGCTGGGGAAGGCCGTCACGCATATCGGCCAGGCTTTGGTCGCTGTTGGCCACGATGTTCAGCAGCCGCAGTCCGCAATATAGCGCGTCGTCAAACCCGTAGAACGTGTCGGCAAAAAAGACATGGCCGCTCATCTCGCCCGCGAGTGGCGCGCCCATCTCGGCCATCTTGCTCTTGATCAGCGAATGGCCGGTCTTGAACATCATGGGCTTGCCGCCAGCCTTCGCGATCTCGTCGAACAGCACCTGGCTCGCCTTGACATCGGCGATGATGGTTGCTCCCGGATGCGTCTTCAGTACATCACGCGACCACAGAACGAGGAGCTGATCGCCCCACAAGATGCGTCCCTGGCCGTCGACGGCTCCGATCCGGTCGCCGTCGCCGTCGAAGGCGATGCCGAGATCGCAGCCGTGCTTCTCGACCTCGCTGATCAGTTGCTTGAGGTTCTCTGGCACCGTGGGATCGGGATGATGCGACGGAAAGGTGCCATCGACCGTCTCGTTCAAGATGAAATGCTCGCCCGGCAGCTTGCCGACGACGGCACGGATCGACACGCCGACGGCGCCGTTGCCTGTATCCCACGCCACCTTGAGCTTCTTGCCGGGTTTCACATCCTTGAGCAGCCGCGCGGCGTAGTCGGCCAGGATATCCTTCTTCTCGGCCTTGCCCTGCCCGCTTTCCCAGTCCGCCTTGGCGGCCATCACCCCTAGGGTCTGGATATCGGCGCCGAAGAACGACTTCTTGCCCATCATCATCTTGAAGCCGTTGTAGTCCGGCGGATTGTGCGAGCCCGTGATCATGATGCCGCCGTCGGCGTCGAGGTGATAGACGGCGAAATAAAGCATCGGTGTCGCGGCAAGGCCAATGTTCGTTACATCGATCCCGGCCGAGGTCAGGCCCTCGATGCAGGCTGCGGCGAGTTCCGGCGAGCTGAGACGACCGTCGTAGCCCAAGGCCACGCGCCTACCGCCCTTGCGGCGGACGAGCGTGCCAAGGGTCCGGCCAATGGCGCGGGCGTCTGCCGGATGCACGGTGCCGCCCACGATTCCGCGGATGTCGTACTCGCGCAGGATAGTGGGATCGAACTTGTGCGCCGTCTGGCTCATGCAAAAACTCCGAAAGGAAGTTGATATCTAAGGGCGCGGCTGGGGACGGCCGATGCCCTCATAGGCAAAGCCGAAACCGCGCATCTCTTCGGGATTGAAGATATTGCGAAGATCGACGATGCGCGGCTGGCGCATCGCCTCCTTGATCCGCCGCGGGTCGAGGCCGCGGAACTCGTGCCATTCGGTGATGACGACCAGAACGTCGGCCCGTGTCGCCGCCTCGTAGGCGGTCTTGGCGAAAACGACTCCCGGCAACATACGGGCCGCCTCTTTCATCCCTTCAGGATCAAAAGCCACGATATTCGCGCCGGCCGACTGCAGCGCAGGCACGATGTCGAGCGAGGGCGCGTCGCGCATGTCGTCGGTATTGGCCTTGAAGGTGACGCCAAGCACGCCGACGGTAAGGCCAGCCACCGAGCCGCCGCAGAAGTCGATGACCTTCTGTGCCATGCGCTTCTTGCGCGCGTTATTGACCTCGATCACCTGCTCGACAATGGTTTGCGGCGCGCCGACCTCGCGCGCCGTGTAGGCGAGCGCCAATGTATCCTTGGGGAAGCACGAACCGCCGAATCCCGGACCGGGGTGGAGGAACTTGCGGCCGATGCGGCCGTCCAGCCCGATGCCGCGCGCCACGTCATGCACGTCCGCGCCGACCTTTTCGCAGAGGTCGGCGATCTCGTTGATGAAGGTGATCTTGGTCGCCAGGAAGGCGTTGCCGGCGTACTTGGTGACCTCTGCCGTCTCGATATTGGTGAATACCATCGGCGTCTGGATGAGATTGAGGGGCCGGTAGACGGCCGCCATCACGTCGCGGGCGCGCTGGCTCTCGACGCCGATCACCACCCGGTCGGGCTTCATGAAATCCTCGATGGCCGCGCCCTCGCGCAGGAATTCCGGATTGGAAGCAACGTCGAATTCCGCCGCCGGCTGCGCGTCGCGGATGATGCGCGCCACCTCCCGACCGGTGCCGACCGGCACGGTGGATTTGGTGACCACGACAGTGTAGCTGCGGATGGCTTCCGCTATCTCGGCTGCGGCGGCGTAGACGTAGCTCAGATCGGCATGGCCGTCGCCGCGGCGGGTCGGCGTGCCCACGGCGATGAACACCGCGTCGGCATCGCCCACCGCCTCGCCGAGATCGTCGCCGAAGGTCAGACGATCCGCGCGAACGTTGTCGGCGACCAGCTTGTCGAGGCCAGGCTCGTAGATCGGCATCTCGCCTGCACGCAGGCGGGCGATCTTGCCGGCATCCTTGTCCACACACACGACGTCATGGCCGAACTGTGCGAAGCAGGCGCCGGACACGAGCCCGACATAGCCAGAACCGATCATGGCGATGCGCATGGCGTCAGCCTTTCATCAAGCGTTCGATCAAGGTGCGGCTCTCGGCCTTGGTGTCCGCCCGGCTTAGCGAGATGGCGATATTGGCCTCGAGGAAGCCGAGCCGGCTGCCGCAATCGTAGCGCCGCCC